>ERZ773050.345-NODE-345-length-27192-cov-10.786601_pt1 | contig 27192 bp, 31 predicted proteins | sample MGYA00580632_ERZ773050 | MGnify/ENA primary metagenome ERZ773050 (study PRJEB29015, sample SAMEA2738123) | human oral metagenome | biome: human oral; feature: human-associated habitat; material: saliva | place: China | collected 2166 ... | reverse complement strand
ACTTCCAAGCTGGTACAATCGGTGTGATGGACGCTATCGTGAAACAACCAGGCGTTAAATCAATCATCGGTGGTGGTGACTCAGCAGCAGCTGCGATCAATCTTGGCCGTGCAGACAAATTCTCATGGATCTCTACTGGTGGTGGTGCTTCTATGGAACTCCTTGAAGGTAAAGAACTTCCAGGATTGGCTGCTCTTACAGATAAATAATCTAATGAGAATGAAAAGAGTTGGGAAACCAACTCTTTTTTTCTTTCTATTTTTACCTGTTCTCTCCTTTCTGAAAATATGGTAGAATAATAGAAATAGAAAGATAGGTGACCATGGATTACTTTAAACGACACAAATTTGATTGGTCCAAATTCCGTTTGGGGATGAGAACCTTTAAAACAGGGATTGCCGTTTTTATTGTGCTACTTATTTTTGGAATATTTGGCTGGCGAGGCCTTCAGATCGGGACCTTGACAGCTGTTTTTAGTTTGAGGGAAGACTTTGATAAGAGTGTCCACTTCGGTGCTTCGCGTGTCATGGGCAATAGTATCGGAGGTTTTTATGCTGTATTGTTCTTCCTTTTAAAAACGCTCTTTCATGGGGCATATTGGGTGACTCTGATTTTTGTACCAATTGCGACCATGTTAACCATTATGACAAATGTCGCTATGAATAATAAAGCAGGAATTATCGGAGGAGTTTCGGCAATGCTGATCATTACTCTCTCGATTCCTAACGGAGAAACCTTCTTGTATGTTTTTGCCCGAATATTTGAGACCTTCATCGGCGTTTTCGTTGCGATTTTGGTCAATTCGGATGTGGATCGTATTCGAGATTTTCTCAAGAAGCACAAAAAACCTATGTAAGATTATGTAACATTTAATCTTGACATAGATTTTTTTTTCGATATAATAGAATAGAAAGAGGAATGGTATGAAGGAAAAGGAATTACGACGCTCGCTGGCAGTCTTTCCGATTGGCAGTGTTATGAAGCTGACCGACTTGACAGCTCGCCAGATTCGTTATTATGAAGATCAGGGATTGATTTCTCCTGATCGGACAGAAGGCAATCGCCGCATGTATTCGCTGGACGATATGGACCGCCTGCTTGAGATCAAAGATTATATCTCAGACGGCTTCAATATTGCGGATATTAAGAAGAAATATGCGGAAAAAGAGCAAGAGCAAACTAAGGTGGTTAGCCAAGAAGCCATTCGTAAGGCTCTTCATCGTGACATTATTCAGCAAAGTCGCTTCACATCTTCCCCATCGCCATATGGTCAATTTCGTTGATCATTTCATAAGCTTGTAATCTATTTTAAGGAGACAAAAATGTCAATTACTGCTGCAGATATTCGCCGTGAAGTAAAAGAAAAAAATGTTACTTTTATTCGCTTGATGTTCTCTGATATTTTGGGAACCATGAAGAACGTCGAAATTCCAGCTACCGATGAGCAACTGGACAAGGTTCTTTCAAACAAAGCCATGTTTGATGGTTCTTCTATCGAAGGATTTGTCCGTATCAACGAGTCAGATATGTATCTTTACCCAGATTTGGATACATGGACAGTCTTCCCTTGGGGAGATGAAAATGGTAGCGTAGCTGGCTTGATCTGTGATGTCTATACGACAGAAGGAGAACCATTTGCAGGAGACCCACGTGGTAACTTAAAACGGGCCCTCCGTCATATGGAAGAGCTTGGATTCAAATCCTTTAACCTTGGTCCAGAACCTGAATTCTTCCTCTTCAAGTTGGACGAAAATGGAGACCCAACGCTTGAAGTAAACGACAAAGGTGGCTATTTTGACCTAGCTCCAACAGACCTTGCAGATAACACTCGTCGTGAAATCGTAAATGTCTTGACCAAGATGGGCTTTGAAGTAGAAGCCAGTCACCACGAAGTAGCCGTTGGTCAGCATGAAATCGACTTTAAGTATGACGAAGTGCTCCGCGCTTGTGACAAGATCCAAATCTTTAAACTTGTTGTAAAAACTATCGCTCGGAAACACGGTTTGTACGCAACCTTTATGGCGAAGCCTAAATTTGGAATTGCCGGTTCAGGTATGCACTGTAATATGTCTCTCTTTGACCAAGATGGCAACAATGCCTTTTTTGATCCAGAAGATCCACGTGGAATGCAATTGTCAGAAACCGCTTATCACTTCTTGGGTGGTTTGATCAAGCATGCCTACAACTTTACAGCGGTGACCAACCCAACCGTTAACTCTTACAAACGTTTGGTTCCTGGATATGAAGCACCTGTTTATATCGCTTGGGCAGGCCGCAACCGTTCCCCATTGGTACGTGTGCCAGCATCACGTGGTATGGGAACTCGTTTGGAATTGCGTTCAGTAGACCCTATGGCCAACCCTTATGTAGCCTTGGCAGTTTTGCTTGAAGTCGGCCTTCACGGTATTGAAAACAAAATCGAAGCACCTGCTCCGATCGAAGAAAATATCTATGTGATGACACCGGAAGAACGTAGAGCAGCTGGAATCACAGATCTCCCTTCTACCCTTCACAATGCCTTGAAAGCCTTGACAGAAGACGAAGTGGTGAAAGCTGCATTGGGTGAGCACATCTACACCAGCTTCCTTGAAGCCAAACGAATTGAATGGGCAAGCTATGCTACCTTCGTATCTCAATGGGAAGTAGACAACTATCTAGATCTTTATTAAGAAACAAGAGCAAAGAGAGTGGGACAGAAATCGGTCATTCATTAGAATTCGATTTCGTCGTCCCACCTCCGCACAGTTGAGTAGGGCTGTAAAAGCTGATGAAATCAGCGTAGTAGAGCCCACTCAACCACTGCGTCTTGCTCGACAATCCAAAGATAATTGAGAGGCTAGGACTTTTGTCCCAGCCTCTTCTTTGGTCTTCAAAAAGGCACAATAAAACCAGTTGAGATAAGTTTCTCAACTGGTTGTTTTTTAATTTTCGTCATCTGGTGTGAGAATCATTGGGATAATGATGGGTTCACGTTCCGTACTTTCGTATAGGAATGGGCGAAGGGCATTGACAATCGCACCATTAACAGTTTGGATATTGGCATCCTTGTTCTTCAGGGCGATACGAATGGCATTGAAGAGGATGCGTTGGCTTTCACGGATCAAATCCCCTGATTCACGCATGTAGATGAAACCACGGCTCAAGATATCTGGTCCTGCTAGGATCATCTTCGATTTGAAGTCAACAGTCGCAACAGCAAGCACGACACCATCTTCGGAAAGGTCTCTCCGGTCACGAAGGACAGCAGCCCCGATTTCACCGATACGATTTCCATCGACATAGATGTCTTGAGCGTTGAAGCTTCCTGCGATCCGAGCAGAGTTGGCTGTAAGGGCAAGGACATCACCATTACTCATGATGAAGATATTGTCTTTTTCTACTCCACAATCACGCGCAAGTCCTGCGTGGATCTTCTGCATCCGGTATTCACCATGGACAGGCATGAAGTATTTTGGTTTGATCAAGCGGAGCATAAGTTTTTGTTCTTGTTGCCCCCCGTGTCCAGAGGTATGGATATTGTTGATCTTCCCGTGAATGACCTCTACACCCGCTTCGGAAATCGTATTGATCAATTTATTCACACTGGTTGTATTTCCAGGAATTGGACTAGAAGAGAAGATCACGGTATCTCCTGGTTGGAGTTGCACTTGGCGGTGTGTTCCGTTGGCAATCCGAGAGAGGGCTGCCATTGGCTCTCCTTGGCTTCCTGTACACATGATCAGGATTTCATTGGCTGCATAGTCTTTGATCTCATTTGGCTCGATAATGGTTCCAGCAGGGACCTTGATGTAGCCAAGCTCGATTCCATTGACGATGGCTTTTTCCATCGAGCGTCCAAAGACGACGATCTTACGACCGGTCTTAACAGCGGCCTCAGCAGCTTGTTGGAGACGGAAGATATTCGAAGCAAAGGAGGCAAAAATGATGCGTCCGTGGATGCCTTCGATGATCTTCATGATGGATTGGCCAACCACTTTTTCAGAGTTAGTAAAGGTTGGGATTTCCGCGTTGGTTGAGTCTGAAAGCAGACAGAGAACGCCTTCTTCCCCAAGGGCCGCCATACGATGGAGGTCAGCCGGTTCCCCAACAGGTGTGAAGTCAAATTTGAAGTCTCCGGTACAGACAATCTTTCCTTGAGGGGTGTGAATCACAATTCCCAAAGGTTCTGGAATCGAGTGAGTCGTACGGAAGAAGGTTGCTTTAAGATTTTTAAATTGAAGCTCAGTGTTTTGGTTGATTTCGTAGAGTTTGGCATCACGAAGAAGCCCGTGCTCTTCTAATTTTCCACGGATTAAGGCAAGCGCCAAAGGCCCAGCGTAGATAGGGACATTGGCTTGCTTCAAAAGGAAAGGAATCCCACCGATGTGGTCTTCGTGCCCGTGGGTAATGAGGACCGCCTTGACGCGATCGATATTGTCAACGATATAAGAGTAATCTGGGATTACATAGTCGATCCCAAGGAGGTCATCTTCTGGAAATTTGATCCCGGCATCGACAATGATGATTTCATCTTGGTATTCGATCCCGTAGGTATTTTTTCCGATTTCTCCAAGTCCACCAATGGCAAATACACCAACTTCTTCAGGTTTTAAGGTATAAGCCATGGATTAGTACTCCGTTAGTTCAAAAGCACCTGACTCTTTCTCGTAAGCAAGGTGTTGCTCAGAAAGTGGTGTGATAAATTCAATGTTGAAATCTGTGTTTGCTTCAACCAATTGACGAGCTTGGATGCGTCCTTCGCGTTCATTTGGTGCATCAATATCGAGATAAAGTGCATGCGTGGTTTCACGACGAGGGTTGCGGTCTTTAGTTTCCTGATAAAAAACTTTGTAAATCATGAAGTAATTTTCCTTTCATTATTTCGGTCTATTTGTTAGCTACGGAGGAGTGCAATCACTAGAGTTTCCTACTCGCAACCAGTGGACCTGATTCGATACAATTAATTATCATTATATCATAAATTTGCCTGTAAGTAAAAGATAGACTGGAAAAGTCAGAGAGGCAAAGACCTATAATAGAGAAGCTTTTGAGCGGTTTTGGATAGGAAAATCCTCTCCTCTAAGGGAAAGTTTCGCTGGGATTTGAAGGGAATTTGTAGTATAATATAATCCAGTTCAAGAGGAGTAGGAAATGAAATTATTAGCATTTGATACCTCGAGTAAGGCTCTTTCTGTAGCGATTTTAGAAGATGAGACTCTACTTGCAGAAACAACATTAACCATTAAAAAAAATCATAGTATTACCTTGATGCCGGTCATCGATTTTTTGATGCAACAAATCGACTTGACACCCAAGGACTTGGATCGCATCGTGGTGGCAGAAGGTCCTGGGAGTTACACTGGACTGCGCATTGCGGTCGCAACGGCAAAGACCTTGGCTCATACCTTAGGAATTGAATTGGTCGGGGTTTCAAGTCTCTTAGCCCTAGTGCCAGATGGTCTAGAAGGTTTAGTAGTGCCTGTCATGGATGCCCGTCGAAACAACGTTTATGCAGGTTTTTACCAAGATGATCAGCTGGTCGCACCAGAAGGGCATTTTCCATTTGAGGAAGTCCTAGAGCGTGCAGCGACAAGTGAGCAGGTCACCTTTGTCGGAGAAGTCACTGCCTTTAAGGAGCAGATCGCCTCTAGCCTGCCAAGGGCTACTTACTTTGAAACGTTGCCAGATGCAGTGAAAATCGGACGTCTCGGTCTCAAACAAGCGCCTGTTAGCCTCCATGATTTTGTCCCTCATTATCTCAAACGGGTCGAAGCAGAGGAAAATTGGCTCAAAGACCATACGGAATCATCGACCTCCTACATCAAGCGTCTATGATGAAAGGAATAATCAGGAAAGGGAGCGTCCAGGATACGGCCGCCATTCTCGCTGTGATGGAAGATGTCTATGAAGCTAGCCCCTGGAAGTTGGAGCAGATTGAAGCCGATTTAGAGCAGGAATCGACCTCCTATTTCCTAGCTGTGGATGAGGGGCAAGTCCTTGGATTTGTCGCCATTCAAGAGACTCTCTATGAAGCAGAGGTCCTACAGATTGCGGTCAAGCGCGCCTTTCAAGGCCAAGGCTTAGCTCAGCAGTTACTTGCGCAGTTGCCGGACCAAAAAGAGATTTTCTTAGAAGTGCGCGTGTCCAATCAACCGGCCCAAGGCCTATACAAAAAAATGCATTTTGAAGAAATTGCACGGAGGAAAAACTACTATCACGATCCCATAGAGGATGCTGTGATCATGAAGAGGAACCCGAATGAAAGATAGATATATTTTGGCTTTTGAGACATCTTGTGATGAGACCAGCGTGGCTGTCTTGAAAAATGACGACCAACTCTTGTCCAATGTCATTGCCAGTCAAATCGAAAGTCACAAGCGTTTTGGTGGGGTGGTACCTGAGGTAGCCTCTCGTCACCATGTGGAAGTCATCACCGCTTGTATTGAAGAAGCCCTGGAAGAAGCCGGCATCACAGAAGCGGATGTCACAGCTGTGGCTGTCACCTACGGTCCAGGCCTGGTTGGGGCTCTTTTAGTCGGCCTAGCTGCAGCCAAGGCCTTTGCCTGGGCGCATGGACTTCCTTTGATTCCTGTCAATCATATGGCAGGGCACTTGATGGCCGCTCAAAGCGTCGAGCCCTTAGAATTTCCACTTTTGGCCTTGCTGGTGAGTGGAGGACATACAGAACTAGTCTACGTCAGTGAAGCGGGTGATTATAAGATCGTCGGAGAGACCCGTGATGATGCTGTCGGAGAAGCTTATGACAAGGTCGGGCGCGTGATGGGCTTGACCTATCCAGCAGGACGTGAGATTGATCAGCTAGCCCACCAAGGGGCTGATATCTACGATTTCCCTCGGGCCATGATCAAGGAAGACAATCTGGAATTTTCTTTTTCAGGGCTCAAGTCGGCCTTTATCAATTTGCACCATAATGCGCAGCAAAAAGGAGAAAGCCTCTCCAATGCGGACTTGTCAGCGAGTTTCCAAGCAGCCGTACTAGACATTCTCATGTCCAAGACCAAGAAGGCTTTGGAAAAATATCCAGTCAAAACCCTAGTCGTTGCTGGTGGAGTCGCAGCCAACCAAGGTCTCCGTGAACGTCTGGCTTCTGAAATCACCGATGTTAAGGTCATCATTCCGCCTCTGCGCCTCTGCGGGGACAATGCAGGGATGATCGCCTATGCCAGTGTCAGTGAGTGGAATAAAGAAAACTTCGCAGGCTGGGACCTCAATGCCAAACCAAGCCTAGCCTTTGAAGGAATTGAATAAGATAAAGGAGCCAATTGGATGTGCAAGGTCCAATGGCTTTTTTGCTGGGATCTCACCAACTAGTAGCGGATTTGCGATCAGCGGGAAAATTCGGTATGATAGAGGGAACAAAACTGAGGGGAGAGTAAGAGGGAAGATAGATGAAAAAAGAAAAGAAATCTAAATATAGAATGGGTAGGCTTCTTATCTTCGCAGTCTTTTTGCTACTGGTTGCAGGCTGCGAATCACAAAAGAAAATTGAAAAAAGTGATAAGAGTAAAGAGTCCTACGAATTTTTTGTCTATAATGCGAAATCCGACATTAGAGACTTTCAATTTATCCATGCTAAAAATGGGCTTGTGGTCGAATGGAAGTTTGATGAAAAAGAACGGAAGAAATCTTTGAAGTCTCCCGATTCATCAGATTGGGTTGAGGTGAACTCTAATTATTTGGTTAGGAAAAGAAACAGAGTAAGAGATATTATTCCATCGAAAAAAATGAAGTCAGATGAATATGCCCATTTAGAGATTTATGATTTGACAGAGAGTAAGGCGAAACGAAAGGAAGTCGACCTTTGGAGGATGATGGTGGAGTATGTAAAAAATGATGATTTTGAGCTCTATAGTCCTTTCCCGACTCTTCGAAAAATGAATGGGAATGACTACGCTATCATTAAAATTATGAAGCAAACTCAGCCACGTTATTTCTTGCTTAATCTTAAAACTCTCAAAATTGATAAAGAAATAACGGAAGAAGACGTAAATGAGAAAAATAGAGTGTATCTCTCCATTTCTACCCTTAAAGGCTACACTGCTGGAGTTCTTCCGTTTGATAATGGTTTTTGGAAGGAGGAATCTTACAAAGGGAATATCAATTTAAAAGCATCCTATCCGACTGCTTTTAACCTCTTTTCAAAACCAGAAGGTTTTGCGTATAAAGTGATCAATTCTGAGAATGGTGTGATTACGAATGGGAAAGAACTGATAGATTTAGAAACAGAATTTCTTACATTAGGTTCCTCTGTGTACGACTATGCTTATATGCCTAAAAAATTGAGTATTGAAAATAAAGATACGAAAATCTCTGAGTTTGATGAGATTCAAAAGTATTATAACGGTAAACCTATTCCAAATTGATACTGAGAGAATTTTTAGAAAACAGAAGGAAAGTAAAAAAGAGGTTGTTATGCCATCAATGATTAATTTAGGGATATGGGAGAACAAGAATTACCATTTTGATTGGGAGGAAAGAGTCTTACTAGAAGAAACGTCTTCTCCTAATAGCTGGTCTTATCTACTGCTTCCAGTCACATTATTTATTATCAACAAAATTTCGGATGGATTAGAGGAAGCTGGACTATTTGACAATCAAATGGTTCGACTTGGAACGATTCCGATTTTAGGTGTCTTCTCCTATTTTTTAGCTGCTTGGATCATTCGATATTACCATGCGAGTCTGAAATTACAGACATCCAAGTTGGAGGAGGGCCGAGGCAAGAAGTTGATCAGGGCCTTGAAAAGACGGAGACTGTACTTTACCTGTATCCTTAATCTTTTTAGACTTCTAACTGTAGCTGCTGTTCTTTTGTTTATTATCGGAAATGAAACCATTGCCATCCTCTTTTTGCTCATTAGTTTTTTAGTGATTTTTATGTTTAAATTTGATTACCAATTATCCAAATGGCCTAATATAATAGAGATCTTGTCGAAAAAAGCGGAAAATGGGGATGAGGAAAGTCTATGAAATAACAGAGGTAGTGAATTGAGTGAGTAAAGCCTCATCTGGAAGAGTGGGAGTTGAAGAAAGATGGATTGGATCAGGATTGTGTTGTCTAGGATGCTATGTTAAAAGCTTGTAGGAAGTCAATAGAATGTTAGAATATAAAGAAACAAGTATTTTCTGTCACCAATTGGTAGAGTACGATAGTAAACATTTTATTTTGGACGCTAGTACCATGAAGCCTAAGCTCTATTATTGGGGATGGCCGACAGAAGAGATCACTGTTGAGATGATGGAAGTAGATAAAAAAGTTGAAATTCCAGGCACACCCATCAATAAAATAAATGGGGGGACAGCAGCTATCATAGTCCAGCCATTTGTTGGAGTGGTTTATAGTCTCTTAAAAAAGCTGTTCAGTGAATATGCTATTAGTCAGCAAATTTTCCTTAAACTGATATTATTTGTGGTTGCCATGCTTATATCTTTTGTGCTCTTTCGATTTTCTATAGAAAAGGCTCGTAAAAAGGTTAAGAATCTATTTCCTACAGCGACTAAGAGATACAGGGTGACTTTCAAGCCCATACCAGAAAGAAAGCAAATTTTTGATGCCCATCTATTAAATGTTGTCTTACTGGCCTGTTTAGCTATGTATTTATTTAATAATAATGGTCAAGAAGGGATTTTTTTAGTAATAGGTGGTATTCTTACAGCTTTTCTATTGACCTTTGAATTTGGTAAAGTTCCAGTTCTTTTAGGAGCTAAAACAGGGAATTTAAGGTTTCATAGTGTAGAAGAGATCATCATTGAAAAAAGTAATTCAAATTGAACGGACAAGAAAAAAGGAATAGAAATGATGAAAAAAACAATCGTCTTGTCAGCAGCGCTTCTATCATTAACAGCATGCGCCCAATCTCAACAGGAATCACAAGATTTTTCATCGAGCAAAACGGAGCAGACCTCAAACGAGTCTTCGACTGTTCAAAAAGAAAAAGGTTTGCAATTTGTGGTGGCTCCTCAGTATGAAGGAAAAGAATCTAATTTAATTGAATTAGGTAAAAAATTAACGAAGGAACATCCAGAACTTGGAAATCAAGGAAGCCTATCGATCAACTATACTGGCGCAACTTTCTCATCAAATCAACAAGAATATGCCGTTTTTCTATTGATTAACAAGGCTGGATTTCAAATTGATAAGGATTTTGAGTTTTCATTGAGTTGGAAATATGATGGGCAATTCATTTATCAAAATCAACGGATTGGCTATAAAATTAGTGACAGTGGAACATTGCCTGATCAATCTGCCACGATTTTGACCTTGCCAATATCCAGCGAGCAAAAACAAATTGTCGAGAGCATGACACAAGAAGAAAAGATGTCATTAGAGATGTCGGATTTAAAAGTAAAGAAGTAGGTTAAAAAATGCCATTATATATTATATTTCTTTTTGCAATAGGGGGCGGGTCGATCTATTTCCTAACTGCTTTCTTCATTTACTCCTACATTTCTAAGCGTTTTGCAAGAAGGAAAAATCTAGCAACAGAACGGGTTGATGGCATTGTTGTTGGCTATGCATACGCAAAACAGGTGATTCCACCAATTGTAGAATATATTGTTGATGGAATAGCTTATAAGAGGCAATTGGAATACCGTTGGACCGTAGTGAAATCGGCTCCTTGGATGAGTCGGAAGGCGGTAGCTGATACACCGGATCTTTTGAGTGAAAATTTAGTGATTTCTAGAAACTCAATTGTCTCTTACACAAACATTTTAGAAGAAGCATTTCCTAAAGGATTTACCATGACTGTCTGGTATAATCCTCAAAATCCAGAAGAGTCCTACGTTGAACGTTTTTGTAATAAAGATAAACTGTATAAAAAGTTGGCTCTTCTCTTTCTCATTCTCTACATCATTTATATGATCGTTTTTGTAATACTGACTATTTTATCTATCCTATACAATTGGAAAGCAAATTAAGTGTTCAGAATTAAGTGTAGTAGTTTATCATTGGTCCTTTTTCAAGCTTTTTTCCTGTGTTATAATAGAGGTCAATGATTCAGAAAGGAGTGAGAGTGTGGAAAAAGATTTTTGGCAGGGGGTGAAGGATGCGCTGCCGACAGCTTTGGGCTATATCAGTATTGGCCTGGCTTGCGGTGTGGTAGCGTCTCCCTATCTTTCTCCTTTGGAGATGGCCTTGATGAGTGTATTGGTCTATGCTGGGGCGGCCCAGTTTGCCATGATCTCTCTTATTGCAGCTCATTCTTCGATCCTCAATATGGCCCTGACGGTCTTTTTGATCAATCTCCGCAATATGTTGATGAGTCTGCATACCTCCTCTGATTTTAAGGATGCCAGCCTCGCTCATACCATTGGGATTGGGAGCCTCCTGACCGATGAGAGTTATGGGGTCTACTTGAGTGAGAAGTTAAAGACGGATACCATCACAGTTCCTTGGATGCATGGGAACAATCTAGTGGGTTATGTTGCCTGGATCAGTGCCACTGTCCTTGGAACAGCTCTAGGGTCTCTTCTACCAGATCCAAAGGCTTTTGGGCTTGATTTTGCCTTAGTAGCTATGTTTATTGGGATTTTCGCAGCTCAGTTTCAAGGAATGCAACTGACAGAAAAGACCAAGACCATGCTTTTGGTGCTCTTAGCAGTAGCAGTGAGTTTCTTTCTCTTCCTCTTTTTTGTTTCGCAACCGCTAGCTGTTCTAGCCGCGACCTTGATCGGCTGTTTTGTGGGGGTGGTCTTTGATGCGCGTGAATAGTTCGATCTTCATGGCCATTCTGGCCTCAGCCCTCGTTACCTGGATTCCTCGGATCTTGCCCTTTCTCTTAGTCAAATACAAGGGACTGCCGGATCCTGTGACTCGCTTTCTCAAATACCTGCCCATTTCCATTATCTTTGCCTTAGTTTTATCGAGCTTAGTAGAGGGGAAAATGGGAAGTCTCCCGCAGTTCCACTGGTTGGACCTCATGGTGACCATTCCTAGCTTCTTTGTAGCCTTTCGTTACAAAAACCTGATGGGAACCGTCTTATTTGGGATTGTCTTGATCGCCCTCTTACGATTAGTATTTTAAATAGAAAAATATGTTACAGAAAAATGACAATTATTACAAAAAACTTGATTTTTGTAATAATTGGGGTATAATGGGAGTCAGAAAGATAAAGAGGTGATCGTATGAAAAAATCAATCTTCCGTTGGAGTGCCGCTGTTCTGGTGGCTGCGTCACTTGGTCTAGCTCTCGGTGGTTGTGGTGCTAAGGATAAAAAGACAGCTTCCTCCTCCGAAAAAGCATCTACAAGTAAGGTAGAGAAAAAAGCCAAAAGTAATAGCAAAAAGAGTGCAGCATCTTCCTCTCAGGCAAAAGATACAGCTAGCTCTTCGACTCAAGAAAGTAGCGATGTAGCTACAAAAGACTCTAGTAAGACCGAGAATGCATCTGCTACGACGCAAGCTACTGTCCCTGCAGAATTGGTGGGAACTTGGGTAGGATCTAGTCCACAAGCAGATGCGATTAAAATGACAGTAGATGCCAATGGTAATGTGACAACAGTGGTTAGCTTCAAAAATGATAGCGAACCAACTCGGACAGCGACCTATACCGCAAGAGCTGTCCAAGCAACAGGCAATATCTACTATTGGGATGCTGAAGGTCTTGATGGGGCTGATGCCTTGCTTCCAGGGATCACAGGTCTAGGTGTCGCTGATTTCCGACTCGAACCTGGTTTTATCTTGGAAGAAGGACACTATACACCGATTGTTTTCACAACGGCTACCAATACACCATTTGACTACAACAAATACAATGATTTCCGTTTTTCATTAACCAAAGAACAATAAAAAGATGAACTCGATGGAAAATCGAGTTCGTTTCAGTTTTAAGACAAAGTCATCTTAAAAACTTTCCTTAGGTGAGTACGGACGTCAGCGAACTTCGTAGAAGTTCCATGACTAATTATTGAGCCTAAGGTCTCAATAATTCCGAGTGCCTGAAACAAAAAATTTCAGGCACTTTTCTCACAGCGGAAAATTTCGGCATTTTCTTGATTCATTCTAAGAATTGGACCACATTTATATTTCTTTGTAGAATTACTTAACTTATTTTACTTTAAAATAGTTTGTCATCATTATAAGACGAGCTTGAATAAATCGAGTTCGTTTTTTAGTAATGAGGGCTACCTGCTACCCAGCCAGTACAAAGAGCGGATGTGATATTGAAACCACCAGTATGGGCATTGATATCTAGGACTTCTCCTGCAAAGTGGAGCCCAGAAACCAACTTACTTTCTAGGGTTTTCGGATTGATTTCTTTGAGACTGACGCCTCCTTTGGTGACAAAGGATTTGGCTAGAGACATCTTCCCAGTGACTTGGATGGGCATGGCTTTGATGTTTTGAATGAGCTCTTCTGTCTGAGTAGGAGTGAGTTGCTTGGCTTTTTCAGGGGATCCTTGCGCCAAGAAATCAGCTAATCGTTCAGGAAGAAGGGTTTTGAGGCTATTTTTAATGGACTTTTCTCGATGCTCTTCTAGAAAGTATTTTAACTCTTGAGAAGAGGTAGTCGGAAGGAGGTCCAGAGATAAGATTTCCCCACCTTTGACAAAGCTAGACATCCGAAGGGCTGCAGGGCCAGAAAGACCGAAATGCGTAAAGAGCAGGTCATGGGTGATGATGTGTTTGTCATAGCTCAGTGTGATATCTGTTAGCGAGATTCCTTGCAAGGCCTTATGGGGAAAATTTGTCAATAGAGGGCTCTCTGCTGCTTCCAAATCAGTAATGGTATGCTTAAAGTGACGGGCAATCTCATACCCATAGCCTGTAGAGCCGGTAGAAGGATAGGATTTGCCCCCAGTTGTGACAATCAGCTTGTCAGCTGTCCATGTTTTTTCAGCAGATTTGACGATAAAGACGTCCTCGGGCTTAGTGACAGAGACCACCTCGCAGTTGGTGGCAATGCTAGCACCTAGCTCAAGGATCTTATTCTCTAAGGTTTGAATAATAGTGCGGGATTGATCACTAACAGGAAAGACCCGACCATGATCTTCGACTTTCAGCTTAACCCCATTATCGGTGAAAAATTGGATGATATCATGGTTATCAAATTGAGAAAACACACTGTAAAGGAAACGGCCATTTCCAGGGATACCGGCCATCAAATCGTCTAAGGTCCCGTTGTTCGTGACATTACAGCGGCCTCCTCCGGTACCAGCGAGTTTCTTACCCAGCTTTTTATTTTTTTCGATCAGTAGCGTAGGTTGGCCATAAGAGGCGCTGGCAATGGTCGCCATCATACCTGCAGGGCCACCACCGATGACAATGGTGTGAAAGTGAGTCATATCGATCTTCCTTCTCTTATTTTTTTCATGATTTGTTTTGTCCATTATATCATTTTATGGCTGGCTTCGGAAAATGAAGGGATCAAAAAAGCAAGCACCTTTCGATACTTGCTTTTGAATGATTTTTCAATCAACTCATTACATGATTCCAAGGAAGTAACGGATGAAGAAGAAGGCAAGGACAGCACCAACAAATGGAGCAGTACCTGGTACAAGAAGACCATATTGCCAGTCGTTGTTTACTTTATCTTTGATTGGTAAGATTTGGTAAGCGAAACGAGGTCCAAGGTCACGCGCTTGGTTCATGGCGAAACCTGTAGTACCACCAAGACCCATACCAATAGCCCAAACGATCAAACCAACAGTGAATGGAAGCATTGCTTCGTTGGCATGTTCAGCAGCCATGATAGAAGTCAAGAAGATGAAAGTTGCGAACGCTTCGACGAAGTAGTTACGTGGAAGGTTACGGCAGTTAGGGTTAGTTGAGAAGATGTTACGGATAGCAACACCATCAATTTGACCTTCAGAAATCTTGAAGTGGTCAGCATACATAAAGTAAGCAATGACTGCCCCAAGGAAGGCACCGATGAATTCAGCGATTGCGATTGGGAAGAATTGAGCGATTGTCAATTTACCAAGAAGGACTTTCAACAAAGCCATTGCAGGGTTCATTGAAACGCCGCCAAAGACGAACAAGCAGACAGTGATACCGAATGCCCATGTTGTGATCGCGAATAAGTGTCCAGTCCCAGCATATTTTGTTTTCTTCAAAACGTCGTCACAGTGTACGCCAACCCCGAAGATAATCATCAAAGCTGTACTCATAACTTCTGCAAGTAATTGATGTGTCATGTTAATAAATGTCTCCTAAATTAATAAATATATTTTTGTAATTGGTGATAAACTTCTTGAATCGGCAACTGCATCTCCTTAGCAATACGCTGACAGTCTTCGTATTCAAGAGTCTTCTTAGTGATGGATCCGTACTGATTGATTTTAACCGTAACGGTTCCAAATTCCGTATCGATTTGTTCAAATCGACGTTGCATGACCTTGCGGTCAACTTGTTGGTATCGAAAACCAATGGTACTGGTTTCTTTGAACAAAAGGGTTGAAAAATCTTCCAACTGACTTCCTTGAATCAAGAGAATCAACTCAAAGCCAGGTCGATTCTTTTTCATTACGACGCTACGATAGTAGACATCTAAAACTCCAGCATCCAGGAAACGGTGAATAATATAACCGAGTTGCTCTGGAGTTTGATCATCGATCGTAGTAGTGATCTCAACAATTTGATCTTCCGTGCGATGAACAACAGTGGTGCTGTGAGAAGTGTCTTCTCTCAATAGCGAACCGCGTAAAGCATTGAATTTTCCAGTCTCTCTTTTACCAAATCCATAGCCAACACTTTGGATGGCAAAGTGGGATGGGATTGGTTCAAAGATCGGGTCCATTGCTTTCAAGAGGGCTAATCCTGTTGGGGTGATCAACTCTGTTTTGACGGTGAAGTCTTGAGTGATCGGAATGGTTGATTCCTTTCTCAACTGCATGACAGCCGGAACCGGAACAGGCATTTCCCCATGGGCCACCGAAATCGTTCCACTTCCTTCAGTAAGAGGAGTGGAGTAGACTGTGTCGATCCCGAGCGATTCCACTAGGATGAAAAAGCTAACGATATCGACGATCGAGTCAATGGCACCGATCTCGTGGAAATGGATCTGCTCAACAGGCATGTTGTGCACAGCTGCTTCAGCCTTTGCAATGTCAAGGAAGACTGCAAGGCTCTTTTCTTTCACAAAAGGACTCAACTGAGAAGCGGCAATTAAATCGTGGATATCTGCATAACTGCGAGCATCCGCATGGGAATGGTCATGATGGTGTTCATGATCGTGATGGTGTTCATGATCGTGATGATGTTCATGATCGTGATGATGTTCATGATCGTGATCAAAATCACCTTCAATCCCCGTATCTTTCTCCCCGTGGTGAAGGTGAACATCGAAATCAGTTCCCCAAATTGCGCTTTTTGCGACGCGATGAACGTGGAGGTGAAAACCATCCACTCCCAGTTTTTCGAGTTCTGTGTGAAGAAGTTCGACATCTGCCCCAAGGTCCACAAGAAGACCATTGAGCATATCGCCACTTATTCCAGAAAAAGGTTCTAAAAATAGACTGGTCATCAGTTTTCCTTTCGATTGTGGTTGAGTCGATTGATCATACATGCTGAATAAGCTGCACCAAATCCGTTATCAATATTGACGACGGTGACTCCAGAAGCACAAGAGGTCAACATACTCATCAAAGTCGTGAGCCCTTGAAGATTGCTTCCGTATCCGATGCTAGTCGGCACGGCAATAACAGGGACATCTACAAGACCTCCAACAACGCTGACAAGAGCTCCTTCCATACCAGCAATCACGATGATCACACTGGCTTTTTGGATCTCTTCTAAGCGATTGAAGAGGCGATGGATGCCGGCGACTCCCACATCATAGATTCGGAGAACCGAATGGCCAAAGGTTTCTGCAGTGACTGCAGCTTCTTCTGCAACAGGAACATCACTTGTTCCTGCTGTGACGACCGCGATGTAGTGCTCAGAATCAGCTTCTTCTTTTTTAGAGTTGAGGACGAAGCAGCGAGCTTCTGGATAATAGTGGCCGTTAGGAAAGAGCTGAGAAAGAGCCTCTCCCTTTTGGAGAGAGACCCTTGTTGTGAGGACTGGTAATTCTTTCTGTGAAAGAAATTGCAGGATTCCTTCAATTTGCTCAACTGTCTTTCCTTCGCCGTAAACAACTTCAGGGAAGCCGTTGCGACGTTGCCGGTCAGTATCAATTGCTGCATACCCTAATTCTTTAACTCCATTGATTTGCTCAAGAGCCTCCTCAATGGAGAGTTGGCCTGCTTGCAAGTCACGGAGTGTCTGCTCTAGATTAGGTTGAAAATCCATAGTTGATTCTATTCAACCACGACAGAAAGTCCGTCGCGGATAACGGTTACTTTAGCATCTTTTCCTTCACGTGCAAATGCTTTTTCAAGCGCTTCGTCAATTGAAGTTGCAAGTTCCATGTGCATACCCTTGATCAATTCAGGGTCTACAAGGTCAGATACAAAGATAACATGGTGGTGTACCAAGATACGTGCCAAGATTTGAGAAGTCCATTGGTCTGGGACAGTCTCTAAACGAGGAGTATTGATGGCTTGTTCCAAGAATTCTTTTGGATCTTCTACATCAGCAAGGTTGCGATAGAAACCTTCTCCACCGTGACCGTCTGCACATCCAGCAACCATGATGATCGTTCCGCCTTCTTTGTTAGAAGCTTCGGCTGCAGTCATCCCTTTAACAGCTTGGTAGATGTTTTGGTCAAGTGGGAAACCACCGTTTGTAGAAATTGTGATGTCGCTTTCGATCTTAGACACGTGTGCCAAGTCTGCAACGAAGTCACAACCAACTTTGTGGGCTTCAACCATGTCCCCAGCGAAAGATCCGATGATATGTTTTTCGCCGTCCAATACAACGTTGACGATGAAGGCCAAGTTTGCAGTGCGAGCAGCATAAAGCATGTCTTCGTGGATTGGGTTATGGTCAAGGTTACCAGTACGTGCTTTATCAGAGTTGATGAAGTCACCTGAGTGGTTCGCCATGATAGTTTTGTATGAAGCAACACCTGGAAGGACTGATTTACGTCCACCTGAGAATCCAGCAAAGAAGTGAGATTCGATGAATCCTTCTGCTAGCAACAAGTCAGCTTCAGCAGCAATCTTGTTGATGATACAATCACCACCTGAAGGAAGTTGACCGATTTTAACCATATCATCGTCATTTGTTGAAATGTGCATAACGATTTCTTCATTGTCAACGATTTCTTGGCCGTATTTGTTGATCAATTCTTCACGAGTTGAAGGACGGTGGAAACCAGTAGCAACCAAGATACGCACGCGTGCATCAGGGTTAACTGAGCGAATACGACGCAAAATGATTGGGGTAATGATATGAGAAGGTACAGGACGAGTGTGGTCAGAACTGATCAACACGATGTCTTTTTTACCTTTAGCAAGTTCTTCCAAAGTTGGGCTGCCGATAGGGTTGTCCATTGAACGTTCAACAGTTTCTTCTTCAGACAGTGGGTTATGGAAGTTTTCCGCTTTTGACTCTAACAAACCAGCAAAGTTTTCATCTGGAATCTTTGCAACAATCGTCTTTTTGTCGTACGGTAATTTAATTTCTACCATTATTTGCGATCTCCTTTATTAATACTGATACTTATAGTATAATTCTTTTTTAAAAGAGGTGTGTACTAATTGATGTTAACAAATGTTAACTATACTAATTAAGAACAGGTGTATCATTAGTGTGACTTCTACGAAGGAATGAAGAAGGAGGAAAATCGCGCGTGGATTCAGCATTTTTAGTGAAATTCTTGGAAGAGAGGCGGACACCCATTATCAAGAAAAAATACCACAGCTACCTCTCTTATCGCGGGATTAAAGAGGACTACATCTATATTTTAAAAGAAGGGGTCGTCAAGACCAGTGTCATCATGCGTGATGGTCGAGAATTTAACTTTTCCTATTTAAAAGCGACAGATATTGTGTCCCTGTTACGGGACGAGGTATCCAATTATACGGACTCTCCTTTTAACGTACGCGTGGAAACAGCCGAGGCAAGCTTTTATCGGATTCCTCGGGTTAAGTTTTGGACCTTTGTCAAAGAGAAAAAGGAACTGCAAGACTACGTACGGGATTATTATCGCAATAAACTCTCTGAAAGTATGGAATCCCAGCAGTACATGATGATGAATGGGAAAAAAGGCGCGGTTTGTTTCCACCTACAAAAGTTGTGCAGCTTATTTGGGGTAGAGCAGGAAGATGGTGTCTTGATTGACTTTAATATTACCAACGAAGATATTGCTGGTTTTTGTGGGATCTCAACCCGAAACAGTGTCAATCGCATTCTAAACGAATTAAAGCGGGAGGGTGTTTTAGACATTCGACAGCAAAAGATCGTTATTTTGGATACAGAAAGCATCGAAGAATTAATTGGAAGGGAAACATTCTAACATGGCAACAGAAGCACAAATCAGAAAAGAAAAAGAAGAAAAATTACAAGATATTTTGCGGGAAATCGGAAAAGTGGCCATTACCTATTCTGGTGGGATTGATAGTTCATATCTCTTAAAGGTTGCTTTGGACACCTTAGGGCCTGACAATGTGATTGCAGCAGTGGTGAATTCAGAACTATTCTCAGATGAGGAATTTAATTTAGCGCTTGATTTGGCGGATCAGTTGGGGGCACCAATACTGGGGCTTGAGATGAGAGAATTGAGTGATCCGCGTATTGCTGCCAACACTCCTAATATTTGGTATTACACCAAGCAATTGATGTACCAAACTATTAAGGATTCTGTCACAGAATTGGGATTTGAGCAATTGGTTGACGGCATGATCATGGATGATATAGACGACTTCCGCCCAGGTATCAAGGCTAGAAACGAAGCGGGAGTACGTAGTGTCTTGCAAGAAGCAGGTCTCTATAAGACAGAAATTCGTCAATTGGCTAAGGAAAGAGGCGTCTCCAATTGGAACAAGGTTCCGTCTTGTAGTGTAGCCTCACGCTTCCCATACGGGGTAAAAATCACTTTGGAAAATGTCCAACGAGTCTTTGAGGGGGAGGAGTTCCTTGTAGGACTTGGTTTTGAGCAAGCCCGCGTGCGTGTGCATGGGGACTTGGCCCGTATCGAAGTAGAAGAGGACCATCTTCTTGAAGCGATCCAAATGCATGACAAGATCAATGACTTTATGAAGGAAATTGGCTTTACTTATGTAGCCTTGGATTTTGCTGGTTACAAGTATGGTCGGATGAATGACTCTTTGGATGAAAAAACCAAAGAAAAAATTATGGCGGAATAAGGCATGAATGAAGTAGTACGATTTTGGTTTGAAGAGTTGAAGCCAGAGGATTGGTTTAAAAAATCGGATGCGTTGGACCAAGAAATGCGGGAGCGCTTTGAGGAACTCTATTGGAAGGCTAGTCGTGGGGAATTGTTTGGCTGGCGCACTACAGCAGAAGGGCGTTTAGCAGAGATTTTGCTCTTGGATCAGATTCCTCGCAACATTTTTCGAGGGACGGCTCAAGCATTTGCGACAGATTCCCTGGCCTTGGTCTTGGCCCAAGAAGGGTTAGAGCAAGCCTTGGATCTACCAGTTGTACAAAGAGGTTTTTTCTATATGCCCTTTATGCATTCTGAATCCTTAGTCATCCATGAAGTAGCCTTGCGCTTGTTTGATCAACCGGGGCTCGAAAAACGCTTGAAGTATGAGAAGATGCATGCGGAGATTCTCCAACAATTTGGACGCTATCCGCACCGCAATGCTATTTTAGGAAGAATATCGACCAAAGAAGAAGAGGGGTATCTAGCAGAACATGCTGGTTTTTAAAAGAAAAAAAGGATCTTGGGCCAAGCTCTGCTGGACGCTCCTTTTAGCAGGAATTTGCTTGCTAGGCTTGAGGGTTTTTCAGGAGAGCCAGGAAAAAACGGTCTCTTCTCGTGATACAGTAACGATGGGCTATACCCAATTTCCAGCCAATATTGATCCAGTCAAAGAGTACAATGGCTGGTTTACGGTGCGCTACGGAGTCGGGGAGACCTTGTTTAAAATGGATGATCAGCTTCAGATCCAGCCTTGGCTGGCAACGAAGGGTGAACAGTTGTCTCCTCTGGAGTGGGAAATCACGATCCGTCAAGGGGTGCGATTTCATGATGGCAGTCTCATGACCCCGAAGACAGTCAAGGAATCTTTGGAGCATCTTTTGGCTTCCAATCAGCGGGCGGCAGGTGAATTGATGATCGAGAGAATTACAGCGACGGATCATACCATTCGGATCAAAACCAAAGAGCCCCAACCGATTCTTTTGAATCTCTTGGCAGATCCGTATTCGACCATCCTTCATGTGGGAGCCAAGGAGTCAACTGGGAAATCGGTTGTTGCGACAGGTCCGTATCAGCTGACAGCTTTTCGTCCAGAAAATGGGGCTAGTCTAAAGGCCTTTGGCAATTATTGGAATGGGGCAGCCAAAGTAGCGAAGGTGGAGATTCGCTCATTTTCAGATGCAACCTCGATGAGTCTCGCCTTAGATGCTGGTGAGATCGATGCGGCTTATGGAATGCCGGCGCTCAATCTAGCTTCTTATCGTAAGAAAACAGGTTATCGGATTTCAGAAGTTGATGGCTCGCGTTATCTTTCTTATGTTTATAATTTCCAAGATTCTTGGATGAAAGACAAGATCCTACGAAAAGCCCTTGATTTGGTGATCGATCGAAAGACCTATAGTCAATCACTCTTTCAGAAAGGTTCCCAAGCTACAAGTGGTCCGTTTCCAAGTCGCTTTCCTTTTGCTTTAGCAGGGCCTGTTCCAAATGCGAATGCCAAGGAAGCTGAGAAGCTCTTGGATCAAGCAGGTTATCTGAAAAAAGCAGATGGGTTTCGCTATAAAGATGGTAAAAAGGTTACATTGACAGCTCTCTCTTATGAGCGTTTGCCAGAGATTCCTTTAGCAGTTCAGGCGACACAAGCTGCCTTGAAGCAGATTGGAATCGATGTGAAGATTCGGACTGTTGAAGTGGGCTCGATTGCTGCAGCAGAAGATTATTCGTTTACGCCTTATACCATGGTGGCGACTCCTGTAGGTGACCCCTACCCCTTCTTTAAGAGTTCACTGGCTTCAGACGGTTCGGTTAATCTTGGGAAATATAAGAGCGACAAGGTAGACCAACTCATTCAAACTCTGGGGACAGAAGGCAATCAAGAGAAGCGTCAAGAGCTGAGTAAGGACCTTCAAAGGGAGATTCAAGAGGATCTACCGATCAGCTTTTTGGTGACGTTTAAGGTGGCAGTCATTATGAATGACCGCGTGTCAGGTCTCGCATCGAGTGCCTCAGACTATTACCATATAACCAATCAATTAACAAAGGAATAAGTATGCTTGAACTTCAACACCTAACGGTCCAATCCAAGGATCGGATCATTCTTGAAGATGTCTCCTTTCAATTAGGAGAATTTCAGAGCCTGGCTATTGTCGGAGAAAGTGGCAGCGGGAAGTCTACCCTACTAAAGGTCTTGCTAGGTCTCCCTTTGCGAGATCTCTGGATTGCAAAAGGCCAGTATCGTTGGCAAGGAGAGGAACAACTCCAGCAGGCCTCTCCCTTCTCCTTTGTGGGAAGTGAGATAGCTTGGATCAGCCAGCAGGCTGGGCGCTTTTATTATGATCGACGAACCATCGAAAACCATTACAAGGACCTAGTCAAAAGTCTAAAAGGGCGGACTCCTAACATTCGTTCTTTCAAAGAATGTATGGACCTGGTTGGTTTAGAAGCAAAAAAGATTGCGCCTGCTTATCCCTTTGAACTAAGTGGGGGCATGATGCAGCGGGTCGCAATTGCTTTGTCACTGGTCTCTTATCCGAAGATTTTGCTAGCTGATGAGCCCACCAGTGCGCTCGATGTGGTCACAAAGCTTGAGATTGTAGACTTATTGGCCCGTTTAAAAAGAGAAGAAGGCTTGTCTCTTCTATTAGTGACACATGATATGGCAGTCGCTGCGGCCTTGAGTGATCACATGCTTGTGATTTGTGGGGGACAGGTCATCGAGCAAGGAGCTACGGTCCAATTGTTGGAGTCCGCAAAAGAGGACTATACAAAAGAGTTGCTTGCTGCAACCCCGCGTTTACAGAAAGGAGCTACAGATGGGGACCATTTTGACTTGTAAAGATCTAATTTTTACCCACCGTCACTCTGCATCGGGGATGCAAGTAGGTCCAATTTCATTTGAGTTAGAAGAAGGTGAAAGCTTTGGCATTGTAGGCGAATCTGGATCTGGAAAGACCAGTCTTAGTCATCTGCTGTGTCGCTTTATCAAACCTCATCAGGGGCAACTTTATTTACAGGGCCGTCCCTATGAAGACTTTTCAACTAAAGAATTCTTTCAAACGATCCAGTATATTGATCAACACCCACATGCTAGTTTTCATCCAGCTCGCTCGGTTTATTCAAGCTTGATGGAAGTCTGTGGTCATTTTGATCAGGCGTCAACAAAAGCTGAGAAAGAAAAAGTGATCGAGGCTGTGTTAGAGGCAGTTCACCTAAATCGCCAGCTAGTCCAACAAAGACCTCGATTTTTAAGTGGGGGGGAGTGCCAGAGAGCAGCTATTGCGCGTGCCTTACTCATCAAACCGAGAATCCTCGTTTGCGACGAGATGACTAGTGCCCTCGATATGACCATTCAAGCAGAGTTGATGCGCTTGCTACAGCAGTTGAGGGAACAGTTTCAGATGAGTTTTGTCTTTATCTCCCATGACCTAGCCTTGGTCAGCCAATTTTGTCAACAGCTAATGGTCCTCAAAGATGGACAGATCAGAGAGCTAGGAAGGACCAGTGAGTCCTTGAACACCCCACGAGATCCCTATACTCAGGAATTATTGGCCACTTATCGGCAACAAGAAAGGTGGGTGAATGGATGTTTCGAATAAGCTGTAAATTACTAGTCCGTTTCCTACTGATCTTACTTGGTGTCAGTTTGATCTCCTTTTTACTCATGTATCTAGCGCCAGGAGATCCAGCTAAAAATATGTTGGCTGCCCAGGGGATTCCTTTTACAAAAGAACTGCTTGAGGCCAAGCGTCTAGAATTTGGTTTTCAGGATCCCTTCTGGGTGCAGTATGGACGGTGGCTATTAGGAGTTTTCCATGGAAATCTGGGAATGACCTACCATTCCGGATCGTCCGTCGCAAAAGAATTGGCCTTTTATTTTCCTAATACATTAGTGCTAGCAGGCTCTACCCTCTTCTTGACCCTCTTGATCTCGATTCCGCTGAGTTTTATGGCAGTCTTTTATAAGAAGAGCTCGATTTCTAAGCTCATCTCGTTTGCTACGGCTCTCGCCAATACCATTCCCAATTTCGTTCTAGGGATTGGCTTGATGGTGGTGTTTTCACTATATTTGCATCTGTTTCCAATCCAATCAACGGTGAATCTACAAGGAGCAGTACTGCCTTCTTTGACCTTGGCCTTGACCATGTCGAGCCGCTACATCCCGCAGCTCCAAGAAGGCTTAACAGAGATTCTTGAGTCAGATGCAGTGCTGGGGGCTATGGGGCGCGGTTTGAGATGGGGGCAGATCCTCAGGACAACTATTTTTCCACAATTATTTCCGTTGCTCTTGACCTTGATCACCCTATCTTTAACCTCCTTATTAGGAGGTGTGGCCGTGATCGAGTATCTCTTTTCTTGGCCAGGAATTGGGAAAATGTTGATCACAGCTGTTCACAACCGGGATTTTCCTTTGATTCAGGGATCGGTTCTGGTCATTACAGCTGGTGTTCTTCTAGTCAATACCTTTGCTGAATTTATCCAGCTCTTCATCAATCCAAAACGTTATCGCAAGGAGGGAGCCAACCATGTCATCTGATCAGATCAAACGGAACATTCGGTGGGTATCCCTTGGCTTGCTCGCCTTTCTAGTCTTTCTGGCCTTTACGCAGTGGTTGGGAGCTGACTGCGCTAACCAGGTCAATTTGGGTCATGTTTTGGCAAGCCCCTCTCATCAAGCTCTCTTTGGGAGAGATGAGTTGGGCCGTGATCTCTTGGTCCGAGTGTTTGTCGGAGGGGCCCATACCCTCTTTCCATCCCTTTTCGCTCTCTTTTTGGTTGTCCTTTTTGGTTGCTTAATGGGAGTATTTAGTGTCAAGTTTGGTGGGATCGTGGATCGCTTGGTTCAAGTAGTCATTACGCTTTTTCAAGCCTTTCCTCCCATTATCTTTGTGATTGGAATCGTTGGTTTTTTAGGTCTTGGAATAGAGCAGACATTACTGGCTATCTGTTTGACCAGCTGGACAAAGTATGCCTACCTAGTGCGCTCACTTCTCCTCGATATCAAAGAAGAACCGTATTTCCGCTATGCAGATATGTTTGGCAATACCTTCTGGAGTAAGATCAAACTTTACTATCTCCCTAGCGTCTTTCCCCAAGTCGTAACAACCATGGTGTATGACCTGAATACCATTGTTATGGAAATTGCAGGGATGAGTTTTATCGGTTTGGGTGCCCAGATGCCTGATGCGGAGTGGGGCGCGATGATCAATACTGGCAGAAGCTATTTACAGACAGCGCCATGGATCGTGGCCTTTCCAAGCCTTTTTCTCATCCTCTTTATTGGAGGCGTAATGGTGTTAGGAAGACTCCTCAAACAGTACTTTGCCATCCAACAAGAATACAAATAAGAAGCTGATCCAACCAGGAATCAGCTTCTTTTTGTGATATAAAGGGCAAACATCGGTGTGGCTGCGTAGTTGAGTTCTTCTTCTCGGCTCCAAATTTTTGGTCCAAATTCGGTGTCAACTGTTGCTTCGACCTCTTCAAATTGATTCAAAAACTCCAGATCCCATCCAGGACGAAGGCGATTGGTTAGTGGCAATTGGCGGGCGATTTCTTCAATTAAGGCCTCATCGACCCCTTCGCCGTGCCAGTAATCTTCTAACTGTTCGCTGGAAACGATCTTGAGATTGTTCTCAAATTGTGAACGAATAGCAGGATCGTTGAGATAAGAGTACCAGTTGGCATCATAAATGAGGAGTTGTCCGCCAGGTTTAAGAGCGCGTAGCCAGGACTCATAAGCTTTCTCGGGCTTTTCTAAATTCCACGTAACATTGCGCATCATAATGACGTCAAAAGATTCTGGCTCAAAGTCCAACTCCTGGGCATTCATTTGTAGATAGCGGACTGTACTTGATTTTTTACCATATTTGATAAGGTTTTCTTGCGCAATCTGCAACATATTTTTTGAAGCATCAATCGCAGTGACATTAGTATAGCCCATTTGTGTTAAGACGATTGGGAAAAATCCAGGTCCTGTACCGATGTCTAAAATAGAACTGGTACGCTCTTTAGGTAGCCAACGGATTAGTTCATACTTCCATTTTTCAATCTGAACACTTTCGATTTCTTTTTTGTTTTTCTGGGAATAACCTGAGTAGCGTTTATCCCAGTATTGTTGGATGGTCTTATATAACACGGTGACCTCTTTTTCTATTTCATGGTATTTCTTGAACATTATACTATAGATTGAGACGGATATCAAAGAAGAATCAGTGCTTCCCCAGCTCAAGGCTTTTCCAGGCGTCTAAAAAATGGTATAATGAACTGTAAATTTCAGAAGTTGGAAGGAATGTTATTGCTATGATGAATATGCAAGACTTAATTTAAGATTCTTAAAGTCTTGTTATCCGTCAAAATATTGATTTTAAGCGATTTTGCATTCGATAAAATCAACAATTTATAGATGTATTACATTATATTGGACAGTAAATGGACAGTGACAGAGTGTTTGAAGGAAAGCAAAAGAGGCCTAAGTGCCTCTTTTTTATACACTATGATTGTTTTATTACGAAAAGTTTAGAAGGTGGTAAATCGGATATTCAATAAAGCGTTCCCTCTGTTTTTCGGAAAACTGATTTTCAAATAAATAATTTGCTTGTTCTTTATATCCTAATATACAGGCTGTAGCGTATCGAATTTCAACTGAACTGTGATTCATTAAAGACAAAAGATAGTTATTATCTTCAGTTGTTAATGTATTTAAACGTTTTTTTATTTGTAGTAAATTGAGCTTATTATATTCAGAATTGTCCATTTCTAGAAGTTTCTGAGCAAATTCTAAACAAGATTGTAAAACATTTTGATCACATGCTTAATATCAATGTTTCCACATGTTTTTAAGAAAGAAATATTTCATCTAATTTGAATAACTTTCAGTTGAATGGTGTGAATTTTACCCTAAAAATACACGAATTGAGCTAGATTTTACCAAAAAGTTCACACCATTTGAATTGTTATTGTTTTGTACATTTGATATACGG
>ERZ773050.343-NODE-343-length-27206-cov-7.234246_pt1 | contig 27206 bp, 32 predicted proteins | sample MGYA00580632_ERZ773050 | MGnify/ENA primary metagenome ERZ773050 (study PRJEB29015, sample SAMEA2738123) | human oral metagenome | biome: human oral; feature: human-associated habitat; material: saliva | place: China | collected 2166 ... | reverse complement strand
GTCGCCGACCTGCAACAGCGGGGTTGGCGACTCATCACCCACTAAACGACCTCGGTGAGGAGAACGTTTTGATGAACGACACGATGCGTCGAGACGCGATTTCGCGTGTCGGCATGACGATTGCCATCGATGGGCCGGCCGGTTCGGGCAAGTCCACGGTGTCAAAGGCCCTGGCGACTCGTCTGGGTATTGGCTACCTCGATACGGGCGCCATGTACCGTGCGCTGACGTGGTATTGCCTGGACGAAGGCATCGATCTGGAGGATACGGCGGCGGTCGCCGCGGCGGCTGATCGCATGCCGCTTCGCCTCGTGTCGGATCCGTCGGATCCACACGTGTGGATTGGGGATCGTGAGATCACCCTCGAGATTCGCAAGCCTCGTATCGCCCTGGCGATCAAGCACATCTCAACGAATCTCGACGTGCGGGCGTGGATGGCGACGGAGCAGCGTCGTCGCATGATGGAGGCCCGTGAGGAGGGCTCCGGCATGATTGCAGAGGGGCGCGACATCACGACTGTCGTCTGCCCCGATGCGGATGTCCGTGTTCTGTTGCTCGCCGATCAGGAGGCCCGTCTGCGCCGCCGGACACTCGAACTCTACGGCGATGTGGCCGAGGAGCATATGGAGATTGTGCGGGCCCAGGTTGAGGGCCGCGACAAGGCCGATTCGCAGGTCTCTGAGTTCATGGTGGCCGCTCCCGGTGTCGAGACCGTAGACTCCACAGGGCTCGATATCGATGCCGTGTGCGAGGCTGTCCTGGTCTTCGTTGACCGTGATCTCGAGGCACGCGACGCATCGAGCTGAGAGAATGCGTCAGCACGTGTGAGTGCCCCGTACCGAAAGGTGCGGGGCACTCACACAACAAGGTGTCAGTATCCGGTGCCGTAGGGTCCCTGTCCGCCCTGCGCGCTGCTGGAAGGATAGCCGCTCTGCTGGCTACCGTATGTTCCTGTGTCGTACACCTGGGAGCCGGGCTGCGGCGCGCCCGCCTGCGGGTAGTTCGCGGTGCCGTAGCTGGCGCCCGTGACACCGTACTGCGGCCCATTGGGGCCGTTGAACGTCGTCGTCGGGGTCGAGTTGCGCTGGGTGGCCTTGAAGATCGCGTAACGTACCAGGATGCCGCCACCGACGATGAGGATCGCTAAAACAATGGAGATGATCGTGATGACGGGATTGTTGGAGTGCGACCGTATACGAATTCTTCGTTTCGTGGGAACCGTGAGGCTCGCAGTGGGCGTGTTCATCTGGGCAGTGGTGGCCACAGTGGGAGCCGGCGCGATTGTTGAGACAGCGGTCACGGGACTTGCACTCGCAGGTGAACTGAACGGCAGGGCGACAGGCGCGATAATGCCCGTAGCCGCCAGCGAGGCGCTTGCAGCAAGCGAGAGAAGTCGTCGAGAAGTCATCGAAAAAATCTTCCGTGTGTACTGTGTCTGTGAACATGTGCCAGTGTAGTCCTGCTGCATGGGGAACGGTACCGTTGTGGGCTGCCGATCTGGGCGCCAGCAATACCGAATTCGGCGTTACCCATCTGGTGTGGTGCGGCGCACTATGGTCAGCTTGCTTATGATCATCAAGGTGCGCTATAGTTCTACAGGTCGCCACGGCGACGAACTGAATACGGGCTGTGGCGCAGCTTGGTAGCGCACTTGACTGGGGGTCAAGGGGTCGTGGGTTCAAATCCCGCCAGCCCGACGGAAAAGCCCAGGTGAGAGCAGATTTCTCGCATGGGCTTCATCATGTCCGAGGGTCGTTTTTCGTGGTCCCCCTCTGGTCCCCCTGGGGTGGTGTCGGACGGTCGCCTGTGGACAGCCGGACCGCCTCGACCCCCTTCCCTGTGGATAAGGGGGCCAAAAGGGGACCAGAACGCCTGCGCGGCCACTTGCGTCGCTTCTGGCGCGCATCACAGGCGCCTGGCTGAAGGGCCGCTGCGCCGGGCCTGCTTGCGTTGCCCGGCTGCGGAGAGGAAGGCGTTGGCCTGCTCGGCCGCCGACGCGAGATGCCGGTTGTCGGGGTGGAGATAGCCGCGGGTGGTCTCCATCGAGGCGTGCTCGAGGATGTCTTGGAGCACATGCAGCGGGATGCCAGCGTCGGCCATCCAGGTCGCCCCGGTGTGGCGCAGGCCGTGCCGGGTGAGGTCGGGCAGTCCGAGCTTCGCGACGATGCTGTCCCAGTTGGTGGCGTCGCGGACGGTCGCGGTGGTGATGTAGCCGCCCTTCGGGCCAACGAGCAACGAGTCTTCCGGCTGTTTGCCCTCGCTAAGGCGTTCCCGCACGGGACGGAGCGGTTCGAGGATCGGCACCCGGCGCTCTTTACGGCTCTTGGTCGGCTTGGTCACCAGACCGCCCTTGCCGGGGAAGACCTGTCGGCGGATCACGACGAGGTTCTTGCCGAAGTCCACGTCCCCGACCCGCAACCCGGATACCTCCGAGGACCGGGCTGCCAGCAGCGCGGCGAGCATCACGAAGTCGCTGTAGGACTGATGCACCTTGCCGCATGCCTTGGCGAGCCGGTTGAGGGTCTTCATGTCCGGGATCGCGTGCGCCCGCGGGGAGGACTGCTCGGCGGACTGGCCGCGGATGGCGTTGCGGTTTAGGCTCCGCTTGGCGCGGTTCTTTGCCGGGTTGATGGTCAGCAGCCCGTCGCGCACCGCCTCGTCCAGCACCCGCACCAGCGGAGCGATGGTGTTCTTGATCGTGGACGCCCCGTGCCGCTTCTCCCATTCGTCGATGGTGCGGTCGATGATGTCCGCGGTGATCTGTGTGACGGGCAGATGCCCGAGCGCGGGCAGCACGCGCAGCTTCAGCCCGTACCCGTAGGTCTCGCCCGTGGAGGTCGGGTCCAGGCCCCGCGCCCATCGGTCGCCGATGGAGGTGACGAACTCCAACAGCGTCATCGACACGTCCATGCCCTTGGTCGATGAGTTGCGGAGCTGGTCGAAGAAGGCGTGCGCCGCGGCCTCGTCGGGCACGATCTCCGAGCGGATGACACGGCGCTTGGTGGTCGGGTCGGTCCACCGGGCTCGGGCGCGGATACCGTAGGAACGGCGCTCCATATCCGTGTACAGCTTCAACCCGATCGGCGGCACCGGCTTGGGCGCAGCGGTCGGCTGGGGCTCAGCTCTCCGAGGCATGGTCGTGTTCCAGCTCGGCCAGCCAGCGATCCACCGCATCGAGCCGGTACCGGGCGATCCCGCCGAGCCGCAGGAACGGTGGTCCGGTCCCGGCCGAGCGCCACCGTGACAGCGTGGACTCGGAGACCTTCAAGTACGCCGCGACCTCGCGGCTGTGCATCAGGGGCGACACCACGAGTGGTCCGTTGTCGCTCACGACACTTCTCCGGTGTCCGGGTCGAGGTCGCGGTAGAACGCTTCCTCGGCCTCACGGCGTGCGGCGACGTCGGCCATGACGAACTCCACGAACTCGGCGTCGCGGTCAATGATCGGGACGTCTTCGATGGGTTCGGCGGGGTCTTCACCGGGCCAGACGGTCTGCCTGGTCGGCCGGTCGTGGTCGAGCTTCGTGCCGGACGCGGCCACCCAATCGCGGAGCCGCTGGCGGGCGTCGGCGAAGTCGCGGTGCCATCCCAGTGGCGCGGACCCGTTCTGCTCGGGGTCGTAGGCGCAGAGCCAGTGCAGGTGCAGCGCGGACAGTTCCCACAGCAGCTCGGGGTGCGTGTACCAGGCCGGCGGGATGACGGACGCGGGAAGGCCGTATGTGTGCCGGAGCCAGTCCACCCATCGGTTGAGCTCCAGCCACTCGACTTCGGCGTCGTCGGCGTTGAGCAGGTTCCAGTTGATCGGGTGCGGGGGCTCGGCGATCAGAGGGTCGTCGTAGCCCTCATCGGTGTCGTCCAGGTCCGGGTCGGGAACGGTGCTCGCGGTCACGTCATCGGTGACGTCGGACATGCTGTGCTCCTGTCTGCTCGCGCTAGCGGCCGTCGCGGCTCGCTGTAGCAGGGAGGTGAGCCGCAAGGAGACTGGCCGCGTGCTCAGGTGTCAAAGCGGCGCAGCAGTGCTTCGATCTCGGCGCGATCGGCGGTGAGTAGGGCGGCGTCGGGGCGCTTGGGCCATGGGTGCAGGTCGGTGATCGGCTCGGTCACGGCGGCGATGTCCGCCTCGATCGGGGTGGCAATCTGGGTGATCGCCAGCAAGAAGATGACGACCAGCACCAGCTTGGAGACGATCAGCGCGATCACGAACGCCGCCCACTTGCCGATCCAGCCGTGGGTGGCGTCCCAGGACGCGCCTGCGAACGCGATCGGCGCCAGCGCGACGCCGACCAGCAGCAGAGCCTTGCGGATCAACAGCGAGAACCATACGATGAAAACGGCGGCAATCATCAGCCCGGCCAGGAAGATCGTGATGATCGCCCCGACACCAGGCGCGGCAATGTTGATGCCCGCGAGTCCGGCGGCGAGCAGGATGATCTTGTCGCCCATCGTCTCGGTGGTCTCCCCGGATGCCTGGATGATGCCGATGCAGAGCTGGTCCACGATTTCCAGCGCGAGCGCGGTCAGCGTGACCACGACGAACGCGCCGAGCACCGACTTCGCAGCGCCGAGCGCGGCACGAGACAGGGCGGTCGGGTCGCGCTTGATGAGTCCGGTGATGAGTTGCAGGCAGAAGAAGATCAAGACGAGGAAGACCCCGATCCCGAAGATCAGGTTGTAGACCGCGGTGAATCCATCGGCGGTCACGTCGACCAGGGTGGTCGTGTCGAACACGGCCCACATCGCCTCGATCAGCCAGCCGGCCGCTCCGCCCATCGCCTGAGCGAGCCAGTCGAACGGGGCCGCCACGACCGTCGCGGCCGCCTCGCCGGCGACATCGCAGACGGTTGAGATGATCGGCACATCGCAGACGCTCATCGCGAATCTCCTGCCGTGAAGCCCGGCGGCCTCAGACGGCCTGGCCGACGTTCCAGAAGAAGTTCACGAGCGTCACCGCCGCACCGCACACCACGGCGGCGCCGCAGGAGATGAGCACGCCCAGCTTCCCCCTTCCCGCCAGATGCGGGTTCGAGCTGTTGGAGCCGTATGCCCACACGATCGCGCTGACGATCAGGGCGAGCACGGCCAGGATGAGGCCGATGGTCATCACAGCGCCGACGATGGTGCGGAGCTGTTCGATGCCGGGCAGGCCGTTGCTGTTGGGGTCGATGTCGATCACGGCGGTTACTCCCTCGCTGAGCGGATGGCTTGTGGCGGCGAGGTAGGCCGTAGAGCGACTGGACGCCGGCGAGCGCGTGCGGGCATGAGAAAGGCCCGCCCACAGGCGGGCCTTCACTCGGTGCAGGTCAGAGCTGGTTGCCAAGGGCGATGAGCCAGTTCACCCACGCGACCCCGGCACCGGCGAGCGTGGCGGCGCCGATCCCGACGAGCACCCCGACCCGGCCTTTGGAGGCGAGGGCGGGGTTGCCGTGCGAGGCGCCGAACGCCCAGCAGATCGCAGAGAGGATCACCATGAGCACCGCGACGATCAGCACGATCATCAGCAGGGCGCCGACGACCTGTTTCAGATCGCCGATGCCGCCCAGCCCGTCGAAGTCGGAGAACACGCCCATCACGCACCGCCTTGAACGGTGATGTGCAGGTGGTCGAAGTGCCCGCCGGTCACGTTGCCGGGGTCGTGCATCCCGCCGCCGTTGTAGGGGCGCTAGCCTTCGGCGTCGCGAGCGAGGGACCATATCTGGCCTTGCCAGATCAGGTACTCCACGCTCAAGACCTCGGCGTGGTCTTTCAGCCAGTTCGTGAGCGTCCATCCGGCTTCGAGCTGCGCGGGGGCCGGGTACTGGCCGATGGCGTTGCCGAACGTCACGTCACAGGCGCGGCCCGGTGGGTGCTCGGAGACGGTGCCCGGACGGGGCGAGTAGCACGCCCACGAGGTGTCGGGGAAGGCGGCGCGAGCCTGGGCCATGACGTGCGCCATGCGAGCGGTGACCCGCCCCGAGCTGGTGGGGTCATCGACCATCCGGTCGGGGTCGCCGTCCAGCGGGGCCGGCGCGCCCGCGGTGCCGCCGCTGGCGTCGCATCCGGAAGGGCTGCCGACCGTGGCTTCGGGTAGATCGGCCGCGTTGTAATCGTTGAGTCACTTGGCCGCGTCGACGGCCTCGCCGCTAGTGCCGCCGGGCCGGACCTCGAAATGCAGGTGCGGTCCCGTGCTGTTGCCGGAGCTGCCGACATCGCCGATGTGCTGACCCGCGGCCACCCGGCCTCCGGCCGCGACGTGGATGCCCGACTGCCACATATGCGCGTAGGCCGTCGCCACTGTCGCGCCGTCGATCTGGTGCTCGATGACGATGAGCCCGCCATAGCCGCCGGAGAACTCGGCCACGGTCACGGTGCCGTCCGCGGCGGCGAGAATCGGCGTGCTATCCGGTGCGGCGAAGTCCGTGCCGGTGTGGAACGACGGCTCCCCGGTGATCGGATGGATACGCGGCCCGAACTCGCTGGTGAGCACCCAGGTTCCCTCGGGGAGCGGGAACACGACCCGCGAGGACTCAGCAACCGGCCCCCACCGCCAACGCGGGTGCGGCCGGGCCGGCCGCACCCGCCGCGCCGGTGAGGGCGTCGAGGATGCGTTCGGCGACCGGCTCGTAGTTGCGGTAGCGGTCAGGGTAGGCACTGACCTCGACGGTCTGCGCGGCCTCTCCGGGGTCCATCTGCGCCCAACCGGGAATGTCCAGCAGGCCCCGCGGGGAGGGATAGTTCGGGCCATCGGGTCCGCCGTAGAACGCGCGGGCCTGATAGGTCGTGTCCATCAGCTCCGCGACGGTTCCCCACCCGGATTGCGGGCGCATCTGGAATAGGCCGAGGGAGTCGTGGTCGCCGCCGTTGCCGTCGTTGGGGTAGTTCGCGGACTCGGGGTAGGCACTCGTGTTGGCGAGCTGGCGAAGGGTGCTCTCGGTGAGCGCGGCTATCAGAGCGATCTTGATGCCTGGCCGGTCCACGCCCTTGATGCTGTTGCCGATCGTGATGATCGTGGCCGCGTGCGTGAGCTGCTGCCGGTTCAGGGTGAACGTGGTGCCGTCTTGGGTGGTGACGGTCAACGAGTCGGGGATGTTGCCCACCGTGACGCTGCCGCCGGGGACGGCGCAGTTCGCGGCGGCGGGGTTCATCAGCACGCCGATCGCCAGCAGGACGCAGGCCGGGCCGAACAGGACGAAGGCGAGTCCGAGGATGAGGAGCTTCTTGACCACGACGTGCCCTCTGTCATCGCAGCGGGTTGTCGAGCTGCGACAGGCGCAGCACATGACACAGGCCGGTGCGGAACTCCGGTGCCGGGGGCGGGCAGGCCAGGAACACAGTGAAGGCCACGGGGTGTTCGCTCGTAACGGTTTCGTCGTTCCAGACGCCCTCGCGGTGCAGGCTGCCTTCGATCGTGACCGCGGTCGCACCGGCCGGGAGCTGGCCGGGCTGGGCCTGCTCGACCGCGGTGTCCCACGCCTCGGGCACGAACGAGGACTCGATGGTGAGGTGCTGGGTGGTGGCGTACTTGCGCAGCTCGATCCACGCTTCACGCGACGGCAGATAGGACGCGATGTCGGAGGCGAGGCCGGCCTGTTCGGTGCCGGACGGGTCGCCCACCGCGAGGATCACGCTGGTGTAGTCCAAGGGCATCAGCCCTGAGCCGGTATCCCACGCGAACAGGGCCTCGGCGACGTTGCGGGCGAACTCGACGGGATCGCTGGACGGCGTGACCTGCGTCAGCCGTGGCGTGCCCGGACCGGTCTCTCCCGGCGCGGTGACTGTGGGGTCTGCTCCGGGATCGGGTGCGGTGGGTCGTTGAGGGCTGGCGATCAGCCCGTAGACGCCGATGCCGATCAGGATCAGCAGGACGAGGCCAGCGGAGATCACGGCGATCAGGCGGCCACAGGACCAGGAGGCGGGATTCGTCTTCATACCGCCAGGTGCTCGCCGCCCCGAACGACGAGAGCCACGGCGGGCTTGGGTCAGAGGGCGCGCAGCAGTGGCCGGCCCGCCGGCTCGGCGGCCACAGTGGTGCGGGCGGTGCGGAGCTGATCGGCGAACTCGATGGTGCCCTCGACGGCGGCGAAGAACGCCTCGGCCTGCTCGTCGGTGAGCTCGACGGCCAGCTCGTCCACGTCGTAGTGGGTCCACCACGCTTCCAGGTCGCCCCAGGTCAGCACGAACGCACGAACCGGGTACCGCGCCGGCCTCTCGTCCTCGGCGGCGGGGCGACGCTTCGGCGTAGCCTGCTTCGTTGCTTTGCTAGTCTTGGCGGCGTGGACGCGCCAGGGCTTTGTCGGCCAGCTCGTGCAACCGCCGGTCCCGCGCGCTGTCGGCCTCAGCTTGGGTGTCGCGGAGGCGTTGGAAGATCGGGTTGACCGCCGCGCCGGCCTCGATCTGCGCCAGCCCGTCCCGCGCCTGGGCGCGGATCGCCTCTGGGGTGCTCGGGTCGTCGGCCAGGTCTTGCAGGTAGCCGATCTGTTCCAGCCGGCTGTAGGACGCCGAGCCGGTCACCATCCGCGCCGTCTGTGTCCGAGCGTCCCCGAGCTGGTGCGAGTCCGATGGTCCCGCTGAATCGGCGGGACCATGCTGTCCCGGCTCGTGGCCCTCGTGGAACTGGGTTTTGGCCTTGCGACGGGCGGCGTCCTCGGCCATGAGTTCCTTGATCTCCCGGTACAAGGCGGCGGCCTCGATCGGGGTGAGCGGCTTGTGGAGCTGGTTGTCGTCCTGCTCGGCCAGCAGATGCCCCAGCCGGTCCGAGATACCGCTACGGACCCACACGCTGACGCGGCGCCAGCCGAGCTTCTTGATCGCCGCCATACGGCGTGCCCCGCACACCAGCACCCCATCCGGGGTGATCGTCGGCGGCTGCAACAGCCCATCCCGGTCGATCGACGCCGCGAGCGTGTCCAGGTCGCCCAGGTCCGTGCGGTGTCGCTGGCCGACAGTGATGGAGTCCACCGCCCGCTCCAGCTCGATGTGCCCGGCCGGTGCGCTCATCCCGCACCCCGCGCCTTCGTCGTGCCCGGCGCGGCCAGGGAGAGGGTCAGCACGAGGTCGTCATCGCGCACAGCACCGCCCAGGAGCGTCCCGAAGGTCGATCAGGGTTCTGGCGTGCTTGTTGCGTCGCAGCGTCTCGTAAGCGGTGTGCCGGTTCCCGACGCGGGTCAGCGCCACGCAGACGTGTTCCACCGCCGAGCGTGCCGTGCCCTCGGGCCAGTCCAGCAGCATCAGCAGCGTGATCGCGTCCTCGACCGCTGACGCCGCCGTGGTTGCCGCCGGCTCGGCCGGTGCCTGTTCCGGGGTGTCGTCGCGGTCGTGGGCGTCCTTGATCTGGAACGCACGGTGGTAGTCGCTCAGGACGTTCTCGCGGTCGGAGAGGCGTTCGGGGTCGTGGAAGATCGAGTAGAGGGACCGGCGTGCCTGGTGGGTCGAGCACAGCAGCCCTTGGCCGCGTTCCTCGGCGATGCAGGTGATCCGTACCGCGTGCGTGATGACCGCCCACGGGTCATCGGCGGTGCGGGCGGCCTCGGTGCGCATCACGTTGAACGCCGCGCTGGCGGCCTCCCACGGATTGAGCCGGTGCTTGTGCGCCAGCGCCGCGTACTTCTCGGCCGCGAACGCCATCAGCTCTGCCGCTACCGGGTCATGCTCCCAGGCGCGCTGGCCGGCGGTGTGGAGCCGTTTCAGCAGGGCACGCAGGCCCTCGCTGGTGCGGTAGTCCTCAGCCGGCCGGCCGCTGTTCTCGCTCATGGTGCTGGTGTCGTTGGTCAGGGTCTGGGCACCTCCCGGCGGCGAGGTGCACCCTCAGACGACTGCGGGTCTCGCCTTTGTGGAGTGGGCGTCCATGACTCATCACCACCCGGCCACCTCATCCCGACCCCGGAGCGGCGCGGTCCCTGCTCGGCGCCGCCGCGACGGTCGAACGCGCTCAGGGGCGGCAGACGCTCGGCTCGCTCCGCGACCCAGCGCGCGCCCTTCTCAATCGGGGCGCGAACATGCCGGTTCATTTCGGCGGTCCGGTCGATACCCCGGCGGGACAGCGCGCCGCCGCCTTGGGCGATCAGGTCAGTCGGGCGCACCCAATCCACGCCCCGGCCCCGTACCCACGCCAGCTTCTCCTTCGTGGCCTTACGGGACTCGGCGTCCTTGACCGCATCCGGCGTCCCCGCTGCTTCGGTCGCCTCGGTCGGTTCCGGGTCGTTCCGCGCACGGGGCGGCGGCTCGGGCTCGTAGCGACGCTGCTCCCGCATCCGGACCTCATCGTTCATGGCAGGGCTCCTTCCATCTCGGGCTGCGACCCGGACGGGTCCGCCTCATCGGACTGGTGAGCACGAGGCAGCCAGCGGCCCACCGTCGAGGGATGCACGCCCAGGTGCCGGGCGATGACCTTGTTCGACCAGTCCTGTTCTCGCAGCTCTGCCGCGAGCGCCCGACGATCCGGCCCGCCGTCGGCGTCCGCAGCGGTGACGCCTGCCGCCGCAGGTGGCGGGTCGAGAGATGCCGTCTCGCTCTGTGGCAACGGGGTGATCGGCTCGACCGCCGGCGGCACCTCGAGCGCGGTAGCGGGGCGTGTGGTGGCGCGGGTCAGCACGACGGTCAGATGCGTGATCGCCAGCAACACGACCGGCGGCACGGCAGCGACCGCGGCCGCGAGCGGTCCGGGCACGTCGGCGTCGGCCGCGACCACCGCGTGCAAGCTGTTCGCCGTCACCGACACCGCGGTGCCGCCGACCAGCAACGCCCACGGATACCACGCCGCCCGCTTACCGGCGAGGGCGACGACGGCGACCGTGGAGACCACGATCACGCCATCGACGATCAGCGGCCACGCCCACGCCTGCCCGGCCCCGATCCCGGAGCGGCGGGCCAGGTCGGCCAAGGAGGTGAAGCTGAGCCAGAATGCGCCGGCGGCGATGAACACCGTCCCGGCGACCGAGGTGATGACCGCCCACCGGCGGCCGCGTAGCCCCTTCATAACAGCCCCCGCGTGGCGGGCGCCCGCTGCCGCACGTTCCTGCGAGCGAACTCGTCCGAAGGCGATGCGGCGGGACGGTCCCGCCGTGCACCGGCGCCAACGCTGCGGTAGGCGCTGTAGACAGTGCGGGCGATTTCCCTCTCCCCGAAGTCCGACTGCGCGGCCGTCACCATCGCGTCCAAGGCATCCGTGAGCGGCACCCCACCCTCGGCCAACCGGCAGGAGGCCCAGAAGAGTTTGAGGTTGCGGTCGGTGGCCTGCCGGCCCAGCCACGTTGCCAGCCGCCCCGCGTCCTCCCGCCGTACCGGGCCGCCGAGGCGCGACCGGGGCGCGGGCCGAGGATCAAGGAAGTCCCGCAGCCGGCCTGCATCTATCGGCCGGGCACCACCGGCCGCGACCTGCTCGATCCGGTACGGGGTGCGCACGCCGTCGAGCCGTAGCAGCGAGGGCGGGGCGATGATGTAACCGCCGTCCCCGCGACAGTCGATGCCGACCTTCCCGGCCTGCCAGGATCGTTGCGTCTGGTTCGGGTCGGCTGGGAAGTATGCGTGCTGGCCGCCGGTGGGTGTGCGCACGACCGCCAACGGCTCGGGGATCAGCCCGGCCCGCGCCGCCCGCGCATAGGCGACATACACGTTGACCCCGTGCACATCCACGTCGATCACGACCAGCCCCGAGACGGCGCCGGTCGGGATGCCGATGTTCGCAGTCGGCCGCGACCGCCACCCCCCCTCAACCCGGTCCAGGTCGACGCTGGCTTCGTGGAACCCGCGCTCCGGGATCGGCCGCTTCCCGGCCCGCGCCAGCCCACGCGCCGCGACTGGCAGCGGCGCCCCGTCGAGCTGACCGAACACGGCGGCAGCCGTGGCGGGGGCGACCATCACAGCCTCCGTCCCGAGCCGACCGAGGCCGCCGGCGTCTCCCGTTCCGGCAGCGGCTCGACCCGCCGCGGCGCCTGCTCTGGCGTCTCCTGAGCCGGCGACGTGTGCTCCGGGCCACCGACACGCAGGGACAACGGGTTGCCGTTGCCGAGTTGGGCGGTGTCGAGCTTGTCGAGAACGTCGAATGCGGTGCTGCGCACCTGCTCGCCCGTAGCGCGCACGACCGCCACGGGGTCTTTCCCATCTACGTTGGCCGCCCATCCGGCGACATACGGAATCGTGTAGTCGCTCGTGTCCATGCCGTGCGCGGCGGCGATCATCAGCGCGACCGACTCGGCCCGGACCTCGCTGATTCCTCGATGCTCGCGGGCGTCCTCCTGCTGGTTCGGGCCATCCAGCCGGACATGCGCCAACTCGTGCGCGAGGGTCTTGACCTGCGCGGCCTGGTCCATATCCGCGCAGACCATCACCTGACGGGTCTCGAAATCCGTGCAGCCGTTCGCGCCCCGCTCTATTCGGTCGCGCGGCATCCGCAGCACCTCGAACCCCAGCGACTCCGCCTGCCTGCTCAGGCCCTCCCACAGCCCAGCGGGAGCTTCGCCTTCCAGCAGCCTCGGACGTGGCAGCTCGGGCAGCGGGTCTCCGTGCGTCCGGGACAGGTCCCACACATGGGCCGGGACGACGCTGACGATCCGCCTGCGCACGACCTAGCCGGGACGTGGCTTCTCCCGCTTCCCCAGCCGCCGCCACGACGCCGGATCACGAGGGGTTCCCGATGCGAACCTCGCCTTGACCGGACCGCGAATCCGATAGCCGCCGTCCTTCTCCGGCCAGCGTCCCATCTTCCGCCAGTCGTTGTACCCGGCAACCCACGTCGGCGTCGGCGTTGGCGCCCGGCCCTGTTCGTAGGCTTCCAGGTGCTGCGCCCAGATCAACAGCGTATTGTTGAACGAGCGGGTGCGGAACCTCGCCGCGAACTCGATGGCGCGACGCCAGTCATCGCCCGAGATCAGTTCCTCGACCGAGCGCACGATGCGTTCTTCCAGCGCGTCGAGCGTCGCTTGCCGCACCGCCTGCTTGTCCTCGTTCGCAGCCATCGTCTGACCTCCCTCCGCCAGCGCCGCTCCGAGAGGGAGCAACCGTGCGACCGCGAGGTACGCCGGGAGGATCAGGAAGACGAGACGGGCGACGGAACGATGCTTCGGACCGCCAGGCTCCGCGATGAACCCGACGAGTCTCTACCGGACTACATGACCGTGACCGGCCTCACCGCGCGCTAGGGTCGAGACCGCGTTCATCACCCGGTCAGGTTGCGCGTTTCACCCGGACGCCTGGGCGGCACGCTCGCGACTGATCGCCCGGTAGCGGCTCGGTGTGACGCCGACGCTGCGGCGGAACTGGCGGGCGGCGAAATCAGGATCACCCCACCCCACCTCGCGGGCGATCACCGCGATAGGCGTGTCCGTGGTGCGCAAGAGGCCCGCCATCGGCTCGGTGCGCAGCATCGTCAGATACGCGATAGGCGACTTCCCAAACGCCTCCACGAACACACGACCGACCTGCGACTTGGACAGGTGCACCTCGTCGGCCAACTCGGTCACCGACCAGCGGTGCATCGGATTCGCACGCAGCAGCTCCGCTGCCATACGCGCTTCGCGGCGCAATGGGGCGAACCGGCGATGCCGAGGCGATGTCGGACAGTTCCGCGCACGTTGAGTCGCTGACGTGCGGATCGGCGAGGTCTTGATGAACGGTGCGATGACATGCGCGATCGAGAACCAGAGCGCCTGCATCCGGTAGAAGTTTGCCACCGGCTGGGCCTCGACGCTCAACTCGACCAGCTCGTCCAGCCACGGGATCAGTCTCCCCGCCTGATCCTCGCCGAGCCTGAGTATCTGTGCGGGTTCAGTCTAGACCGTCGCTGCGAAGTCCTGCGCGTGCAGTCGGTCTTGCAAGAACTCGACGTGTTGCCAGAACACCTGGTCGATCACATAGTCGGTGTCGGCATAGATCGTGGTTACTGTGACATGAGCCTCCGGCTCAGCGCCGCACAGCACATTCGCCGCCAATAGAATCACGTCACCTGGCTTGACTAGCTGCTCGCCGAACTCGCTGAACAGAATGGCAGAACCTGCCCGAACAAAGTTGAGCATCACGAAGTCATGCGCTACGGGGGCGATTGGCTCGCAATGCTTGGTCGTCAACGCCATGATCGGACCAAACGCTCGATTGGCATCCCTGCGCAGCGACCGAACAGCTCCACGATCTACTGATGCCGACACCGCTCGCCCTTTTCATAGGCTCGTCGGGCGGCATCGAAGGCGCCTAACCATCTTGGTGTGCCGACGGGAGGCGCATTCGGTTGCGTAGAAGTTCCTGATACACGACCTCGGCGGTCTCGTCAGCGTCGAAGTGCGTAGTGTCTACGGCGTGGCGGCTAAGATCGCCGAGCGCATTGAACTGTTGCCACAGATCGAGGATCGGCGCGGCATCGAGAAGCGCGCCCGGCTCCGTCCGCTGCTGAGCTCTTGCCAGCGCAGTCTCGCGCTCGGGTCGCAAGACAACGTAGTGCAGATCAACGTTCGGGTGCTGCTCGGCCGCATTCTGGTAGTGATGCAGCATCCAAGGTCCCACTACGCCATCAACGATGGTCGTATATCCGCCATTCGCGTATCCGAACGCTGCTGACGCGATGACACCAACCACTGTTTGGTTCTGCTGATCGGACTCGGGCATAAACGGCGGGATCGCTCCCTGAACGATGAAATGCCAGAAGTAATCGGTGTGGAGGTGGACACAGCGTGGGTACCGCTGAGCAAGGAGCCGTGCGACGGTTGTCTTTCCCGACCCAGGTGATCCGCTAACAATGATGAGGTCGCACATGAATGTTCCTTTCGACTATCGCGACAACAAAACGGTTGCCCGATGGCGCCAGAGCGCACAGTTCGCTATGAGGACTGCCGAAGGGAGAAGCTCATCAAGCGCAGCCGTTGGAGCATTGCGTGGGTGACGGATCTAGGTCCGAGCGGACACGCGCGAAAGGTTGGGGAAGGGATCCTCTGACTACTCGTTCAGACAGGTCCGGCGACGAGAATGTCAAAGAAAGCACTGACACGGACGGTCAGCATCGCCAAGCTCAGTCAGGACGCGATGTGCTCACCACAACCAACCCCTCCGGCGCGATAGATCGCGAACAGCAGAAGGGCATCTCCTGTAGGGCTGCTTAGCGGCTGGAACTCATGAGGTCGATTCTATCATCCTAGGCGCCCTAGCTGGTGTCGGCCGATGGCGACGTTGGGAGTTGAGCTGGCAGAGGAGGCGGAGTTTCAAGGGTCCTCGAAGCCGAGTTGCATAGTCATGCCGACAGCCGCCTGTAGAGGCAAGACGCCGTTCCCCAGGGCAGTGAGCTGCTGGTTGGCCGTGAGGCCGTGTATCGGGTCGGTGACCCACCGTCGCGGAAGGCCCATCAACCACTCCACGAACTCCGGCGCCGGTCTTGGCCCCTTGGTGTCGTTCAGGAGGGCGGGGGCCGGGGCGGGCCTTCCGATAATTCGCTCCCATCGGTTGATGGCGTGGGCGTAGCGTCCCCAGCGGTGAAGATGTCCTCGATCAGGGACCACAGCATCTCCGGTTCGCTGTGCTTGCTCTGCGAACCAGCCGGTCCGTTGCGCGCGAGGTCGATGATCTGGTGCGAGAGCGCGATCGTTCCTCGCCGTGCTCGCACCTGTTCGAGTGATTCGCCGCCGCGGGTCGAGTCTGTCGCGAGTGGCGTCCTGAACAGCGCCCCGGCTGCGGGCAACGATGAAGATGCGAAGCCTCTGTGCCGGGTAGTCGCGGCATTCGTTTCCGAGAAATCAGGCTCTGGTCGTCGGAGGGTCGTCGCCATACAATGCCGTTGCCGCTCCTCGGTTCGGCTGGGGGTGATGCAGGCGCCACTACCGCTGAGCGATGGGAGGATCCATGTCCCGCAGACCTGGCTTGAGCGCTGAACGGATCACCTCGTTGGCCACCGAGTTGTTCGGAGGTGAGCAGGTAGAGATCGCTCCGGTGGGCACACCAGGGATGGAGACACAGGCCTTTCGGGTGGAGTCGGCCCGGGCCACCCGTTGCCTGCGGATCGGGTTCGGGCTGGGTGGGTTTCGCAAGGACGCGTGGGCCGCCTCGACGTTCGGTGACGTCCTGCCGGTGCCCAAGGTCCGGGCCATGGGGGAGTTGCCGGACGGCAACGCCTACTGCCTGTCGGATTGGGCGCCGGGAGAGACGGTGCAGGACCTGACGCCCGACCAGGTGCAGCGGATCACCCCGCTCGTCTTCGAGGCCTGGACCCGGCTGCAGGCCGGCGTGATCGACCGTACCTCCGGCTTCGGGTTGCTGGACCCGGACACCCTGACCGGACCGTACCGCTCACACCGCGAGCGGCTGCGCGCCGATCTTGCCGGCGTCGAGGGCTGGCCGGATGACTGGACCGACGGAAGGCAGCACGCGATCTCGGCGGTGGTCGACCGGGTCGGGTCGCTGATCGACGCTTGCCCGGAGGAACGCGGCCTCGTGCACGGCGACTGAGGGACCAACAACATCCTCGCCGAGGATGATCGGGTCACCGCGATCCTGGACTGGGAGGCGGCCGAAATCGGCGATCCGCTGCAGGACATCGCCGGCCGGTTCTGGGAGTTCTGGCCGCCGGTGTCGACCTGCGTCCGGGCGCAGGCCGACCACGCCGATCGGCAGCTCGGCCGATTGCCCGACTACCGGGCTCGGGTGCTCTGCTACGACCTGCTGACCGGTATCAGCGAGATCACCGATAGCCTGGCCGACGGCGAACACGACTTCGCCGAGCGGTGCCTGGACCAGTGCCTGGAGTTGCTGGAGACGTACATCCCCTGAGACCGCTGCAAACGCAGACGCTTTGCTCCGGATACGGCCCGATCGGCCGACCGGTGATCACGGCGTAGACGTTTGCAGCGGCGCACGACCGACCCGAGGATGCGCCGGCCGGTCAGCCTTTGACCGCGCCGATCATCACGCCCTTGGCGAAGTGCCGCTGCAGGAACGGGTAGACTAGCAGGATCGGCACGGTGGCCAATACAAGGATCGCCATCTGCATCGACAACTGCGGCGGCAGCACCTCGCTCGGCATCACCTGATTACCGCCCAGCGCGGTCTGGTTGACCACGAAGGTGCGCAGCACCAGCGCCATAGGCCACTTCTCCGCGGAGTGGATGTAGAGCAGCGCGTTGAAGAACGCGTTCCAGTAGCTGACCGCGTAGAACAGGCCGATCACCGCGAGCACCGCCTTGGACAGCGGCAGGACGACCTTGATCAACACCGTCGCCGAGGAGGCGCCGTCGATGGCCGCGGACTCGAACAACTCCTCCGATGGCGGCAAGAGTCGGTGCTCGGCGGTCGATGCTGAAGGGGACGACGAGATCCTTGTGGAGCTGGAACCAGATAGGTGGCAGGCGTCGATGCCGCCTCGGTCTACCCATTCGCTCTGCCCGGCGTGCGCGTGGCCGACCACTGCGCCGGAGCGGGTGTCGTATTCGGCGGACCTCGCGAGCACGTCGGTGAGTCGCGCGATCAGCGGGGCGAGGGCGGCCGTCAGTGTGTCGAGCTCGCTGAGGACTCGCGCGTGCGACCATCTTTCGAGGCCAGCAACGTATCGTGCCGAACCCGGGCGCGCTGTTCGGCCTCGCTCAGCGCCGTGATGGCCTCGTCCTGACCGACCCCTGTCCGGGCGCCGGCCCCGGCGAAATCTGCGAATCCGAGCAGCTTCCGCGACGACGTACGGGACCACGTCGTAAGGGACCACACGTCTTTCAGACGAGGCGCGAGCCGTCCCGAGTCGCATCGGATGCGACCGGCCTCGCGCTCACCTGCCCTCCGAACGTCGGCGGAAGGAGCAGCCCTGGTGACGGTTTCGATGCGCGTGATGAGCGCGGGCGATGGCTACAAGTACCTGTTGAAGTCCATCGCCGCGGGCGACGGCGACCGGAGCCTGAGCACGCCGCTGACCCGCTACTACGCGGAGGCGGGGACGCCGCCGGGCTTCTGGATGGGCTCGGGGCTGGATCGGCTCGGGCACGGCGAGCTGGTCGAGGGAGCGCAGGTTTCAGAAGCTCAGCTCGCGCTCTTGGTCGGGATGGGCCATGACCCGATCACGGGCGAGCCGCTGGGCCGCGCCTACCAGCAGTTCGCGTCGATCACCCAGCGGATCAAGCAGCGCGTCGACGCTCTCGACCCCGAGTTGGGGCCGGCGACTCGAGCGCAGGAAGTGGCCGCAATCGAGGCGGAGGAAGCCGAACGCGGCACCCGCCGCGCGGTAGCCGGTTACGACTTCACGTTTAGCGTGCCGAAGTCAGTCTCCACGATCTGGGCGGTTGCGGACGCCGGCACCCAAGCCTTGATCGCAGACGCCCATCATGCGGCGGTTGCAGAGCTGGTTGCGTTCCTCGAACGCGAGGTTGCCGCAACCCGCGTTGGTGCAACCGGCCCGGACGGCGCGGTTGCGCACGTCGATGTCGCCGGTGTCGTGGCGGCGGCGTTCGATCACTACGACAGCCGCGCCGGCGACCCGCAGTTGCACACCCACGTCGTCATCAGCAACAAGGTCCTGACCGTGCAGGACGGGCGTTGGCGGACCCTCGCCGGCCGGCCGATGCACGCGGTGGTCGTCGCGGTCTCCGAGCTCTACAACGCCGCTCTGGCCGACCAGCTCACTCGCGTCCTCGGCGTGGAGTGGGAAGCGCGCGAGCGAGGTCGGGATCGGAACCCGGCCTGGGAAATCGAGGGCGTGCCCGATGAGCTGGTGTCCGAGTTCTCCACCCGGTCCCGGCACATCGAGGCCGAGAAAGACCGCCTCATCGCGGAGTACGTCGCCAGGCACTGCGGGCAGCCCTCCGCGCGAACGGTGCTGAAACTTCGGGCACAGGCGACGCTCGCCACGAGGCCGGAGAAGCAGGTCAGGTCGCTGGCCGACCTCACCGGCGAGTGGCGGCAGCGCGCGGCCCGCGTGCTCGGGAAGGACGCGACCGTATGGGCACGCACCCTCACCGGCGGCGATACTCCCCGTAGGGTGCTGCGTGCCGATGACGTGCCGCTCGACGTCGTGCATGAGGTCGGACAGACCACGATGGAGACGGTCGGTGAGGGGCGTTCGACCTGGACGCGCTGGAATCTGCACGCCGAAGCCTCAGGCAGTTGATGGGCTGGCGGTTCGCCAGCATTGAGGACCGCGAGGCGATCACCGGCCTCGTCGTGGATGCCGCCGAACGTGCCTCGCTGCGGCTCACTCCGCCGGAGTTGGCGACCACCCCGCTCGAGTTCCGCCGCCCGGACGGGACCACCCGGTTCCGTCCCCGGCACTCGACCCTGTTCTCATCGGAGGTGCTGCTGGCTGCCGAAGATCGCCTCCTGGCCCGCGCCGACGCGACGACCGGGCCCACGGTGCCGTTGGAGACGGTGGAGCGGGTCGCCCGCAGGCCCGACCCACGTGGCCGGGTGCTCGGGGAGGATCAGGCCGCCGCCCTGGCCGCGATTGCCGTTTCGGGGCGGGTCGTGGACGTACTGGTCGGCCCGGCTGGCGCCGGGAAGACGACCGCGATGTCGGCGTTGCGCCGTGCGTGGGAGAAGGAGCACGGTGCCGGGTCCGTGATCGGATTTACACCGTCCGCGGTCGCTGCCCAGGGCCTCGCCGATGACCTGGAGATCGCGACGGAGAACACGGCGAAGTGGTGGCAGAACCATCTCATGCACGGAACCACGTTCGAGGCAGGTCAGCTCGTCATCATCGACGAAGCAAGTCTGGCCGGTACCGCGTCGCTGGACCGGATCACGCACAAGGTCGAGAAGGCCGGCGCGAAGGCCCTGCTGGTCGGAGACTGGGGTCAGCTCCAATCGGTCGACGCAGGCGGCGCGTTCGGTCTCCTGGTCCACGCCCGCGATGACGCGCCGGAGCTTCACGATCTGCACCGCTTCACCTACGCCTGGGAGAAGGCGACCTCCTTGCAGCTCCGCCACGGCCGTGCCGAGGCGATCGACACGCTCATCGAGCATGGCCGGATCACCGGCGGCGAAGCCGAGACGATGATCGACGCCGCCTACACCGCGTGGCAGCGCGATCTTGCCTCCGGGCTCGCGTCGATCCTCGTAGCCGAGACTCAAGAGACGGTCACGACCCTCAACGCGCGAACACGAGCGGACCGGATCATCGACGGGCGGGTGAACTCGGCTCGCGAGGTCGCTCTGCACGATGGCACCGCGGCCTCCGAAGGTGATCTGGTCATCACCCGCCACAACGACCGGCGTCTGCGCAATGGCAGATCGTGGGTCCGCAACGGCTCCCGTTGGATCGTCACCGCCGTCCGTGAGGACGGATAGGTGAGCATCCGACCGGCCGCGCGCAGGTTCGGTGGCGGGATCGTTCTGCCCACCGACTATGTGGCCGAGCATCTGGAACTGGGATACGCGATCACGGCACACCGCGCGCAGGGCGTGACCACGCAGACCTCGCACGTGGTGGTCACCCCGACGACTACGCGGGAGAACTTCTACGTTTCCATGACCCGCGGGGCGGAAGGCAATCACGCCTATGTCGCCGTTGACCGGGAGGATCACGAGCACAGCGAGCCGCACCCTGGTGACAACTCGAATGTCACCGCCCGCAGCGTCTTGTACGGCGTGCTCCAGCACGTCGGTGCGGAGCTGTCGGCGCACAAGACGATCACCTCTGAGCAGGAGCACTGGGGCTCGATCACGCAGCTCGCGGCCGAGTACGAGACGATTGCGCAAGCCGCACAGCACGATCGCTGGGCCGCTCTGCTTGTGGCCTCCGGTCTTACGGCGGAGCAGGTCGGCGACGTGCTGGACTCCGATGCCTACGGTGCGTTGTCGGCCGAGCTGCGGCACGCCGAGGCCAATCACCACGACCTCGATGCCCTGCTCCCGCGGCTTGTCGGTGCCCGCAGTCTTGATGACGCTGACGACATCGCTTCTGTGATCCACGCTCGACTCGCGCGCGCCACCGTGAGACCGTCAGGGTCGGGCCGCACCCGCAAACAACCGCGGATGATCGTCGGCCTGGTCCCCAATGCGGGCGGGGCGATGGCCGACGAGATGCGTCAAGCCCTGGATGAGCGCCGCGACCTCATCGAGCAACGCGCCGACGCCGTGCTCAACAGCGCCCTCACCGACAACCAGCCCTGGACCGCGAAACTCGGCGCCGAACCCAAAGAGGCGAAGCGGCGGGCGGCGTGGAAACATGCCGCCCGTACGGTCGCGGCCTACCGGGACCGCTACCAGATTACCGACGAGCGCAGCCCGTTCGGTCCGGCGCCGGAGAACACCAGCCAGAAGATCGACGCCGCACGAGCACGCGCCGCTCTCAACCGCGCGCAGTCCATCGCGAGCGACGACCCGACGAGGGACCGGATGCGGTCGACCGCCGTGACCCGATCCGCCCCGAGCCTCTGACTCGACCCGGCGAGAGGGGAAGCAACTGAAGTGTCGTTGGTCAGAGCGAGCGTCCCGTCGCACCCGGCTCGGGACGGCGGTGACCGAACTGCTGTCCCAGCTCGGGACGCATCACCGCGGGCTTGGGCGGATCGTCGGCATCGAGCAGAGCGATCACGTCGCTGGGCTGGGTGACAAGAGATGCGAAGTGCTGCTTGATGAGTTCGTTTGTCCCGGTGCTGGCGGCGCTGGTCACCGGGCCGGGGACCGCTCCGACGCCTCGACCCAGCTCGCGCGCGGTGATCACGGCGGCCATCGATCCGGACCGGGCACTCGCCTCGGGGATCACGGTCGTGCCCGAGAGGGCGGCCATCAGCCGGTTCCGTGCGATGAACCGGTGTCTGGTCGGCGTAGCTCCCGGTGGTAGCTCACTGACCAGCAGGCCGACATCTCCGATCTGACGCAGCATGTCGCTGTGCCCGGCCGGGTAGGGACGGTCCAGACCGCCCGCGAGGACCGCGATCGTCTGGCCGCCGGCCGCGAGCGCGGCGCGGTGCGCGGCTTCTTCGATTCCGTAGGCACCGCCGGCGACGACGATGCGTTCCTCGTCGGCCATGCTCATCGCCAGGTCGCCGGTGACGTGCTCCCCGTATGACGTTGAGGCGCGGCCCGGTGAATGTGACGCGATCGCTCAGCGCCGTCGTCAGGAACGAGGTCGCCCCGCGCGTCCACAACAGGTACGGAGCACGCTCACCCAGGTCATTCAGACCGGCGGGCCATTCCTTGTCCGCTGGGATGAGAGTGTCGAACTCGCCCCCTTGCGTTTCGGCCACCCGGTCGGGCAGGGCGGGCGTGATTCGAGCGTCGAGGCGTTCGCGCCACATCAGCGCATCCGCGCGGGCAAGGCCCGGCACCGGATCGTCGGACTCGATCAGCCGCAGCGTCTCGATCCCACCGACCTGAGCGAGGACGAGCCCGGTGGCCGAGTCGTTCGGCTCGGCGATCATCGACACCGCGACCCGCGCCATTCGCTCACCCCGCATCCGCTCTGCCAGTGTCGCCATATCGGTGTCCTCTCGCTCCCAGGTCACCGGCGAGGTGCACGCCCGCCCACCGACGACGGGTTCCCTCTGTCAGACCGCGGTCGTAAACTGGGTGACAAGGCAGGTTCTTCAGCTACGCGGGTCCTACGGGATGGCCCCTTCGAGGGCACTCGGTTCATAGCCGCCTCCACGACGGAACACCGTCGCGCTATGACGAGGAAAGAGAGACCCGCGATGCTCCGCACATCGGTCGCACTCAGCGCACGAGGCTACGGCGTACTCCGCTACGCACCCACCAACCTGCTCATCAACGCCATTCGCACCAGACGCGGCCTCAAGTGGGGCATCCCCGCGATGCTCCTGGCCGTGCCCTACCTCTACGCCGCCGCGATCTGCACCACGATCATCAACGATGGCGGCCCGGGCTGGCTCTACCTGCTGGTCCTGTTGTTCGTCTGGAACGCCTTCAAGTTCCTATGGATCGGCCCTGTCAGCCTCGGACTGCTCATCCGGGCCAGACGCCAAGGGCGCGTGTCCGACGGCACCGATACGCTCGGACACGCAGGCAGGCTTCGTTGACCGCTCCCACCGATCCCTGGTATGATGGAGACGTCAACGGCCTCTAGGAGCGCGCCCGCTCGTGCCGGAACGTACGAGTCGAAGGAGTGCTGATGGGTGCAAAAACAATCCACCCGTTTCCCGCCAGGATGGCACCTGACATCGCCATCGACCATCTGGACTCCATCGAAGGTGAGACAGAGCTGGTGGTGCTCGATCCGATGTGCGGATCAGGGACCGTGCTCGCGGCAGCCGCCGACAGGGGCCACGCCGCGCGTGGGTTCGATGTCGATCCTCTCGCTGTCCTCATGAGTTCGGTTGCGACCCGACCTGTCGACACCGAGGCTGTCGTCGCCGAGGCCGAGCGTATTTGCGCGGGTGCGCGGGCCTCAAGCCTGGATGAGCCGCGGTGGGATGACCCTGAGACGCAGAAGTTCGCCGAGTACTGGTTCGCAGCGACGCAGCGAAGCCAACTCAATCGCCTTTCGCGCGAGCTGGATCAGGTTAGCGATGACGCCGTTCGTCAGGCCCTTCAAGTCGCCCTCAGTCGGATAATCGTCACGAAAGCCCCGAAGGCCTCGCTTGCTGCTGACACGTCGCACAGCAGACCCCACCGTGTGGGGACCGAATCCAGCTACGACGTGTACCGGGGTTTTGAAGGTTCCGTCGCGAGCCTCACGAAGCTACTCGATCAGCGTTCCACTACTGGACAGGTAAGCGTCAGCAGGGGCGACGCACGAGCGCTTGATCTGCCAGATGCGTCGGTCGATCTAGTTATCACGTCACCGCCATATCTCAATGCGATCGACTACCTGCGGGGACACAAGATGTCTTTGATATGGTTCGGTCATACGATTCCTGAACTACGCAAGATTCGCTCTAACAGCATCGGAGCGGAACGTGCGCTCGACGGCGAGGCGCTCAAGCAAGTCGACGACATGGTGTCATTCATCAAAAATGCCGCAAATGATCCGTCGAAGCTGCCTCTTGCCACCATCGTGAGATATGCGCACGATCTCACTTTGTTCTCCCTCGAACTGCATCGCGTGTGCAGGGAGGGGGCGGAAGTGGTCACGGTGATCGGAAACTCCACGCTTCGAGGAAACTACATCCAGAACGATGTCCTGGTGCGGCAGGCCTATGAAGGAGCCGGGTTCAGCTTGCGCGACAGGACAGAGCGCGAGCTGCCCGAGAGCAAGCGGTACTTGCCCATGCGCAGGACCAACGCAGCCTCGTCGATGGCGAAGCGCATGCGTACCGAGGTAGTTCTTACGGTGGAGAAGTCGTGAGCACGGCTGAAGTGCAGGAAGAGATTCCGACGGACCGGTTCGACGGCGAGAGCGCACCCGATATCGATCCTCGCGTACTGGAAAGTTTTCCCTCGGATGACGTGGGAACCTCCATCCCCGTTCCTATCAGTTACGAGATCATTCAATTGTTTTCGGAAGGGCTCTATCAAAGTCCTCAGAAGGCGATCGAAGAACTGGTCACTAACGGATTCGACGCGGGAGCTCACAACGTTCGGGTTGTCCTTCCATCAGCAAGCGATAAGGCCACTCTTGCCGCTGAATCTCTCTTTGTCGTTGACGATGGAACTGGAATCGACTCAGGCGGATTTCGCGATTTGTGGTCGGTTGCCAGATCCACGAAAAAGGGGGTCGATAAGGCGAATGGGCGGAAGCCCATAGGGCAGTTCGGCATCGGGAAACTTGCCGCTTTTGTGCTTGCTTGGCGCCTCACCCACGTCAGCAAGAGTGGGGGTGCCATCCGAGCGATCTCAATGAACTTCCACCGCGTCTCAGACCTCCATCAGTGGGACCCAGCAGCACCACCGATCGAATTGAAGCTGCACGATCTGGACGAAACACAGGCGCAGTCGATCCTCGGTGAGTTGGAGACTAGAGACCCGCACGCATGGTCGATGCTCTTTGGCCAAGAGGCTGCTGATAGTTGGACGGTCGCAGTGCTCAGTGACTTCAAGAACCTCTTCGATAAGTTGAGCACGAAGAGGCTTAACTGGGTCCTGCGAACGGGGCTTCCTCTCGTGAGCAACTTTGATATTTTTGTCGACGGGACCAAGCTTCTGTCCTCGAAACTCGATGTTGAGCCGTTCTTCACTTCGCAAGTCGGCGGGGGAGGTGACACGGCTGCAGAGAAACTTGGTCTGACAGTCGGCGACGACTGGATCGAGATTCCCGGCATCGAGGGAAAGATTCGTGGAACCGCGCGGCTTTATCTTGCACCATTGAGCAAGAGCAAAGCTGATGCCGCTGGCAGGAGTCACGGATTCTTCGTGAAGGTACGTGGCCGAATTATTAATCTCGACGATGAGCTGTTCGGAATGTCCGCGCTCAGTCACGGTGCGTGGTCGCGCTTCTCTATGGAGATCGAAGTAGACGGTCTTCACCACCATCTTTTGTCTTCGCGCGAAGGAGTGAAAGACAGTGCTCCTATGCGGCTATTGCGTGAGTATATGCACGAGAAGTTCAATGTGTGCCGAACGCGATGGATTAGCGAAGAAGAATCTGAGATTAAGAAGCTCAGCCTCTCAACGATCCGTGGAGATGCCGGTGGGCGACAAGTTAGCACGCCGCTCATCGAGGCCGTAACAAGGGCAGTGGATCGGGCGACCCAGGGCTCTTTCTATCTTGAAACGCCGCGTGATCTCGACGACGATGCTCGCGCCGCTTTTTCGGCGGACTTTTCCCGTGAAGCTGAAGCTCAGCCTTTCCAATCAGCAGTTGGGCTTGAGCGCGGAAACCATTCGCCGATGGCGCGATATTCTGCTGAGGACCGTAGCCTCAGCTGGAATCTTGACCACCCGCTGATCTCCTACGTACGATCGCAGTCTAAGAACGACGATCCCGTCGAGTTGGTAGCGGCCGCCGAAGTTTTGACCGAGTCGATGTTTCTGTCAGAGGGCATCAGTCCAGAGATCGTTGGTTACGTGCTCCGACAGCGCGACCGAGCGCTGAGAATACTGGTAGGTGCCAAGCCGCCGGTGGCGGCCCGTGTTCTGAGCGAACTTGATATTGCCCCTGAGGACAAAGATGCCCTTGAGTGCGCCATTGGGCGAGCGTTCCAAGTCCTTGGATTTGACTACTTGCCAAAAGGCGGAAACAAGGGCGGTGCCGACGGTGTGTTGAGCGCGCGTCTAGGGGCACAGGTCGAAGGTCTCGCGGACTTCAAGATCGTCTACGACTCGAAGGCGACGGATTCAGTCTCGGTCAGCGTCGGAAAAGTGGACTTTGCTGCGCTCGCGGATTTTGCCAGGCAAGAGTCAGCGCAGTACGGCTTTTTCGCTGCAAAGAAGTTCGACGGCGAGGCTGACGAACTTGCTGCGATAAATCGACGTAAGGACATCTTGAACGAGCTTGGTAAAGGTGACTTCAAGCTCATCCTGCTGACGGTCGCGCAAGTGAAGGAGTTGGTGTCCCTCCATCTTCGGTTCGGTCTGACCCTTACGTTGGTGCGTGAGATGTTTGACAAGTGCGGGTCCACAACGGAGGTTGACGCTTGGATTGAGACTCTTAGCAAGCGTCTCGATTCGGCTCGCGTCCCTCTCGCTCACCTCTTCGCTCGTCTTGAGGCCGCGAAGGCTGACGAGGGCGAAATTGTCAACATCAAGTCGGTCCGTGCGACTGACGAGGCTCTGAAGCAGTTCAGCTCAGATAAACTGTTGCGCCAAGTGAGCGCCGTGGAGGCGCTGCTGGGCGAAAATTGGGTTTCTGTCGAAGGCGTATCAATGAATGTCGAGATGAACTCGTCCGCGGATCAGATTGTTTCCGAAATGTATCGGAGTCTTGAGGCCGAAGGCATCCCGTTGGAATCACCGAAGTAGCTGCATGATTCGGTCTCTCGGGGGGACCAGAAGGGGACCAGAATCATGCAAACCGTGCATCCCGTGACGTGTTCTGCATGATCTGACGCCCGGAATCACGCGGAATCTGGTCAGGCTGAAGCCGTTTGGACGCCTGGGGGTCAAGGGGTCGTGGGTTCAAATCCCGCCAGCCCGACTGAAAAAACCGCGAGAACTCATTTCTCGTGGTTTTTTTGTATGCGCTGAACGGCAGTTGGTGCGCCGGGGGAACGGTGGGGACCTCTGTCCCTGGTCCGCGGCGGCGCCTCGCTTTGTAACCGAAATGTAACGCATCATTTGTTCGTTATATTTCGGCTGGTAAATCGAGGTTTTTGGCTAATCTTTCACGTATTTGTACAGGTGTAGGCCGAGGGTTTGTCAGTAGTGGCGGACACATCTCGTTCAAGGACTGCAGTAAACTGTTTCACAGGTCGAAGTCGTCAACGGGGATGATTTCGACCTGCTTAC
>ERZ773050.341-NODE-341-length-27287-cov-2.744271_pt1 | contig 27287 bp, 35 predicted proteins | sample MGYA00580632_ERZ773050 | MGnify/ENA primary metagenome ERZ773050 (study PRJEB29015, sample SAMEA2738123) | human oral metagenome | biome: human oral; feature: human-associated habitat; material: saliva | place: China | collected 2166 ... | reverse complement strand
TTCATCATTCTGTATACAGTCGGAAAGTTCATACTGACCGGCTCAGAGCTGCTGCCGTTCTGTCCATGAAGGCTTTCGAGCCATTCATCAACCGTGCCGACAAAGCCACGTTCGACGGCCACTTCATACGCACTCTTGCCGTCTTTGCCCGGTAATCCCGGTACTTGAACGGCAATGTTCAGCGGATTCGGTAATGTCAATTCTACTTTTTGTTTTTCTTCCATTTTTGTTCCCCCTCTTCGGCGATGCGGATTAGTGCATCGAAACATCTCTTATTATCGTCATTTTTCCCATGACGATTTTGTACGTCCAGTCGGGCGTATGAATAAATACATCGTACTTTGCGTGCATGACTTTCGGATTCGCTTGAAGGCTTACCGATGACGGAATCCGGACCTCGGCCGTATTCCCGTTCATTCGGCATTCGCCTTGCATAATTAAAACCCCGTTCATCGCTCGGACCTTCATTACAACACTGGCGGCAGAGTAGTCGCCGTTCTCTGCCGGGATAACGTAATTCCTCGCCCAGTCCGACCCGATGTGTAATTCGTCGTCGAAATGTATCATCGCTATACCCTTTCGTACTTAATGCCGATAATATCAACGATAGACGAGTTTTGGACGTTGATTGCAAACATTGTGTTGGTTGACGGAACCCCAGCCGAACCCATGTCTGACGTTCGTACTTTTGAATTGATACGCCACAAACGATTATCTGCATCTATTAACACGACAGGTCCGGGCGTACTCATTACATAATCCAGTGCATAAACCTTGTGTTCTGCAATATATTTTTCGTGTCCTTCATCATACGAACCGATAACTAAAATAGTATCGAACGTTGTAAAGTCTTCCGACAAGTAAATATCGCCACGATGGAAATCATAATTAACTGCATCACCGCTGTATGCCGTGATTCCCGTATTAGCGTTATTCACTGTCCGCACGTCGACCCCGTTATTAAGGCTTTTCATGTGTTCCCAGTCGATAATTGACTTCATAACTAGCGGCTTTTTGTGGCCGCCAACAATATCAATAACATTCGACTTAAACGCCATAAAATCGGCCTTATCGGCCTTCTTGTCGAATTGCTTCTTGTGTGCGTCCGTGGCTTCGTCGTGCGTTTTTATTTCCTGACGCACTTCGTCGGCTGATAATCCTTCGGTAACTGTGCCGTCGACGGTTACATTTTCGGCGTTAGAATAGCCGAACGCAACCGTAAGCGTATGCCGTGTTTCGCCGTTAGCCCCCATAACCGGAAGCGTCGCCGGCGTGTCGTCCGTCATGGCCGAAAACAGTACCAATTGTGCATCGGCGTTGCGTACATAAAACCCAATTTCACACAAGGTAATCGCATCTTGAGTACCTCGGTTCGATACTCTAAACCGAACCTTACAATCTACCCCGTCTTGAATAACGCTGATAATATCGGCCTTTATCTTCTTATGGCCCAGGTCTGTTGCCTGTTCAATGTCACTGACAGACCCGTCGCCGAACCATATTTCCTCGATTTTCAGCTTCATTTTGTTTGCCAACAACTCGGCGTGAATCTTTTTCCCGGCATTGGTCAGTTTCGCTTCGCTCCACATATTTTTTGCTCCTTTCTATCCCTTTACACGGTTTCGAGTGCCAAGCGGCCGCCGTAATAAACTCGTTCCCGGATTTCGTTCATTCGGTTAATCGATATATCCTCGTTCACGCTTTCGGCCACGACACGACCGCCGAAGTAAATTGTTTCCGTACTCGACTGTTCGCTTTGTGATTTCATGATTAAATTCTTCGGGATAATCGGTTCGGCCCAGTCGTATATTTCTTGTACTCGGTTGGCCACGTCTCTTGACAACGTAAACCATATTTCGTATTTATCGCCGTTGATTTCGGGTAATACATTTCCGATGCCGAACTGGTCGTCCAAGAGTTCTTGCAGCTTTTTAAGCGTATACGGTCTACTGCCTCCGAGTAACGTCATGATGCGGTCACGACGTACCTCGACCGTGTCATTGACTCCGGGTAGAACGTCGAAAATCGCTTCCCATTGCTCCAGTCCGTACCCTGTAGCGGTGCTTATGTACTGATTGATAAGAATGTCGCACATCGCATCCCACAACGCCCTGAATTCGGGATTTTCAATTTGCATAATTTCCTGAACGTCGAGGCTGTCACGACTTACCGGCGTAAGGTATCTCGATATATCAATATCACGTTCCAAATTCACGCTATGCACCCACTTTCGTGAGTTCGAGCGTTCCCAGTACCGGAACCGCTTCTGCACCTACGCCCATATTCTCTTCCAGGCCCCTAACCCGAACGCTTGTTACGTCAACGACTCCGGGAATGTTCAATAAGGACATCAGAATATAAGCCGGTCTGACGGTCGTTCCCTCCGTGTCGGACTTCTTGCCCCAGGCGGCACGCTCTTTGGCGAAATACTCTTTAATGGCCTTTTCTGCCACGGGCTTTACATCTTCTATGCCGACCCCTTTTCCGAGTATTACGGATGCGGATACCGGAATGGGCGTTGCCGTCACCGCCTTGACCGTGACCGTGTGACCAATCGGAGCAAGGCCATAGCCTTTGCCCTGTGGCGGCGGGTCCATGACTTCTTGAACTTCCTTAACGAGCCCCTCGTCGGGTACTTCGTACTCGGTATTAATAATCACGAGCTTAACCGTACCGCCGCCATTCCAACAGCGGAACACTTTCACACCGCCAACGCCGGGAATGGCAAGCGTTTTTTCTTTATAGTCCGCTCCGTTTCCGCCGTAGGCTTTCGACTTCAAAGCCTCGAAATACCGTTCTCGGAACGTTTCCGTGTCTTCTTCATCTTCGCCAGGCGTAATGACTTTTGTAATTTTGGCACTCGTTAGGCCGTTGACGGGAATAATCGGCGTAATATCTCCGATTGTTGTATTACCGCCTCGGCCAAGCTGTTCGCACTTCATCTTATACGTATGTGCGTTGTCATCGACAAGCTCCGTTACAATGAAGTTGTAATTGCCGGAATTGAACCGGGTATATAGCGGCACCGGAATGTCGAATTGACCAAGCACCTCGGCCGGTGTGGCCGCTTCCGGGTAAATATTAAACTCTGCGGCTCGGAGCGTTAAAAATTCCCTGTCCGCTGTCGTGGCGAACGTCTGCCGGAGTATGACCCTAGCCATAATATAAGCCTCGGCCAACTCCAGGGCGGCCGGTGCTGTCGCATCGTAAATAATCGACCCTTCTCGTTTATCGAAAGTAGATCTGACTCGGGCTAACATCCTTTTTTCGATTTTATCGAAGGTCATATTTTCGTACATTTAAACGCTCACCCCCTTTGTGATATTCTCAATCGTTCCGAATATCGTTTCCACGTCGAACCTTGCAAATACATCTCCGTCGTCATGACTAAACTCGAATCCCGTAACTGATATGATTCTGTCGTCGGCTTCAAGTGCTTCCGTGATGCGACGTTGCAACTCGGCGTAAACGTACGGTATCGGCTGTCCGAATAGGTCTTCCAACTCGATGCCGTAATTCCACGAGTAAATCGGATACCGGTATCGCTCCGTACTTAATATCTTGAATACGGCTAACTTCATGGCTTTTAGCTCATCTGTAAAGCCGTTTATTTGCCCGTCGGCCTCGAACTCAACGTTATACGTATACGAAGGCTGACGGGTCTGTATAATCTCCGGCGAACCTTGCGTTGCCGAAGTCGGTAATAATTCATTTGCTATTTCGTTGTGCACCCCCTGTCGGGATTGTACCAACGGTCAAGGGCGATATACCTTTGGCCGCCACTTTCACGCAATAAAATGACTTTGTCGCCAAGGACAAGGCCGTTATGAACCAAGAATTTTTTGCGTCCTACATACCCATGATGATGCGGAGCATAAGCGGCATCGCCACTGCCTCCGCTTGCATCTTCCGTGATATGGTCAACGCTCATCTCTATTGTATGTTCGCATGTGTTCTTCGTCAGTAATATATTCGATTCCGGGATTGTAATTTTTTGGTCGATGGTAATTGCCAACGGGTCCACGCCTGTAACTTCTCCGACGAGTATGTCTGACATATCAAGGTCGGAAAGCGTATTAACGACGATGCCCTTCATCGCATCTACAATGCGATTGTAATCGTTATGCATTTACGTCGCCCCCATTCGTATAACCTTCGACGGTAACTCACCATTATGCCAAGCATAAGCTGCATCACCGTAATGCATGGCGTATCCTTGACTTGACGAATTGCCGAAACAACCACCGGCACCGTCAGCAATCACGACATGGTCATCGTCGCCGTATATCAACAAGTCGCCTTTATTGGCGTATCCGTTGAACGACTCTGTAACGTACCCCTTTGCCTCTAGATTCCCTCGAAGGGTCGGTACGGATGCAGTACCCTTGTTATATTCATCCGCAAGGTCCTTGTTATACCACGAACCGGCTGCACACACCGTATCTGCACACCCTACAGAACCATACGGGCTCACTCTGCCGTCGTTCATGGAAAATGCCGTATCGACCTGTGCCGCTGTGCCGCTTCCTGTGGCCATACCGCCGATACCCATATGCCGTGCCTCCGACTTCTTTTGTGCCGCCTGTATCTTCTTCACGGCTTCCGCATCTTCGTTCTTCGTGACTTCCGTCTTGCGTTCTTCTTCGTAAGTCACGAGTAAATCGAGGTCCATTAAATGTACCCCGGTCTTGAACGTGTGTGTGACGGACTCAACCATCATGTACTGATTGATATTTACGTCGCCGAAGTTCTTGTTGATATATAACAAAGAACCGCCACGGATCCGAACATCTCCGATAACGCCTTTTAGCCGTATATCTCGGGTCTTTCTATTCTTTAGCTTTAGCATGTTGGCCGCTCGCTTGACGGCATCCACATCCTTAGCATCGGGAACCAATACGCATTGAAGGCGGCCCCATTCCTCGATATGTTCCTTGTCCATTTCGACGTACGTATTATTTAGGACTTTTCGCTCGCCGTCGGGAACAGTACGATAAACCTTAATCATGTCGTATGTGTCCTTGTCGATAGAAGTTTTATAATCGACATCCGTCATGCAGTCATCATCGATATATATATCGGTCTTCATTCCCTCGGTGACCGATTTCAACATTAGCTGACCGCCGTCGTCGTACAGTTGGTAATATTTTTGAGTCTGTACTGTCGTAAGGTCCAAGGCCCGTTGGATAATATCGGCGAGGGTCTTGTCTTTCTCAATGCGTTGCGGTTTGGCCGGGAATTTATAAACCGTGTTGTCGATTTCCCCGACTTTCAATCCGAAGTCCTCGGCAATGTTCTTAATGAGGTCCGTGGCGGTAATATCGCCGTATACGTAACAATCCTTGTTCTTTAAGTACCGCAACTGGTCGTAAGCCGTTACGGAGATAATTGCCGACTTGTCCCGGCTCTTCTCGAATACCGTTCCCACGAACACCAATTCGCCGTTTACTTTAAACTCAATGTGATTGCCCTCCGTGAAGTCCAGTATGTTATCTTTCGGGATTTTCAACGTGAGTTTCGACGGCTCGCAATCAATGCCCCTGGTCAGTTGCACATCATCCAGTACGTCGCATAAAAACGTCTTGTCCTTATTCGTAATGACGCATTGATACTCCAAGGGTACGGGCATCGGGTACTTTGTGAGTACCCGACCCGACTTTTTAGGCTCTTCCTTTTTCTGTTCGTCTGCCATTACGTCATCCGACCCCCGTTCTGTACCTTCTCGGTGAGTGATTCGTCTTTTAATTTAATCAGCTGCCCGTACGTCAGAAGGGCCGGCACGGCGATTTTATTTAAGGCTGCAATGGCGAATAGGTTATCCGGATTGCCGAGTTGAGTCCGTACAACCTGTTGAAGCGTTGCCCCGAATCCACTCTTTACTGACTTCGGTACTTCCTTGCCCGTTGTCGGCCTATCGCCTTGTACCGTTCCCGTAACCTTTCCGTTTTCATCCGTCGTGACCTCGATGCGTTTTGCTCCCCAGTCTTTCCATTTCTTCAGCTTTACATTTGCATACATATCGAGACCCTCTTCGGCCGCCTCTTCAATGCTCCAATCTTCGAGCGTTGCCTTCATATTCGTCATGGCCAGCATCGCCCCTTTCGGGCTCATCCGAACCATGATGAACTGTATAACGCCTTTCTTTTTTAACTTCTTCAACTCGTCAAGGTAGTATTTCGCCTTACGGCCCTTAAACAGTGTCGACTGATTGAACGGGTAGCTGCTATTAGGCAACATGAATTTGAAGCTGACTTCCGTCAGCCCGGGCGGCTTAATGATATTGACTTCACCCTTGCCGATGAGGTCTATTGTTTCGTTCTTACCGGCGATATTCGTCGTCATTTCGGCCGGCGGTATCGGTATCTCCATTCTATCAAGGTACATGTAATACACTAGATACCGACCCCCTGTCTTTGCCCGTTCACGGCCTGTTCGATACCCTTACGAAGATCCGATACGAATCCGTCCATATCAGTATCGTTATTAATCGTTACGTCGTTACTGATATTTACAACCGTGTTTTGTTTCGTGAATTTACTTAATGCGGACCGGACGGCTGCATCTCGCAGCTCTTTAATTTCCGTTTCCGTCATGTCGATTTTATCGGCGATTCGCCTGGTGTTATCTGCCGTTTGTTTAGCGTTCTTTGCCGCTTCTTTGCCGCCGCTTCCTCCGGCCGCTCCGTCCTTACCGACACCGCTTTCAATCTTCGACGCATCGTATTCGTCAGGCTTGGAGAATTCGGGCATCTTCATCATATCTCCGATGCGGTCACCAATCCCGTCGCCAATTTCGTACCCGGTTTGAGCGAAGTCTGAAATGTTCCCGTATTCCATTTTCTGTGCGACAGTAACCTCGCCGCCGGAAACAGCGAAATGCTCGGCCTGCAATACGTTTTCCCCGATATGGTCAATCGCACCGCCAATAACGGACTTAATCCCGGGAATGTTCCCGATAAGGTCAATAATGGCATTTACGGCCGCTTTTACATACCCGACGATACCGTTCCATATGTCAATAAACAAATTGGCAACAGCCGCCAACGGGTCACGGAATACGTTAGCGAAGAAGTTCGCCAAGGCCGCAAAAATATTCCACACGAATACAACCGTGTTGTATATCACGCCGCCCAGGATTCCGAACAAGCCTCCAACAAGGCCCGTAACAGATATCGACGTATCCGCAAAATAATTGAACACATCAACAGCCAAGAACACCAATGCTACAATAGCGACGATGCCGGCAATAATCCAGGTTATCGGACATGCCGCAAGGGCCACGTTTAGCCCGTCTTGTGCGGCGGTCATTGCAATAAGTGCTGCCGTTTCGGCCCAGTCTGCCACGGTTTTAGCCACGGTCGCAACTGCCGCCGCTCCCATGGCAAAGGCACTCGATGCAAGCGGAATCACTAAGGCCGTAATCGCTCCGGCTAATGCCACAGCCGCAATCTTCAACGCAACCATATGATTACGCACGAAGTTGGCCATGCCGCTAAAGGCCCATACAATTGTATTGATAGCCGCATCAACGCCACGAACGATAATCCAAAACACGGGTGCTAACGCTTCTAATGCCTCGGCTATTCCTTCCACGGCTTGTCGAACAGCATCACTATTCGCCAATTGTGAAATGCCTTCAAATACAGGCGTGAACGCTTTTAACGCCCTGTTCTGTATCATCGTGAAATGGTCGCCCCAACGCTTCGGCATCGTTTCAAATTGTGCGTTGATTTCCTCCATGTTCTCGCCGATAGCCTTCTTAATAACCTCGGCGGTAACTTTACCCTCGGCGGCTAATTGTTTAAGCTCTCCACGGCTTACGCCCATGGTTTTAGCAATTATGTTCTCGATAAGCGGTGCGTTTTCGGCAATGCTTCGGAATTCATCACCCTGTAACTGCCCTGATGCCATGCCTTGTGTTAACTGCAACATGGCATTCTTTTGGGCTTCCTTGCTACTACCGCCGATAACAAACAGCTTTTGAACGCCTTCCATAAAGTCGACCGCTTCCCTCGGGTCGGGGAAAGCATCATGGGCCGACATAGCTAATTGTGATACGGCGTTGGCCATGTCCAAATAACCGCCCCTAGCTTTTTGTGCCGACTGATAAATGCGTTCATTCAGAATGATAGCGTTCTGCTGACTCCCCGTAACCAAATTCATGCGGGCTTGTATCCCGGCGTATTCTTCGGCCGTTCCCATAAGCGACGAGATGCCGTTTTGTATGGTGGATAACGCTGTCGTTACCGCACTGGCTGCTAAACTACCAATCATCATTTGAAACGCACCGCCCATGCGTTCACTCATAGCCGTTGAACCGCTCGCAACCTTCTTCATTCGGTCGCTTAGGTTGTTCATACCGTTTGATGCTTTCCGGGTAGCCTGTGCCGCCCGGTCCATTGCGTCGGGAATGTTCGTCGACAGCTTTATATAATTATTGATGGTTGCCATGTGCTACCCCTTCCCGATTTTAGCCATTTCCGCTTTCTCGGCCTGTACGTGATAGTTCATAAAGGCGATTACGGCGGCTTTTTCGTTCTCATCCATGTTGACGAACGCCCTCGGCCTGATGCCGTACTTTACAAAGGCTAAGTACGCAAACGAGGTTTCTGGGTCGTCCGTCTTTATCAGTTTTTTACTTCTTTGATTTTGTCATCAAGGCCGACTTTAAAGCCCTGTGCCTCGGATACGGCACTGGCCAAGTCAGCATATTCGCCGGGTAATAACATCACTTTCAACAATTCGCCCGGGTCGTTTGCACCCCAAGAGTTTTGCAATTCGACTTCATCGAGAGTCGGGTATACGATAGTTTCGGTAATCAGATCCGAATTAAATCCTTCGTTGTCGAATCGTTCTTTATATTCACGGGTACCCGGTACAAGGACTTTTTTAGTATGACGGTCACGGATTCTATCGAGTTCTTTGGTCGTCAGTACTTTAATTTTCCACTCAATCGGCTTGCCGTTTTCGTCCTTGAAGCGGTCGGATGCTGCATATCCAACTTCACTTTCGATTTTTACGTTCTCTTTCAAAAACGCACTGAAATTTTCTGCCATTCTTTTTGCCCCTTTCGTTCACATATAAAAAGAAAAGGAATGAAGGCCCTATGCCTTCATTCCGTCCAATTCTTTAAACTTCGTGGCCCATTTTACGTCCTCGAACGTAAAATTGATTTCGTCTTCGAGCCATTCTCCGTCTGCATTGAAATTAGCGACGGTACCTTCATCGATATTACAACCCTTCAGGATAACCGTTTGTGACCCGGCGTGACTTGTCGGGTCTTCGTTTGTTACTTGCATATCGAAATACGTATCCGTGCCGCTCTTCATCATGTTTTCAATCATATCGTCGAAAATCGACGTGTTTTTGTAAATCGTCAGCTTGCCGCTTCCTTCAAGCGACGTAGATTTGTTGCCCTTCATCATCCGGCCCAGGATTGCCACTTGCTTTTTGTTCTTTTTGACAGTGGCCTTTAAATCTTTGGCCTGGAACAACAATTTACGAGTGCTGCCAACGATTATATAGCAGTTAGCTAACTTAGCACTGATTACGTCGGCCGCTTCCATTGTTCTGATTGCATCCGGCATTGTGTTCCCTCCTTTACGCTACGACGACGGTCATGTACAGTTTTTCCATGGAAACCGTCGGCTGTAATTGAACGTCGACCAAAACATCTTCCTTGTTATCGCCTTGCGACGGAATGGGAATATCTTTATCGTCGAAATTCTGAATCGCACGCACACGCTGATACTCTTCGGCCAAATAAACCAAATCAGCCCACAACGCTTTGCGGCCGTCTTCATCGTTCTGTACTTTATCGAGATACGTCTTATTGAATAATCGTGCGGCATCGATAGCCCAGTTATCGAGTACCCGGATAACCTGATTAAGTGAAAAATCACGGCTTTTTTCTTTCGTAAATTCTGTGAAGGTGTTGATGTCTTTCAGTACTCGGACTTCGCCCGTGACGTTACCGCCTACAGAATCCGTTACGGAATGGAACATAAACATGCCGTTCTTAATAGCCTGTTCCAACTCGAATTGCTTGTACTTCGTGTTAATCGTGTACTCGCCTGTGTACTTGCGGTTGCCGACCGTTTCATTGATTGCACACGACGCTTCTTGTCCCGTTACCCAGTATACGGCACTGCCTTTTTCCGCTCCGCTGTCTGTGACATCATTCAGTACAGATATAACGCCTTCATCATTCACGCCCTGCTTGCCGTGGATAACCAACTGGAATTTTGCCCCAGTCTGTACTCTGCAACGATGCGTGAAATTGATTAAAAGGCCCTTGATAGCGTCATCCGAGCCGGCATATCCAAGCACATTGAAATAGTACGGCTCAAGCATTTCCAGGCCGTCCTGATAGTTTTTCGTCGCAATGGCTGCTCCGTTCGTACCGCCTGTAAGGGCCGTGTAAGCAGAAGCCGCCAGTGTAGCCGCCTTCTCGAATTTCAAATACTCATTGTCGACAAGGTCCGCAGCCGTCTTTACACCAGACTGTTTTGCCACTGCTTGACGATTGTTGTCTGTCGTCATGTACGTTGTGACGATAAAGGCTCCGGAATTATCCGGATCCGACTGTACCGAAACCCCCAACGCATTACCTCTAATGCCTGCATACTTCGCTTTAGCAAGCGTGCAAGATGCGACAGCACCGTCACTATTAAGACGATAGAAATACCCAGTTTTAAGGCCCGTAAACAAATCTCTAAGGCCTTTCATTTTCGGGTGTGTGTAGTCATAGCCGAAATATTGCATGCAGTTTTTTTGGAATTCATCTGCATCGACTCTGAATACCGTACCCGACGGGCCGTAATCCAATTCAAGCATCATTGCCCCGAACCCTCGGTCGGATACTTCTGCCGATGCCCGTACTTTCGACACGAAATTAATATATGTGCCGGGTAAAACTTTGTTGTGGAACAAGAACGTTCCGCCGCCTAATGCCATTACGTTGTTCCCTCCTTATTCATTAACGGACTTTTGTACCCGGTGTGTAAGTGCATCGCTTAACACCTTATCCACTTCGTCCGCTCCGTATAACTGACCGGGATTCAATACAGTATCAAGAATATCTCGATACCGCTTAAATCGGTCAGATTGTAATATAGTCACCTTATCGAACCGTTCGACGATGCTCTTCGGCTCTTCTTTTACGGCGACTTCTGTGTTTTTATTGGTCGCTGTTTCCATTCTTTACTCCTTCCGTGATTCCGATTTGATGCATCGCTTCTTGTCGGTTCCATGATTTACGTCGTATCTCTTCCATGGTTAATGAGAAATGCATCACGCCGTCCGTTACCTTATACGAACGCTTTTTGCTTCTCATCAGTTGGCCGGCGACCGTTATGTACTCTAAGGCTGAATACAGTCGTTCGCCCACGTCGTGAAGTTCTCCTCGCACGTCCTCGGGTAGGTCCTCTTCGTTAAGAAAGTAGAGTATCTCGAAGTCGTTCGTCCGTTCGTACAGGCCGGAAACATGCAAATTTTCGGTAGAATTCACCAGGTCAATATAAAAGCACGGGAATTCTGCCCCGTTCTCTTTGAATTCGAGGTATACCGGTCGGCCTGTTTCCTTGTGAACGGCCGTCGCAATACCCGTAATAATGTTACTTATCGAGTTCACGTAAATACCCCCTGACAACCCTGTCGAGAATCCTCCCGGCGTTCCTATCCACGACACTTTCGGCCGCATCGGTCATATGTAACCCCTCGACCCAGGGCTTTTTAAGTCTTGCCCCGTGTACCACGCCGCCAATCGGTGTGCCAAGCATCGGAACGTATCGACCCACTTCTTGACGATGCCCTTCATCTACGAAAGACGCATACCGGGACGTGTTATACACTTTAGCCGCCGCCGTCGTTCCGGTTATCTTAGCCGCATCCACTCGCCACGAATTCCGTGTTTGCTGTGTATTGTAGTGGTACGTTAGGTATATCGCCTTGCCGTTTTTATCTCTACCCATAAAGGCTTTGACGGACCCTCGCTTGCCGACAGGCGTTCGTTTTTTTGCTTCCCTTACATATAAGGCCGCTAACTGATTCGTACCGGCTTCTAATACTCGTATCGTATCGGCCTTGCCGTCCAGTTCCTGTACCTTATTGCAAAAAGATTCAAATTCTCGAATATCAAACTCGACGCTTGCCATTATCGCTTCTCCAGTAATTCGAGTTGAATTTCCTGATGCGTATCGTATTGTGCCGGAGTGGATGCCGCCTTGTACCAGGTCACCCCTTCGTTATGCGATACGGCAATGCGTGACCCTTTCGGAATCTTCGCATCCGGATATGTGAACAGCACGATAGACTGGGTGAAGGATGCTACTCCTTCACCCGTTCCGGTCGTGCTTGTCTTATACGATATACGGCAAGGGTATATGCCTGTGTTCTTCGGCTTAGACGTAACGATGCCCGTGTCTTCATCTTGCTTGCTCACGTCAGCATACACGAACGCACTCATCTCGTACATTTTTTCAAGCTGTTTCCTCACTCGCCTTACCATTTCAGCCGTCGGTAACACGCCAATTCCCCCTTGCCGTAATTCGTCAATGCATCTGCTAATGTAGTCAGACGCAGGGACAAAGGCTCGCCGTTAAACTCGATTTTCGTATCGCCAATTTCGATTGATTTCGCCATATCATCGGCATCACCAAGAATATTTTTGCCCTGCATTTTGATTAATTCTCCAAGTGTTCGATATATGACGACTCGCTCGAGCCCAACGGGAATCTCTGTCTGATTTATATCATTGAGTATGCTCCGTTCGACAACCTCGGAAATGAAATCAATCGAGGTTTCGAAGGCGGCGATATCCGGGCATCCGGTCAAGTCTTCGGCAAGCGTGATAACCTTCTCCGTGTACTTATTCATCGGCCTGAACCTTCTTTTTATTTACTTGTTTGGTCGTCTTTACCTGAGTGGCTTGTGCATCTTCATCGGCCTGCACTTCTTCCGTCAAAGGCTCTTCTTCCTGAACGTCCACGTTCTCGGCGTTCATCACTTCCGACTGCTCCATGTCTATATCTGCGGCCGCTTCTCGGTGCCGCCTAATCAGCATACCCATTGATAACCCTCCTTGTTATACGGCTTTGAATGTCATCTTTAAGACTTTAGCCGGATTTGTTAAGCCCACTGCGTAATGTTCTGCCGCCGAAATGACCGTTGTTTTGGCCAAAATATCACGGTCCGTTTCAACGTCTGCTGCTTTCTTAACGTAAATGGTTACGGCCGGCATTACGGGTTGTCCGTCTGTTGCTGCCGCACTCATCTGTACCATGAAATTGGTAAAATTGCCGCCGGCTTTCGGTACACGACGAGATACAACGACTTCGCAACCGCAAATGGATCCGATTGCCCCGGTCATCATTAAATCACCGCCGTATTTAGTCTTGTCAATGAAAGCCGGGTCTTTACGGATTTTTGACAACTGTTCGGGGTGAATGAACAGTACCTTGGATACGTCGCTTTCTTCTGCGAATTTATCGACCCCGTTTACGATTCCGTCATACGAGATTTCATTCGTATCCGCAACCGTAAGCGTTGTCGTTCCCAACGCCGTTACAATATCTTCATCGACCTTGCTTGCGATAGACATCAACAGCTGACGCTGTGTTTCGCCGACCGGGTCGCCGTATCCGGATAAAGCCGCTTCGTCTGTAATTTCTGCCGCTTTACCGACTTTCTTTACGGATACTTTTGCCGTGCTTGCTTCGAGTTTAGATACGTCGATTGCAGCACCTTCGGCCACGTCCTGGGCATCGCCAATGTACTTAAACGCCGGAATCGTGATAGTGCTACCGGGACGACCTTCAAGAGTGTTGTCGATTTTACAAATCTGTGTAAATTTGATTGCTTTCGGCAAGCCGGCTGCAATCATATCCCCCATAACCTCGGGATTAACAAGGTTTGCTAATTTTGTTGCGTTTGCACTTGTAGGCATGTTGTTATTCTCCTCCGTTCGTTAACTGGTCGTACAGTTCTTTATCCTCGTTATATAACTTGACTCGTTCACCATACGACATTTTGTTGAATTGTTCTTTCGTTACGCCTCCGTTCGGCTTGTTTCCGCCAGGGTCTCCAGGCGTCGCCCCTTTAACGTTCGGCTTATCGTCACCGAAGAGATACCCGGCCTCCGTTACGAGCTTCTCAATCTGCTTGTCGAGGCCCTTGATTTTCCCGTCTTCGACCTCTGCATCGTTAAGGTCAAGTAAGGCACGCACGGCCTTTACGCTCTTGGCCTTTGCCGTTAATAAAGCACGGTCGACAATCCCGTCGATTTCCATGTTTTTTACTTTCTGTGCATACTCCTTTTCGCGGGCTTCGCTTTGCTTTTTGAGGTCTTCAATTTGCTTGCTCAAATCCTCGTTGCCTTTGGCTTTCTCTTTCAAGCCGTCCAGTTCCGTTTTGATTTGTGCCAATTCCGTTTTGGCTGCCTTCTTCTCTTCGTTCGTTGCGTTGAATTGTGCTTTCGATACGTAATTCTTTCCGTAATCCTCCACAATCTTATCCGCAGCTTCGTCCGTTACGCCTAACGCCTTTAACTCTTCTTTCGTCATTCTTATGACTCCTTCCTGTTACGCTTTATTTTCGAGTGCTACACCACTCGTTACGGTCTTGTTCTTTTTCGCCTGCAATACCAAAAAGGCATGAAAAAAGCACCCACGATTGTGAGTGCTGTATTAAATATGTTTTCCCTTACGGTTAAAAAATAAGCCGTTCCCAAACCTCCACGGGCACCTGCTCCAACGGCTTGCCCGTATCAATGGCCTGTTGTAACGTGCTGATTTTCCGCTTTATTCCTTCGTCGGTGTTGTCTAACGGGTCAATATCCAAAACCCTGTCGAGGGAATCCTCCCCATACTTACGTTCGTATGCCTCTACCGTGTCCGCAAGCCGTTGTAATAAAGTCATCTCGAAACCTCCTTACGCAAATGCGACGATTCCGACAATGAAGTGCATAAATTCCGGGTCGTCTGTTAGTTTTGCCTGTATATACTTTTGCTTTTCGGTATCATATCGTTTGACAGTCCATTTGTCTGCAAAAAGAGTTTGAAGCCCCATACTGATTGCTTCCGTATCTCCCCATTTATATATCTTCCCGATATAAGGCGATATGAAATCATCAGCCTTGACAACTTCTTTTGCCGTATATCCGGCCGTCGGAAAAAGGTCTTTGAGTCGCACTTCTTCATCGTTTGCCGTTCTCCGCTTTATGAATTCTCCGGCTAACCGCTTGACATTCGGTCTTAACGCTTCAATCATATGCCCGACTTCATGATACGGTGTCGTTCTGCTCTGGCCGTCTAAGCAAATCGTATAATAATCGTTTCGCCAACTTCCCGGAACCTTTTGATTGACGTTCCCCCGGGCATCGCACGCATACGGAGCGAAAAACCCTCTGTCCCTATGCCTTGTAATTAACGTGCGGCCCGATTGCTTAAACGAATTGTACCAATCTTCCGGGTAGTGAGTAAATACGTTTTTTATATCGGCCTTGTTCTTCTTGTCCGAATTCTTGTAGAAATCAGAGTCGGGCATTTCCGCACCCATACGCCTGTATTGAGAGAATACTTTTTTTAGCTCTTCCGGCTTTTCGACAAGTTTCGCTATGCCGTGTTTCTCTGATATTGCCTTGCCTGCGTTGATAATATCTTCAACGCTTGCCGTATCTATGTCAATATTCAACACATCTTTTTTGGCTTTCTTCTTTTCCTTTCGGGCCTTCGATTCCGTCTGTTCCGGCTGTGCCTTCTTCGGCTGTTTTTCAACTTCGCCGCCAAATTCTCCGACGTATTCCCGTTTCCAGTCTTCATACTTTAATTCGCCGTCGACGAATACTGTTTTGCCTGTCTTCGGGTCCCGGGCCGCTCGTTCAGTTCCGTAAACGGCCGGGATATACGGTACTGTCGTACTTCGGCAATGACAGTGAAACGGAGGTATCGTAATGCCGGGCTTCGCATCCTTGCACCGAACGTATTTCCCATCCATGCGACGACATATAGGGCTTGTCTTGCTGTCGAGTGTGGCCAATATCTCCACAGCGTCAACGTCAAGTTCGGCCATGCAGTCCATAAACGCTTGTGAATGTACCCGTGCAAGTTCCGTTTCGACCAGCCTGTTGGCGTTATTATACGACGTGTTCATCCGCTTTGCTATGGCCTCTGACATAGTAGCCGTACCGTCACCGGCAATAAGGGCCTGAACGAAATCGTTCTGCAAGTTCGTTGCAAGTTGCTTTCGATTATCCCATATCCTTGCCGAGAAGTTTTTGCCGTCCGGTGCCCACGGTGAGTCGATTATCCGTTGTATTGTTCGGTGGTCAACTTGTGCATACATATCGTACTGGCCCTTCATCGACTGCGTCATCCAGGCGGCCCGGTAGTTCGACGATTCGTATACATTACTTAATAGATCCGAGATAGTGCTGTCCTGGTATTTCGCCCACAACTCTAACTCTTGCACGGTGTTTATATATAACTCCTGCACCCGGTCGAGTTGTTGCCGTGCTGACGCCTGTTTTAGCATCTTTTTATGCTCTGCCGATAACTCATCCCGTTCGGCTATGTCCCTGTATTCTTCCAGGTCCATGTTGAATGCCTTCAACTCCCGTGCGTTTAGTTGTTTTTTCGCATCGGCAAGGCTCATACCGTTCTCGTTCGCATATCGTTGATACCAGTCGTTTATATCCTTCTCCAGTCTACGAATAACGGTATCTGCATACTTCCTAAGGTCCTTTTTAGGCCCGTCCGCTTGATGCATCGCCCGTTCCATTTCTTCTTCGTACCGCCTTTTCCAGTATTCTAGCGACGAGTTATTCGGCATGATTATCTCCTATATAATCCGCACCTATCATCGACTGCTGTTCCGCTTTTAGTCGTCGTTCTTCTTCGATAACATCCTTTACCCACGGGTGATTTGCAATAATTGTTTCGTTGCTGATGACTCCAACGCTGTTACGACAGTTATTAATCGTATCCCCTTCATTCATCGGCAGGTCACGATTAAATGTAAATTCCACATCCTCGGCTGCCTTTTGTCCGGTTAGTCCTCGATAGGTATTGATAAACCATAACAGCCGCTCGAGTCCTTCCCTGATACCCATTTCCATTTCATTCGCATCCAGGTCAATATCGGAATACATCGATGTTATGTTCATCTGATTAGGATTGTTACTCATTCGGTCGTCCTTGCTGTCGAACCCTCGGCCATTCTCGATGATTGCCTTCTTCAATAGCTTGATAATGACCTCGTAATTGCTTGCGTTTACGTCTATATGTAGACTGTCCACGCCGCCTTCTACCCCGTCGACTGTCCGCACCTTAATGGCTCCGTACTGTGCCAGGTTGGCCCTGAAATTATCCAACTCCGTACCGTCGTAATTCTTAATAACAAGAATCGTACTGCGAATATCTTCCTGCATGTTATCGGCGTAATTCGACAACATCGTATTGAGTGCATCCTGGAGGCTCTTTATCTTGTTGACAAGCGGTATTTCCTCTTCACTCGTGCGGAACGGGATTAACGGCACCATATCCCAATTATACGGAACGTCATCGATAGCGAAATTGGCCGTTCGTTCGTGGTCCCGGTCTTCTACCAGGCTTCCGTTTTCATATACGAAATACTGCACCCCTGTTCGGTCGTAAAACTCAACCTTGGTAATTTTGCGGTCCATAATGCCTTCGTATGTGTCAATTTCGTATACGTATGCAAAGGCATCGAGATGCTCTTTTTCTTCGTCGCTCCAAAACGGTAATACCTGTTCGGGCTTCATTCTCTTAAGCTGTAATTGCCCCTGTCCGTCTATATACGGGTGAACATATCCTACGCCGCCCATGTATATATCTTTCCCGACGGCCTTTAATTTACGCCGAACGCTCATCGTAAAGAAGTCTTTTATGGCTTCGTCCTCCGACTCTACCGTGAACGGCTTCGCTAATAAGTAATTAACCTTTTGGTCGACCAGGTCATCGAACCGGTTATCCACAATTTTATTATTCGGCATACTCGCCAACGCAACCGTTTTTCCGCTTCCGTCTACAACGCTTCGCTCCTTGTGTAATATATCCTGCTCGCCGTTGTAATATTTTCGGCCGGTAATCATGGCCCGGCGTTCTTTGCTACTCATCCATTTCTGTAACTCGCGACTCAAAAACTGTCGCTCCGTCATCGGTGCATTATTCCGTATAGCCCGATTGATTAAATCGCTTATAAACACGCCTTCCCCTCCTTATGTTACTAAAACGAAAAGCGTTCGCCCTCGTTCATCTTCTCGGCGATACCCGTTGTCGCATCCGCTGCATCGTCATGTGCGTTTTTTCCTTCTCGCTGATGCCGTGTCATCGCTTTATAATAGTCAGGCCATCGGTCTTTCCAGTTTACCGGGAAATAAATATGCTCCATAACCCAGGTCGAATTCGATAATATCCTGGCCACTTTGTTTTTCGTCTGTGCGAACGTATTAATGACCGTTTTATTTGACTTATACGTGTCTTGTAGGATTCTTCGTACCTGCCTTGCAAACCCTCGGCCGCCGTTGTTCGATTCAAAGTCGGCTACATTTACATCGTTACGGTATAACATAGCCGCTGTTGCCGGCTCGGTTATCTCCATAGCTTCATCCGTGTAAAGCACGTCCAGTGCGTATGCCTCGCCTTCATACACGCCGTACACAATTGAGCAAAGGTAATCAGCACCTGTATCAGCCGTATCGGTATAATTCCGAATGGCCGTGAATAACGGATTACCGTTTGAATCGGTCGGGATGCGGTCATACGTCTTAAAACTCGAATATAGCTGCCCTTTAAGGTCGATAGGCTCTTGCTGATAGTTAGCCGATGCAATATCCGCACCCATAGCCCGTACTTTTTCTTCATAGCTTCGCCGTGACAATATTTCATCACACAACATACTGCCGTCCGGCTGTAACGCCTGCATCGTAATCACCTTGGCCGCATCACTGAAATGCTCAATGGCTCGACCGGCGAGGTCATCGCTAGCCCAACGGGTCATGATGATAAGTATCTTGCCGCCTTCTTCAAGACGGCTTAGCATTGTGTTGGTGAACCAATCCCAGTGCTTGGCTTTTACATTCTCGTTGTAGGCTTCCTCGGCGTTCTTGATAATATCGTCGATGATTAACAACGATGCCCCAAACCCGGTTGCCGTGCCGCCTGGTGACGTGGCCAAATATGAATTGTAACCGCCGTCTAAACTCCACATGTCCATGCTGGCATCGCCACGCTTAATGCTAATATCCGGGAATATATCAGAATATACGATGCGGTCCCGGTCTGCCTTTATTTCCTGTATATCGTTCCGAACGTTTTTTGCAAACGTTGTTGATAATGTCGTGTTGTACGACCCGGTCATTATCTTTTCGTGCGGATGACCGCCGAGAATCCATTCGACAAACATTTGTGCCGTTCTGCTCTTCCCGTGGCGTGGCGGCATGTTCATGATTAATACTCGTTGCTCCGGGTCCTCGAAAAACGCCTGCAAGTCGTTGCACAACTTTACGATATACGGCCTATCCTTGCGATAGAAATCGGCCGCCTTCAAGCTACAATAATAGAAAAACTCACGCCGGGCCAACTCGTATTTGAGTTGCTGCATGAGTTCCGGTGTGAGTTGCATTATATCAACCTTCTTTTTCGATTAGCTTCTTAATATCTTCTGTACTGATTCCTCGCAACGGGTTTTGAACCTCGGCACTGACTTCCATTTCCGTTTTGTCCGTCTGCCCTAAGAATTGCTTGCCTAAGAATATCGCCATCGCAGCGGAACGGTCGGCCAACTTCCACTGCTTACGCCGTAAGCTAATCTTGCCGGCACTCCGCTTTTCCCGAAAAACATCGGAAAAACGCTTCCCGTATGTCCTTCTGCACCAAGCGTTTAACGTCTTATCCGTAACCCCAAGCACGAGCGTTATTTCTTCTTGTGTCGCCTGGATCTGACACATGGCCTCGAACTGTTCTTGCTTGATGACCTTTCTCGGCCGTCCAGTGTTACTCATTCGCTATCGCCTCCCGTTTGTATCGGGAATTCAATATTTGGGGCGTACAATATTCCCAACTGACCTGGTGATGCATCCGCATGTGCTTATCACCCATAGCTGCGACCTTTACGCAAGACGGAGAATACATAACCGAATAAAACGACTTTACGTATGTTCCGCTGTCGAGATACATTTCCGTTAATCCTCCGGCGTTCTTTTGCGTTTGTCCTTGATTCAACATGAACGCCATCGGCGTGAAAATCAGCTTTCCCTGCTCGCCGTATCGCACATACATGGTTGTATCTTCGTTGATGCGACCGTAAAAATAAAACGGCCTATCCGTTCTGCAAAAAAAACTGTTCATCGCCTTACGCAATATTTTTTTCTTGAAGTTTCCATTGTCCACGCCGCCGATAAAGTCGCCGCCTTGGGCCATTGCAACGGTAATCGCTCCGGATACATCGAGAAAATCCAACATACATTTGAATATGTCATTAAGGCGATTTGTTTTGCACGACAATAATTTATCGCCGTCTTTATACCTGTGTGCAAAAAAATTGTAATCATCATCTAATACGAGGAAATGCGTAAGCCCAAGCTGACTTGCGATGGTGTGGCAGTAATTCCTGGCATATACCACGCCTTTATGCCCCGGCTCCAAATCTGCCGGGTCTGTTATCCTTGCCGCTGCACCCTTACTGAATACAATAACGGAATCATCGCCATACATCTGCAAATACGAATCCCGTTCCTCATCTTCATCGTCAACGATAATGTAAATCCGTCCTGTATATCCCTGATTGATTAGCGTTTGGTATGTCTTTACGTTTTTCGCTCGCCCATGACTCAAAATGAATACCGCAAATTGTCTACTCATTTTTCGCCTCTTCCTCGCTCAATATCGCTTCGAGGCTACTCGATAACTGTACATATCCGTTCCTGATTGCATCGTCATAATCGATAATAACCAGTGCCGATTGCTCCATTAACGCTTGCATCTCCGGACTGGCGTTATTGGCATAATACTCGGCAATCTTCTTGTAGTTAAATTGATTGTGCCTGTGTGCCGCTGACCGCAAAAATTGTTTTTCGGCCTCGCTTATATGGCTTTCGTTTATCTTCCATATAAGTTCAGTCGTCTTGCTGTTATCAAGGCAATTCTCGAGCGTTACCTGCTCGCCTGTCGGCTCGTATTGCGGTATGTTTATATCCTTCGTATATGTTTCATCCGTACCGTCGACGCTTTCCGTATCTTCAATGAATCCGAAATCTGACATGTCAATATCGACAATCCCTTGCAACTCTTCCAGTAATAACGACTGTTCCCATTCGGCCGCCTCGGCTACCTTGTTATCTGCAAGCCGAAACGCCTTAATCTGTTCCGGTGTCAAATCATCTGCCACGATGCACGGTACCGTCTTCATACCGAGTTTTTTTGCCGCTTTCAGTCGTGTATGGCCTGTAACGATTGTTCCGTTCTTGTCGATAACGATAGGTACTTTGAAGCCAAATTCCTCGATACTCTTCATCACGGCCGGAACAGCGTTATCGTTGATTCTCGGATTTTTTTCGTAAGGGATTACCTCGTTTATCGGTTTTTCGATGATGTTCATTTTTAACCGCCTTCCCGTATCTCGATGAGTTCATTATCTCGTGTACATTCGTAACGTCGTTACATCGAGCCTGTCTTGATATGCTTATATTCATCGCCGTGCATGTTCCGTTTTTATTATTCATGCACTTCGTCTTTCTGCATTTTATGATTGTCATATTTTCACCATACAACGAAAAAAGAGATGCCCGGCTGCTTGGGTATCTCTTTTTCCGTGTTTGTTCGTTATTTCTTTAGGAGGTGTTCAATCACACTATTATAATAACCGAAAAATCCGCACCGTTTCGGCACAAATCCGCACCATTTGTGACTGTTACGATTTTTTCCACTCGTCAAAAAACACGAAATGCGTCTGCACCGGAATGACGGACGGGCCGAACATCATCATCGCTATTTGCTCCAGGACCTTTCCGGAACGCTTACGCACGGCTGTTTCGCTCATGTGCAGCCTGTCGGCGATTCTCATCCAGGATGCACCATTGATAAATCGTTCTTCGGTGATTACTCGGTCTGAATACTCCAACGCCTCGATAGAACGGTTTAACCGCTTGATTAGAGGCTCGACCTTCTCCAGATCTGAATATAGTTTTTGCCGTCGTTCTTCGATGCGGTCCTGCTCGTATACGGCTCGCTCTTCCGGGCTTATCATAATCCCGTTACCTCCCGGCGTATGTGACAACGTAGGCACTTTCGGAGCGGCACACAGTGCTTGCGTGGCATTTAAATCTTCCAAATCTGCTTTGATATTTTTTATGTACGTATTAAATTCGTGGTATCGATGCAAGTACTCCCGTACCGCATTAATGTAGTCATTATGAAACACTGTGTGCGTCCTCCTTCTTGCTTACTCACTCTGCTTCGTTTGTTTTTACGATGTGTCTTCCAATCTCTTCTACAACGTTTACGGTAACGGCGTTTCCTGCTTGTTTGTATAGTTGAGTTTCTGAATTAACAGCAGCGGCCTGGTCGAATTGTTCATCCGTAAAGCCCTGTAATCTGAAACACTCCCTCGGAGTTAACCGTCGTATGCGAATCGGCTCGTTAAGCTCTAGCACACCGCTGCACTCTGCCGGACGGTTCGGCAGTCCTTTGTTGTTGATGTCTACAAATGTGTATAATCCCGTCTTTGCCCCCAGTCCGCCGCCCTGACCTATTAGCGTACGCGAAATTTGATTCCCGTCGTACACTCGTTCGCCTTGGCGGCCGCCTATAATCTCTCTAAGAGCTGCTGTACTTTCTCGTCGGATAGGTAATAGCGGCTGTTCGGATGAGTCTCCATAACGTCCAACAATGTAGACACGTTCCCTGTTTTGCGGAACTCCGTAATCTTTGCTGTTGTAAACTTTCCATTCAACAGTGTACCCTCGCCCCCCCCATTTCAGTGAGAACTTCAAAGAATCCTCGTCCTCCGTCAATAGATAACAAATTTTTAACGTTCTCGCAGATAAGCCATTCGGGTCGATTTTCTTCCGCTTCGTCAATAAGACGCATAATCTCATAAAATAGGCCGGACCTTGTTCCTCGTTTAATTCCTTTTTGTTTTCCGGCGATACTGACATCTTGACAAGGGAATCCGAATGTCCACAAGTCGGCTTTTGGCACGTCCCACCCTCTAACTTTTCGTACGTCATCTGCAAACCACAACCCTTCCGTATCGTACATTGCTCTATAGCTCTTTTGCACGAATTTATCAAATTCGCACCAACCGATACACTCCATTCCAGCTTTCTCTAGGCCTGAATGAAAGCCACCAATCCCGGCGAAAAAATCTATAAACTTCACATTTTCGCCTCCAGTACGACCTCGATTCTCGGTCGCTCGCTGTAGAATTTCCGTGCGAATATCTCGCATACAACGCTATCATCTTTCAGTACCGTACCGTTAAGGGCATCGAGTACACCCTTGACATAATTATCTGTGTCCGGCTTTGTCGTCGGTCGTATGTAGCCGAGTAACGCTTCCTCCCGTTTCTTTTTGCTAAAACTTTTAGGCATGGCCCGGAATACTTTCAGATTCAAACAACATGCCCGGTCAATCGGCGTGAAGGCCGGATCTGACAATAGCGGCTGCAACTCCAGTCGTATAAGCTGCTTGTATGACTTCGACTGAATCGGGTCATACGCCTTAATGAATCCGCCTTGCCGGGAAAATCTCGGCCGGCCTTGTGCTACCGGATTCCCGTATACGATTAACTCTATTTGATTTTTGTCTTTGTAATATTTTACCGGCATTTACTCATCTCCTCGAAAACCTTCTTATTTTGACCTGTAACGAGTTTTTAATTGCTCCGTGATAAAATTATCACAAGATATATAAAAACTCGCCACAGATACCAAATTTTTAATTTATCGGCTATTAGAACGGTAATTCTTCATCGACAGGTGTTCCCAAGTCCTCGAATCCGTTGCCCTGTGATGCCGGGATTCCGTCTTCCGATTTCTTCTTGTACGGGAACAGGGCCGTGCCGGCGGCTGTTGCAATGACGTTGCTTGAGTATCTCGTTTCCCCGTCCTTTTCGTATTTCGACGTTGAGAATCGACCGAATACCCATACTCGTTGCCCTTTCGTCCACTGGTCCATGCCTTCTGCCAACGCTCCGAATGCTGTGAACGGTACAAAATCGGCTACGTCTTTCCACTCGTCGCCGTCTTTAATTCTCCGGTTGCACGCTACCGTTCCACGGGCTACTGCCATTCCGTTTTTGCTGAACGATATTTCAATATCTCTTGCGAGGTTGCCCTCAAGTTGTACGTTGTTCATGTTGTTCCTCCTTCAATTCGATTAGCATATCAATGTACTGCTTGGCCTTCCTTAAGTCCTTAAGCGGTGTACCCTTCTTAGGATACCGGTACAGGTACTTCACAATGGCCCCAAGGTAGTACGCCTCTTTGCCCTCAGCACCTTGAGTAATCTCGCCTATAATCTCTTCGCACTCACGGCCTCGCCACGTGTAGTGATTCGGCTGCTTAATCTCATCTTGCCCGAATTCCGGTTGTCCGTTGACCGGGCTTCTGTGAATCGTTCCGTGTTCCATGCCTAACCTCCGTTAACGCTTTGTATATTCTTCGGCATCGTGTACTGCAACATATCGTTTTCGCTTTAATGTCTTCTCGCCGCTTCCAGTAGCTGAACTGCACCGAGCCTCCGCATATCGGACATGTCCAGTAATCGTGCTGCTGTTTTATCTGTTCCGTGTACTTTGCCCGGCATGAGGGGCATAACTTGCTATGCCCCTCGTATTCCTTGCCGCATCCGACGCACTCCATTAGAACGGGTGCCGTCCGCTTCTTGTGTGTCGTTCAACGCGTTCCTTGTCTTTCAAGATTCGGAACGCTTCATCAATATCTTCCTTGTCGATAAATCGCCGTGTTCCACTTCCGCCAGGCTGTACAGGGTATACGTCAATATCTGTCAGGATTCCCAATAGCGTCAATTCACCCATGCCCGTATACTCCATGGCTTCTTTCATTGTCATGTACCGCTTTGCTGTATTTTTCATGGCATTATAGCTAACAAAGTATCCTCCTTTAGGAATCATCCAGCTACCTATTCCGAGCGGAGCAATTTCCCTCTCCAAATACTTTATAACCGTGTCAAACTTCGGCTTCATTATCTTGGCATGTTCTCTCATCAAAGCTAGAGTATTCGCCTTATCCTTAAGGAACCTGACATGCCTAATCTGATTCACCTTATCAAAGCTTATAATCTGGACTCCGAAGCTCTTTGTAAGGTATTTAATATTATCCTCACTTGCAGCCATCACTGATATGCCGGCACCCGGGAAAGTCACCTTTGATGTAGAAGCAAACTCATAAGCCATATTGGGGTTCCCGTACTCCTTGCATAGTCCGATTATATCCGGAAACTCTACATAGTCTCCATCAAATTCGTGGACACAGTAGGCATTGTCCCACATGAGCATGAAATCCTTGGCCGCAGGCTTAAGCGCCGCCAATCTTCTAACTGTCTCATCGCTGTATATTATGCCTTGCGGATTCGAAAACTTAGGCACATTCCACATACCTTTGACACTTTCATCCTTTACCAACTCCTCGACTAAATCCATATCCGGACCTGTCTCAAGCATAGGAATATTGATCATCTCAAAGCCCAGCTTTTCGGTTATCTTAAAGTGTCTGTCATATCCCGGAACAGGGCAAAGCCACTTTATCTTATCTAGCTTAAACCATGGGTTCTCACTATTTAGAAGACCATTTGTAAATGCCTCACAAATTGCCATATACATTAACTGAAGGCTTGCGTTGCCTCCTATGAAGCATTCGCTTTCCTTAACCCCAAGAATCTCGGAAAAATACTTTTTGGCCTCCGGCATTCCTGAAGTCTCCCCATAGTTTCTTATATCCGTATTTCCGAGCTTACAATCAGCCGGATCTACTAAAACATCTAAAAGGCCACTTACGAGATCGAGTTGACGCTTTCCCGGCTTTCCTCTTGCCATGTTAAGATTAAGGTTCTTGTCCTTAAGTGCCTTAAACTTTATTTCGAGACTGTTCATTTCATTTAACAGCTCTTCTCTTGTCATCTCACTATATCTCATAAAAACCTCCGTTCGATAAATTTTCCTTTTAATAATATAGCATTATAGACTTTTCTACAATAGAAACCTTACGGTTTTCACATTTTCCCAATTAGAAAACCGATAAGCCTTCGCAAGTTACGTCAGCATTATCGGTTTAGTGCTTTATATTGCAATCTTTATATTAAAGCTATAGATTAAAAGGAGGCAATCTTAAGCTTTATTAGTATTCTATAGATTTTACAATCTCTTATGCATCCTTGAAAATCAGATGCTTTAGTCTCTTGTACACCAAGAAAGTTACTATCGATACAACGCCGAACTTTATTAAGTTAAATGGCAGGATTGATAGCATCATAAGCGAGAACAGGCTGTTGATATGCGAGTTGATTGCATGTCCCATTCCGATGATTGCTTCCATTGGAATTCCGTATAGCTTTGAATAAGCCGGGAATATGAAGAATAGGTTGCTGAGCACACATACTATGCTTACTGTTATTGTTCCAACTGTTAGAGCAACAGCTGCACCCTTTTTGGTTCTCTTAAAGTGATATATCAGTGCTGCAGGAACCATGTATGCTATTGCTGCAATCAGGTTGGCAAGTTCGCCGACAAAAGCAGTCTCCGTTCCCTTAATCATAAGCTTAAGAGCCAGCTTTACAATGCATACCAAAATACCCTCTACAGGCCCCATCATGAAAGTTGCGAGCATTGCAGGCAGATCTGCAAAATCGAACTTCATAAAAGCAGGTGCGATAGGAATTGGAAAATCCACCATCATTAGAGCCATGCTAATAGCACCAAACATTGCGACAAGAATCATATTCTTAGTTGTAAAGACCTTATGCTTTCTTGTACTTAGATTCATTACATTTTCATTTCTTTCCATTTTAGATACCTCCAAAATTAATTGCTTCGGTTTCTTCAGGTTCATTGGCAAGAAATGAACATAAAAAAGCCGAGCTACCATCAATCGATGGAATTGATGATGCCCGACTCAAAAAGTCATATATCTATCCATTCCATCTTTTCCCATCCGGACTAACCAACTATTTATCTCTGCTCACAAACTGCTCAATCAGATATCAAATGTTGGAATACCGTCGGTTTCGGAATTTCACCGAATCAGCCTAAAAA
>ERZ773050.331-NODE-331-length-27821-cov-12.060722_pt1 | contig 27821 bp, 20 predicted proteins | sample MGYA00580632_ERZ773050 | MGnify/ENA primary metagenome ERZ773050 (study PRJEB29015, sample SAMEA2738123) | human oral metagenome | biome: human oral; feature: human-associated habitat; material: saliva | place: China | collected 2166 ... | reverse complement strand
GCGGCATCCAGCTCGCGGGGTCCGCAGCAACTTGTTCCCCCGAACGGATATCCTTGACCTCGTGCGCCAGCTTGCCGTCATCCTCCGTCGAAATAAACCATACGAAGGGAATACCGCGTTTTTCAGCATATTTGATTTGCTTACCGAATTTGGCTGCATTCGCCGAAACTTCACAGGCGATACCACGCGACCGGAGTGCATCAGCAACATCGTTAGCGGCAGACCAGCCTTCATCATTAGTGAGGGCGATAAATACCGCAGAGGGAACCTTACGGGTAGCCTGCGCAAACCCCTGCGAGAGGATGCGCGCCACCAAGCGGGTTACCCCAATTGACAGCCCGACTCCGGGATAGGTTTTCTTCCCGTTCGAGGCCAGCGACTCGTACCGACCGCCCGAGCAAATCGACCCCAAAGATTCATGTCCCACGAGCACAGTCTCATAGACAGTACCGGTGTAATAATCCAGCCCGCGTGCGATAGATAGATCGGCAAGAACTTTTCCGGGAGCGCGGCGGGCAGCCTCATCGATAACTTCGGCAAGCTCTGTAACACCTCGATCAAGAAGTTCATGCCCAACCTTGTACCGCTCAGCGAGTTCACGGACCTGAGCCGCAAAAGATGAATCCTCGGTACGAATCTGCGCAAGCTCTAGGGCTGCCTGAGCCTGCTCTTCAGAGGCGCCAACCTCACGCTGAAGTTCCTGCGCCACCGCATCCGCGCCAATTTTTTCAAGTTTGTCAATGGAACGCAGCACCGCGGCTGTATCGGTAAGTCCCAGCCCAAGATAAAAGCCCTCAGCAAGCTTGCGGTTGTTCACCCGAAGTTTGAAATCGGGAATAGGAAGTTTTGAGAGTGCATCCACGACAACGAGAGCGAGGGTCACGTCATAGCGGAAAGGCAGTTCATCATCACCCACAACATCAATATCAGCCTGGGTAAACTCACGTGCACGCCCTTCTTGTGGGCGCTCGCCGCGCCAAACTTTCTGAATCTGGTAGCGAGAGAATGGGAAATTCAGATACCCGGCGTTTTCAACGACGTACCGCGCGAAAGGCACGGTCAGATCGAAATGCAGAGCAAGTTTTTCTTTAGCTTTAGTGGCGTTATCATCCAGCAGGCGGGAGACCGAGTAAACTTCCTTATCAATATCACCCTTGCGAAGAAGCTGCTCAATAGTCTCAACCGAACGGGTCTCAATCGAAGAAAAACCGTGAAGCTCGAAGGTCTTACGCAGAGTGTCAAGAACATGGTTCTCAACAAGTCGTTCAGCTGGTAAATACTCCGGAAAACCAGACAGCGATGCCTTACGAGCCATATGCTTCTCTCCTTGAAATCGTGGTATCAGATGTGCGCCATATTATGTGACGCGCACAGCCTTTTAATCATAGCAAGGATGCGCCCACAGCGAACCGCAAAACTTCGCGCCTATTCTGGCGCGTCACATGCCGCTATAGGATGTATAAACTGTATACACCCGCTATGCTGTATAGATGCGCTATATGTTTCGACCTATAGCCATGAGACGTTTCCCCGGCATGACATAGAGCCTATTCTTCCGATTGGTTTTTCATGCCCCTAGTGAATGAGAGTTATAGCGGTGACTATTAAATCCGACGACACCCAGGTAAACCTTGAGCAGGCACGTAAGTTTGGTCGTGTATCCGATGACGGTCATGTTTTTGTGATTGTTGAGGGTGAAGAGTACGCCGTAGGGCAGTTGCCCGGTGCCTCCGAAGAAGAAGCTCTGGCATATTTCGCCCGCAAGTTCGAGAACGTTGAGGCACAGGTCTCTCTGCTCGAATCGCGTGTCGAGAATAATTCCCCGGCGGCAGATCTGCAAAAGGGTATCACCTCCATCGGTGCGCAAATTGGTGTGCGCAATATGGTGGGCGATTACGCAAGCTTGCAGGAGCGCCTGTCCGCATTGAACGAACGCATTATTAAGCTGGGCGAGGCTCAGCAGCAGGAACGTGCCGAGAACCGTGAACGTGCTCTGGCGGCGCGCGAAGAGATCGTTGCTGAGGCTGAGCAGATTGCGGCTCAGGATGTTGAGAAAATCCATTGGAAGAATTCTCACGCCCGTATGAACGAACTCTTCGATGCGTGGAAACAAGCCCAGCGTGAAATTCATTTGGCGAAATCAGTTGAAGACGAGCTGTGGAAACGATTCCGCGCCGCCCGCACCACCTTCGACCGCAACCGTCGGGCGCATTTCTCGCAGCTTGACGACCGTAACGCCCGCATCAAACGCGCGAAGGAAGAGCTGATCGCTCGCGCTGAACAGCTGTCTTCTTCAACCGATTGGTCTGAGACCTCACGTGAATACGGCAAGTTGATGCGTGCTTGGAAGGAAGTTCCGCGCGGTTCTCGCCGTGAGGACGATAAACTGTGGGCGCGTTTCCGTGCCGCTCAGGATGTCTTCTTTGATGCCCGCAACGCCGCCGAAGCACAACAGGACGAAGCATATGCCGAGAATCTCAAGGTTAAAGAGGCTCTGCTAGTTGAAGCTCGCGCCCTGTTGCCGGTAACCGACATTTCTGCCGCTAAAAAGGCTTTTGAGAAGATCCTTGATCGTTGGGATGCAGCCGGTCGAGTTCCGCGCGCAGATTTGCGCCGTATAGATTCTGAACTTCGTAAGATTCAGGATGAAATCAACGGTGCAGAAGCCGCTAAATGGAAGAAGAACGATCCCGCTAAGGCAGCCCGCGCAAACTCGCTGCTCACCCAGATCCAGGATTCGCTCGCCGAGCTTGAGTCTGAGCTACAGGCAGCACAGGCCTCCGGCGATGCTAAGAAGATCGCCAAGGCGCAGGAGGCTTTGGAGGCGCGCCGCGCCTGGGCGGCAACCCTTGAAGGTTTCAACGCCTAAAGCTTGTTCCTTCCTTTCTTACGAAGGTACAAAAATTCCGGGGTGTTCCCAATCGGGAGACCCCGGAATTTTTGTGTTTATCTGCCAAGCTATGCCCTGCTTACACGCTTTACACACTCTGAGCAGATATTTTCACGCACCTACTGTAAGACTATGCAGCCGCTGGCTTGGCACCGGTGAGACGATACGCCTTATAGACGCCCGCAACGTTGCGCACAACGTTCAAGACATGCTCCAGCATAAACCTGTCCCCTAGCTCAACCGCAAACCGGTCGATGACAGTACGATCCTCAGAGGTGTGCACGCGCGCATCCAGAATGCTTACTCCGGCCTCTGAAATAGCTCGGATGAGGTCGCTGAGCAGACCCTTACGGTCCAGACCCTCCACCTGAATCTGCACGCGGTACATGGCATCAGGTGAGGAAGCCCACTCCACCGTGGTAATACGGGGTTCCTCATCAGCATTACGCATATTGGGGCAGTCGCGCCTATGTACTGAAATACCGTTATACCGAGTCACCATGCCAATAATGTCATCGGGCGGAACCGGTGTGCAGCATCGCGCAATCTTCGTCAGCACGCCCTCAGCACCTGGAACGACCACGCCGTTATCACTGACGGCACGATGAGTCTGCTTAAGCAGGGTCTCATCAAAGTCGCTAACCTCAACCTCAGATTCTTCAATCTGGTCGCCGTTATAGAGCTCGACAAGAGAATTAATCACCTGCTTTGGCGATATTTCGTTCTCACCAATTGCCCGGTATAGTGTTGCAACGTCATTCTTGTGCAGCTGTTGAGCTACCTGCGTCATGAGCTCCGGGCTCATCATCTTCTGCAGCGGCAGCTCATTATTGCGCATGCTCTTAGTTAGAGCTTCACGCCCGCGATCCAGAGCCTCAAGACGGCGTTCTTTTGCGAAATGCTGACGAATCTTTGTTCGCGCTCGTGATGAACGCACGAATTTGAGCCAGTCCTCGCTGGGACCAGCATCCTCATTTTTGGTGGTCGTAATTTCGACTGTTGAACCCGTGGGCAGTACTGTATGAAGTGGCACTAGACGCCCATTCACCTTAGCGCCAACGGTACGATCCCCCACTTCAGAGTGAATAGCATAAGCAAAATCTACGGGAGTTGAACCGGCGGGAAGAGCGATTGCTTCACCGTCGGGGGTGAGCACCACGATCTCATCGGTATCGAGAGTTTCCGCCAAAGACTCATAGAATTTATCTGACTCGGGGTTGGAATTAGAGATTTCGGCAATAGACTGTAAAATCCCCACATTCATGGCGGAGGTATGCGCCCCCGGCTCGTGTTTCTGCTGGGTTATTTTCTCCCCCCGCGAAGCCGCTTTATATCGCCAGTGTGCGGCAACACCGTATTCCGCTTCCTCATGCATCTTATAGGTGCGGATTTGAATTTCCAACGGTAAATTACCCGGCCCATAAACCGTCAAATGTAATGATTGATAATTGTTATTTTTAGGATTCTTAATATAATCTTTGAAACGCCCCGGCATAGCGGGCCAGAGTGAAAGTATATGCCCTAAAACGGTGTAACATTGTTCATCCGTTTCGACCATAATGCGCACCGCGAGAATATCGTTAATCTCGTCAAAACTACGCCCTTTGGTTTTCATTTTTTGATGAATGGAATAGTAATGCTTCGGGCGGCCCGTCACCGTAGCTTCAAGCCCCACCGAGTCTAAACGCTCTGTAATTTTGCTGCGTGATTCATCAAGAAATTTTTCAAGTTTAGGGGTACGCTCCCCCACCATACGCACGATTTCGGCATATATTTCGGGGCTCATCGCGGCGAAGGATAGATCCTCAAGCTCCCACTTGATGGTGTTGAGTCCCAGGCGATGGGCCAGCGGAGCATAAATTTTAAGAGTTTCTTCAGCTTTCCGCGCCGCCGACCCTGCAGCTACAAAACGCCAAGTACGTGCATTGTGCAGACGATCGGCAAGTTTGATAAGAAGCACGCGAATATCTTTACTCATCGATAGCACGAGTTTGCGAATAGTCTCGATGGATGCGTGCTCGCCATAAGTCATTTTGTCGAGCTTTGTCACACCATCAACAAGGTAAGCAACCTCTTCGCCGAACTCCTCTGTGAGCTCTTCCATGGTGTATTCGGTGTCTTCGACTGTGTCATGCAGAAGCCCCGCTGCCAAGACAGGACCGGTCGCGCCCATTTCAGCAAGAATCGCGGTCACGGCAACGGGGTGGGTAATATACGGATCGCCACTTTTACGCTTTTGACCTTCGTGATATTTATTCGCTATTTCAAAGGCACGCTGCAGAACTTGAATATCTTCATCGGGGTGATATTTCCGCACGGCGCGTACAACAGGCGCTAAAAGCGGTGAAAAACGTACGGACGCGCTTTCGTTGGCTCCCCCAGATGTTGAAAGCATGCGGCGACCAAAAACCAAACGGTTAGGCACACGTCCGGATGCCGCCATCACACGGTGAGAGCCACGCACAATTTTCTTAGGCGGCTGCGTCTGCATGCCGCCTTCGTTATCGGGGATTACGGGAGATCCTGCTGCGCTCATCTTTCTGCCTTCTTCCTCGTGCCCTCCACGTATTGAGAATCATCGTCGACCCACGCATCACCATAAAACCTGCGATATTACGATATCTTGAGTGAGACTCTCATGTGTTTATTTATCCTACTCACTGTTGTGCAAATGCGGCAAACTCATACAGTGAAACTTTCAAGATTTATTGTAGGTGTTACATAAACCATAGGGGGCGCTCTTGTGAGAACGCCCCCTATGATTATTCACTTATATGCCCCAGTCAAGTTATTGGTCTGCGTTTATAACGTTGACTTCAAAACTCGGTTTACGGCGTTTACGCGGTTTATCATCGTCATCCTCAGATGCGGCATCCGCCTCTGCCTGACCACTCGCGCGGTATTCCTCAACCTTACGTGTGTGGGCGAGGATCTTCCGCTCGCCCAAACGTAGGATTCCATAAAGCGGCGCCGATACGAAGAGTGTACCGACCATGCCGACCAGAATACCGACGAACAATGACAGTGAGAGATCTTGCAGAGTACCGGCGCCCAGCATAAACGCGCCGATAAAGAGGATCGAACCCACCGGAAGAACACCAACAATAGCGGTGTTAATTGAACGCACTAGCGTCTGGTTAACCGCAAGGTTAATGTCTTCCGCAAATGTCCTGTCTTTACGGGAGAAAGCATCCTCGGTGTTCTCACGGATCTTATCGAAAACCACCACCGAGTCGTACAATGAGTAGCTCAAGATTGTCAAGAAACCGATGATCGCACTCGGGGTAATCTCGAATCCGAGAGCCGCGTAAATTCCTACCGTAACAACTACGGTAAAAAGCAACCCGGCTATAGAGGCCAGCGACATCTTCCACGTGCGGAAATAGAACGCCATGCCGATCAGGGCAAGGATCACGAACACGATCAACCCAAAGAATGCCTGGCGAGTTACGTCTTCGCCCCAGGTAGGACCAACGTAAGAAGAGGTTACGTCGTTCTCGCTCACACCATAAGCATCTTGCAGAGCTTTCTTGACACTGAGGGTTTCGTTATCAGAGAGCTTGCTCATTTGAGCGCGGATAGTTCCGGGGGCGATATTTGTAACACGCACATCTGAAGCCGAGGGTGCATGCTCTTTCACGGCGTTTTCGCCCTCAGATACCTCAGTGTGAGTGGTTCGAGATACCACAAATTCTGAGCCGCCACGGAAATCAATACCCAGGTTAAATCCACCACTTACAAGCGGTATGGCAACAGATACCGCCATCAGCAGAACCGCAAGTAAGAGCCAGAGGCGACGCTTGCCGATGAAAGGATAAGACCGGGCACCCGAGTGCAGGTCATTACCGAAGCGCGCAAAAACATTAGGCTTAACTTCAGCAGCCATGATTACGCCTCCTTCTCATCATTTGTTGCTTCTCCTGCAGCGGCGGCGCGCTCAGCACGTCGACGCTCCGCAATACTGAGTGTAGATTCCTTTGACGAGCGGAAACGACCGGCGCCTCGGTATAGGGGCGCTGCCCCCAAGGATTCCGGTGAAAGCCCGGAATGGCGGTGCCCCTCGCCAAAGTATCGTGTATTTGCAAGCAGAGTAAGTGCGGGGTGGGTGAAGAGATACACCACAACCAGGTCTGCAATCGCGGTAAGACCCAAGGTAAATGCGAAACCCTTCACCGAACCAACTGACACCACGTACAGCACTACTGCCGCCAGAAGGTTCACAGCCTTAGAAGCCAGGATAGTTCGGGACGCGCGCTTCCACCCGTGACTGACAGCCGCCGGTATTGTACGTCCGGCACGAATTTCATCACGAATACGCTCGAAGTACACAATGAAGGAGTCTGCCGTCGCACCAATTGCCACAATCAAACCGGCAACGCCCGCCAGGGAGAGGCGATAGTTTAGGGCCCATCCCAAAAGCACAATGGCCTCATACGAGATAATGCCCGCAACTACCAAAGAAGCCATTGTCACAAACCCGAGCAAACGGTACTGGAACAGTGAGTACACGAAGACCAAAAGCAGACCAATCAGACCGGTCAGAATACCCACTTTAAGCTGTTCTGCACCCAAAGTTGCAGAGATCTGCTGCTCTGATTGAATAGAGAAGCTAATCGGGAGAGCACCGTACTTCAGCTGATCGGCAAGATTCTTAGCTTCCTGCTCTGAGAAGTTACCGGTAATCTGCGGCTTGCCGTCCGCGATAACCGCCTGCGAGACGGGCGACGACAAAACCTTACCGTCGAGCATAATAGCGAAGCGGCTGCGGGGATCGTTCGGGTTCTGACCGCGAATAGCGTTCAGACGAGTCGTCACTTTCTTAAAAGTTTCACGGGCCGAGTCGTTGAACTCAATATTCACGGTCCAGCGACCGGTGTTAATGCCCTGCCCGCTAGTTTCTTGCGAGTGACTTGCCGTCGAAATATCGTTACCGTTGAGTTCTACCGGGCCCAAAATGTATTTCTCGTTGCCATCGGTAGAGCACGCCACGATAGCTTTCTTGGGGTCTGCCGCTTCCGCATCTTCATTATTGCCCGCGGAGCAGTCTTTAGCCTCAAACTCTTTATAAAGCTCGGGAGTAATCCAGTTGGTATCCGAACCATCCTGTGGCTCTGCGGTAGGCTTTGGGAGTTTATCGTCAGGAGTGCGTGATTCCTCAGGTACTGCTGTACCGGGCGATGAGGACTGCAGCACCGCGCGGAAGGTCATGTTGGCGGATGCCTGAATAAGCTCACGGGTTTCTGGGCTGATATTTCCAGGAACCGAAACCACAACGTTGTTTCCAGAGCCGAAGGACGTTGTAACTTCTGCTTCCGAAACGCCCGCACCGTCAACGCGCTGACGAATAATTTCAACGGCCTGTTTCAGCTGCTCCTGGCTAACGTTGGTGTCGTTCGACCCGTTCACTTTGGGTGAGAGGATCATCTGGGTACCACCAGATAAATCAAGTGCTAGTTTTGCTCCCCACGACCCACCGGCTTGCGTGGTACCAAAAATACCAGCGGCCATAAGGATCATGAGCAAAACCATCGAGACGAGGGCGCCTCGCGCGGCTGCAAGCGGTGAACGCCTAGCCATATGTGCCCCTTACTAGTTCTATGTTCTAGATATTCTTATGTGCATGAGATAAGGAGCTCCCCCTTTTAGTGGCGAAACTCCTTGACCAGTTATTCTTTGGTCTCTGAAACGTCAGAGCTTGTTTCTTCGGATGCGCCAGCACCTTCGACAGAATCTTCAGCAGCCGTAATAACCTGCGCAATCGAGTGTGGGTTAATGGTGATGACGGTGCCTTGAGCAATCTCAAGTTTGGCTTTCTGCGCCTCAGCATCAACGGAGACAATTTTGCCGTATAGACCCCCACGTGTCATGACTTCGTCCCCGGGTTTAAGCGAAGCGATCATATCCCGCAGCGCTTGGAACTGACGCTTCTGCCGCCTAAAACTGCTGTAAATTAAAAACCCAGCAAAGACGACGACAAGAATCATCATAAGCGAATTGACGTCCATATGTTTCCTCTCCGTAGGCGCAAGCCCACCGCCGCAGGTTGGTAATTCCTACGGATATTTTGACGTTTTATCTGTGCACTACCTATCCATCCTACGCGAGAGGACTGTGTTTCCCTACTCGTTTCATGATCTGCGTGTAGGTTTTCTCAAGCAATATTCGCCGTTTTGACAATGCTCGGGCACCTTTTATGCGGATAGCTAACGCACCATTTTTAGCTTATAACCCACACAAAGGTGTATCGCAACGAAGACGGTGTCTGTACTTGGTTTCCGATCTCGCTGAGCAGCAGCGGGTACTAGAGGTTAATTTCAGGTGCCTCAAGCCCCAAGTGTTCCCAAGCCGCAGGAAGTGCTACGCGCCCGCGCGGAGTGCGACCGATCAAACCCTCACGCACCAGATAAGGTTCAGCGACAGTTTCTACAGTCTCGGTTTCTTCCCCCACCGCAATAGCAAGAGTTGAAAGACCCACTGGTCCCCCACCAAATTTGTGGATAAGAGACTCTAAAACGGCTCGATCTAGACGGTCGAGGCCGCGCGCATCCACCTCATACATATCAAGGGCGGTCGCGGCATCATGAGAGTTGATATCGTGAACATCATTGACGAGTGCCCAGTCTCGCACACGGCGCAGCAAACGGTTTGCGATACGCGGGGTTCCGCGCGAACGACCGGCGATCTCGGCATATCCTTCACTTGTGATACGCATATCCATCAAACCAGCGCTTCGGCGAAGTACAAGTTCTAACTCAGGCACAGAATAGAACTCAAGGTGCCCGGTAAAACCAAAACGGTCACGCAGCGGACCGGGAAGCAGACCTGCTCGCGTTGTGGCACCTACCAACGTAAATTGAGGAAGCTCAAGCGGAATCGAAGTTGCTCCGGCGCCTTTGCCAACCACAATATCCACACGGAAATCTTCCATCGCCATATAGAGCATTTCTTCTGCTGGGCGGCTCATACGGTGTATTTCGTCAAGAAAAAGTACCTCGCCCGGTGTGAGCGAAGACAGAATCGCAGCCAAATCTCCCGAATGTTGAATTGCTGGCCCGGAGGTAATACGAAGCGGTGCCTCCATCTCAGCGGCAATAATCATTGCCAGGGTAGTTTTGCCCAGCCCGGGAGGGCCGGAAAGCAACACATGGTCGGCACTGCGCCCACGCATTTTTGAGGCTTCGAGCACAAGGGAAAGCTGCTGACGCACGCGCTTTTGCCCCACGAAGTCGTCAAGCGACTTAGGGCGCAGCGCCGCCTCAATCATTTTCTCTTCAGGTTCTTCTTCCATTGCAACCAGACGTTGCCCAGGAACCTGCCCTGGCGCGTATCCGCCAGATGTAGCGTTATCGTATGGATTCTGAGTCACAATATCGTCCTTTATGGAAGAGAACACCAAGTCTTCTTAGCCTACGGTACTGGCGTACCGCTAATGCCGCCCCACCGTATTCTGTGCCCCCAGAGAGGCAAGTACCCCTCGCAGGGCAACGCCCACGGCTTCCTTTTCTGCATCTGGGTTATGCTGCACGTAAGCGTCGATTGCGGCATCTGCGTCTTTTTCGCTCCACCCTAAAGAGGTGAGCGCATCCATAACCTGGGGCTTCCACGCGATGCCCTGGGCGGGAGCGTTTTCTTCGGCCTGACCTTCACTCAAAATGAGTTTACCAGCCAGTTCTAGCACAATGCGCCGCGCACTTTTCGGCCCGATCCCCGGCACTTTGGTAAAGGCTTTATCGTCGCCGGTTGCAACGGCTCGCTCAACCTCGGTGGCAGTATGCACGCTCAAGACGGCAAGGGCAATACGCGGACCAATCCCCGAAACCGAGAGCATCATCTCAAAGACCTCTCGCTCTGCAGGTTCTGCAAACCCGTAGAGAGTCATAGAGTCTTCGCGCACGATCATAGAGGTCAACAAGGTTGCAGTGGATCCCGTGCGCAGATTTGAGAGGGTACGTGCTGTAGCCCGAACGAGCATACCAAACCCATTGACGTCAAGAATTGCACTCTCTAGCCCTACATGGGTTACATGCCCCGTTAACGACGCAATCATCTTTTCCCTCTCTTGTTACCTTGCGGACCCTACCAACGTGGGTGCCATCATCCAGTATATTAGAATATTTTTCTGAATGTACAGTTTATAGCAATCTTTATCGAAAATATTTCCGATATAAGTTTAGCGTCGTGTCTTTGCCTCAGCTTCAAGCCAGATTCGTTGTGCCGGTGTCAGCTTCGCATGCTGTGCACGCACTGGGCGTGATCCCTGGTGAGTCTGCGTATTCGCTGACATATTAATGCCAGAACCAATGCCGCCACCGCGCCAGCCATGACAGATTGCAATCGCTAGGGCGTCTGCCGCATCGGCGGGTTTAGGAATTTTTTCCAGCCCCAAAATCTTGGTAACCATACGACCAACCGAGGCTTTATCTGCACGCCCCGAGCCGGTAACGGCGGCTTTTACTTCAGAAGGCGTATGAAAGAAGACCGGAATGCCGCGTACTGCTGCGGCAGAAATAACCGCCCCAGAGGCATGGGCTGTACCAATCACCGTATTGACCTGCTCCTGCGCAAAAATGCGTTCAATAGCAAGAGCATCAGGTTGATAGGTATCAAGCCAGGTTTGCGTCACGGTAAAAATCCGCAGAATACGCTCATCAAGAGGCTCAGCGGCGGCGGTTCCCGCGATCCCCACATTGATGAAGCTGGCTTTGCGGTTGGCGGTCATGTCAATCATGCTAAGCCCACAGCGGGTAAGCCCCGGATCTACACCCATAATGCGGGTGGCGCCAGCAGAGCGCGGCTCATTGCGAAGAGGATGGTTTTCTTGCGTAGATGCGTTCATGGTCCTCTTTCGTTGTTGCGCTGGCTGCGCTGTGTATATAGTTCATGCCCGAGTGGCTGCGATGCCGGTGTCTGGCACCGCATTGTAACCGTGCTCGGGCATGAGGTTAAAAGGCTTTTACTCTGCCTCTAGCTGTTCCATGACGTCAGCAGAGACGTTGGCGTTAGAGTATACGTTCTGCACGTCGTCGAGTTCTTCGATGGCGTCTGCAAGTTTGAGGAATTTCTTAGCGCCTTCGAGGTCGAGGTCTACCTGCATGGTGGGGCGGAATACGGGGTCGTCGTTGTTGTAATCAAGTTCCGCTTCATCCAGCGCTTTGCGGATTTCAGGCAGGTCAGTGGGAGCGGATACAACCGTGAAGACATCGCCTTCGTCGAGTACTTCTTCGGCGCCTGCGTCAAGCACAGCCATAAGAACATCGTCTTCGGTCAGACCGTCGGTCTTGGTAACTTCGGCAACGCCCTTGCGTTCAAAGAGGAAGGCGACCGAACCTTGATCTGCCATGGTGCCGCCGTTACGGGTGACTGCCAGGCGAACATCTGACGCCGCACGGTTACGGTTGTCGGTAAGGCACTCGATGTAGAGCGCGGTGCCCTGGGGCCCGCGAGCTTCGTATAGGATCTCGGTGTAGTCGATGGTTTCACCGGTGAGCCCAGCGCCACGCTTAATAGCGCGATCAATGTTGTCGTTGGGTACAGAGTTTTTCTTTGCTTTGGAGACGGCTAGGTCGAGTGCGGGGTTACCAGAAATATCTGCGCCGCCCATACGAGCCGCAACTTCAATAGCTTTAATGAATTTTGCGAAAGCCTTCGCGCGCTTAGCGTCAATTGCGGCTTTCTTATGCTTTGTAGTGGCCCATTTAGAGTGACCCGACATTCGTATCTCCCTTGTCTCTTCTTCGCCCGTGGCGGCGTACTTGCCCTGTTGCCACGTCACAATACTTTTACACTATACCGGTTTCGCGCGGTTCTCGGATAGTTTCATACCTGCGTTTCGCGGGGTGCATACCGTCAAAGTTTTGGTGTGCACCCCGCGGTTTGTTTGGATGTTGTGGCGAGTATCTGCCCTAGCGGGGGCGTTTCATAGCGGATGCGCGCGCTTTTTCGACCATCGAGTCATCAATTTTTTCAGGGGTGAACTCCCCATATTTGCGTTGTGCTGCCGCCTCAATCAGATAGTCCGAAATCTTCGGGTTCTTCGGCAGAAGCGAACCGTGCAGGTAAGTACCCACCACGTTGTGCACGCGAGCGCCTTCATGATGATCTGTCGAGTTGTTCCCTACGCCTTTGGTCACGGTTGCCAAGGGCTCGCATCCTGCGCCGAGGTAGGTTAGTCCCGAGTGGTTTTCAAATCCCACGATGGTGCCGAATTCTTGTGAGTCTTCAACGATGTTGCCAATCAGACGTTCGTTGCCGCCGACCGTGTAGGCATCAAAGATGTTAATACCTTTGAGGGTTTCGCCTTCGTGGGTGCGGAATTCTTTGCCGAAGAGCTGGTAGAGCCCGCAGATCACGAGCATGGGCATGCCGTCTTCTGCATTCTTTTTGAGCTTAGCTCCTATGGCGTGCAGGTCTTCTTGAATTACGGTTTGTCCGGAGTCTTGGCCGCCGCCTCCGATAATAATATCGACGTCGTCGGGGAAGGTATCTCCGGGGTTGTAGTCGAGAATTTCAACGTCGAACCCGTGGGCGTGTGCGCGGCGTGCCAGCGCTAGGGTGTTTCCCCAGTCCCCGTAGATGTTCATATCTTTGGGGTATAGCTGAAGAATGCGCAGGGTTTTGCCGTTATTAGGGCTTGAAACCGGTTCTCCTGCAATGGTATGGGTCATTACGAAACCCTTTCGACGTCGGTGAATTTGGTGAGCTCTTCGCGTAGGGCGAGCATTGCGGTGTAGGTGCAGAAGATTCGCATGGGTGCGTCGCCGCTGGTGGTGATGAATTTCCTGAGGGCTTCGCTGAGGTTTTCGTTGACGTCATCCACTCGTACACCGTCGTGTTCGAGGCGCAGCGCCATGTCCCAGGCGCGTACCCCTGAGACCATGTCTACACCGGTGTCGCTCAGTGAGTCGAAGTCTACGTCCCATAGCCAGGAGACATCACGGCCGTCTGCGTATTGGTCGTTGATGGTGATCATGGTGGCGTAGTCGTCTGCGCTGGCGCTGGCGAGTGAGAGGCGGAATCCGCTGGGATTCTTAACAAGCAGAAGCTGCAGCGGGCGGCCATTGATGTTGAGGGTTTCGCCGCGACCGAATGCCGGGGTGATTTTAGCGAGTTCGTCAATAAGGGCTTGTTTGTTGAGTTTTTCGCCCAGAACCGCACGGGTGAGGGCAATGGCACCGGCGGCATTGTAGATATTGTAAATACCGTAGAGGTTGATGTTTCCTTCGCAGGTTTCACCGGCAAGATCAAAGGTTGCGCTGGTACCTGAGAACGCGGTGAGGGTAACGTCTGCGGAGGGCAGTTCGCCGCGATTGTTATTGATTCCGGCGCGCATTTCGTCGTCCGAGGGGAAGAAGGAACGCAGCGTTTCGTTGAGCCCAAAGTAGCTGATGTTTGTTCCGGTTTTTACGGATTGCGCAAGCGAGAGGATGCGCGGGTCTTCCCGGTTGAGCACCACAGTATCAGTGGTGGCTTCAGCTACGGTGGAGAGCATGCGGCGGGTTGTGTCAATTTCGCCGAATCGGTCGAGCTGGTCTCGCAGCACGTTCAGTAGCAATGCGTAGTTTGGTTTGACGGCTTTGACGAAGTGAACGGCGTGGGCTTCGTCAAGTTCTAGTACGGCAATGTCTGCGTCGAGTTTGCCGCTAAGATCCATGGCTCCGAGCAGTGCCGCCGCCACACCGCGCACGAAGTTTGATCCAGTGCGGTTGGTGAAGACTTTGAGCCCCTGTGCTTCGAGGAGCTGCACAGCCATTTTGGTGGTGGTTGTTTTGCCGTTGGTTCCCGAAACGACGACGACGCCATAGGGCAGTTTGGCGAGTTCTTCGGCAACAAATCGTGGGTGTAGTTTTTCCATCACGAGACCGGGGAATGCTGATCCGCCGCCGCGCAGCGTGCTGGCGTAGCGAATGCCCTGTCCGAGAAGGCGAATTAGGGGTTTTGACATGTTCACCATTCTATACCGTTTGTGGTGTATTCCTGTGCGAGGGTTCTTCGCAGCGTAGCATCAGCTATACACCGGGCTGGATACCGCTCCCCTGGCTATAAGCACTAAGCATGCGACGAGATTTCCCTGTACGAGTTCCCTCAGAGAGTTTTGAACACGACGACCTAGAAAAGCGAGGTCTGTACCGTGACAGCGCTGAGGGTATCTGCCGGTTCCACCACATAATTAGCGAGTTCTGCGGTGTTGATCAGCACGGCGGCATCCGGGTCTCCAACATGAGCGGTCATGAATTTTCCTGCGGCTCCGGTGCAGAAGAAGCCTGCTTCGCGGGTTTTGAGGATGCTGGGGAATGCGTCAAGTGGTTCCGGGTTTTGCGCACGCAACGCCGCGTAAGGGCGGTTCATTGCCACGGAGGGAACCCAGGATTCATCTAGGGCGATAAGCTGCGTTAATAGCCCAGATTCGGTAAGTGCTTCATGTGCGCGCTCCACTGTGTTTTGATGCGCCTCCCGCAGTTGAGCCCCGGGTAGCGGTTCAGTCCAGGCTCGGTATTTACTCGCTACCTGTTTGACCTGCGGAATATTGGCGATGCGAGTTACCGCATCCTCAGCTTCACGAATTAGCAACCCATCGGGCGCCTGGGCTATATAGGTTGCGGTGGCGACAGCCTGCTCATCCAGACGACGCGGTGTTGAGTGTTGCGAGCTGGTACCAACTTTAGAGCTTCCGTCAGGAAAAGTAGCGATATAAAGCCTGTGGGGTTGCTGTGCGTAGGCGCGCATTCCGGGTGTCAGCGTTCCCGCGTAAAGATGTGCGGTATGCAGAGCCGTGAACTCGTCATGCGCGGCGCAATATTCGCATTGTTTCCCGCTCTCTAGGCGGTTCCCCTGTGGGCACGCTACACGCTGTATCTGCCCGGTTTCTGTATCGCCACGGGTGTATCCGGCGCAGAACTTTTGGAGGTTCCCAGCACCGTCCAGCGCGAGCCGGAGTCCAAGAAACGCACCCGGAGTCACGGGAACGCTCATAACATCGCCGCTGGGTTTTATGCTTGTGCCGCCTGAGGCATCCGCCAACACCACGGGTTCAAGACGCAGAAAAGGCTGCCTTTCACGCCAGTGCACATCACGCCAGATGAGGGCATGTGCGTGTTCGGCTGCTGTGGAAACATTAAAAATTGAGTCCAGCAGGTTGGGGTACCTCATACGTTCAGTGTAACCCTGCCTTTCACACGCGAATAGAGCTGTCGTTTTCCTCTGAGGCTAGTACTCCTCATTCTTGAAGAATTCGTCGCTGCTGAGTGAGACGGAGAGCTTTTTCAAAACTTCGAGTTCTTTGATTTTCCAGCCTTCGCCCTTCACATAGACGAACGTGGCTTTCATTTCTCGGTTCATACCGCGGTTGCGGTAGATTTTGTTGTTTTGCAGGCTTTCCTCGTTATACCAGGCGTAGCGGTTGCGTTTGTAGGAATACGTCACTACCCATTCAGCAGAGTCCCCAGAACCGACTTTTTCCGAGCTTAGAATCTCTACCTTATAGAGTGGGTTCACAGGCCAATATCCCGCCGAGGTCATATCGTCAAACTTCATGGACTCTTCGGGCGTATCCCCGCGGTCTTCGGGGGTGCGGGTGTCAAACGTTGAAGGACGCTCGGTAAATTTATAGTCTTTGGTGAAGAATTGCAGCGACTCTTCATCAGTCATTTCGTGGTTCGTAAGAATCTCATACTCATGGAATTTTGCGAGACGTTTAAGCAACGTTTCTGGCCCTTCAATACCCTGTTCTTTGACTTTAGGGTCGAATTCAGGCTCGTGAACGTTATACGCGGGGTGCTCTTCGGTAGCCGCAACAAATTCTCCGTTGTCATAACGGTTCTGTTCACTAGGTGTCAGGGGTGCTTGTGCGCCGCTGGGCAAGAGTGCAGGCCCGCTGGGCTTGATCTTAGCGGGGGAAGGTTCTGCTGTTGGCGTCGGGTTGCCGCTGGCGTCGTCATAGGAGTTTCGGTTGTCCTCAGAGGCCGTGGAATTTCCGCCGCTGTGGCTCATAGGGGAAGATGCCACGCATCCAGGCGTAGCTAGAATGCAGCCCGTGAGAGCGAGAGATAAGAGGGTACGCTTGTACCCAGCGGCGGATGTTGTCATCAACAAACCAGCTTTCGAGAGTGGTTGGTATGCGGTTAATGTTGAAGCCGGAAGAGCGCTTCAAGCGGTGATGTTGCTATTTCTATCCTGCCACATGCACACGCTAAAAGCATTAATGTACCAGATGATGGTTGAGTGTGGAGGATTTCAAGAGCAATTTTGCGATTAAAGAGCAGGTCACGAGCGTATTTTTACGTCGCGTTAAGACTTCGGAACACTCATGAAGTATACCTGCATACGCGGCTTAACGTGAATGTTTCATAGCCCCTCAAAGTAACATAACTGTCGGAAACGTTCAGGCGGGGCTATGCGGGCATGCGAGCGAACCCGTCCGCGATAATCTGGCGCATGTCATCAAGGGTTCGAGACATAGTTTTTGTATGGGCAATAATGGGCAGAAAATTGGTGTCACCGCTCCAGCGAGGAAGAATATGCTGATGCAGGTGATCGGCTATACCCGCTCCCCCGACTTTGCCCTGATTCATGCCAATATTGAACCCGTCATTATGGGAAACTTCGCGCAAAACCCGCATCGCACGCTGAGTCAGGCGTGCCATTTCGAGAGTTTCTTCCTCACTCGCCTGATCATACAAAGGAATATGGCGGTACGGGCAGATGAGCAAATGCCCCGGGTTATAGGGGTACAGATTGAGCAGAGCGAAGGCGTGCTCTCCACGATAAACAATGAGCGATTCCTCATCACTGCGCGAAGGAGCCGTGCAGAATGGGCAGGTTTTCTCAGTATGGTCCTGCTGCCCACCGCTCACATAAGCGGTACGATGCGGTGTCCAGAGCCGCTGGAACGCATCGGGCACACCGGGCAGCTCAAAGTCATCGGTGACGTTCGTGTTCTGGGCATTCTGGTTTTCGCTCATACCCCTATTAAACCGTATATTTAACTCCGCGAGCGGCTCACGTGTGCTCTAATCTGAATCACGCCCAAGGCGCACCGCGATCTTCTGACGAATCACTGTGAGCGTCTGCTTAGTCTCTTCCAGCAGTTCCATTGGTTGTTCGGGCTCGTGATCGTCTTCTTCGTTATCAGTGGCAAGATTGCGGTGAGAGGCAAGAAACTCTTGCGTAAGTTCTTCGGGTGGATGGTGTACCGTGCCGTCTCCCATACGGATGGCGAGCATCGCCTTAAGCTCGGCGATTTCGGCGTGAAGTGCCTCAATATCGGCTTTCGTTGCAGCGTGGTCTTCTTCGGTGACTCCGCTAATTTTTTCGATCACCCAGGTAGCAAGCGCACCGGTAATCACGCCGAACAGGCCAACCCCGTAAATCATGACAACCACGGCAATAACCCTGCCGGGTACGGTCACGGGGTATACGTCGCCATAGCCCACAGTCGCCAGTGTTGCGAGAGTCCACCAGTACGCCGTCCAGATATCTTTGATGAGGGCACCTGGGGCACCTTGCTCAATGGAGAAGATAGCGAGAGCCGCCATGATCACGAAGATCAGTGTGTATCCAAAGAGTTTAACGGCCAGTTCTGAGAGCAGTTTGTACTGGCGGTTGGCGGTCATGTGGAGCATCGCCAAGAAACTCACAATACGCCAGGCTGGCAGAAGCACAATGGCAAGGTTCATCAGGTTGTGCGTGAAGAAGTAGATGCGCCGGGGCGCCAGGTAGAGACGCACACAATAATCGACCGCGAAAAGCGCCCACAGTATCATTTGAAAAATATTGAGGATGCCGTCAAGCGGTGCGCTAATGCGCGTGCTCACAATGGGCGCGGCGTAAGCAACAAGGTATAGGAGCGAGGCAATAAAAAGCGGTTTATCGGTGCGGCGCTCCCATTCGGTGAGTCCTTCTTCGCCGCGGGTAATCTTAGTGCGGCGCTCATGATGTGGATGGTCAGCTGCGGTATCGGCGGAGGTAGTGCTGTCAGGCTCGGGTACAGTACGGGTGTGTGGTGTTTCTGTACCGTTTGCCTCTGCCATACTGCCCAATCCTTACATGCCCTTCGTTGAAGCAGGTCTGCCGCGAATTGTTGGCTCGCGTACGAACCTCCTCTAGCCATCATATCGGTTTTCTACAGGTATCTGTGGATGCCGCTTACCCCGTGTAAGGACACTCGCCGTCCTGGAGCGTTGGTTTGCTTTGGAGATTTTACCCAGAACAATACGTTACAGAGAAGAGCCGTATCTGAGAGACTAGAATTATGAGTTCTTCAATCTCTCAGGCAGTCCGTGAGCTTGCCGAACCAAAACTAGCGGAGTTCACGGCGAAGCTGATTCCTACGGTTGATCCCGAGCGGATTTTAGGCGTGCGTATGCCCGCACTGCGCAAGCTCGCTAAGAAGCTGCTGCGTGAACATCCGCAGGAAGTCACGGAGTTTAAGGCGGCGGTTCCGCATGATTTTCAGGAAGAAGACCTGCTGCATGTGCTGCTTCTGAACGAGGAGCGCGACTTCGCGGCCTGGCATGCGGAAGTTACCGATTTCTTGCCATATATGACGAACTGGACTCTTACGGATGCCGTCTCCCCTGTGTGTGTAAAAGGCGACAAAGCAACGAATCTGCCGGAGTTAGAACGCTCCTGCCTCGACTGGATGCTTGATGATCACGTGTATGTGCAACGTCTAGGCGCGGTGGTGCTCATGTCACTGTTGGGCACCGAGTATTTCTCACCGGAACATCTGCAGGCGGTCGCAGCGTTAGCGGGCAGCGATGAGTACTATGTTCGGGTTGCTGTTGCCTGGTATTTTGCGGAGGCGCTGGCTCGCCAAGAACGTGCAGCTCTCCCCTGGTTCGCGCTCGCTGATAGTTCCGACGGCACCGATTCGCCCGGTTTACCTGCGGTGACGCTTCGCATGGCGATTACGAAGGCTATCGAATCGCGGCGTATTTCGGACGAACTGAAGGCAGAGTTAAGGCAGATTCGTTCCACACTACCCCGCAGCCCACAGCGCTGTCGCAAAGATAAATAGCAACACAGGGCGTATTTATCGTTTACATCCGGCGCACGGGAGTACGCTCAAATCTTGGCGGCGGGCTATTCCTAGTGCTGATTGACGGGGAACGTCTGGCACGTCTCATGATTAAATACCGTGTGGGCATGCAGGTGGCACGCACTTACACAGTTATGAAACTCGACGAAGACTTTTTTGAAGAATCCTAAACATCGATAAAGTTGTGGGCTAAAAACTATATGATATTTCATCCCAAAATTTTATTCAAATCACCGGTCAGGATATACACCAATAAAGTCGTTCAGCATATAGCACAATATGTGCATCATTAGATAACTAAATCTACAAAACAGTAAAATATTTACGACAGTACCCACAAAGACAGCCAACTAGAAAGAGCTGTACTACGCTTTCGACGCGCCCCTATATCCGAAGAATTCCTAATACCAGATTCATACTTTATGGAAAGCTCAATTAACTGATCTTTGAATTCTTCAGCTATATCAAATCGATTCATAATTTCTAGAGTCTGCGCTTCAATAGATTGTCGGTCTAGATCATGTTTTCTAGCAAGGTTTACACATTCCTGGAAAGCCATCAACCAATTTGAATAATCACTAACCTGCGAATCAAGCTCCATGTCCCACAAAACATTAATCAAAGTATACATATCAACAATATTAGACCACCTGGTGCGCCTCCAGGTTAGCCCCTTTTCAATATAATCAAGTAAATTTAAAAATCTTTTAGACCTATCTTCATATTTAAAGAAATTACTCGATACTTCTTCATAATTATCCTCCAAAGAACTTTTTTTGTTGGATATACCAAATATGCAAGTTAAAAAAGCTTCAGCAAAAAACTCAATATCCCCGCCACGCTTTCGACGTGCCCCACTAAATAGCCCAGTGGTTTCGTTAAAGGAAAGGTTCGCACAATCTTTTAGGAAATCCAAAAACTCTCCAGGATACAGCGCATTCCGTAACTCTTGCGGATCGAGTGTCATATTAACTCTATTTACCCTAGCAAAAACTTCCCGTATTACATCATCATCTATATTCGACAGTCTCCGAACAGGTAGCCGATATTTCCAAAATGCTACACGTTGTGTCTCAGAGAGATCAGAAAATTTCTTATTTCCATACTCTTCTTTAATCAAATCATGCTCTAAACTATCTTCGTCTAATATCAGGTTATCAGAATAAAATTTTATAATTGAAGTAATACGCTGCTGCCCATCAACAACATCAACATTTTCTTCACCCTCCGCATTTGTACTGTACGCTAAATATACTTCTGGCACAGGAAACCCCAAAAGAATAGTCTCAATCAGAGAAATCTGTGCTTTCTCGGGCCATACAAATTTCCTCTGATAATCAGGTTGAATATTTAAGGTATTTGAATTATGTACACTTTTTATTTGCGACAATGTAATTGACTCAATTTCAAATCCAAAGGATTCTAAATAAGCTTTATACATCGGGTTATTGCTCAACTTTTTACACCTTTCAGATTTCAGACAAGCAGTCTGCAAAGACTCGCCGAACATTGTTAATATGGTAACTCAAGATTGATTCATGATCACGATATATTTTAAATTTTATATTATTACTATAAAAATTTTCTCCCAAATATTCAATACTTTTATCACGTTGTTTAGACCATTTTTCACCATAAGTCATTTTAGATAATATTTTACTTCTCATTAAAATTTGTTTGCGCGATATGAGCTTTCGGTAAAAAATCTCATCGGACTCACTCATATCACCTTTATTGGCAATATAATTTATTTCACTCCATGTTTTTTCAAATATCTTTTGATCTACTATTGCAACATCAATATCAGATTCTATTCCAAAATCTTTAAAAGTGTGGTCCGGGTTCAACGAATAACCTAACCGTGCACTACCAACTACAATGACAGATGGGGCTGGTACCCCTAAACCATCAGCCATATCATGTCTCCACTCTGCATAATCAACAGAGTTAGGCCACATAAATGGAGTACCTTCTAATATATTGCTGAGAACAAATTGAGAAGGGTTTCTTCCGTACTTATCATAACTATTCATAAAATTCTCTTTGTTGTCCCCCATATTTATACCTCCCTCCTAAAAACTGAAATATTGAGCATTATATTCTACTTTTATTCCTCCCCACTCGGTTTCGGGTCTTCGTTTACCCTGTTCCGAATGTGGTTGACAATACGTGCCACTGCCTCGTCAACGGGTACACCGTTTTCCTGTTTGTTGCCGCGGAAGCGGAATGAGACTGCGCCAGCTTCCGCATCCTCACCGCCAGCGATCAGGATGAACGGCACCTTCTCGGTAGAGGCGGTGCGAATCTTCTTTGTAAAACGGTCCGAGCCGTAATCGACCTCAACGCGAACGCCCTGCTCACGCAACTTATCCGCAATCTCGGTCATATAGTCGTTAAAAGCCTCCGCCACAGGCACACAAATCACCTGCACTGGCGAGAGCCACGCCGGGAACGCGCCCGCGTAGTGCTCAGTCAGCACGCCCAGGAAACGCTCAATCGAACCGAACTTGGCCGAGTGAATCATCACCGGCTCCTGAATTGAACCGTCCGCAGCCTGGTACTCCAAACCAAACCTGCTGGGCTGGTTGAAGTCATACTGCACGGTGGACATCTGCCAGGTGCGGCCAATCGCGTCCTTCGCCTGCACCGAAATCTTCGGGCCATAGAACGCGGCCCCACCCGGGTCAGGCACCAGTTCAAGGCCGGTCTCTTGCGCCACCTGCTCCAGCACGGCGGTAGCCTGCTCCCACTGCTCATCGGTGCCGATAAACTTATCCTTCTTATCGCCCTCAGTGTCGCGGGTTGAAAGCTCAAGGTAGAAGTCCGTCATACCGAAATCTTCCAGCAGGCTCAGCATGAAATTCAGCAGGTGCCGCACCTCATCGGGTGCCTGCTCCTTCGTTACATACGAGTGGGAATCGTCCTGCGTAATCATGCGCACACGGGTCAAACCCTGCAGCACGCCCGACTTCTCGTCACGGTACACGGTGCCGAACTCGAAGAAACGCAGCGGCAGCTCACGGTACGAACGCCCACGCGAACGGTAAATCTCGTTATGCATGGGGCAGTTCATGGCCTTCAAACGGTAGTTGCCATTATCGAGCACCATCGCAGGGAACATGCCGTCCGCGTAATACGGCAGGTGCCCGGACGTGTAGAACAGGTCTTCCTTTGAGATGTGCGGGGTGCTCACGTACTGGAAGCCCTCAGCAATATGGCGGGCGCGCACATAATCTTCCATCTCACGCTTAATCACGCCGCCCTTAGGATGAATCACCGGCAGGCCGGGGCCAATATTCTTGGGGAACGAGAACAGGTCAAGCTCCTTGCCCAGGCGGCGGTGATCGCGGCGCTCAGCTTCGGCAATACGGTGCTTATACTCCACCAGCTCATCCTTCGTGGGCCAAGCGGTACCGTAAATACGCTGAAGCATGGGGTTCTTCTCAGAACCGCGCCAATACGCGCCACCGGCACGCATGAGCGCGTAACCGTTAGCAATCAGCTTGGTATTCGGCAGGTGCGGACCGCGGCACAGGTCATTCCACAACACCTCACCGGTTTTCGGGTGCACATTGTCATAAATTGTAATCTCGCCCGCGCCAACCTCAACCGAGGCACCCTCTGCGGCATCAGCACCCGAACCGGGGCCTTGGCTAAGCGAAAGCAGTTCGAGCTTATATGGCTCGTTCTTCATCTCTTCAACCGCTTCATCGTGGGTGACCACGCGGCGGCGGAACAGCTGTCCCGACTTGATGATCTTAATCATCGACTTCTCGATCTTCTTCAGATCCTCGGGGGTGAAGGGCTCAGCCACATCAAAATCAAAATAGAAGCCATCCGTAATATAGGGGCCAATGCCCAGCTTGGCATCTTTGCGGTACTCCTGCACCGCCTGCGCCATCACGTGCGCCGCAGAATGGCGCAGCACATTCAAGCCATCAGGTTCGTCAATGAAAACGGGCTCAACGGTATCGCCCTCAGACAGCTTGTGAGAAAGGTCGACCAGCGTGCCATTCACGCGGGCAACCACAATCTTCGCGTTATCCGCAAAGAGTTCAGCGGCGGTGGCGGCAGTAACCTCGCGCTCCTCACCGGATACGCTGATCTTAATAGGTGCTGACAGTTCAGCGGCAGACATGTGTCTCCTTTAGGTTAGGCACGGGGCCTACTCCCCCAGAGTACGGGGCCAGGATAGGCGCAGCCGTGCAGACTAATCCGCACTGTACAGGTGCACGGACATCACTATTCTACGGCGTTCACAGCAAATTTTCAGGTAATGGCTCAGGGTGGACACAATATCAACGATAGTTTCCCTTCATAATGCCTCAGTAAAACGTGTATTTCGGCGTGTAAGCCTAGCCAAAGCTAAGCAGACATAACGTGTGCAAAAGCACATACTGGAAGGATAGGAAGAGAACTATGCCTACACCGGTAAGGAGATTAAGGCCCATGACAGTTGTATCCAATACATCCGAAGCTCTGAACTCCCCCTACGCCAAAGCCCTTGAGCATATGCTCGCCGAAACCCGCGCGCACGCCCTCGATTCCAGTGTTAAAGAAATTGACAGGCTCGCTATCTCGCACGATGCTTCGCATTACCTGCTGGTACCCGCTGGAATCGTACGCCCCGATTCAGCGGAGGCGGTTGCCGATATTTTCCGTGCTGCCAGCGCCTTCAACCTGCCGCTCACCTTCAGGTCGGGCGGCACCTCTCTATCAGGGCAGGCAAGCGGCGATGGGCTGATGGTCGATACCCGCCGTAACTTCAAGAAAATTGAGGTGCTTGACGGCGGCAAGAGGGCGCGCGTTCAGCCCGGCGCCACGGTGATGGCGGTCAATAATATGCTGGCGCCCTACGGGTACAAGCTCGGGCCTGACCCGGCCTCATGGTCGGCATGCACTATCGGCGGGGTGGTTGCCAATAACTCCTCGGGCATGTCTTCCGGCACCGAATTCAACACCTACAACACGCTGGAATCTATGGTATTCGTGCTCCTTAGCGGAACCGTTATTGATACTTCTGCGCCCGATGCCGATGACCGCCTGCGCGCTCTCGAACCCGAAATTCACGAAGGGCTGCTGCGTCTGCGCAAGCGCGTGGTCGAAAACCCGGAATCGGTAGCGCGCATTCGCCAACAGTACTCCATGAAGAACACCATGGGCTACGGCGTAAACTCCCTGCTGGATTACAGCACGCCGATTGATATTCTGCAGCACCTTCTGATCGGTTCCGAAGGAACACTCGGGTTCGTGGCGTCTGCAACCTACCGCACCTTGCCCATTCATAAATTCGTTTCAACCGGTCTGCTCGTGTTCGATAACCTCTTAGACGCAACCCGTTCCGTGCCCGAGCTTGTGGCTAACCACCTGGCGACGGTTGAGCTCATGGATGCCACCAGTATTCGTGTGGCGCAGCGCACCGGGCAGGCAGCGGAGGCTCTTGCTGCTATTGATGTGCGCGAGCATGCGGCTCTGCTTGTGGAATTTCAGGGAAACTCTGAGCAGGAGCTCACCGATCTTGCCGCTTCCGCCGCACCTATGTTTGATGCTCTCCCGGTGGTGTCGCCGGTCGAAATGACCAGCAAACTTTCTGAGCGTAATGCGCTCTGGGCTGCGCGGCGCGGGCTGTACACCACGGTCGCGGGCAACCGCCCCACCGGCACGAATGCGCTGCTTGAGGATGTGGTGGTTCCGGTGGACGTGCTTGGTACCACCTGCCGCGATTTGACCGCACTCTTTGATGCCCACGGTTACCAGGACTCAGTGATTTTCGGGCACGCCAAAGACGGCAATATTCACTTCATGCTCAACGAACAGTTCCGCGACGCCAAGCAGCTTGTACGGTACCGCGACTTCACCGAGGAAATGGTGCAGCTCATTCTGGATGCTGACGGCTCACTCAAGGCAGAGCACGGAACCGGGCGTATTATGGCGCCGTTTGTACGCCGCCAATTCGGTGACGAACTCTTTGAGGTCATGCGCGAAATTAAGCGCCTGATCGACCCGAAGGGTTTCTTGAATCCGGGTGTGGTTCTTGCCGACGAAGACACCGATTATGCCACCGATCTGAAGGTTGCCGAAACCGTTGAAGAAGAAGTCGATCGGTGTGTGGAATGCGGGTACTGCGAACCGGTGTGCCCGTCTAAGGATTTGACGCTGACCCCGCGCCAGCGCATTGTGCTGCGCCGCGAAATTGCTGCGGCAGAAGCTAACGGTGATACTAAACTTGCCGAACGCCTACGCCAAGAATACGAATACTACGGTGTGGATACCTGCGCGGTAGACGGCATGTGCGTTACGCGCTGCCCGGTACTGATTAACACGGGTGATTTGGTGCGCCGTCTGCGTGCCGAGAACCAGGATGCCCTCGGTGCCGCCGGGTGGAAATTCGCCTCAAAACACTGGGGCACAATCGATAAAGTGGCGGGTAAAGCGCTCACGGCCGCAAAAATGCTGCCGTTCCCGGTGGTGCGCGGAGCCACCGATATTGGCCGTAAACTCTTCGGCGAAGACATGGTGCCCGCCTATAAGAAGGGGCTGTCTGCCGGTGGCGCACCGCGCGTTCCTCATGCGGAAGCAAACCCCGATATTGTGTTCTTCCCTGCCTGCGTGAACGCCATGTTCGGCGGTGTTGATGGTGACGGTAAGCACGACCCGGTGAATGCGACCCAGGCGTTTATTCGCCTCTGCGAGCGGGCGGGTGTGAAATACCGGGTTCCCGAAGGTATCGACCAAATGTGCTGTGGCACGCCGTGGAAGTCCAAGGGGTACACAGACGGCTACTCAATTATGAGCGACCGCGTGCTCAAAGCACTGTGGCAGGCGACCGACGGCGGGCGCATCCCGATTGTGTGTGATGCTTCCTCATGTACTGAGGGCCTTGAGGTGATGCGCGCGAAAGTTGCAGCCGCTGTGGAGCATAAAATCACGCAGGGTTTGGGGGCAGGCGAGGCCGATTACGCTCAGTTGAAGCTTATTGACTCGGTGCAGTTCGCCGCCGATACGCTGCTGCCTAAGCTCACGGTATCGGCTCCCCTGCCGTCGCTGGCGCTGCACCCTACCTGCTCGATGACTCACTTGGGTGTGCAGCCAGCGTTCGAGAAGATTGCAAACGCCATGAGTGAGCAGGTATACGTTCCCAAGAATTGGGGGTGCTGTGGTTACGCGGGTGACCGCGGTATGCTGCACCCCGAGCTTACGCAGAGCGCTACCCGTGCCGAGACCGCTGAGCTAAACGAGCACGAGTTCGCCGCATATGCTTCCTCAAACCGAACCTGTGAGCAGGGTATGACCGAAGCAACCGGACATACCTTCCAGAACGTACTGCAGCTTCTAGAGCGGGCCACTCGGTAAAGCTTTGATCCGTTAAACTGTAGGGCTGTGGGTGCAGCACCGCAAGGTACTGTACCCACAGCCCTATGTTTGTAATGCTTCTTATTTCAACAGCTCAGGAGGCCAGTTTATATTCTGCCTCCTCGGATATACAAAAACGCTATGTCCTGTTTCTAGCGTCAGAGCTAAATCTTCAGGACATAGCGTTTTTAGCGAAATCGCTAATAATCGTGTTGTGCGGTGCGATATAAGAGCAACCCGGAAGTCTTGTTGCCCAAGGTAACCCTTCAGAACTACCTCACTTCTAACATTAGCCTTATCTGTAAGCGAACTTCAAAGATATTCGGAAATTGTAACCAAATCTTTATGTTTAGCGAAAAGTTCAACCTTTTATCAACATTTTGATAGTGTAATACCAATTTTCACGACAGGGAGTATACGAGATTTTCTCCTGTACAATAAAACAGTTTTTATATGTGAGGTATTACTCTTTATATACTGACAATCTGTTTACATGTTGGGCCAGGTCGGGTGCAACCGACCCTCACTATCCCCCACCCCCAC
>ERZ773050.330-NODE-330-length-27829-cov-8.811262_pt1 | contig 27829 bp, 20 predicted proteins | sample MGYA00580632_ERZ773050 | MGnify/ENA primary metagenome ERZ773050 (study PRJEB29015, sample SAMEA2738123) | human oral metagenome | biome: human oral; feature: human-associated habitat; material: saliva | place: China | collected 2166 ... | reverse complement strand
AAGGAGATACTAAAGGTACAATCGATCAAGCAGTTCCTGTTGTAGAAGACAAACCAAATGCACGTAAAGCAATTGATGCGCAAACAGAAGCTAAGAAAAAAGAAATCGATGCTCGTACAGACTTATCTCCTAAAGCTAAAGAAGTTCTTAAAGCTAAAGCAGATAAAATTGCAAAAGAAGCTAAGAAATTAATAGATGCTGCGACTAAAGAAGCTGATGTTAATAAGATTGAAGAAGCAGACCGTTCAGCAATTAGAGCAGTTGGAGATGTAAATAGACCAGTCGATAAAGTTCTAGTAAAAGATCCAAGTGCATTAAAAGATGAAGAAAAAGCTAAAATCTTAGAAGAGGTTAAAAAAGTTAACCCAACAGCTAGAGAAGTTAAATATAATGACGAAGGTAATATTGAAGTTACTACAGAAAATGGTGACAAAGGAATTATAATCCCTTCTAAATTAGTTAAAACACAGGATGATTTAGATAATGGTAAAGGCGGAAATGATATTAACAAACCGTTGGATAAAGTTATCGTAAAAGATCCGGCTAATTTAACACCAGAAGAAAAAGCTAAGATTATAAAAGGGGCTGATAAACAAATAGATATGATAGTAGATAACTATAAGGCAGGGTTATTATCAGAAGAAGATAGATATAATGAAACAATTAAAGTTTGGGCAAAAGCAACAGATGATGTTCAAAAAGCTATGGAAGCAAGTTTTGACTTATACAGAAATCCAATAGCAATGATGGCACATTCTGGAGCAAGACGGAAATATAAAACATTTAAGACAAATTGCAGGTATGCGTGGTCTTATGGCAGATACAGGTGGTAGAGCAGTTGAAATACCAATTAAATCAGCCTTCATAGAAGGTCTAGATGCACTTGAATATTTCATATCATCACATGGTGCTAGAAAAGGGCTTGCAGATACAGCACTTCGTACAGCAAATGCAGGATATCTAACAAGAAGACTTGTAGATGTATCACAAGATATTATAGTAAGAGAAGAAGATTGTGGAACAACAGAAGGTGTTACAGTTAGAGATATAGTAGATGATGGACGTGTTATAGAAAAACTTGAAGATAGAATAAGAGGAAGATATGCACTAAAAGCAGTAAAACATCCAGAAACTAAGAAAACAATAGTTGCTAAAGATGAACTTATAACAGAAGAATTAGCAAAAGAAATTGCAAATGCTGGTGTAAAAGAAGTTGAAGTTAGATCGGTAGTTGGATGTAAATGTTTACATGGAATATGTAAAAAATGTTATGGTGCATCATTAACATCAAAAACAATGGTAAACTTAGGTGAAACTTTAGGTATAGTAGCAGCACAAGCAATCGGAGAACCAGGTACACAGCTTACAATGCGTACATTCCACGGTGGTGGGGTAGCAGGTGGAGACGTTACACAAGGTCTTCCTAGAGTTGAAGAATTATTTGAAGCAAGAAAACCAAAAGGTGTTGGTATAATTGCAGAAATAGATGGTACAGTTACAATATCATATGATGAAGAAGGATTAAGAGATCCAGAAATAACAATAACAGGAAAAGATGAAACAAGAACATATTCAGCAAATCAAAAAATACTTCCACATATAGCAAATCCAGAAGTAGATGAAAAAGGAAAAGCTAAAAGAGTTAAGGTTAAAGCAGGTGATGCTCTTACAGAAGGTTCATTAAATCCAAATGATATATTATCAATAGTAGGTATTAAAGGAGTATATGACTATATAGTAACAGAAATACAAAAAGTATATAGAAATCAAGGGGTTGATATTAATGATAAGCATATTGAAATAATTATAAAACAAATGCTTAGAAAAGTTAAAGTTATTGAACCAGGAGATAGTAAATATTTAACATCAGAATTAGTAAATGTTGTAGAATTTGAAAAAGTAAATCAACAACTAATAGATGAAGGAAAGAAACCAGCAGAAGCAAAACAAACACTTTTAGGTATAACAAAAGCATCTCTTGCAACAGATAGTTTCTTATCTGCAGCATCATTCCAAGAAACAACAAAAGTTCTTACAGATGCAGCAATCAAAGGTAAAGTTGATGATTTAATTGGAGTTAAGGAAAATGTTATAATAGGTAAATTAATACCAGCAGGTACAGGATTTACAGATTACAGAGAACTTACTACAACTACAGCAATCCAAGATGAAGCAGTAGCTAAGATTCGTGCAGAAAGAGAAGCAGTTGAATCTGCAGAAAGAGAAGAAAGTAATAAGATAGCTCTAGAAAGAGCAAGACAAGATTTTGAAATGTAGTATTAAATTATAGTTATATTATAATTTAATATACTATAAATATAAAAATAGCTGGAGTATTGTCCAGCTATTTTTATATTGTATTGCTTTAGTAGCGATTCATCGAACGAATGTGAGATGAATAATAAACCACCGGCTGAGCCGGTGAGATTAAATGGCTTTAGCGAAAAGATACCTCCTATGTTAAGATAAATATGGTCACCAACCACATATCAAAACAAGGAGGTAATCCAAAATGGATAAGAATAGTTTATCACATACATCGTGGGCTTGAGATATAATAGGGATACAGAGGAAAAAGCTTGATAAATAGGAGCTTTCAGCACTGTATCCCTATTTTTAAAATCAAACAAAATATCGAAAAGGAGGCTTTTATGATATGTAAAAGAATATTTCAAACCATTATGTCAGTTATTCCATTAGCAAAGGCGGTGGAGAATAAATGAGATGGATAATAAAAATAATTTTATTTCCAATCAGCTTGCTGTTAAGTATTCTTACTGCATTTTTAACATTCTTGCTTAGCGTAGGAACAGCAATCCTATATTTGCTTATGCTGATGTGTGTATTTGTTGCCATAGGCTCATTCTTTATGCTACACAACACAAGAGCAGCAATAGAAGCACTCATTATAGGATTTCTACTAAGTCCTTACGGAATACCGATGATAGGAACTGTAATTATAGCTTTTATACAAGGAATCAATGAAGCCATAAAATCAATATAAAAAATTTCATAAAAATGGTTACCAAGGGCGATAGATAAAAACTATCGTCTTTTTTAGTGAAAAAATATCATGGAAAGGAGAGCTTTTAGATGAGTATGTATTTATTTGATGAACAACCTATCGTTGCAAATAAGACATTGGCAAGAGAGATAGGTTTAAATGAAGCTCTTATCTTACAGCAAATAAACTATTGGATAGAAATAAATAAGAAATCCGGCAATAACTTCTGTGACGGAAGATATTGGACATATAACTCAATAAGAGCATGGCAGGAAAAAGATTTTGACTATATGAGTTTCGATACTGTAAAAAGAACCTTTGCGAAGTTGGAAAAGGCAGGTTTTCTACTCGTAGGAAACTACAATAAAGATCCAAGAGATAAAACAAAATGGTACAGCATAAATACCGAAAAGCTGGAGGAACTTTATATTGAAATTGAGAACAAAAAGAAAAAAGAAGAATTACAAGCCTTAGAAAAAGCTGTGCCTAATGCATTAGGGCAAAATGCACCAATGGAAAAGTGCAAAATCCACCAATGCACAAGTGCAGATTGCACCAATGCAACAGAGCAAAATCTGCCAATGCAAAATGGCAATATGCCCCAACCATTACCAGAGAATACTACAAATAATTCATCAAAGATTACTACAGATATTTCATCATATAATTCCACCCATCATTCCGTCATAGATGCCGAGTATTCAGAACCAAGAAAAAGGATGGACGGAGAGGCGGAAATAGAAAACAAAAATATATATCAGAACTGCTTAGATGAGTTAAGAACACAGACAGGCTATTATGAACATCTTGAGTTGGGCAATAAATTTATAGTTAAAGACTTTGATGAGATATTAAAGATACTGGCAGATATTATGATACTTGATGATAGAGAGCTTGTTACAATCAATCAAACGAAGCTTCCGGCACATATAGTAAAAGAAAGATTTAGAAAACTTAAATCAGAGCATTTGGAGTATCTGTCAGATGTTATTAAGGAAAATGAATACAAGATTAGGAATATCAGAGCATTTGTCCTAACAGCAGCATATAATGCACCAAGTGGGATAGATGCACATTACTCTGCCCTTGTAAGCTATGATATGAGAGGAGGATATTGAATGTGATTAACGAAGAAATTGCAAGAAAGACACTAAGCCTTGAGATTAAGGCTGCCAAAGTAACCGGAAAACTTCTTTTAAATCTGTTGAAAAAACTGATAAAAGAAGCAGAGAAACTGGGAGGGCTTGAAAAACTCGTTAAAGTAAACGGAAATGAAGTCAAGCTCAAAGATATGGCGAAAAAAGGACAGCTTGAAGAAATACCGGTAGAAGAAGCGGAGCTTAAGGAACTGAAAAAAGAGCTTAACAAATATGGTGTTAAGTTTTCAGTGATGAAAGATAAGGAAACAGGCAAATACTCCGTATTTTTCCAAGCCAAAGATATGAAAATGATGGAGAAAGCCTTTAAAAATGCTCTTGCAACATCAGAAAGAAAGGCTGAGAGGAAAGAGTCCATTCACAAAAATATTGAGAAGTTTAAGGAGATGGCAAAAAATACTGTTTCTAAGGATAAAGTTACGAATAAACAAAAGGAGCAGAGCTTATGAGCAGTTTGATAACATTTGAAAATATGGAATTCGGGAAACTCACTGTAATGGAAAAAGACGGTGAGTTTTTCTTTATCGGAAAAGAAGTAGCCGAAAAACTGGGCTATTCAAACACGAGAGATGCTTTGGTAAGACACATTGCGGAAGAAGATAAGGGAGTCGTGAAACACGACACCCTTGGTGGTAGACAGTCATTTACGATAATCAACGAGTCCGGTCTTTACTCTCTTATCCTATCTTCCAAGTTACCACAGGCAAAGGACTTTAAAAGATGGGTAACCACAGAGGTATTGCCGAGTATTCGTAAGAATGGCGGATATATCAAAAATCAAAAAAAATGAGTAATGAAGAAATATTGGCAAATGCGGTACTCCTTGCCAATCACCTGATTGCTGAAAAAGAAAAAATCATAGAAGATTTAGAGCCGAAAGCCAAGTATTTTGATGAACTGGTGAATAACCATATGCTTACTAATTTCAGAAATACAGCAAAAGAGCTTCATATCCCACAAAAGGTATTTATTCAGTTTTTGATAGATCAGAACCTTATTTGTTGGGATAAGAAAAATAGACTTCTACCCTATGCCAAGAACAACAAAGGATATTTTGAAGTAAAGGAATGGTGCAAAGAAGGGAGCGAAGCGGTCGGAATACAGACCTTTGTAACACCGAAAGGCAGGAGCTACTTATTACTTTTTATTGGAGGTGAAAAGACTCGTGATAGATAAAATATTAAAGGACATCAAAGGCATATTTAAGGTGCAAGATAAGGCAAAGTTTGTAAAACAAAACATTCCCTATCTTGCATTTTTCTATATTGGCAACATCTTCTCCTATCATGTGAGAAGTTATACCGGTGGAGATGTGATTGACAGGATATTTCAGGGGATATTAGAGCTTAATACAATGAGTTTTCTCCCAAGTATTTATTTGGTGGATATACTGACAGGAATAGGAGTTGCTGCTATAATTAAATTCATTATCTATACCAAAGGTAAAAATGCGAAAAAGTTTAGACAAGGGAAAGAGTACGGCTCGGCAAGATGGGGAAATAAAAAAGACATCGAGCCGTACATGGATGAAAAGTTTCAAAACAATATCTTGCTAACACAAACAGAACGATTAACCATGAACGGCAGACCGTCGAATCCAAAGTATGCAAGAAATAAGAATGTACTTGTCATAGGCGGATCAGGAAGTGGCAAGACTAGATTTTTTGTAAAACCAAACCTTATGCAAATGCACAGCAGCTATTGTGTAACCGATCCGAAAGGAACGATAGTTCTTGAGTGTGGCAAGATGCTTGAAGATAATGGCTATGAGATAAAAATCTTAAACACCATTAACTTCAAAAAGAGTATGAAATACAATCCCTTTGCTTATCTTAGAAGTGAAAAAGACATACTCAAATTGGTACAGACAATCATTGCAAACACCAAGGGCGAGGGAGAAAAAGCAGGTGAAGATTTTTGGGTGAAAGCCGAGAAACTTTACTATACAGCACTTATCGGATACATTTTCTATGAAGCTCCAAGAGAAGAAAAGAACTTTGCAACTCTCCTTGATATGATCGATGCGTCTGAGGTCAGAGAAGATGACGAAACATACATGAATCCGATAGACAGACTCTTTGAAGCATTGGAAAAGAAAGAGCCTACACACTTTGCAGTGAAGCAATACCGAAAATATAAACTTGCTGCCGGAAAAACAGCGAAAAGTATATTGATTAGCTGTGGTGCAAGGCTTGCTCCCTTTGATATTCAGGAACTTAGGGACTTGATGAAAGAAGATGAACTGGAGCTTGATACACTCGGAGATAGAAAGACTGCCCTCTTTGTTATTATCTCCGATACCGATGATACCTTTAACTTTGTGGTATCAATTATGTACTCACAGCTATTTAATCTTTTATGTGATAAAGCCGATGATGTATATGGTGGAAGATTGCCAGTTCATGTAAGATGCCTACTTGATGAGTTTGCAAATATCGGCTTAATTCCAAAGTTTGAAAAGCTGATTGCCACAATCCGAAGCCGAGAGATTTCAGCAAGTATTATATTGCAGGCACAATCTCAGTTAAAGGCAATCTACAAAGATAATGCCGACACGATTGTAGGTAACTGTGATAGTACCTTGTTTCTTGGTGGAAAAGAGAAAACAACATTAAAAGAACTTTCGGAAACACTGGGAAAAGAAACCATCGACCTATATAACACATCGGAAACAAGATCGAATCAAAAGAGTTTTGGGCTGAATTATCAAAAGACCGGTAAAGAGCTGATGAGCCAAGATGAAATAACCGTTATGGACGGCGGTAAATGTATCTTTCAGCTTAGAGGCGTCCGCCCTTTTCTATCGGATAAATTCGACATTACAAAACACAAGAACTATAAGCTCTTGGAGGACTATGACAAGAAGAATTTGTTTGATATTGAAAGCTACATGAAGCGAAAAGGAAAAGCAAAACTGAATAGAGATACGGTTATTACAAGAATGCAGTAAGTCTAAAAAATAGATTTGCTGCTTTTTTATTACTCAAAATCAGGAGGAAATATGATAAGGATAAGAAGTCCCACTAAGGAAAAACTAAATAGCAAAAGCATCAGCGATTGGAAAATAAAACTTTCAGTCGCTTTTTTTATTGAAAAGAAAAGGAGAAATTAAAAATATGAAGCAGGAAATGATGAACATCAATGCCAACTTGGTTGCAGAGCCTATTTTCTCAAGTTTTGAAAAAGACGGAGAAACGGTAGAAGTCGTTAATTTTGCACTTGTAAAGAAGTACGGGAAAGGCAAGGAATATATCAACTGTGCCGCTTACGGTGAAAAGGTGGAAACAGCGAAAGACTTTGTAAAAGGCGATCTCATTCATATCTTTGGATATTTCAAAGAGCGTGAAAAAGACGGTAAGACTTACAAAAACTTTTTAGTAAAGTCATACAACAAAATTGAAAAGAAAGAAAACAAGGAGGAAGAATAAAATGGAATTTTTTACACAGGCAGTAGATGTACTGAAAGTATTGGTAATGGCGGTAGGAGCAGGACTCGGTGCGTGGGGCGTGATCAACCTGATGGAAGGTTACGGGAACGACAACCCCGGCGCAAAGAGCCAAGGCGTGAAGCAATTGATGGCGGGAGGCGGTATCGTCCTTATCGGCTTAAAACTCATTCCGCTTCTTGCCAATGTACTAAAGTAGGAAGAAAAGGAGCGATGAAATGTTTGGGATATTCGACAAGATAGAAGAATTTTTCAAGGAGCTTCTACTGGGCGGTATCCAAGCAAACTTAGAGTCCATGTTTCTTGACATCAACAATCAGGTTGGGAAAGTGGCAGCAGATGTAGGAAAAACTCCTATGGGATGGAACGGAGAAGTATTTAACTTTATCAAGAGTATTAACGACTCCGTCATTATTCCCATTGCAGGACTAATCATAACGGCAGTCCTTTGTATTGAGCTCATCAATATGGTCATGCAAAAGAACAATATGCACGATACGGACACCTTTGACTTTTTCAAATACATCATCAAGATGTGGATTGCTGTATGGTTAGTATCTCATGCCTTTGAATTTTCAATGGCGGTCTTTGATGTGGCACAAAGTATGGTAAACAAAGCGGCGGGGGTGATTAACACCTCTGCTGTTGTTTCTGGAGATCAAATTGTTCAGATGGTAGAAGCTTTAAAAGACAAGGGGCTTGGAGAACTCATTATGATTCTCTTTGAGACCTCACTCATTAAAGTTGCCATACAGGGAATCTCCATTGTTATCATGCTTGTTGTTTACGGAAGAATGTTTGAAATCTATGTTTACTCATCGGTTTCAGCCATACCGTTTGCGACAATGGGAAACAAAGAATGGGGACAGATCGGAACAAACTACATTAAAGGACTATTTGCCCTTGGACTGCAAGGACTCTTTTTAATGGTTTGCCTTGGAATTTACGCAGTATTAGTTAAGACAATACAGATTACAGACATTCATACCGGTACCTTTACGATACTCGGGTATGCAATTTTGCTGGGACTGATGATGTTAAAAAGCGGAACACTGGCAAAAAGTGTATTAAACGCACACTAAAAAAGAAAGGAAAGATAGTATGAAGAAAAGAAAAACAATATGGAAAGCAGCACTTCTTGTAACAGGCATTGCCTTTGTGATGGATAGAATCAGAGTTCATAAAAAAATGAAAGAGCTAAACAAAAGAATCACCAAGGTTGGACATTGTCATAATGATTTTTGTCTGATGCAGGGAAGAATCAATCAAAGCACAGAGGAACAGCTTGCAATTATTCAGGAAGAAATCGGCTCCGTATATGAACACATGGAGGAGCTGTCAAAGGAAAAAGAAGATGGGAGGTAAATCATGGCGTATGTACCAATCCCGAAAGACTTAAAGAAAGTAAAAACGAAGGTCGCTTTTAACTTAACCAAAAGACAGCTGATCGGATTTACTCTCGCAGGGCTGGTAGGAATACCGGTCTATTTATTTATGAGAAAGTTTGTAGCAAATGATATAGCGATTCTATTTCTCATCGTGTCTACACTTCCCATTTTTTTCATTACACTGTTTGAAAAAGACGGACTGACCTTTGAAAAATATTTTAAGTATATCTATTTACACAAGTTTTACCAACCGCAAAAGCGTGTGAGAAAGGAGGTTTACCTTGAACAGCAAAAGAAAAATTCAGCAGCTAAAGCTCATGCAAAACGAAAAGGCGTTAAGAAAGGAGAAACAGGAATTAAAGCAAGATAAAACAAAGATGAAAAAAAAGAAAGACGGATTTTTGAGCCTTATCTTTAAGAAAGAGCCGAAACGCCATACTGTAGAAGATACCCTTCCCTATCTTAGAATGTTGAAAAGCGGGATATGCCAGAGTGATGAAAAACACTTCAGTAAAAGCATAGCCTTTGAAGATATTAACTATCAGCTTGCCTTAGAGGAAGATCGAGACCTTATTTTTAATCAGTTTGCCAACTTCTTAAATTCCTTTGATCCGAGTGTCAAGATTGAGCTTTCGTATATCAATCAGCTTGGCAGAAACGAAGAAATGCAGTCGGCAATTCAGATACCGGATAAAAAAGACGGCTTTGACGAGATACGCCTTGAGTTTCGAGAGATGCTAAAAAATCAGATTGTAAAGGGAAATAACGGGCTTAGAAAATCAAAGTATATTACTTTTACCGTCGAAGCGGACAATATGGAGCAGGCAATCTCAAAACTGGAAAGACTGGAGATTGACATCTTATCTTCCCTAAAAAGTATGGGCGTGCGTGCAGAAAGCCTAAATGGAGAAGAAAGGCTGAAAATCCTTCACGATGTATTAAATCCGGGCAAGACCTTTGAGTTTTCCTACAAAGACCTAAAGAAAAAAGAAAGCACCAAAAGCTACATTACGCCTGATGAATTTAACTTTACACCGAGTAGATACTTTAAGTTCGGGAAGTTTATCGGAGCGATAAGCCATTTTCAAATCCTTGCCAGTGAACTTTCAGACCGTATGCTTGCCGAGTTTTTGGATATTGATGATAACATCAATATTTCCTTTCATATCAAGGCGATCGAGCAGTCGGAAGCCATTAAGATGGTAAAACGAAAAAATACCGACATCGACAAAATGCGAATTGAGGAAAACAAAAAGGCGGTAAGAGCGGGTTATGATATGGACATTTTACCCTCAGACCTAATTACCTATGGTGAAGATGTGAAAAGCCTACTCAAAGACTTGCAGACAAGAGATGAGCGTATGTTTGTCGTAACCATTATCTTTATGAACTTTGCAAGGACAGTACAGAAACTGGAAAACGCCATTGCACAAATCAGCTCTATTGCCAATAAGCACAACTGCAAATTAAAAAGACTTGATCATGCACAGGAACAGGGACTTGTAAGCGTACTTCCTCTTGGCGTGAATAAGCTGGAGATTAACAGAGGCTTAACTTCCTCATCAACAGCCGTCTTTATACCGTTTACCACAGAGGAGCTTTTCATAAATTCAAGCAACAGCTTATACTACGGACTGAATGCACTAAGCCATAACCTGATTATGGCGGATCGAAAGAAATTAAAGAATCCCAATGGGTTAATCTTAGGAACACCCGGAAGCGGTAAGTCCTTTAGTGCAAAGCGTGAAATGGCAAATGCGATTTTGGTAACGGATGATGATGTCATCATCTGCGATCCGGAGGGCGAATATGGCAATCTTGTGCGTCAGTTTAACGGAGAAGTCATTAAGGTTAGCAGTAAATCAAAGGATTACCTCAATCCCCTTGACATCAATATGAACTACGGCGATGGAGATACACCGTTAAAAGACAAGGCAAACTTCATCATGTCTATGCTTGAACTTGTCGTTGGAGGAAGCGGACTGACAGCAGAGGAAAAGTCGGTTATAGACAGGTGCTTACCTAAGATTTATGAGAAGTATTTTAACGAACCTGAACCGAAAAACATGCCTATCTTACAAGATCTATACGATATGTTAAAAAATCAAGAAGAAAAGGTCGGAAAAAAACTGGCAACGGAGATGGAGATCTATGTAACAGGCTCTCTTAATGTATTTAACCATCAGTCCAATGTGGACTTAAATAAGCAGCTCCTTTGTTTTGACATCAAGGAACTGGGCAGTCAGCTTAAAAAAATCGGAATGCTTGTGATTCAGGATCAGGTTTGGAATAAGGTATCTCAAAATAGAGGAAATAAGGCAACAAGGTATTACATCGATGAGTTTCACTTGCTTCTAAAAGAAGAACAGACCGCTTCCTACTCCGTAGAAATATGGAAGCGTTTCAGAAAATGGGGAGGAATTCCGACCGGCATCACGCAGAATGTCAAAGACCTACTGATGAGTAAGGAGATAGAAAATATCTTTGATAATACGGACTTTGTCTTAATGCTCAATCAAGCGTCAGGAGATCGGGAAATCTTGGCAAGAAAACTGAAAATTTCCAAACCGCAGCTTAAATATGTTACCAATTCCAATGCGGGAGAAGGACTGTTATTCTTCGGAAACACCATCGTTCCCTTTATTGATAAGTTCCCGAAAGATACCATTCTTTACCAGAAGATGACAACGAAACCGGAAGAAGTGAGGTGATAGCTTGTGGAAAAGAAATTAAGGCGAGATTTTAAGGAAAGGCAGAAAATCAAAGAGGAAGCAAAACTGTTAGGGAAAGAATATATGGATGCGGATGAAGCCGGTAAATTAAAGCATGGCGATGATTACCGAGGGAAAATTATTCACGAGAAAGACCGATTTCAGGATAAGATCCACGAAAAGGAAAGCAAAAGAAATTCCAAGAATGAGCTTTTGCAAGGAAGTTCCAAAAGAAAGGTGAAACAGCTTAAAAATGTTGTAAAAGACAAGGAAACAGATACCTCAAAAGAAGATAATAAATCCCCTCTTGTCTCCGGCGATGAAAACAGTGTTTTTACTTCCCTTGCAAATGATGAAACAATAGCCGATGAGATAGTTTCTGCACCGAAAAGCATAAAAACAGAAAAGGAAATCTCCTTTGAAGAACAAAAAGCCGAGCTTTTAAAGAAAAGAAAAATGGCTGAAAAAGTCAGAAAAGAGTTAAGAACGGAAGGAAAGTACAGTCAAAATGAAGAAATCTACGATCCTTTGGGAAAAGACCTTGATAATGATGGTATCATCGACAGGTATGACAATGACTTTAGAGACAGCGACTATTTTGAATCGACTTATGATGTGGAAGATAATCTTCATACCAAAGAAGGTATAACGGAACACTCTAACAAAAAGCACAATGCTCAAAAGAAGCTGTATAAACGAAAAAACTATTCGGATAAGGTCTATACAAGGAAAAAGGAAGACAATCACGCAGACGATAAGACGGAAGGGAAAAAGTCTTCCAAAGAGATGATTCAGGGCAGAGAAAAGAAAAAGTCTGCAAAGGGATCTGTTCTGTCAGGTTTAGCAAAAGGAAGTGAAGCGGTAAGGGATTACCTATCCCATGGCAGTGATGAAAATCAGGGTGTGGAAACCGGAGAAAAGATTGCAGACGGCAATTCAAAATTACTTCATGGGATAAAAAACTATGCCGATAAGAAAAAGGCTAAAAAAAGCTATAACCTAAGCAAAAAAGATTACAAGATACGAAAGCGTAAATCAAAATTGGAGTTTCGGGAAGCCAAAGAGGAATTAAAGAAAACAAAGGAATATAAGCAAGCAAATGCTTTTAAGAAGTTTCAAAAGAAAAAGCAGATGAAATCCGCTATTGGGAAACGAAATAAATCAAGGCTTAGAGATCGTATCAAAGAAAGTCTGATCGGAACACTGAAAAGCTCCAAAGAAATGCTGATACGAAAAGCAAAGGGACTTATGATGATTGTCATAGGTCTTATTATTTTGGGGACTTTTATCATTCAATTTGCAGGCACCTCCATGACCGGAATGATAAACTCTACAAGCGGCGTATTAACTACAACCTATCTTTCCGACCAAAATGTACTAAGTGAAATCAATCAACAGTTTTCGGGATTGGAAGAAGGTCTGCAAGATGAAATCAGTTCCGTAGAAGAAAATTATCCCGGCTATGATGAATATCTCATAGAAAAAGAGGGAGAAATCGGACACAACACCCATGAGCTTTTATCCTACATCACTTCAAGATGTGGAGAAATTAAGGATTCAAAGGAAGTTCAAAGTATCATCCATGACATTTTTACAAAGATGTATGATTTATCTTATCGAGAAGAAATTGAAATCAGATACAGGACGGTTACGGAAACATATACCGATGAAGATGGCAATGAGCATACCGAAAGTCATGAAGAAGCTTATGAGTATAAGAAGCTCATAGTAACACTGAAGAAAAGGGAAATGGACAGTATCGTAAGAGAAATCTTCGCAGAGTATCCCGATAATGTTCTTCACTATGAAGCCTTGCTTGCCTCTAAGGGAAACATGGAAACTGTCTTTGGAAGCGGAAACGGAAATTTATCGGAGATTGTAGACAATCCCGACTTTTCAAATCCGGGAATTGCCTTTGACGATGTAACGGTGAAGGCACTGTTTAACGAAGCGGAAAAGCATATCGGAAAGAGATATGTATTTGGGGCGAACGGGCCGAATAACTTCGACTGTTCGTCCTTTGTGTGCTGGAGTTTTACCCATTCGGGTGTCAAGAATATGCCACGAACAACCGCTTGGGGAATATACAAAACTTACTGCAATCCCGTATCTCCAAGTGAAGCAAAGGCGGGAGATATTATCTTCTTTAAGAACACCTATGACAGCGGCTCCCCTATTTCTCATGTCGGCATTTATGCAGGAAACGGTATGATGATTCATGCAGGCGATCCGATTCGCTTTGTCAGTATCAATACACCTTACTGGAGGGAGCATTTCTACGGCTTCGGCAGAGTCAAGTAAAGAAAGGACGGTAAAATGTGAAAAAAGAACTTACAGCAGTGAAAAACAAAATTCAAAAGTTAAAGGATAAAAAGGCTCTGATTGATGAAGAATTGGAGCCTTTATTGATTCGTGAAGAAGAACTTGAAAATGAGGAGATTATTGCCATTTGCAGAAAAAACAATATCACAATTACAGATTTAATGGCAAAGGTTAAAAAGGAACAAACGGAAATGAAAAAGGAGAAAACAAATGAGAACAGTTATGAAAAATAAGGTATTTACAAGGTTAATGACAGCATTACTTCTTGCTGTTACGGTCATTTTGGCAGCTTACCCATCGGTAGCCTATGCACAAGTTGATGAAAAAGAAGCAGCAAAGGAAACAGTAAAGGAAGAACCGAAAAAACCTGAAATTACAGTTATTAAAAAGGAAGAAGAAAAAGAAGTGCGTTATCCCAATAAATTGACTGCAAAAGAGCCGGAGAATTTAAAGCAAAAAATGGTTTCAAACGGAGAAACAACCAATACCAATAAAGGGATTCCGACCGAGCCTACCAAATCAAGGGCAAGTGTTACGGAGAATGTAAATAATGCCAATCAGGAGTATCCCATTCATCATGGAGATAGTAGCGATAACAAAGAAACGGATAAATATTCTGCGGATGCCAGACAGTTTATTACTTTTCAGACCAAGAACGGAAAGACCTTTCATCTCATTATCAATCATGATGAACAGGGAGAAAATGTCATGCTTCTTACCGAAGTTTCGGAAGATGATCTGCTCAATATGGTAGAAATCAAGGAAAAACCGAAAGAAGTAGTTAAGGAAGAACCCATAAAGGACGAACCGAAAGAAGAAGCAAAGCCTGAAAAAAAGGAAGAAAAAAGCAGCACCGGAACATATATCCTGCTTGCTCTTGTAACTTTGGGGGCATTGGGAGCAGGCTATTATTTTAAGGTGGCAAAAAAGAAAGAAGATAAGGAACTGGAAGCCTTCGAGGAAGATGATGATTTCTTCTCGGAAGCGGAAGGCAGTGAAGAAACGGAAAATGAAGAAGTTGAAAATCAGGAACTGGAAGATGAAACAGAGGACAGCGAAGAAGATTAGGAGTAAAAAAGATACTATTTGCTGTAAAACACAGGGCGAAGGAGAGAAAATCTTTCGCCCTCTTATATTGAAAACGGGAGGAAAAATATATATGAAACTTGTAATTGCTGAAAAGCCAAGTGTTGCATTATCAATCTCAAAGATAATAGGAGCAAAGAATAAAAAAGACGGATACTATGAGGGAAACGGGTACAGAGTAAGCTGGTGTGTCGGGCATTTAATTCAAATGGCAAATCCCGATTCTTACGATGAAAAGTATGCCAAATGGAAGATTGATGACTTGCCGATTATTCCAAGTGAATATCAGTATGAAGTGGCAAAGGCAACAAAGAAGCAGTTTGCAGTCCTAAAAAAACTGATGAATGATAAGGCGATTGATACTGTTATCAATGCCTGCGATGCCGGACGAGAGGGAGAAGCAATCTTTAGACTTGTATATCTTCAGGCAAGCTGTAAAAAGAAGATGAAAAGGCTTTGGATTTCCTCCATGGAAGATAGTGCAATTAAAGACGGCTTTGATAAGCTAAAAGACGGAAAAGACTATGATAATCTCTTTGAATCGGCTCAAGCAAGAGCGGTTGCCGACTGGCTTGTTGGAATGAACATCAGCAGGCTATACTCTTGCTTATATAAGCAAAATTACAGTGTTGGGAGAGTACAGACACCGACTCTTGCCATGATTGTAAAAAGAGATGACGAGATAACTAATTTTAAGAAAGATAAATACTACACAGTGGAGCTATCTATGAACGGCTTTATACTTTCGACTGAGCGAATTGATGATGAGGTTGCTGCTGAACAGCTAATCAATTTAGTTGGCGATAAGATTGAAATCACTGATGTTATCCAAAAAGAGAAAATTACAAAGCCTGATTTACCATTTGACCTTACGACACTTCAAAGAGAGTGCAATAAGTATTTTGGATATTCTGCAAAGCAAACTCTCGACTATGCTCAAAGTTTGTATGAAAAGAAGCTGATTACCTATCCAAGAACAGACAGCAGATGCCTTACTGAAGATATGATTACAAGTACCGTCAATAATATTTTGGGCAAAAATGACTTTGATACAGGTCGTATCAAGACGGTGTTTAACTCAAAAAAGGTTACGGATCATCATGCGATTATTCCTACAGTAAGCTCACTGAGTGAAGATTTATCGGGTATTCCTGAGAGTGAAGCAAAGGTATATCGACTGATTTCTAATAAGCTCCATGCAAGTGTGGGCTATCCTTTAGTGGAAAATACAACGAAGATTGTAGCTGAATTTGACGGCTTTCAATTTACGAGTACTGGTAAGGTTATTAAGGACGAGGGCTTTACAAAATATCTTAAAGAATACAAGTTCAATAAGAATGAGGATTTGGAGCTTCCTGATGTAAGCATTGGAGATGTTATTATCATTGAAAATAAAGAGATTAAAGAAAAGTACACTAAACCTCCGAAACACTTTACGGAGGACACACTCTTAAAAGCTATGGAGCTTGCAGGTAATGATGCATTGGAAAAAGGTGTTGAAGTGGAAAGAGAAGGACTTGGAACACCGGCAACAAGAGCAGGCATTATTGAAAATCTGATTTACAAAGAATTTATTGAACGAGATAAGAAGAATCTGATTGCAACACCGAAAGGAAAAAGCCTGATTGAGATTGTCGTAGATAACTTCAAATCAGCAGAAATGACGGCACAGTGGGAAATGGAATTGTCTGAAATAGCACAGGGCAAATCTTCCAAAAAAGAATTTTTAGAAAAGATTGAGGAACAGATAAAACATACGGTAGAGGAACACCAGAAGAATGAATAGGAAAAATGAATATTAGAAAAAGGAGGTAAAAATGCGAATCAATGATTTTCATAATATTTTGGAGCTTGTAAAACAGGACATTCTGCATAGTGAAGCGGAATATTTAAAGCTCCTAAAGGTTGTCGGAAACAATCAACGATATGATTTTAGAAGTCAGTTAAGTATCTATGATAAAAATCCGGAAGCGACAGCCTGCGCCAAGTTCGATTATTGGCGTGAACGCTTTCACCGAACTGTTATGCGAGGACAAAAAGGAATTCCGATTTTAGAGGACTACGGCACATATAAAAAGGTTGACTACATCTTTGATATAGCTCAGACAGTTTCAAGAAACAGAGATGTCAATGAAGTAAATCTATGGAGATTCGATAAAGAAGCGCATCAAGATGTGTTAAAGGAAATGATAAAAAGTGAGGGATATGAAGAGAGTGAAAGTATCTTAGAAAATATCTTTTCTTTAAGCAGGCTTTACGGAGATGAAAAGATAGACAGTCTAATGAACGAGCTTAGAATAGCCGATGAGAATAGAATATCTTTTACAAAGTTTGTGAGAGATTCAGTGAGCTATGCGGTATCTTCAAGGTTTCAGCTTGATTATCCTATGGATAGTGAACTTTTAAGAGAAAATTTTGAAAGACTTGATAGTATATCTCTTATGAGTCTTGGTGAAACCGTATCGGATATTAGCGGAAATATCATTGATGCGACCATTCAGAAAAGTAAAGAGCTTGACAAAGAAGTTTTAAGAGGTAAAGAAGCAGGATATAATAAGATTAGAGAAGAAATTGAGGAGGTAGAAGAAAATGTACTTCGACGAGATGATCAGAAAAGAAATGAAAACGAGCGAGTTCTCCGAAATGGAGAGTACGGACGAGATAATAGAGAAAATCAGGGAGAATACACTAAGCAGCTTGGAGGAACAGACGGAATTCATCAAGGAATATCCCAATCCGACCTACGCAGTGATGAGGCTGGATTATCTTTCACAGAGCGAGGAGCAGAGCCGATTCGAGATGTTAGTGGATTTATACAAGGAGAAGAAACTGACCAATCATTTGATGGACATTCAGAAACAGGCGATAGCGTTTATGAGAACAGAGAAGCCGAAACTGATGGAAGCTTGGAAGATAGAGAGCAAGAGCGATCCGCAGTATGGAGCGATGATTTCAGCTCTCAAAGAAATGACCATCAAGGAAGTCGTGGAAATCTAAAAGAAAATACCGAATCAGAGATAAGAGAAGCGGACAAGGCTTCTTTTTCTTTGCCTGAAAATGCTTACGGACAACTGATCCTGACCGTTCCTCTTAGCCAAAAGGAAAAAGATGTGTTCCTGATTAACGGGGGAAATCACGATGGGGGCAGACTTCCTGTCATTGCCGAGTTTTCCAAAGGAAAAAGCAATGAAGAATTGGGAGAATACCTAAAAGATACCTTTAACGGTGGAAACGGACTGTATATTGATGAAAGAGAGGTATCTTCCTGGTATTCGGATAAGGGGATTCATTTTGCTTCCGGAACATCGGCAAGAGAAGATCATACGCAGGTTTTAAGTTGGAGTGATGCGGCAAATAGAATTGCTGAACTTTTGGAAAACGGAGAGTTTGCTACCAATGTGGAGATTTCAGAAGCTTTGGATTATGAAAGAGATCGGATTTCAGAGTCCCTATGGTATCTTATTCACGATTTGAGTGAGGAAGGAAAAGAACAAGGCTTTTTTGAATTTCTCGAAAAAGGAGGTGGCTTTCCGGATGAAACAAAAAGATTATCCGAGGCACTGAAAAATCCTGAACACCTTGGGGATGTCATCAAAGAGTATGGACGATTTTTAGAAGCATATAGAGAAGATAGAGATGTACTAAGGTTTCACTATCATAAGGTGGACAGCCTTTATCAGAAATTACAGGAGCTTGCACTGCCAAGAAAAGAATACAGTACCAATCTTACTGAACTTCCAAAAGTAAAAGCCTTTATTACAGAAGATGAAGTCCTTGCTACTATTTCAAGGGGAAGCGGAATCGATAGAGGAAAAGAGCGAATTACAAAGTTTTTCAAAGAAAATCACACTTTACAGGAAAAAGCCGACTTCTTAAAAGATGAATATGGAACAGGAGGAAGAAGCCATGCGGTATCAGGCTTGACAGGTAGTGGAGAATGGCACGATGCCAAAGGAATAAAACTTGAAAAGGATAATTGTAAAGATGTGTTTCTCACTTGGACAAGTGTGGCAAAGCATATTGACGAGCTGCTTTCTAAAAACCTTTACCTTGAGGAACAGCACATAGAAAATATAGCGGAGAAGGAAGAAGTAAAAGAGCCACACTATTACTCGAAAGATAATCCTGAAAACTTGATGACTGATGAAATGCTGAAACGGGTGCCGGAGCTTTACGCACAGGAAGAAATTGATTTAGCGGATAAGGAAGTTCATGCAGCATATATCATTCCTTTTAAAAGTAATTGGACTTGGTATATGACAGAGTATGACAGGGAAAGCGGAGAAGCCTTTGGGCTTGTAGTCGGAATTGAACCTGAATGGGGATATTTCAATCTGAATGAATTGAAAGAACTTAATGCTCAAAGACTTGTGTTGGAAGATTTTCCAAAGACTTTTCAAGAAATCAAAGATACCGAGCTTGTAAAACAGATGAGTGAGGAAGAAATAGACCGAGTATTTAACGGACAGCTTTCCGCAAAAGATAATCAAAAGGAACAGGACATCTTTTATCTTAGCGATGAAATGGGAATTTCATTAGAAGAAGCCGAGGGTATTATCAACGACAGGAGCAGGTTATCAGGGATTAGTACAGAGGATACAGATAACAAAGATAATTTACTTGATGAAAAAAGTCCTGTTCAATCTACCCTGTTTGACTACATTCAGCAAAAAGAAGAAGTAGAGCTGAATGAAAAAGAGGAAAGCCTTGCAGAACAATTTGCAGTGAAACAAGGTGATACCGTCTATTTTGACCATGAAACATATATTGCAAAGGATATTGAAAAAAATAAAGTAAACGGAAAGCCGGAGGTATGGCTGTATCCGGCAAGAGATGGAAATAGGCAAATTGCAATCGTACCGTTTATGGATAATGAGGAGCTATTAAGAAAGATAAGCATTGAAAGACCGAGATTTTTGATTGGCGATGAAGTGAAATATAAGGATAAGGATTGTACCATTACCCGCTTTGATAATATGGGAAATAACCTAAAGACCGTAACGGTTAAGGATAATACCGAATATCTCAGTGGTATGATAACAGGCTCCGATGTGATTCCCTATCGTTTAGAGAGCGACCTTGAGAGAATATTTGAAAATCTGACATACAAGAAAGCTAAAGATACGATTCAAGACATTGATGAAAAGGCAGAAAAACTAAAAATAGAAGCTCATAATTTTAAGATTACCGAAGAAATCCTCCCTGAAAAATTAACGCCAAGTGAAAGGTTAAACCAAAACCTTGAAGCAATCTCCATGCTTAAACGAGTGGAGAGTGGACAAAGAGAGCTTGACAATACAGCTCAGGAAGTCTTGGCAAAATATGTAGGATGGGGCGGACTTTCCGAAGTCTTTGACGAAAGCAGAGAAGGTCAGTGGAAAGAAGCAAGAGCATTCTTAAAAGAAAATCTATCGTCATCAGAATACGAAGCTGCTAAGGAATCAACTTTAACAGCTTTTTATACGCCTAAGACAGTCATTGACAGTATCTACTCTACACTCTCAGGAATGGGGTTTAAGAATGGCAATATCTTAGAACCGTCAATGGGCATCGGAAACTTTATCGGAAGTTTACCGGATGAAATGAGTAGCAGTAAATTTTATGGTGTAGAGCTTGACTCCTTAAGCGGTCGCATTGGAAAACTTCTATATCCGGAAAGTGATATACAGATTAAAGGACTGGAAGAAACTTCCTTTTCCAATAATTTCTTTGATGCGGTTATCGGGAATGTACCCTTTGGAGAGTACAAGGTCAATGACAGGGAGTATAACAAAAATAACTTTTTAATTCATGACTACTTTTTTGCAAAATCCATTGACAAAGTTAGAAATGGTGGTGTTATCGCTTTTATTACATCTTCAGGCACGATGGATAAAAAGGATGAAAGTGTCAGACGATACCTTGCAGCAAGAGCGGAGTTTTTAGGAGCAATCAGACTTCCAAACGATACCTTTAAGGGTGTTGCCGGAACGGAAGTAACCTCGGATATTATCTTCCTAAAGAAAAGGGACAGTATAAGAGAAAGGGACGAGGACTGGATACATCTTGCAGAAGATGAAAATGGGCTGACATATAACAAATACTTTGTAGAGAATCCTCAGATGGTGCTTGGCTCTATGGAAGAAGTGTCAGGAAGATTTGGAAACGCCCTTGCTTGTCTGCCAAGAGAAAATGCCGATTTAAAGGAGCTGCTTGCAAGGGCAAGTGAAGAAATATCCAAAGGAACAGCCTATGAAGAAATAGAGCTACTTGATGATGAAATCACATCTATCCCTGCCACAGATGATGTCAAAAATTTTTCATATACTATCATTGATGACGAAGTGTATTACAGAGAAAATTCCCTTTTTGTAAAGAAAGAGATAACGGATAAGAATAAGGAGAAGATTAAGGACTATCTTGAACTGAATACTGCCCTTAAAGATGTTATCTACAAGCAGAAAGAGGACTATTCCGATGATGAGGTAAAGAAAGCTCAAGAAAAGCTCAATGAAGTCTATGACCGCTTTTCTAAAAAGCATGGATATGTCAATAACCTTTCCAATACCAGAGCCTTTAAAGAGGACAGTAACTTCCCGCTTGTTTCCTCCATTGAAATCCTTGATGAAGAAGAAAACTTTAAGGCAAAGGGGGATATATTCTCCAAGAGGACAATCACAAAGGCAAAGACCATTGACCATGTGGATACTTCTTTGGAATCTCTTGTGTTATCTATGTCGGAAAAAGGCTATGTGGACTTTGACTATATGGAAAACCTGACGGGAAAAGATAGACCTACTCTAATAGAAGAATTAAGGGGAGAGATTTATCTAAGTATCAGGGAAGAACAGAACTTTTACAGACCGCTATCCTTTAACCCCGAAGATGGAGATTTGCCTTTCGCCTGTGCAAATGGCAGCAATTCATATAAGTATGGCTATGTTACAAAGGACGAATACCTATCAGGGAATATCAGAGAAAAGATTACCATCGTAGACAGTTACCTTGCAAAGTTAAGACAAACGGAACGGGAACTACCTCATCTTGGCTATGCGGAAGATGGCAAAGAAAAAGAGCTGATAAGCTATGAGATGAACCGTTTGGAATATCAAAAATCGGAACTTACCAAAGTATTACCGAAAGAACTGGAAGCAAGTGAAATCAGCGTTCGTCTTGGAGCAACTTGGATACCGATTAAGGATATAGAGAAATTCATCTTTGAAACGTTGAAAACACCGGGCTGGGCAAGATGGGATATTAAGGTCAAATTCTCAAATCTTACAAGTGAATGGAATATTGAAGGAAAGAGCAAAGACAGAGGAAATGACCTTGCTGAAATGACCTACGGAACATCAAGGATAAACGGATATAAGCTGATTGAAGATGCCTTAAACCTTAAAGAAACAAAGGTCTTTGACCAGATTGAAAATCCGGATGGCTCAAAAAGTTCTGTCTTAAATAAAAAGGAAACTCTCCTTGCAGGACAGAAACAGGAACTTCTAAAAGAAGAATTTAAGAACTGGATATTTAGTGATCAGGAAAGAAGAAGCAGACTTGTGAAGCTCTACAATGAGCGTTTTAACTCTATCCGAAATCGTGAATATGACGGAAGTAATCTCTCTTTTGAAGGAATGAATACGGAAATCAAACTCAGACCACACCAAAGAAATGCCATTGCAAGAAGCCTTTATGGAGGAAATACCCTGCTTGCCCATGTGGTAGGAAGCGGAAAGACTTTTGAGATGGTCGCTTCCGCAATGGAAAGTAAAAGGCTTGGAATGTGCAGTAAATCTCTCTTTGTTGTACCGAATCATCTAACAGGACAGATTGGCAGAGAGTTTATGCAGCTTTATCCGTCGGCAAATATTATGGTCGCAGATAAGAAAGACTTTGAGCCGAAAAACAGAAAAAGATTTATCGGCAAAATTGCAACAGGCGAATATGATGCGGTTGTAATCGGGCATACGCAATTTGAAAAAATCCCGATGTCAAAAGAATACCAAGAGAAGCATATTCAGGATCAGATTGATGAAATCATAAACTATGTAGAGGAATACAAGCATGACAGAAATCAGAACTTTACGGTAAAGCAGCTTGAAAAAACAAAGAAAAAACTTGAAACAAGGCTTGAGAAATTAAACGATGATTTTAAGAAAGATGATGTCATTACATTTGAAGAACTTGGCGTAGATAAGCTCTTTATTGACGAGGCACATGGCTACAAAAATCTCTATCTTTACACAAAAATGAGGAATGTAGCAGGTATCGGGCAGTCCGAAGCCTTTAAGTCATCCGATATGTTCATGAAGTGTAGATACATGGATGAAATGACAAATGGAAAAGGAATTGTCTTTGCCACAGGAACGCCTGTATCAAACTCCATGACCGAGCTTTATACCATGCAGCGTTATCTTCAGTATGAAAGCCTTAAAAAGAATAATTTGGAGCATTTTGACTCTTGGGCTTCTACCTTTGGGGAAACGCAGTCAGCTTTTGAATTATCTCCGGAGGGAACAGGATACAGAGTAAAGACAAGATTTTCCAAGTTCTATAACTTGCCTGAACTAATGTCTATGTTTAAGGAAGTTGCGGACATTCAGACAGCGGATATGCTTAATCTTCCAACACCTGAAGCACACTATGAAGTCATTAAGACTTTGCCAAGCGAGGAGCAAAAAGAAATCTTAAAGAGCTTATCAAAACGGGCAGATGATGTGAGAAACAAAGCGGTAGAGCCTGATGAAGATAATATGCTGAAAATCACCAATGACGGTAAGAAACTTGCTCTTGACCAAAGGCTGATCAATCCCCTACTTCCTGATAATCCCGACAGCAAAGTCAATGTTTGCGTGAAAAATGTCTTTAGTATTTGGGATAAGACCAAGGAGAATAAATCCACACAGCTACTATTTTCCGATATGTCCACACCGAAAGGCGATGGAGAGTTTAACATCTATGATGACATCAGAGAAAAGCTCGTTGCAATGGGAATCCCGAAACAAGAAATAGCCTTTATTCATGAAGCTAATTCAGATAAGCAAAAGGACGAACTATTTGCAAAGGTGCGTAAGGGAGATGTGAGGATATTGCTCGGCTCTACTCAGAAGATGGGAGCCGGGACAAATGTGCAAAATAAGCTGATTGCACTGCATGATTTGGATGTACCTTGGCGTCCTGCGGATCTTGAACAGAGAGCAGGTAGAATTGTAAGACAGGGAAATGAAAATAAAGAGGTAAATATCTATCGCTATGTTACGGAGAATACCTTTGATGCATATTTGTGGCAGACCATAGAAAATAAGCAGAAGTTCATTTCTCAAATTATGACAAGTAAGACTCCCGTTCGTGTTGCGGAAGATGTGGACGAAAGCTCCCTTAACTATGCAGAAATTAAAGCTCTTGCCACAGGAGATCCGAAAATCAAAGAAAAAATGGATTTGGACAATGAGGTTACAAAACTTAAAATGCTTGAAGCAAACTATAAGTCCAATCGTTATAGATTAGAGGACAAGGTTGCTAAAAATTATCCGGAAGAAATTGCAAGGACGGAAAAGTTAATTGAAGCTGTTAAGAAAGATATATCAGAAGTTGAACCTAAGTCAGACAGTGAGGAAAAGTTTACTTCCATTACTATTTTAGGCGAGAAGATTACCGATAAGAAATTAGCAGGAGAAAAACTTCTTGAAGCCATTTCAAAAGTAAAAATCAATGAAAGTAAGATGATAGGAAAGTATAGAAATATGGATTTAGAGGTCAGCTATAACTTCTTTACCAATGAGCATAATTTCAGCTTAAACGGTGCTGCAAAGCATTCAGGAGAGCTTGGCACAAGTGCAGACGGAAATATGACAAGACTGGATAATGCTCTTGAGAAAATGCCTGAGAAATTAAAGAGGCTTGAAGAAAAGCTCGTTAGTACCAAAGAACAGCTTGAAAATGCCAAAGAAGAACTTAAAAAGCCGTTTGAAAAGGCAGATGAACTGAAAACTAAAGTATTAAGGCTTGCCGAACTGAATAAGCTGCTCGATATGGGAGAGGTAGAAGAAAAGAGAAATGACAATCCCCTTGTGGAAGATGTAAAACGAGCGATTATTGACTTCTGTAACAGAGAGTATGAAGAAAACCACAGCTATGATGAATTTGACACGCTATATCCTGATTTAAAGCATATCGGGATTGCCTATACCAATACGCCCGATGAAAGACATGGGATTCAGTACGAACTGAATTTAGAAGCTAAAACATGGACACAGTATATTGATGATACGGTGGTAAAAACAGAGAGCTTCGACTATGAAAACAAGGGAGAGAACGAAGCTCTAAGGAATATGAAAAATGAGATTGAGCTATCCTCTTTTGAAGATTTGATCTATGTGGATTCCGAAGATTTAAGAGCAGCAACGGGACTTGATATTGATGATGAAGGAAACTTCTATGATCCGCTTGCAAAAGACCTCGATAATGACGGTATCATCGACAGATATGACAATGATTTCAGGGACAGTGATTACTTTGAATCAACCTATGATGTGGAAGATAATCTTTATACAAAAGAGGAAACTTCTCAAAGAACGGAAGATAAACCGTCTATTTTAGGACAGATCAGAGCTTATCAAAGTGAAAGCAAAACGGAAGATAAACAAACTACAAAAGAACAGGAATATGCAAGATAAGGGGGCTTATAAGCTCCCTTTTACCATGAAAGGAGATAAAAACATGGATTACAAAACAATACGAGATAAAATTGAGGATATGGTAAATGATAACCATAAGGACTTCGTAAAAGCGGTTATCAGCATGGAAAAAGGCATCAATGATGAGAGTGCCTTGGATAAGCTATATGATGCTTATATGGCAAATGATACCATCAATCTGCTTCATGAAGATTTCGACTATATGATTGAAGATTTAAGAGAACAGGGGCAGATAAAAGACCTGCCCTATGTTCAGCAGGAGAAAGATGACCTTGTAAATATCGTCGGAAATGTTGTAGGCAATGTAGATGTAATCGAAATAGAAAATAAGAACGGAGAAGGCTTTAAGGTGGCAAATTTCTCCGTAGTTTCCAAAGATGATGAGGGTAATAAGGTATATCATAATTGCTCCGCTTATGGAGAAAAGAGTGAACTTCCAAAGGACTTTAAACAGGGAGATTTCGTAAAGCTATTCGGACAGCTTAGAACCTCTATTGATGATAACGGCAAGGAGCATAGCAATGTAAGGATATTATCCTCAAAGCTCTTAAAGGCGAAAGAACAGATGAAAGGACAGGATAAGAGTCAAGAGATTGCTAAACTGAAAAGTAAGATAGAAGAAAGAGAAAAAGACTTATTTTATGCAGATTCTTGGGAGCAATCAGGACAGATTAGAGCAGATATTGAAAAAATGAAAGCTAAGTTAAATACTTTGCTCAAATCTGAAAAAGGTCAAGAAAACGGTAAAAAATCCATACTTGGTGCTATCAAAGAATATCAGGCGGAAGATAAGCAAAAGTCAAAAGTAAAGCAGGAATCGTCAAAAGAAGCAGAAAGATAATGATGGTCGGTGTGGTCTTTAGGGCTGCACCGGCTCTTTTTTTGTCTAAACATTGACTTTTATTCTTATAAATACTATAATTTAAGAACAAAAAGGCGGTGATAGAAATGAGTAAACGGGAACTGCTGCTAAAAAAAATAAAAGAAAATAATGAAAAAGTATCGAAAAATGAAATTGTAGCAAAGGTATCTACACAAAGTGAACAAGATATTGTAAAAAAGATAGAAGAGATAAATAAGAATATAGAAGAGGCATTAGTAGAAAATCAGATAAATGTGAATTCAACACAAAATATAACTATTAATGAATAAATAGAATGAGTCCTTGCAAATGTAAATAATACTAATTTACAAAATAAGATAGAGGAATATGATAAAGAAATAAAAAGTGCATTATATGAAAAAGCTAAAATATCAGGAGAATTAACAAAAGAAGGAAGTAAATTAAAAGGCCTTATAAAAGCAAAAGAGAATTTAGAAAATACATTAAATTCTAATACAAAAACAATTTTATCACCAAGTGCACGGAAATATATCATATATTGTAGATCGGATATGAAGAAAAACTAAAGGCAGATAATTTTGAATACTTAACAGAAGACTTACTTAAAAGTATTGATATAAAAAAAGGAGCTATATTAAGTAGTAGTGATAATAAGCTTAAGATAATAAAAGATTTTAATACATATATAGCATGTATAGTTAATAAAGATAGATTAAAAAATATAAAAAGAGGGAAAACACTAGAATTAAATATAAATAATGAACATGAAGCTTTAAGTATGATAGAATATATTAAAGATATAGATAATAATAGAAGTATTGTGGTTTTTTCTACTAATAAACTCTCAACAGAATTATCAAAATATAGAAAGATATCTTTAGGGATAATATGGTGGTCTGAAGTAGGATTAAAGGTTAGTAATAAGGCTATTAAGAAAATAGAAAATCAAAATTTTGTAGTTAAGAATAAGTCAGGATTTACAGAATTAGTACCAATAAAAATAATAAAAGAGACAGAAGAATATAGCTTAGTTTCCGGATATTCGTCAAAACTTAGAGCAAATAAAAATTCAAAAGAATTAATAGATATACCAATTCTTCAAGAATTTGATGAAGTCATATTAAATCCTAAGATATCAGAAGAAGAAGCAAGTGTATATTTAAAACTTGATTTAAATAATAGTAGTAATACAGAAGAA
>ERZ773050.329-NODE-329-length-27839-cov-7.035848_pt1 | contig 27839 bp, 29 predicted proteins | sample MGYA00580632_ERZ773050 | MGnify/ENA primary metagenome ERZ773050 (study PRJEB29015, sample SAMEA2738123) | human oral metagenome | biome: human oral; feature: human-associated habitat; material: saliva | place: China | collected 2166 ... | reverse complement strand
AAAACCCGCCGGTTTGGGATGGCAGCCAGCCGCTGCGCTTTCGTTCAGAACCGAAAGCTTACACCTGGCACGACGAAGTTATGGGCGAAATGCACGCCGGCCCAGAGGTAATTGACGATTTTATATTAGTCAAATCCGACGGCTTTCCAACGTACAACTTTGCGCACATTGTCGATGACGCCGAAATGGAAATCACCCACGTTATCCGCGGACAAGAGTTCCTTGCCAGTACACCCAAATATCTTAATCTCTACGATGCGCTGAATATACCTTGGCCAATATTCGCCTCGGTACCGCCGATCATGAACGAGCAGGGCAATAAGAAATTGTCCAAACGCGACGGCGCCAAAGACATTCTAGCCTACAGAGAAGAGGGCTATCTGCCAGACGCCATGCTCAATTTCCTCGCCAGCCTGGGATGGAACGACGGCACTGAGCAGGAAGTTTTCACCAGAGACGAATTGATCGAAAAGTTCAGCCTGAAACGCGTCCAAAAATCAGGCGCGCGGTTTGACGAAAAACGCTTATTATGGCTTAACGGCGCTCATATACGCAATATCCCTGTCGATAGGCTTTACGATTACGTGTCGCCATGGGACGATAACCCGCAAAAAGACGGGGGACAGACTGGTTTCTGGCCGGAATCTGCTTACGCTCCAAATATAACTAAGGAATACCGCATGAAAGTGCTGGCTTTAGCACAAGACCGCCTGAAAATGTTTGAAGATTTACGCGGATTTGGCTACTTTTTCGCGGAACCTGAGATTAACCTGGAACTTATTGACGGCAACAAACAGCTAAAAAAGTTGTCTGACAGCGAGCGGCGCGAATTGTTAGAAACCGCTAGTCAAGAGCTCGCCAAACTCACCGACTGGACGCCAGAATCAATCCAAAACTGCCTAAACGAACTATTGGAAACTACTGGCCAAAAACCGGGCATTCTCTTCAGCCTGATCCGCATTGCCGTCACCTGGGCGCCATTCAGCCCGCAGTTGAACGATACGCTGGCACTGATTGGTCGCGAACGCACACTGGCACGGCTTCAGAGTTATCTAGAGTCAAAAGAATAATAAATTAATTAGCAAAAAGTAAGGGGGCTGTCTTGTTATATTTATAGTATAGCAAGACAGCCCCAGCGGATAGAATCAGTAGAGGCGTCGTCGTCGCGCCTCGTCACTCAGCAGATGGCGGGCGACCAGCTCTTCCGGTGTTTCACCGCAGAGCGAGGCCACCTCGCGTAACTGCTGCTCGTGTCGCTGCTGCGCCGCCTCTTCTGGATTAGAACGGGGGGTGAGAGCTGAAGAATCCAGACTATTCAGTTCTTCTTCTGCCCGCAAACGAGCCAAGATTGGGTCCACCTCCTTTCGGACGGTAAGAACAATCTGATCAATCAGGTCGCTCCAGAGACGTCTGGGCAGACGATCACCCAGTTGGTCGTCAGGTGTGCGGTGGCTAAGCCACCGCCCGAGCTCTCCTCCGATATAGAGGAAAAGGTCGGGCCTTCGCCCGAAAACTCGCGCCACCAGCTGGTCGTCGACCAACCGTCGTGGGAGCACGGGCCTAGTCGGCTCAACAAGATGCCGATGCTTCTTAAGCATCTTAACGTCATGCTGATCGCAAGACGAAAGCGCCAACTGCTTAATGACGCGAATCACTGCGTCAGAAACGTGGGTGACCGTCGTATTAACAGAGGTAGAGCGGCGAGTTTTTAGCCACTGCCGCAAACTGCGACGTGGCCGCCTAACACCCTCTGGCACGCCAAGTATACTGTACCGAAGCCCTGGGGTATTGACAATTTCGTCGCAGGTCACCCCTGCGACGAAATAGTATCCTTCATCAGCTAGTTTTGAAGAGAAAGCTGGAGACTTCTCCTCAAAAACGTCCACGACACCAAGAAGCTCGCCATCAACTACATACGACACCGAGATGTCGTACGTGGTAAAGACCCAGCTAGTTGAACTAGTTGCGCTTGTCTCCTTGACAATCTCAAGCAGCATATTCTCTTCCTCCTTTCATCTATCCGAAGAGAATATTCTAATATTCTACAACTCTACTTATTTTTTGTCAAATGACGACTAACTAAAATTCTACTGATTATTTTGACGTTTTAGTTCCCGACGCTCGCTCGGAGTCATGTCACCCCAAATGCCATCGTCTGTTTCATTCAGATTATTACTTAACGCATACTCTAAACATTCACGTACAACTGGACAATCACGGCAAATCCTTTTAGCGCGTCTGGCTTGTTCTTTTTGCTTGGCATCTCTATAGTTGCCCAAAGGAAAGAACAATTCAGCAGTACTAGGGCTGCACGCTGCGCCTGCTTGCCATTCGACACCGAAGCTCGGATCCGCAGTAGCTCTAGTACTATTCTGTAGATTTATTTCGTGTATTGCTTCACCTCTCAACAAACCCATGACGCAATAATAGCATACGCAGCACATCGCGCAAACCATAACCAATTCACACCAATTATGCTATAATTTTACCGAGATGCAAAAGCAAAAAATACGCAGACGAAATAGACAACCGAGCCCGCTCGTGGCGCAACACTACGAGGCTGGTAGTAAGCAGTTGCGGCTTCAGCGGTTGCGCGATTTCATTAATCGTCATCGTATTGCAACAATGTGCATTTGCGGTGCAACCCTGATCGCTATCAGCGGGGCGGTGGCCTTCGTATTGACATATCGCGCACCAGTTGCCGATACTGCGTATCATGCTCCTGCCAAAAAAGCGCCTAAACCTGCCGAGAAATACTATTCCCATCTCAATGGCATTGAAGTTGCCTCTAAAGCTGATTTATCCAAACCAGTCACTGCTATCATGATTGAAAATTCGCCTGATGCCCGGCCGCATTCCGGGCTCAAGCAGGCCGAAGTCGTCTACGAAGCCATCGCCGAAGGAGGCATCACACGCTTTCTGACGCTATTTCAGCAGCACAAGCCGCAGCTCATCGGCCCAGTCCGCAGCCTGCGTATGTACTACGTCGATTGGCTAGCGCCATATCAGGCTAGCGTCGCCCATGTCGGCGGCAGCCACGCTTCACTGCAAGAGATTCGTGGCGGTAACTACCGCGACATCGATCAGTTCTTCAACGGCGGTTCGTACTGGCGCGCTAATGATCGACGGCCGCCGCATAATGTCTATACTAGTTTCGAGAAGTTAGACGCGCTCAACGCTGGCAAAGGTTATAAATCATCGCAATTCACCAGCTTCGCTCGCGCTGACGGCAAGGCTAGCGACAAGCCTAACGCCACCAGCATCGACATCAATTTCTCTAGTAGCTGGTACAACACCCATTACGACTATGACAAGGCTAGCAACACCTATCTGCGCAGCATCGGCGGGCAGGCCAGCAACGACCGTGAAGAGGGCAGGCTAGCGCCTAGCGTCGTCATCGCGTTGCACGTCAACGAGACTACCGTCATGGAAGATGGCTGGCGGCAAAGCATCGTTACTACTGGAACTGGTACTGCAACAGTGTTTCAGAACGGTACAGTCGCTGAATACACTTGGCGCAAGAACGACCGTTTTAGCCTGCTTGAGCTCATTGACGCCGCTGGCAAACCAGTCGCGCTAAATCGCGGACAAACTTGGATTGCCGCTGTACCAAACAGTGGCGGAGGAGGTGTCTCGTGGCAGTAAGCGACGCCAAGCCAGTAGTCAAACGCACGCCAGAAATGCGTGATTTTTGGCGTATTCATCGCAACAAGGTTGCAACAATATCTGTTCTCGTTCAATTATTGGTCGCTTTATCGGTTATTGCAATAATGATCATTTTGCAGGTTCGTTTGGATATCTTTCTTATTGCAACAATTGTCATTTCGCTACTAATCATTTCTACTGCAACAAATTTCGCAGTTTTGTCTTTTGCTATGATTCCGCTGCGCGACCTCTCGACCGCGCTAGTTAATGCCGCTGGACAAAAAATCGACCAAAAGTTGCCAAACCCTAGCAATAAAGAATACAAAGCTACCGGCTTTAGCGATATGCTGCTGTCTATCTACAAAGAACATACCGAAACCAGCCCAGACAAAACTAGCGCAACTGACGATCTAGCCAGCGCCCTCAATCTGACAAGCACTGGCATAATTATCCTCGACAAGAACAATGGCGTAATTTTCGCTAACCGCGCCGCGCCAATCTCGCTCGACGCCAAAGGCGCTTATCATTTTGACTTGCTATTTGACGACGGCACCGACCTGATTGAATGGCTCAACCAACACCGCACCGACAATGTTCGCGCCCGCAAAATTTGGCTGCGAGTTCCCAACAAGGTCATCGGGCAGGAAGACCGCCGTATTTTCAATATCACTGTCGATTTTGAACAAGGTAATACCGCGGATGCTATCATTACCGCCTACGACGAGACTGAAATTTACCAACCAGAGGACGACGACCTTGACTTCATCTCGTTTGCAGCTCATGAGTTGCGCGGGCCAATCACTGTTATCCGCGGCTACCTCGACGTGCTAGCGCTCGAACTCGATAGTAAACTCGAGCCCGATCAAAAAGAGCTTTTTCAAAGATTAATCGTTAGCGGCAATCGTTTATCTGGCTACATCAACAATATCCTCAACACCAGCCGCTACGACCGTCGCCACCTCAAACTCCAACTGCACGAAGATTCGTTGGCGACAATCTACGAGACTATCCGCGACGATATGGAGCTACGCGCCCGCTCGCAACATCGTTCACTATCCGTTGACATTCCGAGCGATTTGCCGACCGTTGCCGCCGACCGCTCTAGTATTTCCGAAGTGCTATCCAACCTTATCGACAATGCTATCAAATATTCCGACGAGGGCGGCGCTGTGCGCGTCACTGCTAAAGCCAAGGATAAACATATTGAAGTTTCGGTCGCCGACAATGGTATCGGTATTCCAGCTAGCGTCATCAACAACCTCTTTCACAAGTTCTACCGCAGCCACCGCAGCCGCGAGACAGTCGCTGGCACTGGCATCGGCTTATATCTCAGCAAAGCCATCATTGAAAGCCATGGCGGTACCATCGGCGTATCAAGTATTGAAGGGCAGGGAGCAACTTTCACTTTCACGCTACCAATCTACGCCGCTGTTTCTGACAAACTGCACAACGCCGACAATTCCAACACCGAAATCATCTCGGCAGGCAACAGCTGGATTAAAAATCACACTAAATACACAGGATAATTAGGAGAGTATTATGGCAATTTCCACAATCTTAGTCATCGAAGACGACCGTTTCATCGGCGAGATGTATGTTCGCAGCCTCAAAATGGCTGGCTACAACGTCGAGTGGGCGGTGGACGGCCACGATGGTTTGGTTATGGCTACTAATCAGCATTACGATTTAATTTTGCTCGATATCATGCTGCCAGAGATGCGCGGCACCGAAATCATGACCGCCATCCGCAAATTCGAAGAAAACAGCGCCGAGAAGTCGCGTATCGTCGTCATGACAAATTTCGATCAAGACGAGAAAAGCCGCGCCGCCTTAGAGAACGATGCCGACGCCTATCTGATTAAGGCTGAAATCACGCCGCGCCGCCTAATCGAAATCATTCAGCAGCTCGATAGCTAGACAATACCCAGCTCTGCTGCTATAATATCCAGCAGTCTGGCTCTATCGTCTAGCGGTTAGGACACCGGGTTCTCATCCCGGCAACCCGGGTTCGATTCCCGGTAGAGTCACCATAAAGGGATTTACATTCCGTTCGGATCCAAAACAGCTCGTTTACCTCTGGTAGCGGGCTGTTTTTGTGGGTTCCAAAGTTTATTTCGTCGTAGGTTGGTATTTTGTTGAATATAGCGACGAAAAAGGCGGCTTTTCGCAGTGGATTACAGAGGTCAAGCAGCAGTTCTGAAAGGTGTTCCAAAATATATTTAGCATATTGCAAAACTTGGTCAAATTCAGCTTGCAAATTCGGCTGCCTGGCAATTTCTTCATCCTGCTCTGCTAATTCTTTTTCGACGCTAACAATATCCTCTTCAAGGTATTTTAAGGCGGTCTCGCTTGTGACAATACGCATCCGATCAACGGTTGCCTTGATTTGGCTTTGTAGGCTATCGCGGTGTTCTAGGCGCTGCCTATTAGCATCAATCTGCTTGGTCTGACGTTCGCGCCACAATTCAGCGATAGCGGCGATAACATCGTCAATGTATTCTGGCTTGATAGCGATAGCCCTTACAAAGTCTTCTATTGTCTCATCAAATTCAGGCTTCGGTACGCGGAAGTAATGGCCATCACGGCTACAGTGATAGGCTGGATAGTGTTTACCTAGTTTGCCACGAGTAGCGCTACCAGATAGTGTCTTGCCACATTTAGGACAGGCGATTACCTGTTTGTATGGATAATCTGGATTATAAATTTGTTTATTTTTCAAATGATCCGGAACTGCCTTATGTCTAATAGTGATACTATCATGGCTATCAACCTCCACGAAGACTCGGCCGCGATTAGCTTCATTGAATAAATCCACGCTGACAAGCCCATCAAACTGCGCTTTAACTGGCTTATCATGTGTCCATTTTTCTTTAATAATACCGCAATATACCAATTTACTGGTATATTGATCAATCATTTTGGCGGTCATTTTTCGGCCGCCAATCTGTCGTTTAATTTTCGTTCGGTCGTATTTGTCACGTACAATCGTCACGCGAGAACGAAAGCCCATAGAATTAAGCTCATCGGCAATTTGCTGGTTTATATAAACATGCGCAGCGCGCATCTCAAACAGTCTGATAATAAACTTTGCCTCATTCTTATCAGGCTTAAGAATAGTCCTCTTGCCATTTTTAGTATCAATTTTGACACTGCGGAATCTATAGTGCGGGCGTCTCATCCAATAGCCAAGCTGCGTGTAGCGAATCTCCGCGCCAATCATACGACTCATAATGTCGCGCATCTCGTCCTTAGCTCGTTCAGCTTCAAGATACTCAGATTTTTGTGTAGGATTAAATTCGCTCCAATAGTATTTAAAACCAGTGTGTTCAAGAATGAAATAAAAATCACTCATTAAGGCTTGTATAGTCTACTGTATGCATCTATGATAAAGGTAGTGTTTTAATTTATTAAATGGAGAAAATCATGAGCTTTATTGGCAGACTGATTGACAAAGATAAAGTTAAGGAATTAACTGATAAGTATAAACTAATTAGACCAGGATTTGACGACGGTCATCCCCTTGATAGCCATATGGTTGCAATGGCATACAGTAAAAAAGACGACGCGATATGTGTCTCAGTGCAGTCTCAGCAAGGAGTATCTCTTAATGGTCAGCTACCTGCAGGAGGAATTCCTCGAATAAATACGCTAATATGGAAGGGATTTAATATACGTATAGATTTGTATGAGAGTTTCATGGGGCTCAATGTGGAAGAGTTTAATAATGGGCATGAACAAGTCAAGGAGTTCATGCTAATAGCAAAGCGTATTATAGCTCCGATTGAACTGAAGAGTGAAAAAGAAAAAATTGCACAACTAGCTGAAGAAGGCTCTCTTGCTCTTCATCAAGTCACGCTTCTACCCAGAGACAGCCAGAAGAAGAGTATTTTTAAAGGAATTGATATAACTTTTATGAATAAGGATGAGATATGGAAACTGTAGAGGATATTATCAACTACGTATCGGAGTGGAGAAATAGAAACTCTTATATTACATACAGCGATGGCACATTGAATGAAGAGAGCTTATTCAAATTATTTGCACCAAAAAGTGACAAAACCACTCTTTCAAGTGAATATGAGACTGCTCATCAAAAGCCCCAAATCGAGAAAACATATTGAAGCAATAAAAACTGCTCTTAATGGCTATAGTATGCCGCCATATCAAGCTCTTAGAGCTAAACGCTACATTCCCCTAAGGCAATACCGAGCAATACGTAGATTACCATTATTGTTTCGTCATTCCGCTATAATTCTCGCCTCAACTGAACTAGCAAGCTTATATCACTTTACATCAAGCAACATCAGTAAAATAGATAACCTCATTACATCACTAAGCCGAACGCTGCCAGCACCGGTTTCACTTAAGAATAACCCAAACTTTTCTGTTATTATCGGTATTAATCATCATCACGGCATTGAAACGCTGATTGGATTAACGGAGACAGAACGTGAACGCCATCAATATATCATCGGCGGAACGGGCAATGGTAAAACCACGATGCTGCAATATCAAATTGTACAAGACATGCGGAACGGTAAAGGCTTAGCAATTATTGATCCTCATGGCGATATGGCGGAAACCATGCTGCGACATGTGCCACCAGATAGAGTCGGCGATGTTATATATTTCAACCCCGATGACCTAGAATATCCAGTCGGTCTTAATATACTAGAGCTGACCCCTGAGCTGGATGGCAATGAATTAATACGCGAAAAAGACCTCATTACCGAATCAGTCATTTCAATTTTTCGTAAAATATTCAGTGACGAAGATTCCAGTGGCCATCGTATTGAGTACATCCTAAGAAACGCTGTGCAAACAGCACTCACTCAAGATAACGCTACATTGTTTACAGTCTTTGACTTGCTTAATGATCCAAACTATCGCCGCAGCGTTATTAAAACACTTGAGGATAAAAACTTAATTAACTTTTGGAAAAATGAATTTGGCAAAGATGGAGATATGCAGAAAGTAAAAATGGCAGCTGGTATCACTGCTAAAATTGGTCGATTCTTGTTTTCGGCTTCAGCTAAACAGATCCTTGAACAATCGAAGTCTACCATTGATTTTGACGATATTATCAACTCGGGCAAAATCCTGATCTGTAATTTATCGAAAGGATTGCTCGGTGAAGATACTTCTGAGTTATTTGGCATTACCGTACTTGCGAGGCTTCAGCTCGCAAGTCTGCGGCGCGCCCGATTGCAACAATCGGAGCGTCGCGCGTTCTATATTTACGTCGATGAGTTCCAAAATTTCGCCACAACCTCATTTGTGCAAATGCTATCTGAAAGCCGTAAATATAAAGTTTTCATGATCATGGCAGAGCAATCTACTTCGCAACAAAGCAATCAGCAAACTGTAAATATAATTCTGGCCAATGTCGGTACGGCTATCTGTTTCCGAACTGGCAACCCACAGGATGAACAACGGCTACTACCGATATTTAGCCCGTATATTGAGCCAGGTGAAATTAGCAATTTGCCAGCCTATAATTACTATGCGCGATTAGCCGCAGTGAATGCACAAGAGCCGTTATCTGGTGAAACATTATTGCTAGAAGACCAGGGCAATAAGACCATACGAGATGCTGTTATTACACATTCACGGAAGTGTTACGCAATAAGACAAGAACATGCAGACGAGAATAAAAATCTATGCAATACAACGAAAAAAAGAGCAGTAAAAAACAAGGGCATAAATAGAGAACCAATGATTGACGAGATATAACAATTCTATACATAAGCCGTATGTGTTGGTATACTTAATCTATGAGCAGTAACATAGCCGTAGTTGATCTATTTTGTGGAGTAGGCGGTCTCACTTGTGGTTTAAAAAAGGCCGGCCTTAATGTTGTAGCAGGAATCGACAACGACATCACTTGTCAATATGCATACGAAACAAATAATAAAACTAGTTTCATTGAGGCTGACGTATCAAAATTTCCGAGTACAAAAGTTAATGAATTATTTGAGAACGCAAATGTCAAGATATTAGTAGGGTGCGCCCCGTGTCAGAGATTTTCAAAGCACGCAAATAAATATCGTAGAAATATAGATACAGCAACAGATGTTCGCTGGAACCTGCTAAAGTCATTCGCTAAATATGTTGAAGATATTCGGCCAGATATAATATCCATGGAGAATGTTCCTGAACTACGTAAATATGATATTTTTAAAGAATTTACCGATAAATTATCCGATCTAAGCTATCACATAAGCTACAAAGTGGTTGACTGTAGTAAATACGGTCTCCCCCAAAAAAGACGCAGGCTAGTGCTACTAGCTTCAAAATACGGAGAAATAAATCTTATCTCGGAGAAGTCAATAGATAAAATGAGAACCGTCAGGGATGTTCTATCGAATCTCCCTAGGCTTTCTCAGGGAGAAGTTGATAGCGATGACCCTCTGCACAGAAGTGCTGGCTTATCAGATATCAACATAAAGAGAATCAGGCAGTCAAAGCCAGGGGGTACTTGGAAGGACTGGGACGAGTCTCTGTTGCCAGAGTGCTACAAAAAGCCGTCCGGAAAATCGTTCGGCAGTGTGTATGGGCGCATGGAATGGGATAAACCATCACCAACAGTAACAACTCAATTTTATTCCTTCGGAACTGGTCGCTATGGTCACCCCGAACAAGACAGAGCCCTATCTCTCAGGGAAGGCGCACTTCTGCAGACCTTCCCAAAGGATTATAAGTTTTTTGAAGATATTGATAAAATATCTATCAGTACGATTAGCAGACACATAGGAAATGCCGTACCGGTGGATTTAGGGAAGATTATCGGCATATCAATCAATAAGCATCTGGAGAATATAGAGCCGTGAGCAATACAAAAGACAATCATTTTACTTTCAACATATCTTTAGCAGTACTAAATAGTTTGGGCAGAAATCTTTATAGAAATTTTGTAACTATCCTCGGTGAGGCTATATCTAATTCTTGGGATGCAGATGCAAATAATGTCAGAATAACTATAGATAAAGAAAAGTCAGAAATGATAGTCGTTGATGATGGCGATGGCATGTCCTCGTCTGACTTTAGGAATAAGTTCCTGAGGATTGGCTATTCAAAGCGCACAAATGGATCTAATTCACAAAAAGGCCGCCCCTATATAGGCAGAAAAGGCATAGGAAAACTGGCTTTGCTTTCATGTGCTAATCGTATTGTTATTGTGACTAAAAAATCTGGAGAGGTGGCGACTGGTGGAGTAATAGATAACAGCGAGCTGGACGAGGCCATACAAGACGATAAGGATCATGAGTCTTATGAGCTAGGAAGACTTTCTGACGAAGATATAAAACTACTAGATGAGATGGAGCATGGAACTCTCATTAAATTTATCGGCCTCAAAGATGGTATAATTAACACGCTTGATAATATACGTAAATCTATTGCTCTATATTTTCGCTTCTCCCTTGTTGACGATAGTTTCAAGATTTATGTCAATGGCAACGAAATAAATTTAGGAGATGTCAAAGATCTAACTGACAAAACTCAATTCATCTGGCCAATAAATAACAACAGCCATGACTCATTTGTCCAAACATTATCAATAAGATCTGTCAGAAAGGATGATCTTACCATTGTCAAGAATATCAACGGCTTCATAGCTTCGGTCGAAAAACCGAAAGATTTAAATATATTAGGAACCGGGGAGAAGGTCGGTGTAGATTTGTTTGTCAATGGTCGACTTCGTGAGCGAGATATATTGAAACATATTCAAAGTGCAAGAGTTCCGGAGAGCTATTTATATGGGCAAATTCACTATAATGATCTTGACGGAGATGAAATAGATAGATTCACTAGTAGTCGTGAAGGCATAGTTTCCGACGATGCCTTATTTCTTGAACTACTAGAAAATATTAAGCCCGTTATCAAGTCTATTATTGACCAGTGGGACAAGTGGCGTATTGAGATTAAGCAAGACGGAGATGACGATAATCGTCGTTTTTCGCGCAAAGAACGTGCATCAAAGAAGTTGTATAATGAAACAGCAGGAGAATATAAACCAGCTCTGTCAGATAATTCAGAGCCTGCTGTTAGAGTTCAGAAATGGATAAATGAGTTAGAGGAGGATGCTACATTTAATCTTCAATCATATACTGAATGTTTTGTATCAGAGAACCTTGTCCGGAGATTAATAGAACATAAATCTATTATTCTTGATGAAAGTTCAGAGGCTAAGAAAAAAGCTATTCGTGAGATTAAAAAATGGAGGGATTGCGAGAAAAAAGACAAAAGGATCGGTAACATTGCAATCGACATACGGAGCAGAGACGAGGATCTGTTCTATCTTGATCTAGCGCACCTAGCCTCTGTAGCAGACCCCTCCAGAAGTGGTGATGGATATCCAGATTACCTCACTAACGATGAAAAAGCTTTCACGCCGATTCGCAATGCAGTTATGCACACGTCAAGACTCACACAGGATGCTAAGGACAGATTGACAACAGTATACGCTAATATAAGGGCGAAGATTAGAAACTTACTTTCAATCTAAAGTCAACCTACGACTTTGATGACTTCTTATATCTATCCAAGAAATCGTCCATATCAAACCCCTCAGTCTTACTGGCAACATGCGCAAAACGCTGCATAAATTTTAGAAATCCGATCGCATATTCTCTCGTCGCGTTTTCAGGATCATGAATCTCTAAGTAGCGTAATGTTTTCTGAATTGTCTCTTCGTCTTCATACAGACGAAGATCTTTGAATGTATCTTCATTTTTCATGGCTACTTCACCTCCATAAATTTGTTAAGTTTGATAAAATCAATCAACATTTCCGCTTCTGCTTTTGACGTAATCCGACGCATAATTTCGCAGCTGTCATAGTACGATAGAATATTGAGACTACCTTCATAAATAATCTCTCTGTCAATTATAGCAAGTTTACGGTGATGTTTGGTAGTAAACAGTATCTCTATACCAATTTCTTGCAGCGATTCTATAGCGGTAATCGCCTGCATGCGATATTGCGTGTCGTGCTCATTAGGATGGCGGGTGTTGATAATGATCATCACATCACGTCTAGTGAGACACTTGAACACCGGAAGGAATTGCTTAACTCTAGCTAGTCTGATAAATGGGCTTTCAATAATGATACTACAACGTGCCTTTCTCATGTCACGAAGAAAATGAGTATCAAAGGTATCTTGGTCGTACAGGCTAGGGATTGGCGATCGTATCATCTTAAACATCTTTATTCTCCAAATCGGCTAAATAAATCTCGCCATCTTTTATCGTCATACCAAGTTCTTTGAACCGATCCCGCAGCAGGAACAAATCATTGAACAAGAGTTCCAAATTTATATGTGTTGGCTCACCATAAAGGGATTATGATGCTCTTCGGAGTCTTTTTTTGTATATAGATTTAATATAATGAACCGCTGCATTACCCCCATACTACAATAATCGCCTCGGTGTTATAATGAGCGTATGCAGCAAATAGTCCTAGTTATAAAAGCGCAAACTAGTGGTGAAGTACAGGACATTTTAGATAGAATAGGAATCAATAAAGATTCTTCTGATAAATGTGAGGCTATATCCGAACAGCTGTTTCTTGTAACAATAAAACGCAGTAAGCAAATAGATCCTCAAATATACGTTAAAATTAATGAAAATCTTAAAATAGGTATATTGAGCGATTCGAGTTCTCGCAAACGGGCAGAAGAAGTTTTCAAGGCTGTCTATGAAGTGGAGATTCAATTGCGTAAGTTGCTGCTGTATCTGCCTGATTTAATTGAGGCATATTATGATATTTTATTGCAGCACGGAAAATATCTAGACAAATGTAAATCAAAGGATACTGAAAATAATTTAATTTTCAAAAATAATTTAGAGACACTGGTTTCCTATTTAACCCTAGGCGAGATAATAGAAATTCTAGGATACGATTTCTCATAGTCTTCACGTCAGTTAACTGTTAGCGATCTAAATGAGTTATTAAGCAGTAGCAGCTCTTTTGATGATCTCAAAACAAAGTTTGGCGAGAAATGCAAAGCTATTATTATCTGGGATGTAATCGCCAAGGAAATCTTGCAAAAGGATATATCTTGGAAGGATATGAAAATCAAGTTAAATGAGCTGAAGGAGTATAGAGACGCCGCAGCTCACCATAATCATTTTATAGAGAAGAAAAAAGAAAGTGCTATAAAACTAGCTGAGGAAATTGAAAAAGATATTAAACTTCCAGCGAAGTTGTCATTATCTCCAGAGCAGCAGGCTCAACTACAAATCCTTAATAAACAAATAGTAGATAGTCTAAAAAGTGTACAGAATGCATATTTTAACACCGAAGCAATTAGACAAGTAGTAGAATATCAGCAATCTTTAGTATCCAATATGATCGAAAATTTTAGTACATCAAGTTGTCTTAAAAATTTTAACGAAATATTAGATAAAGCTTATCCGACAATTAAAAATATAGACGAGTCACTTCCAAAGCTAACATCTTACATACTCTCTACCCAACACAGCCTTCAATATTCCAAGATAGGATTAGGAGATAACAAACATATCAATAGCAAAAGTATTGAGAATAATCATCAATTGCCAAATAAATAATCCCTTCAAGGATGTATAGTTGAAATTGTATAACTAAAACTAACGTCATCCGAAGGAGGGATTATTTTTGAGTATAACACAGGAAATGCGTTATCGCCTTAGCGTTGTCAAATGTGCTAAAAGGTATGGCGTAAGAAGAGCAGCCGCTAAATGCCATACTTCTCCTGCTAGCATTTATCGCTGGATAAAAAATATATGAAGGAAACGGCGGAGATATTAGTTCGCTTGCTAGCAAATCAAGGCGTCCTCATTCTCATCCAAACTCCCATACAGAGGCAGAGATAAAGCTAATTAAAGACATAAGAAGGAGAAACTCTAACCTTGGCTTTCAGGATCTATGGCTGCGCCTAAGAGAGCGAGGTTATACCAGAACCCAGCCAGCCCTTTTGAAAGTGCTAAAGCACCTTAAAATGCCGACAAACCCCAAAGCTAAACCATCTCCGGCTTGCCGAAAGAGCCGTCCATACGAGCCTATGAAGTATCCAGGAGAACGTATCTAGATTGACGTAAAATATGTTCCAAAAGAATGCTTGTCTAAAACATTCATAGAGAAATATAACAGTACAGAACTATACCAATATACTGCCATAGACGAGTATTCCCGGTATCGCATATTGTACGGATACCGCGAGCGTAATACTTATTCATCCAGCTTATTCTTATGTCGAGTAGCTTCGCAATTTAAAGCTCTTGGCATAGAGGTAGAATGCGTACAAACGAATAATGGCGCTGAGTTCACTAAACAATTTACTGCCTTAAAAGAGAATAACCATAGCACGTTCGAGGCTACGGCGCATAGACTAAACATAAGGCTAAAACGCATTAAGCCCTATACGCCTAAGCATAATGGCAAAGTAGAGCGTTCACATCGCGAAGACCAGAAGCTATTCTACTCCGAAATGATACGATTAAACCGCTTGATAACAGATGAGAATGACTTCAAAAGAAGACTAAAACGACAGCACAAAACGAGCCATACCAAAGAATTATTCTCAGATGTTTGTTAAACTTACACTATCTCGTTTAACAAGAATTTTAAATATCTAAACCGACCAAAGTTATATGATGCTGTTTTAAATATGCAATGCCGCGTCCATCGTGACTAGGCTTAGGATAGGCTACCCTTGAAAATCCTGCTTTATGAATGGCCCGAGCACATTCTTCGCAGGGTGGAATGCTTATATACATAGCAGCGGCCTCTATGGGCAGATCGGTTAAGCTATTAATGGCGTTTATTTCAGCATGCACGCATATACAATCAGATCTCATTGCACCACTGGGAATTTCACCCCTGGCGCGCATAATACATCGATTGCATCCACCTTCACCGCACGACATTTGACCTTTGGATATCTCATTGTGTCCAGACGCTAAGATTTTCCCTTTCACAACTACTACAGCTCCAACTTTTTTACTTAAGCAGCTGCTCTCAAGGGCCTTTTCTTGGGCAATTGCTAGAAAATATCTGTCATCGTCCATACTTCAAAAGTACCTCCTGACAAGCAGTACAAAATTTATCAGTTAACGGAATGAGATTTTCTTGAGACCCCAGTCTTATAATCTTCTCGTTGTGTTGAAGGTTTGCTATTTGAGATATATCACTCATTAGAGGCAGAGAAATATCTATATTATCATCTTTGTTTGATAACACAGATTCTATTAAGCCAAAATTATTCTCATATATATGCAAGCTTCCAGCGTAATGGCAGTAAGACCCCATGCTTAACCCAGGGAAACTTTTCTGTAATTCAATAAGCATCTTTTCTTGTAAAAGCGTGAAAGCTGCAATGTCATTAGGCAGTCCTAATACTAAATCGTTACTGCGCATATTAGCAGATAGATAAAGACGGGAATCCCGTATGAAGAATTGTAGATAGGCGGTACATGGAAAGTCTTTAGTCTCATTAACCATGTCATCAGCTGAGACAATAATACAGATTGCACGCCGTGAGTCTGGGTCGTGCAGCAGTTCGTTTTTTACATAGCTCCACTGATTAACGACAGCGGTGGGCCCATTTCCTAATATTCTATACCCGTAAGCCGAGTTAACTGTTGCCCCATCATCGCTAATCTTATTCCAGAATTTTGAATAGTATGAAATCTCTTCTAAGCGATTAGACCCCCGCTCATACCACAGCCATTCTCCCACAATATAATGTAAAGATAGATTTCTATACTTATTTGTGACATAGCGTTGATAGGGGTCGGCTATTTCAACGGATACCCCAAGATTTTCTTTAGTAGCTCTACCTCTAGGTGACACATTGAAATCAGGCCTTGTGTATATAAGTTCTGCCAGCTTAACAAAGGCCTCATTGGCAGATTCAAATTTATATGTGCTCATACAATACCCATTTCCTCCAAAGTATTTTTTATAGATACGTCAAAACTATCTCTGTAGCTTGTATTTAGATTTTTATTATACCGCATGGACATTATCTTAGAGTTAACACCTACCAAGGCTGCTACTGAAACTTTTGGTGGTGAAAGTTTTATTAATTCATGAAACCTCTTTACGTATATATATTCAGAGTGAAGGTTTAGGTTCTGATAATTAAGAAGTTGCATAACATCCGCAAGATAATATGATGGTCTCACGTAGTCAAAATCAATCATCCAAACGCCGTCTTTATTAAAAATCCAGTTAGCTGGCTTGGCATCCTTGAAGAGAGAAGGCCTAAAGTAGTTTGATACCCTGTCTATTTCATCATCTAAAACTATCTGGTTTACAACTAGTCCTTTACTGTCTGCGTAAAGCGATATATTTTGTTTCAGACTGCTCAGATATTTCTTTTTTATTTCGTTGCCTTCTATTCGACTTGACCATATGGTGTATATTTTTGCCAGCTCCTTTAGACACCTGTCTATATCCTTGCTTGATAATGTGGTCTTACTTGCTCCACAAATAAATTTTGTGACTACTTCTAGCTCTTTTGTGTTGGAGCTGATAATTTCAGAAACTCGAAACCCTAGGTTCTTAAATACGCCATTATACTTAATTTCACTGTCAAATCTTTCTTGAGATTCAAAAGTCTTAATTATTAAGTTGTCTATTCGTCGTATCCTGTTGTAGTTGCTATGCATAGAGTGTCTAGATTGATCTTATTATTGTATCAGCTTGCCTATCGTCTGAGAATACTACTAGCCTTTTAAGTAATAAATTAAATAATGAAACGATAGAATCATTGTCAAGTTGATGTAGATATTCTAATCTTTCATATACGTCTCTTGCGGAATTAACGACCAACTCCTCTGGAAATATATCTTCGTGCTTAGCGTATTCTTTTGGAACGAGAGGAATGCACAGTCCCCATAACGATTCAAATAGGCGTTGAGTATATTGTCCAGTTTTATAGTATCTTTCGGGCGCAATAATTACATTGGCAAATGCTTGTGTGTATATGCTATGCACTTGCTCAAACCCCACTCGACAATTGAAGTTAACATTTGGAAATTGATCAGTTTTTGTCCATTTCCCATATATTTCGGCAGGTGAACCCAGTAGTCGAGAGGCTTCGTTATAGTATATAGAAAAACTTTGGTCGCGCCCGTACTGGTTCCCTATATACACTAAGTCAATACTCTTACTGTTCTTATCATAGCTTGCTAGATCATCGTGCATCTGAGCAGTACGATTCGGATCCATTGGAAATAATAATGAGGTTCGATTATTCTTAGGAAATAGTGATGGTTCAAAAATTAAGAATTTATTCAAATTCATTTGATTAATTTCACTCTGACTTAACTGTTGATCTTTGTCCCATATGAAGATTGGCTTGCCTAGTAGGTTATAGTGTTTGATAAGTTCATTCTGCCTATCAAGGTCTGGAGTATAGGATCGGTCTTCAGTACTAATACCTGTATTTCTTCCTGGTATTGGCCATCTATACTCTAGAAATAGTATGTCTATATCGGGAAATCCAAAACTATCAAAACTTAGGCTTGAGGTAGAAAGATCTATACCCGCTTCATCAAGATCGCGATTTTTTTGCAACATAACTATTTTCATACCCCGACTTATGAGTGACTTAAGTAAGGTCATTCGATGACTTCTTCCTCCATCAGGCGTATCAACGACGCCGTTACCAAGAAAACCCCATGCACTATAGCCGATCCTAAAATTCAACGACACAGATAGTCTCCTTATAGGTGTCTATAAACAAGTCATATTTAGATAGCCTATTTATCCAACATTCTATGTAGCGGTCATAATTTACAGACTGAAATTTACTGCCATACCTAGGCGTTGATAGTATATAATTCATGAGATCATCACTATTATCTACAAGGATTTGGGTATCTAAGTCGTATTGTTTTATAGAATAACCCAAGCCTTGAAAAGAGTCTTTGATGATATCTCCTGCATTCTCTCTACAAAAATGAGCCTCATCGCGAACCCCTGAAGCTTCTTTGTCAACAATATTGAGCTCACTAACGATACTTTGAAATTCAGTTTCAATTTGTGGCATCGTGTGCATTGATTTTGTTGTTATAAAAAGCCTAGACCCTTGTTTGCCATAGGTATTGAAAGCTGATTTTAGGAACTCTCTAACATCGACAACATGATATAGCATATGCATCATAAGGATAACATCAAACTTACCAAAATCGGATGGTAAATGAACTCCGTCGTATACCCTATAGGTAATTTCGTAGTTTTGTTTAATTTGAGGATTCTCAATTATATCTATAGCCGATACGGCCACCGAGGGGTTTCTTTTCTTGATTTTTGATAAGAAAGATCCGTTGCCAGCGCCAATGTCAATGACAGACATATCACTACAATCCCCGATGAGTGTAACCAGGATGTCGCGTATTGACCGATTACGATTTGAGTATCTTTTTAGAAACTCACCCCTTGAAGGTATTTGATTCCTGTCTCCGTATAGTCCACGGAGATACTCAAAGTCTTGAAAATTTTTACTCACAATTTGCCTTCCTGACTAATATCCGCTCGTTAAACAGAACGTAGTCAATAGCTGAAGTATAAAAAGTTCCGATAGCATCTTCTGGCGTGCGTGCGATTGGACGTCCACGTATATTGAGAGAAGTATTAATTATAATGGGAGTCTTAGTTTTTTTGTTAAAGGAATGGAGCAACTCGGCAAGGAATTTATCATCCTCATTTATGATTTGGACACGACAAGTATTATCAACATGTACTAGAGACGGAATCTTATCTATCCAGTTACTGCTAACCTTATATACGTATGTCATGTAGGGGCCACTCTTGTGCTTATTATTATGAACTAGCACTTCATCCAGGTGACGCTTGAGTATAAAGCCTCCGTAAGGACGAAACTCTTCACGATACTTAATCGCCTTGTTTAGGTGATCTCTCATCTCGGGACTACAGGGACTTGCTAGTATACTTCTGTTACACAGGGCGCGAGGTCCGCACTCCATGCGACCTCGGAAACAGGCGATAGTTTTACCCTTGCTTAATTCTTCTGCGGAGAAATCAGCAGGATCGCCTAAGACTTCGTATGGGATCTTGCTATTCTTCAACATATTAATTATGTATTCATCGCTGTATTTCGGCCCAAGCTTAGAGGTATCCACCGTGTCTGGCAGTGTGTTAAATTTTTTGTAGAATACATATATAGCAGCCCCCATTGAACATCCAGCATCATGAGGAATCGGTGGAACACAAAATTCCTTACTCGAATATCTATCGGTAGCTAAGCCGTTAAATACACTGTTCTGAGCTACACCGCCAACAAGCACAATGCGATTAGATATTGATGTAATATAGTCAAGTTGATGAAAGCCAATAGTTTCAAGAGTGTTCTGCAGGGCGAATGATATATCGTAATGCTTTTGGGTGATAGGATCATCATGCTTTCGATTATCACCAAATTTTCTGTAGAAAGAGCAGCCTAGGCGCCGTCCTCTTGGCTGAAAGCTGCGTTGCATTATCAGATTTCTTTTAATTTTAAATCTACCTTTAGCAAGAAGACTAATGTTTTTTGAAAAGTAATCGCAATATTTACTATCGCCGAAACTAGCAAGGGCCATGACTCGACCTTCGCCTTCGCCACGTTTGAACCCTAGATAATCAGTTACCGCACCGTAGAGATATCCTAGTGAATTAGGGTCATGCTGTTTAATGAGAGTTTCTGTCGTTATGTCATTCTTTTCATCGCGTCTGAAGTGAACTGCTAATGTACTAGCACTTTCGCCAACGCTATCGTTTGATAAAACGACACAATCCCTAAATCCGGAGGCATAGTAGCCATACCAAGTGTGGGCATAATGATGATTGACATAGTGTATTCTAGCCTTATCATTTCCTATGAGTTTTTTGATCGACCGTACTTTGTTATGAAAATTTAACAACCAGACAAACTCGTAGTAGAAACGCTTTCTTTTAAAGACGGAGAAATCTATAAGAGCATAGAACGGATTATTATGCTTTAAATATGACCTCCAGCATTCCCTAGGGTTAAAGTAAAACGCAACATCCGTTATGTCTTCAGCCGTCAAATTAGCCTCTGAAAGGCAATATTTGATAGCGCTTAAGGGAAATGACCCTGAATGTTTCACGCCGTTGAATCGTTCTTCTTCGGCAAAGGCGATAACCTCACCGTTACATATTAGGGTAGCTGAAGCGTCATGATTAAAAGCGGTAATTCCTAATATCACGGACTTCGACATGCTAGACATCCCTCCATTGATATGCGTCTTCAAAAAGCTTATCTGCGATTTTTTCATAATTCCAGTCGTTTATCTCTATAGTTTTAGTGGTTATGACATCCTTAAAAGTGTCCGCTAAGGATACAAAAGACTCCTGCCATTCAAGACTATATTTTACGAGCCCATCGACACCGCCTTTACTATTGACATATTCTGCCCATTTATCGTTTCTATGTGTTAATGTCCGAGCGATATGTTTTTTTAGACTACTCTCCGATAGTATTAGCAAGTACTGTGAGATGTTAAGGTCGCCGAGTTTTTCTAGTTGTTTTTGAACCTTGTGCTTAGAGTAATCGGAGAGGTCTGCCCCCTGAGTGGCGAGAAAAGTAAGAAGGAATCTCTCAATCGTAACAAAAGCTTCTGCGCCCGAGGGGTTGTTGGCAAACTTAGATTTGTCAAGCATCTCCTGATACTGGTTTAGATTGCTTATAATTTTGTCTATGTGCTGTTCTACATGATCAACCGAAAGCGCTTTTGCTTCAAGTTTATGTTCGAGCATACGCTGCGTGTAGTGCTCGCTAATGAATAATTTCGTTGAAGATGGATACTCTTTAACTATACGTTGTTGGACTAGATTTAATATTGAGCTTTTCCCCGAAGCAGAGACGCCATCCAAAATAATTCCTCGCATAAGTTCTCCTAAGGTGTTTTAGTTCTCATATACTATGATAGTATAAACCACTTCTTCCTGCTATGTGGGTTTATTAGAGTGCAATATGTCGATTGGTATAATATAGAATTGCTAATTCTCGCGACCACATTCTATAATTTGCCAGTTATTATCCATTGCTAATTCTTTCAATCCCGGCAATGGATTTACCGCTACTGGGTTAGGGACGCTGAAAAGCATTGAGATATCGTTATTTGAATCACCATAAGCAGAGATGGCTTGACCGCCAAGAGACCTACAGATTGACCTTAAATGCTTGTCTTTCTCGTGTATCGTTTTACGGCGCGGTCTAGTCTGGTGAATGATACCTCGCGCAGAGTAGTGATGAGTTCCATCGCTTACGGTTGCGCCCAATCTTCTCCCGAGTGCTTCTACGAATATACGAGGAGATCCAGATATCAATACTATATCCTCCTTAGCATCCTTAATGGAGTCCAATATTACTTGCATCTCTGGAAAGATGTTGGCCGCATCTTTTTCGCCCACCTCATTAGCTAAACGACGTAAATATTTTATAGACAACCCCTTAGTGCCTTCGCTAAACCCTTGGACGACTTGACGAATATATTCATTGTTGTCTAGCTCTTTATATGATAAAATTCTTTCAATCTCGCTGTCTGTCAATCTTATCTGTCCATCGGAAAGAATTTTATTAAAAGCGTGTTCAACAACCGCTCCAGGCATCAGGGTCCCATCAACATCAAACGCATGGATTTTCCTATCGCCAAAATTAATATTTAATTCACTCATAAATAATTCCTCTCTCAACTGTACAACGAAGGACCAAGTCTCTACAATACCAAAAAACTCTCAAGGCTCAAGGCGACTAGAGTCTTCTGGGGTTGTGCTACATAGATTTTAATAAATTGACACTATCACTTAAATATTATACAATAATGAGCGAGATACTCTTGAAATACCTGGAGGGTGGCCTTCGGGTATTTTTGTTTTAAATTTTTATACCAACGGGAGGTAACCATGACAAAAACTGCATCCAAAAATCAGTACGCCGATTCGCGCGATTTCATGACAAGTCTGCTGTTTCGCAAATGGACTATCGCAATTATTATTTCGCTTGGCGTTGAGACTAAGCGCTATTCTGCGCTGTATCGCTCTCTTCCGGGGGTGACTCAGAAAGTGCTTACCGAGCACCTCAAGCAACTAGAACGCACCGGCATCGTCCGGCGCTTTTTCTATCCGACAATTCCACCGCGGGTTGAATATGAATTGACGAAAACCGGTCTCGAATTGTTAAAGTTAACGGATGGTATAACTGTTTGGTTCGATTCTCATTCTGAAACTCTGCACAAATCTCAGAAAACCTACAACAAGAGGCGCGTAACTGTGTTGCGGCGATTATAAGTTACGGTTTTTCTCTATCGCCTCCAACACCTCGCGGTGTCGTAACTTTGCTTGCTTTTGCTTGCGACTACTTCGCCGCAACAGCCGATATGGAACGAACAAAATTCCAAAAATAACATAGATCAATACGTACCAAAATGCCACAAAAACCCAAGCAAACAAAATGAGCGCGGCAGCAACCAAACTAAGCAACACTTTCATCACTGGATTATCCACGTCCGTTATTTTCCAAATGCGCTTTGCCAAACCGATAAACGATAGCGGCGAAGATATGACAATATTTTCAGATTTTAGTTTACTCATGTTTTTAGTTTACTTGTAGCTTTTATTGGTGTAAAGTTAGTGACTAAATATCATTTTTGGCAAGTTCGTTAATTTAATTTTTGACTCAAACTAAAACATAACTACGCCTCTATAAATTTAACAAACCTCTTAGAAACTAACATACTGGCGTTGCCGTAGCAGACTTTTAAGTACCGTCTTGTCAAGCAAATTAATGTCTGCTAACGTAAAAATAACAGAGTTAAATACAAAGTTCACGCTCTGATGAAAGGGAGTTTATGGTGTCAAGAAAAACATATTGCTTGGCGGCAATATTTATCGCGGTTGGGGCGCCACTCGTGTTGGCTAGTGTAGCCCTAGCTGCGCCAGCAGGCGTCAGTAATGTCGAGAACTTTATACGAAGCGTCATCCAAGTGGTGGCGAGACTAGCCGGTCTGGTAGCGACCGGCTTTTTTGTTGCTAGCGACTTTACTTATATCACTAGCTCGGGAAGTCCTGAGCAGCTCAACAAAGCGAAGCGCACTATCACATGGTCAGCAATTGGTTTGGCAATTGTCATTGCGGCGTTTGTTTTGGCGAACATCGTGACGACCTTAGCGCGACAAGCTTTCGGAGGATAGCAATTCATGTTCGACCTTGTCGATGTTTTCGCTAGTAATTTGGTGTTATTTGCTGATACTGCTGGCGCCATAAAAACCGTGCGCGATTATGTTTTGCCGACAGCCAAGATTTTATCGGGCATCGCGTCGCTAGCTTGTGCTTTCTTTTTAGCTCACGCTGGCTATGTTTACATGACTAGCAGCGGCAAGCCAGATCGCATGGAACACGCTAAAAGCATCGCCAAGAAAGCTGTAATCGGACTAGTCATTGTACTGGCCGCCGTGACGATAGTTTCCATTTTGAACGGTTCATATCAAGCGGTGCAAAATCCAAATAACGCTAGCCTACCGAGTCTACAAGCCGTCACGCCCAAATCAGAAAACAATGGTTTGATTGAAACGATCATCAAAGCCGTGACGGGGCTGTTGTCGTCAATCATCAACGCCATAGCCTCGCCGTTTTTGAATGCACTAGAATTTTTCACCAAATCGACGCCACTGATGGCGAGCAATAAAGCTGTGTTTAACCTATGGTTGGCGATTGTTGGCATCGCTGATATGCTGCTGATTTTAGTCGTGGCGCTGGTCGGCTTTCAGGTCATGAGCGCGTCAAGTTATGGCTTTGACGGAGTTGAAGTCAAGCACCTGCTGCCACGTATAGTGCTGATATTTTTACTAATGAATACATCAATATTTTTGATTGATGGCATCATTAATCTATCTAACGTTCTCATCTCGGCCGTAAATCAAGCTTCGGGTGCATCGACCGTCTGGAGTACGTTTATCAAAGTTGTCGAAAAAAACGTCTGGTCAGGGCGTGGCGGCGTTGTTAATCATGGTGGCGTTTTTGATTTGCTCGGTCATATTGTTGGTGTATTATGTTATGCGTTTGATCACTTTGTTCATCGGCACTGTTTTATCGCCGCTGGTGAGTATGCTGTGGCTGGTGCCGGGGTTTTGTGATTTTGTCGAAACTTCAATGAAGGCATTCTTATCAACAATTTTCGTTTTGTTTGTTCATGTAGTTATCTTGCAATTAGCATCTTCGCTGTTTTCTGGCATGGCGACTACCGGTAACAATGCTCTGCCTGATACTTTGATTGCGATGGTAGCAGGCATAGCAACCATTCTAACTTTATTAAAAGTTCAGGGCGTGATGATGCAATTTAGTTTCGTTAGTATGGGCGCACGCAATCTAAAGAAGCTGGGTGGTCAATTTATGAACGGCGTCAGCTACATGACGGGCACCAGCTCGAAAGTGGCACACAAGACAACCCAGCGCGTGAAGAATACCACTCACGCTGCCAAAAAAGCCCGGGTTCACTCGACTCTCGAAACGGTAGCACGCCAAACGAAATCGGATGAGGTCCATTAAACTAAAACGGAACATCCCCTAAACTTAGGAGTGAATAGCAACTAAGTAAAAGGAGATGTTCCTAATGTCTACCATACCAAAGTTTGCCAGTAACAAGAAGTACTGGCAGATCCTTAACAAACTAGTCTTTGGCGATGAGGTGTCTTGTCCTCGCTGCCATAAGGGTCTTCATGAGAACTATTGCAACAGATATCTATGGTGCAAGCTCTGCCGCAAGAAGTATCGTCCAACCAGCTACCAGGCTAGCTGGCTATACGGCATGAAGCTAAGTCCCCGGCAGCTGTTCATCCTGCTCTACTGTTGGCAAACAAAACGCTCAACGGAAACGTCATACCTATTAGCCGGCGTAAGCTATACTACTGTTCGGCGCTGGTTTGCCCGATTCCGCAAGCAACTGCCTGACAGCAGCAAGCTCACCGCCATGCTGGAGGGTGTGGTGCAAGTAGATGAAAGCTACTTTGGCAAGAGGCGATCCAAACAGCCTCAGCACATCGTAGTTGGCGCTAAAGATACTACGACCGGGCGCATTGCCCTACGCATTACCGACAGCCGAGATAGACAACCGCTTGAACAATTTGTTCAGGATTACATCGTAGCAGGCAGCCTAGTGGCGAGTGACAAATGGTGGGCGTATGACGAGCTAGAACTACTTGGCTACGCTCATGAGAGTTGGAATCATAGCAAAGGGCGCTTTGCCGGTACCAACCAAGGAGAGAATATCTGGAGCGTGACGAAGCGGCATGCTCGGAAGCTGTTCGGCGGAAGAATCCTGACGAGACAGCTAGACTCTCTTTGTTTAGAATGGATAGCAAGAGCTAACCAGCCAGAACTGTTCGCCAGCCCAATAGCATTCCTGCGGTTTACTATGGCTTACGGGTTAGTTGGGTGAACCTTAATAGGTTCGCCACATTAGCTATATATTACAAATACTCCTTAACTATCTTATCCGCTAATTCTATAGCCGATTTTATCGTATTCTCAAGGTCATAGTACCTATATTCGCCCAACCTACCACCAAAAAGCACTCTTTTGTCTTTGTATTCTTTTTCCGCTAAAAGTTTATACTTCCTATACAGTTTTTTATTCTTTTCATCCTCAATTGGATATATCCGCTCCAGTCCCCTGGTGTATTCAACTGGAAATTCGTAACCAATAATCGTCTTACTACTCTTCGCCTCAGGATGAAAATGTTTATATTCTGTAACTCGCGTATATTTGTATTTCTTTTGCGGGTAATTAACGACGGCAACAGGCTGAAATTCATCCATATTCTTCTTGATAACTTCGAATTTTAACGATCTATAAGCTAGCTCTCCGAGCGAAAACTTAAAGTATTCATCAATAGCTCCAGTGAATATTTTTAAACTACTGTATCCGTTCTGTCGCTCAATTTTTTCAGATTCAACAAGAAAATCTGCATTATAAATAATATCGATGCTTCCGCTGTATGTCTCATTGGCATGGCTCACAATACTCTTAAAGAGGTCATCGTAGCTTGTTTCTGGAATTCCCTGGAATTGACCAGCAAACGCCTCATTATTATCATCCCATCTGATTTGATACCGGCTGAATAAATCAGGAGGCAGAGTTTCAGCCAATCGTCCCCACTGTTTTTCGGTATAGTTTTTAAAAAATGATTCAAACAATTCTTTCCCAAAAACGGCGTAGCCAGCTTCTTTTGCATTTTTTGCCTGAGATACTTCAATGCCGCCAGTACGCTTAGATATAAACTCTTGAGCGGCTTTTGGTGTTAATTTTTTATGATAATAATCATTAATCGAGTTCAAGTTTAACGGCATATCATAATAACTGATCTCGCCTGTCTCGTCTTGGACCAGCGCCGCCAATTATTACATCATAGTGTTTCGTATTCTTTGACACAAAATTATTGAGCTTAAAAACCTCTCTTCGTATATAACCTAGCAAAGGTCGTTTTATTTCATGCGTACGAAATTCACCGTTGGCAATTCTAGAACGATGTTCACTGCTATTTAAAATCACGTTCTCCATCGCGCGTATCGGACCGGCATGAGAAAAAACGACTACGTGGACATTGGCATTATTGATGTATTTTTCACACAATTCATTCAAAAACCGGTAATTTCTCATCAAAAATTCGTAATTATTCTCGCCGGTTTTACCCACCCTAAACAAATTGTCGCCATCTTTTTTAAATTTCGAATACGCCTCGTCAATCTTTTCTTGGATATGACCCACATTCTCTTTGCCAGAAAATTTTCCGTAATCAAATTCTCTAATTCTGGGGTCAATGGCAAGTTCGTCATTAGATTTACCGATCGCCTTCATATAAACTTGAGCGCTGTGGACAGTACGTTTCAGCGGCGAGCTGATGAAGATAACGTTTTCGACCGCAGAAGGTCGGAACTCTAGAGCAGCCTTTTTTATCTCCGCCACACCCTTGTCAGTTAGGTAAAACTCATCGTCCGCGCTGCTGGATAAAATATTCAATTCGTTACTTTGACTGTGCCCGTGTCGGATAAATGTTATTTTCATAGCTCCAAAACCTTATTTAAATCTATTATAAATCTTATTAAAATCAACAAAATAGCTCAGCAGCAGGACTCGCTTTGTACTAAATCGAATATTCCCATCAAAAAGCATCGACACCCTACTGCGCA
>ERZ773050.324-NODE-324-length-28000-cov-9.027196_pt1 | contig 28000 bp, 21 predicted proteins | sample MGYA00580632_ERZ773050 | MGnify/ENA primary metagenome ERZ773050 (study PRJEB29015, sample SAMEA2738123) | human oral metagenome | biome: human oral; feature: human-associated habitat; material: saliva | place: China | collected 2166 ... | reverse complement strand
GTTGGGGGAGGAGCAGTCCATGCGGATCTTGCCGTCCCAGTCCAGGGTCATGAAGTGCCAGGCCGGGTCCACCTCGGGGTTGACCACCGTGAGCTCCAGGCCGTAGCGCTCACCGATCGCGCCCCAGTAGTCCACCGAGGCGCCGCCCAGCGGGTCGGCCCCGATGCGCACGCCGGCCTTGCGGATCGCCTCGAGGTCGATGACGCTCTCCAGGTCGTTGACGTAGGTCTCCAGGTAGTCGTGCTTGATGATGTGGGGGCCGTCGAGGGCCTCGGCGACCGGGACCCGCGGGACGTCCTGCCACCCGGAGGCGAGCAGCTCGTTGGCGCGGTTGGCGATCCACGTGGTGGCCTCCGAGCCGGCCGGGCCGCCGGTGGGCGGGTTGTACTTGAAGCCGCCGTCGCGCGGCGGGTTGTGGGAGGGGGTCACCACGATGCCGTCGGCCAGGCCGGGTCCGCTCGTGCGCACCCCCGCCTCGGTCCCGGCGCCGTTGGCCAGGAGGATGGAGTGCGAGACGGCCGGGGTGGGCGTGTAGGCGCCCCGGGCGTCGACGGCGGTGGTCACCCCGGCCCCGGCGAGCACCTCGACGGCGGTGCGCCAGGCGGGCTCGGACAGGGCGTGCGTGTCGCGGCCCAGGTAGAGGGTGCCATCGGTGCCCTGGGAGCGGCGGTACTCCACGATGGCGGCGGTCGTGGCCACGATGTGGGCCTCGTTGAAGGCGGTGTCCAGAGAGGAGCCGCGGTGCCCGGAGGTACCGAAGACGACCTTCTGGGCCGGGACGGCGGGGTCGGGGACGAGGTCGTAGTAGGCGGAGACGACCTCGTCGACGTCGATGAGGTCTTCGGGCTGTGCTGGCTGTCCTGCGCGTGCGTGCATGGGCACAGTGTGTCACGTGCCACTGGTCGGATCAGCCCGTTTCGCTGTGCGAAACACTGCCGTTCCGAGGCTGGGACGCGGTGATCGGCGGGGCGCCATGCCCGACGACGACGGCGTTGTGGGAGGGCTCGCCGTGAGGGGCGCCGTGGAAGTGCCGTAGGTCCCGGGCGGTGGGGCGAGCGCGGCCAGTTAGGGACACACCCACTGCCCGTGCCGCCGGCCGGCGGGCTGGAGGTGGTGGGTTGGAGGCGGATGGCCAGCGGCGGGCACGAGGCCCGATACCCGAGGCCCGGAGCTCCCCTACACCGGCAGCCACTCCAGGATGTCGAGGTTCGCACGTTCCGCCAGCCACAGCTCGGCCCGCCTGACCCGGTTGCCCATGATGAGCAGCGAGCCGCGCACGGCGTGCGGCACGTTCCTGAACAGCATGTAGGTGTCCCCACCGGCGTCGACCCCGATACGGTCCTGACCCAGCAGGTGCAGGCGCGTCACCGGGCGGGTCGGGTCGGCGGACAGCGCCTGCCACGCCTCGGCCGGTATCCCCTGCGGCAGGAGGCCTGCCATGTCACTGGCGTACTCGCCGGGCTCCTGACCCACCGACGCGATGACGACGTCGAGGTGATGGTCCTCGGAGAGCACGGGCAGCCGGTCCGTCTGATCGGTGTCCACGCACAGGCGGGTCCACCCCATGGCGCCCCGGGCCTGCTCCTGCTCCGAGACCCCGATCCGGTGCAGTGAGCCGGTGGCCGATCCGTGGTCGGTGACGGCGCGCACGTCGCGTTTGATGACCCGGTGGGAGGCGTTGCGCATGAGGTTGGGGAGGCGGCGACCGTGGACGTGGATGAGCTCGGCGACATCGAGGTCGGGCACGCCGGGCGCGCCGGACACGCCGGTGGTGCCAGCGGTCTCGGGTGCGAATCCGTGGCTCTTGAGCTGCTTGCGCTCGCGGCCTCCCAGCCGAAGGCCGGTGCGCAGGAACTCGGCGCCCAGGAGGAGGCTCCCGGCGCTGCGCGTGTGAGGACGGGCGGCGAAGGCGGTGGCGAGGGTCCGGGCGAAGGGGGTGCCCGTGAGCCGTGGCCCGGCGTCGGTGTCGACCGGGGTGGGGGCCTTCGGCGCCAGGTGTGACAGGCCCGGAAGCCGGTCGACGCCGAGGCGCTGGGAGGTCTGGGCGGCCGTGCGGGTAGCCGCTCGGCCCGTGTCGGCCGCTGCCCGGGACATCGTGTCGGCGGCCTTGGCGGCACCGGAGGCGGCCTGTTCGGCGAGGCCTCGGGCCTGGGCGGTCAGGGCATCGCGCGAGGGGATACCGGGCAGCTTCATGGCGGTCCTTCATACGTGGGAGCAACTGGGAGGCGTCGGCTTGGATGGTCGGCTGCCTCCGAGGTTAAGAAGCAGGTGGTGCGCAGGACATGGGTACTCTGGCCCGGGCGTCGGCGCCACTGCGCTGTCACCCGGGCCGCCGCTCCGCTCGCCGGGGACGCGGCCGAACCCCAGCGTCCAGCAGGAACGAGGAACCCATGACCGTCAGCCGTATCGCCACGACCAACGCCCCCGCCGCCGTCGGCCCCTACTCCCAGGGCGTCTCCACCGGTCAGGGGGCCGGCTCGCTCGTCTTCGTCTCCGGGCAGGTGCCGCTCGACCCGGCCACCGGCGCGCTCGTCGAGGGAGACATCCAGGCCCAGGCCGAGCAGGTCCTCAAGAACGTGGGCGCCATCCTGGCCGAGGCCGGGCTCGGGTACGACGACGTCGTCAAGACCACGGTCCTGCTCGCCGACATCGCCGACTTCGCCGCCGTCAACGAGGTCTACGCCCGCTACTTCACCGGCGAGACCCTCCCGGCCCGGGCCGCCTTCGGGGTGGCCGCCCTGCCGCTGGGGGCCGGCGTCGAGATCGAGGCCATCGCCGCCCGGTCCTGAGCCGGTCTGATCGAGAGCCGTCCCCGAAGCCACGCCGACACGTGCCAGACCGGCGCTGGTCGTACGGGTACGAACCGGGGTCGGCTGCATCCGATGGGGCGCCGCCCCCACCAGCACGGGGTGTCTGACCCTGCCGGTGGGGCGACCCGTTCACTAGGCTCTTTCCCGGTTCCACGTCCACGGGGTGTCCTCTCGTCGAGGGCGCCCCGTGTTGCTCTCCCCATGGCAGACGGCGTGACCGCGGGTAAGGATGAGGCACGGCTGGCGGCCGCAGAGTCACCAGCCGGCCAGGACCCACGTCGAGGTTTCATGAGAGGAAGACGATGCCGCCCACGCGCCTTCCTCTCGTCATCCGCCTCGGAGGGATCCGCTCGCTGCTGTCCTTCTGCGCCATCATGACGGCGGGCCTGGCGGCCGCGCTCTCACCGGTCGCCGTAGCGGTGTGGGCGCCCTCGCTCGCCGCCCTCACGCTCCTGCCGGCCCTGCTGGGCGCCGGCGGCGTCGGCTACTACCTGTGGCGCGGTCTGTCCGCACGGCGCATGTTCGAGCAGGCGCTGCGGCACTACGCGCAGGTCACCGACGACTACGAGGTCACCGAGCTCCATGCCCGTCTCATCCCTGAAGGCGAGACCCGCGGCGCCCACGTCATGGCCCACTACCGCTGGTTCCGCGACGAGTACGAGAGCCTGACCCGCTCCTGGCAGGACCTCGGCAGCCCCCGGGGCGCCCAGTGGTTCGAACCGGGAGTGCTCCAGCGGGTCCGTGAGATCAAGCGGTGCTCGGCCGCGCTGGAGTCGACCGACGACATCATCGCCAGCAACGCCGCGTTCCTGAGCCTGTCCTCCAACTGGGAGAGGCTCTGGCGCCAGGAGCAGCAGCCGGTTCTTCATGAGCTCGACCTGCTCCTGGGCCAGTGCCAGTGGATCGACTCCTGCGCGTTCACTCCCCGCGGCACGGTGGAGGTGCGCGAGCTGGTGCGGGCCCACCACCAGCGCCTCAGCGAGATGACTGCGGAGCTGTCGGCCGGCTTGCTGCAGCCCTCGGCGGCGCTTGACGAGCTTGCCTGGATGGCGGCCGATGCTCGCCGGGCGGGGCACGGCCTGTCGCTCCGCGCAGCCAGTGCTGAGCCTCCCCTCAGCCCCCTCGACGTCGGAGCCTCCGCCCGCCCGGGTACCCACGCCCTGCTGGACGTCGTCGGCCCCGGAAGGAACGCCGGCTACTGGAACCCGGTCAGCTCTGGTGCCGAGGGGAGAGCCGTCGTGCCTGTCGGCCACGCGGGCCCGCGACGGCTCCTGAATGCCGGTGCGGGATATCTCGGGGACGGGACCTTCCCGGGATGCTGACGTCGGCACACCTCACACGCCACGCTCACGTCAGAGGAAGGAAGTGCTGATGAGGCACATGAAACGGTCCGGCATCGTCGGGCTCGGTGGAATCTGGTCGGTGACGGCCTTCGTCGCCAATGTGGTGGTGAGCCTGGCCCTCATCGCCGTGCTGCCGATCATGGTCATCTGGCCCTTCGGGGAGAGCCATCACCCCAGCGTGGAGGTCCACGACGAGGCCGGGGTGCTCCAGAGCGAGCCACTGGCCAAGGAGATCCAGGCGATGCGCTTCCGTCAGGACGTCCACGTTGCCGTGCTCACAGTCCCGGGCTGGGACGTCGACAACCTCAACGACTCGGTGCTGGAGTACGCCCGCTCGCACCAGGGCGACACCGACGTCCCGTGGATCTCGACGTCGAACCCCAACTACTGGAGCGACGGCCTGGTGATCCTGGCGGTCGCCCCGGAGGCGCGCAAGGTCGGCTGCTACTTCGGTGAGGACGTCGCGGTCCCACTGGAGCAGCAGGCCGCCATCCAGAACGCCGCCAAGGAACAGTACCGCCGGGCCGACTGGTACGGGGGCACTCTCTCCATGGCGGCCAAGACTGCCGACGTCATCGGTCGGCCCGGCGGTGGTGACGTGGGCACGACCTACGTCCTGCCCGGAATCTCGGCGCTCGTGGGCCTCGTCTGGCTCTGGTGGTACCTGTGGCGCGGTTTCGCGGCGCGACGCCGGGCGCGCGAGGCGCTGCGCCACTACTCGCAGGTCACCCACGACTACGAGACCACCGAGCTCCTGGCCGGCACGATCCCCGAGGATGAGCCGCACGGCGCCCAGGTCATGGCCCGCTACCGGTGGTTCCGTGAGGAGTATGAGAAGGTCACCCGCTCCTGGCAGGACTTCGGCAACCCCCACTGCACCCAGTGGTTCGGCATGTCGGTGCTGAGACGGGCCACCGAGCTGGAGAAGCGTTCCGAGCTCCTGGACTCCCTCGACGACGTCATCGCCAACACCGCCACCTTCCTGAGTCTGTCGCCCGGCTGGGACCGTGTCTGGAGCAACGAGCAGGGGCCGGTCCTGGAGGACCTGCAGTCGCTGCGGAGACTGTGCCACCAGGTCGACAGCGCCGTCGTCGCCGAGAACGGTTCGATCGCCGAGCGCTCCAAGGAGGAGCGGGAGTGGGTCCGCTCCCGTAAGCAGCGCTTGGATGACATGACCTCCGATCTGGAGGACGGTTCGCTCCAGCCCTCGGCTGCGCTGGACGAGCTCGACGAGATCGCCAGTGAGACGAAGACGAAGGCCTCTCGGCTCGCACGCGAGGCCATTGACGCCGACACCTCCAGGTACGCCGACGAGCGCCGTCGACGCTACGACGACTCGAGCTCGTCCACGGATGCCGCTTACGCCGGCTACTGGTATCTGGGTGGGGGGCACGGCAGCTACAACCCGCACTCGACGATCCGCCTCAACCCCTCGTCCCCGGCCATCTCTGCTATCGGCTCATCCGGCTCGTCCAGCTCGGGCGTCGGCGCCGGCGGGTCCTTCAGTTCCTTCACCCCGGTCTCCGACCTGGTGGTGGGATACAGCTCGGCCTCCTCCTACACGCCGTCGAGCAGCTCCAGCTCCGGGTCCAGCTTCTCGGGAAGCAGCTTCTCCGGCGGCTACAGCGGTGGTGGCGGCTTCTCCGGGTCCGGCTCCTCCTCGAGCTTCTGAGCCGGTGCGAGCGGGTCCTGTCGATACTGCCTCTGCCCGCCTCCGGGGTCGCCCGGCCCCCGCTAGGATCGACACTGAAAACGTCCAGTCAGTAGGGAGCTAGTAGGGAAGTGGGGCTCGGATGGAGCAGCTGGGGCAGAACCCCGCCACACGCTCGGGCGGAACTCGTTCAGTGGTGGCCTTCACCGCCATCATGATCCTGGGCCTGACCATGGTCCTCTCGCCGCTGATCGTATGGCTTTGGCCATCGAAGAAGGAGGCGGTGGCCACCTACCGGCCCACGGTCGAGGTCCAGGACGAGGCCGGCGTGCTTGACAGCACGGCGCTGAGCGACAAGCTCAAGAATCTGGAGTTCCGCAAGCAGGTCCACCTGGCTGTCCTGACGGTGCCGGGTGAGGACGTCTCCAACCTCAACGATGCTGTGCTGGAGTATGCCCGTTCGCATGCGAGCGACACTGATGTTCCGTGGGTCTCGACGTCGAACCCCAAGTACTGGAGTGACGGCCTGGTGATCCTGGCGGTCGCCCCCGACTCGCGCAAGGTGGGCTGCTACTTCGGTGAGGACGTCAAGGTGATGAGCAGCCAGGAGGACGACATCCAGGAAGCCGCTAAGTCCCAGTTCCGGGAGAAGGACTGGGACGGGGGTCTGGTCTCCATGGGGAAGGAGTCCACGAAGTACGTCGGTAAGCCTCGCAGCGACCTGCGAGCCTTCTTCCTGCAGCTGTCCTTCCCGGTCGCCGGGCTCGGTGCCACCGGTATCGGTGTCTACCTGTGGCGAGGACTCATGGCCCGCCGACGGGCCGGTGAGGCGCTGCGCCACTACTCGCAGGTCGCTCACGACTACAGGGCCACTGAACGGCACGCCCAGCGAATCCCGGCCGAGGAGCCCCACGGGGCGCAGGTCATGGCCCGCTACCGCTGGTTCCGCGACGAGTACGAGAACCTGACCCGGTCATGGCAGGACTTCGGCAGCCCCCGAGGCACCCAGTGGTTCGGTCTCTCCATGCTCCGCAGGGCGACCGACTTGCGAAGACGATCGGCCGCGCTGGACACGCTCGACGACGTCGTCGCCAACACCGCAACCTTCCTCAACCAGGACCGTGGCTGGGAGCAGGCCTGGTACAACGAGCAGGGCCCGGCCCTGGAGGACCTCCAGGCGCTGCTCACCCTGTGCCACAAGATCGACTCCTCCGGCAGGCTGCCGGTCAACACGATGGGTACGCGGGAGAAGGTTCGCTGGTTTCATGAGCGCCTCTACCACATGACTATGGATCTCTCGGCGGGCAGGCTCCAGCCGTCTCAGGCCCTCGACGAGCTTGACCGGATCGCCGACGCCACCCACGGGGAGGCCGACGGCCTGGCTCGCTACGCCATCGACGTCGATACCTCGCGGTACGCCGATGAGCGCCGTCGCCGTTTCAACAGCTACCGCGGCTCCGGTCGGTACGCCGCCTACAGCGGCGCCTGGTCCCTGGGCGGCGGCTACGGCAGGTACGACCCTCATGCCACGATCCGCGTCAACTCGGCGTCGCCGGCGATCGCCGGCCTCACTGGCTTCGACAATGCGGCCTTCCGTTCCTTCGTCCCGGTCTCGTCCCTGGTGATGGGCTACAGCGCGGCGTCAACCTTCACCCCGGGCGGCGGATCCTCGGGAGGGGGTGGCTTCTCCGGGGGTGGTGGCGGCTTCTCCGGGGCGGGCTCCTCCTCGAGCTTCTGAGCCGGACCGTGCTCGTTCGCCGGTCCTCGACGAGGAACTACATGCATGTGGATGAGATTGGACAATTGATGCTGCTAACCTCAATCCGCTGAGAACGGGGACGGTACAACCTTCGAGGTTGGCTCGGTTATTAACAAGGAATGTCACGTGAAGCAATCTGCGATCATCCGCCTTGGTGGTCTTCGAGCGGTCGCAATGTTCGTGATGAATATTGCCGGGGCGTTGATCGCGATCCTGCTTCTGCCGGTGGTGCTCCTCCACCCCTCCGCATCTGGGCATCGTCCCGATGTGGTCGTCCGCGATGAGGCCGGCATCTATCACGAGCAGACTCTTCGCCGCGGCCTGGAGGAGCAGCACTACGATCGTGAGGTTCGTATCGTGGTGCTCTCGATTCCCGGAGCCGGTATCGGCAACCTTGATGAGGAGACCGTCAAGTACGCAGCCGACGGCGCACAAGGTTCGTCGTGGTTCCAGGGCTCCGACGTCGGTAGTCCGGTGGATGGAACGGTCCTCTTCGTGGTGGCTCCCGAGTCTCATTGGGTGCGTTGCTACGCGGCGAAGGACTTGCGGCTGTCTGCCGACAAGCGGGAGGCGATCGAGAACGCGGCGGGAAGCCACTATGCCCAGGACGATTGGGATGGCGGAGCCGTGGCGATGGGGCAGCAGCTGGCGACATACATCGGTTCAGGCAGTGGGAACAGCACGATGATGTGGGTGGTCGGTGCGGCCTTCGCCTTCATGGCGGGAAGTGGATGGCTCGCCTTCTACATATGGCGGGGCGTCACCGCCCGGCGCCTTGGCAGGGTTGCTCACAAGAAGATGATGCAGGTCGTCTACGACTATGATCTCACCGAGCTCAAGGCGGAAACTCTTCCGGCGCAGTCCTCTCGGAGTCGTGACGTCGGTTCGGACTACAGGAGATTCCTAGCGGAGTACGACGTCGTCAGTAGGGCGTGGAAGGACTTCGGGGAGCCGCGCGGTGCTCAATGGTTCGGTCGCGGTGTTCGTGCTCAGGCCGCTCGTCTCGCCGAGAGGACAGCCAGTTTGGTCGAGCTCGACGCCGCTGTGAACGCCGGCGCCGCGACTCGGGCGGACACGATCCAGAATCCTGGGGGTACTGCTCTGTGAAGAAGCCGCCAACAGTCTCTGAGCTCGGTGGGTTACGAGCGATCCTCGGGTATCTAGGCAATCTCCTCATTGGTGTCGCACTTGTGGTCGCGCCATTCATTATCAACGGCGGACAATCACCCTTCTATCCCGCAAAACAATTTCATCCGACAGTGGAGATCCATGACGAGGCCGGAATTCTTCAGCGGGACTACGTCAAGTCGGAGCTTGAGAAGCTCACCTTCCGGCAGCCGACCCATGTGGTGGTCGTGAACCTCCCGAATTCCAAAGTCGAAAGCCTCCAAGACGAGGTGCGGAACTATGCTCGCACTCATCCCACGGATGTCCCATGGATCTCGTGGGAGGACTCGGGGCGCTGGGCCGATAACGTGATGATCGTCGCCCAAGCGCCACATACCGACTATGATGATGTGCTGGCAGGGCAGGGGATGAAATTCTTTTACGGACCGAAACTTGATATTGACTCGGACGGCCAAAGTGCGGTGTGGTACTCGATTCAAAAGTATCTGACCCAGAGTGACCGTGACGAGGATGCGCTCGTGGTCACTGCCGTGGGAACTGCGTCCTCCTATATCGGCTGGCACGTGGGTTTTACCAGGATGTTCAGGGTTGCCGCACTGTTCTTGATCTTCATGGCTGCTGCCAACCTCTGGTTTCGACACTATCTGACGAGAGGAAGGATGGCGCGCTCGGGCATTGAGGAGGCTCGTCAGGCCTACGAGCGGGTGATTGGACGGCGCGCCGACATGAGTGTGTTCACGTCGCTCATTCCTGTTGACGAGCCTTATGGGGTTCAGGTTCTTGCCAGGTACATGGTGCTTCAGAAGCACTATCGTCGACTTGAGCGATCATGGGGTGCGTTGGGGACTCCTGTGGGACTTCAGTGGTACGGACTGAGGGTGGGGAATAAGGCGGCCTATGTCAAAGCCTACTCGATGCAATTGGATGCTGTTCAGCAGGCGGTGATCAACTGTGCCCGACTGTTGTCTCTGACCGAGTTCTGGCGGGACGCGTGGCAGAACGAGTGCGATGCGGTGTTCGCAGATATGCAGGCAGTCAAGCGGTTCGGCGCATCGGGCGGGCGCGCGTATGACTCGAAGCTCACGAGCGCGATGCAGCAGGTGGACTCCCTGCGTTCGTTGGTCGACGGCCTTGAAGGCAGGCTGACTCAAGGTCAGATAAGGCCTGCGGAGGGGCTCGATGTTCTGGGGCGCGTCGTGTCGGAACTGAGGCAGATCGCGGAACGCTTTGTCGATGGGGTGTTTGCCGGAATGTCGAGGGGTGAGAGGAGGAGGTGTCGTCGCCGGTACAAGAAGTACATGAATTCGTGGAGCAGCAGCCCGCGCTCGAAGATCTCCATGATGCTGGGTGGTGCTCAAATCGGGCGTGACGGGCAAGAGGCTCCTCACGCCGAGGGGCTGAAGTCCGCTGATCGGTGGGGAGAAGTGCCGCGAATGTCAAGCACCGTGCGCATGCTCACGAGGTCACCCGCGATTGGTGAGGTCGCGGTGACGAGTGAGGGGGTGGGCGCACTAACCGTCAGTGCACCAGTGATGGATGTGTATAACGCCTACCGGTACGCTTTGTTGTACAGGGATCCCTGGTGGAAACGCGAACCCAGCAAGAAGCGGAAGTGGGCAATACGATGGTCTTAGGGAGAACTGTTCCGGAGCGTCAGCGGCGCAACACCTCCGATGTCATCACGTTTGTTGCGAATATTGCGATATGCGTACTGATGATCTCTGCGCTTCCACTCGCGATTCTTGGGCCTTTTCGGCAGGGTCATGTCCCTACTGTCAATGTTCGCGATGAGGCCGGCATTTTCGACTCCCGGGCTCTTCAGCGTGATCTGCAGAGTCTGAGATTCCGGCAAGACATTCGTTTTGAAGTCGTATCGCTGACGGGTTGGGGTATCAACAACCTGGATGCAGCTACCGCGAACTACGCCGAGAACATCTTCGACTACCGGCAGGACTTCCGATCCTCGGGCGGGGGTCGCTGGAAAGAAGGAGTGGTTGTCGTCGCGGTGGCCCCTCATGCGCACCAGATGGCCTTCTACCCCGGCGCAGACGTGTCACTGGAGCGATCCGAGCAGGTCGCCATCCAGGACGCGGCGGCCTCTCGTTTTGCCGCTCAGGACTGGAACGGCGGTGTCGTGGCGATGGGACGTCAAGCCGAGACCTACCTGGGTCCCTACGGCATGACGGTCTCGGGCATCGGCGTTGTCGGTGCAGGGGTGCTGTGCGCGGCAGGCGTGGTCAGACTCGTCATCTACTGTCGGCGAGGGCTCAGCGCTCGTCGTCGGGCACGAGCAGCCGCCCGCTCCTACGCACAGGTGACCTATGACTACGACTCAACCGCCCTGCGAGTGGGAACGCTGGAGCCCGGTTCACCGGAGTCTCGTCAGCTCGCACAGCGCTACCAGCGCTTCGAGGCCGAGTATGACGACGTCGCACGAGCCTGGAACAGATTCGGTGAGCCTCGAGGCATCGACTGGTTCAGCAAGAGCGTCCAGCATGAGGCCCTGGAGCTCGCGCGGCGCTCCGCAGCCCTTGATAACGGCGATGACGTCATCGTGGACACCGTGTCCATGCTGACGATGTCCCCGACCTGGGAGCAGGTCTGGGGCAAGCTGCAGGAACCGGTTCTTGAGAACCTGAGATCGGTGACTCGGATGGTGCGATCCGCAAGCCGCCGTCGGTCAGGGCTCCATGTCGAGGCCGTCCAGAACTGGGTCGGCCACCAGAATCGGAGGCTGGGAGAGCTGACCAACAGCCTGGATCAAGGCGAGATCGCTCCGGCTGCCGCGCTGGCCGAGCTGGATCGGATCTCTCGTCTCGTGGCCACCGTGGAAACGGCGGTGGCACGACGTCGTGATGTGGTTGCCAATGCCGCTGCCGCGACGTCGACGACGACCGCAGCGCGGGCGCAGGCGGGCCGTCACGAGGTGGGCGCGTAGCCGACGATCTCGGTCCCGTGGATGCCGATCATCAGGTGCGAGTCGGTGAGATTGGCCTGAATATGCGCCGACCTCCCCGGAGGGGCGATGACCTGCGACGTGCGGGTGTCGATGACGAGCGCCGTTTCATCGTTTGTCGACTGGCTCCACTGGCGGCCGAATGCGAACGGGGCCGCCAGGATGTGCCGGTCGCCGGTAAGGTGCCAGCCGAGCTGCAGCGTGCCTCGCCCCGGAGTCCGGTCAAGGGCCTTCTCGAGGGGCAGCGTCACGGGGGTGCCATTGAAGGTGCAGGCGCTGGGGGATGTGCACTCGATGGTGTACGTGGCCCAGGAGAGGTCGCCTGATTCGTAGGCTCGCTGGAACTGCTCCACGGTGGGGGTTCCCGATTCCGACAGGAGCAGCGCCGCATTGCTCCCGGAGAGGGGGAATGTCCCCCTCGGCTCTCCTTGAAGGGAGTAGGCCTCAGCGGTCTCGGAGTCCCGAGGGATGTGGATCCACCCGTCGTGCGCGGGGATGTATGTCGATTCCCTCCCCAGATCCTCGCCCGCCCAGTCGGTGCGGACGCTCCCGTCAGCGAGGTTCATGAGACCAGTCCTTGCTGGCTGGTTGTTGTCAATCGGGGCAGTCGACACCAGGATGCTTCCAGTGGCGTCATCTCCAGCGATTCCTGACGGCAGGGGGTCGGTTTGGGTGTCGTACCTGCGCTCCCAGCGCCGAGTGGGGCGCCCGCCGCTCCAGTCCCAGGCGCTGCACCGGTTGGTATTCCAGTAGGAATCGCAGGTGATGATGAGATGAGGGGAGATGATGTACGGCCAGTTGTCTGAGGACCACGGGGCTGTTTCCGTGCGCCCGGTGGCCGGATCGAGAATCTCGTGATTGAGAACCAAGTGTCCGCCCCACCAAGGGGACCCCCATATGTTGATACTCTTGCCCGTCAGCTCCCACAGTTTCTTTGGGCCTGCCTTGTCAAGGAGGTAACCGCGCAGGGTGTCCTTCTTCTCGCGGGACTCCACGACGAGGTAGTTCCCGCATCGGTGGATCACGGGGGAGCTCAGAGTCGCGGATGGGTCGGTTCCGCTGTCGAAGCGCCAGGCCTCACTCCACTGGGTTCCCGGTGTGGGGCTCGTGCCAGTGGAGGTGTCGCATGACGTCGTCTCATTCGCCTCGGCCGAGGCCTGCCAGGTCGAGTACGCCGGCGCCTCCGGTTGGGTGAGTGAGGACGCCATGACCGGTCGCTGCTGAGCCCACGCCTGTGCGAGCGTGAGGAACACAGTGATGACGACGAACACCAGTGCGGTCTTGAACAGGCGGCTGCTCCAGGCCGTTCGAGCAACACGGATCCCCAGGTGCCGAAGGCCCACCGCACTGAATCGCATGGGACTAGCATTCCTCACTCCCTGCGGCGGCGGGACTGTTCTCCCTGTGACGTCGGGGGAAACCGGTGGGGAGAACTGCCGTGAGGCGCGTCATGGGGTGGCGACGGGCCGTCGTCGACCCCGGTGGGGCGCCACGTGGCCGGTAGGCTGACGGGCATGTCGAAGAAGAAGCGCCACGGGCGCCGTCCGGCCGCCGCGTCGGCCAAGCCCCGCAAGCAGAGCATCGAGTTCGTCGCCCGCCCCTTCGCCGGTCTGCCGGCCGAGGAGGACCTCGTGGCGATGGCTCAGATCATCCCGGCTGCCACGGCCACCGTGCGCCTGACCAAGGAGTACGGGGGCAAGCAGGTCCAGCTCGTCACGCTCCTTCCCGAGTTCGTCCAGGGGCTCAAGCGCTCCGACGGCGAGGTCCTCGTGGCCATGCAGACCTCCATGCACTCCGGGGACGCCTCCCGCGACGTCGCCGCCGCCGTCCTGGCCACCCTCGAGCTGCCCGAGGGCCAGGCCCTGCGCACCGAGGGCCTGCCCGAGCCCGGACCGCGCCTCCAGGACATCCTCGACACCAGTGAGCCGCCGGTGGTCTCCGTGCGCGAGACCTTCGACTTCTGGATCGACCCCCAGGCCGGGGCCGGTGACGAGCAGACCCGCCAGGTCATCGAGGAGGCCATCGAGCGCGCCAAGGAGGAGATCGCCCCGACCCGGCCCGTTCCCGGCGTCGAGCACGCCTACTGGTGCCGACTGGGCGCCAAGGAGTTCGTGCGCTGGGCGCGTGGGGAGGACGAGGACGAGTTCTTCAACGCCTTCGCCCGCATCTACGCCGCGCGCGAGTCCGACCTGGAGGAGGGGGCGCGCTTCGTCGGCGCCTTCCGGGCCAACGGCCTGGCCATCCCGGTGTGGGAGCTCGTCCCCGGCACGGAGGCCGAGGAGCTCACCAAGCCGCTGCAGGCCATGGGCAAGCGCCTGGAGGCCGCACTGGCCGACACCAGCCCCCTGAGCCCCGAGGTCCGCCGCGCCAAGGCCGGCATCATCTCCCGCCAGGTCAATCTCTGACTCTTTCTCTCGTCGAGCCGGGCGTTCGCCGCGTCGCCCTCCGGAATGTCTGCCGGGGACCGCGAAGAATGCCCGGCTCGATGGCGACCGGGGCGGGCGAGTCCTCCTGCTGGCCTCCCTGGTCCCCTTGCTGACGGGGACACTCTCTTCCGGCCGGGGACATCCTGCGCGTGCGGGGACATTCCCTCACGGCCGGGGACATCCTGCGCATGCGGGGACACGTTCTTCCGGACGGGGACGTCTCGCGCGTTCGGGGACGGGATTGCTGTCCCCGACGGCGTCGAATGCCCCCGGCCGGAAGGACACGCACCCGGCCGCGTGGAATGTCCCCGACGAGGGGCGCGTGACTACTGAGAGGACAGCCCGTCCGGGTTCGGCCACCAGCTGGCCGACACCATCACCGGATCGAGCGCAGCGCTCGCTTGACGATCCGTTCAGTGGCCGGGGTGGGCGACTCCTCCTGCCAGCGCTCGCAAAGCTCTCTGGCCCAGGTGGGCTGGGTCTTGGCGGCGTCGTTGATCCAGTTCGCCACGGAGTCCTGCACATAGCGGGAGGAGTCGGCACGCAGCGGCTCGAGCAGCGGAAGGCCCCGCTCGGGCTCCTTCTTGAGCGCGGGGATGTGCCGCGCCCACACGCCGCGTGGACGCAGCGACTCGCTGGCGAAGCGCCGAATGCGCTCCGAGGGTTCCGAGGTCCATGGCCGCAGCGCGCGGATCGCCTCGTCGAGCCGGGGCACCAAGTGCGGTCGCACCGCCATCCATGACCACTCGCGCACTCCGAAGTGAGGGTCGTCCGCGGCCGGTCGCACCAGGGCCAGCAGCGTGTCGACGTCGGCGTCCTTCTCCTGGGAGACCAGGGCGAAGACCGCCCAGCCCCGGACCGTGTCGACCGGGTGGTCAGCGAGATCCAGGCAGGCGGAGTGACCCAGGTGCGTATACAGCGCTTCGCCCATGGTCTGCATACGGGCCAGGATGCCGAGCGAGTCGGCGCGCTTGGCCGCCTCAACCAGCCCCTCGGGCGCCTCCGGCACCACCTGCGTCAGAAGTGCGGAATGGGTGATGGCCAGGATCTCCGCCAGTGTTCGGGACTCGTCTCGTCCCGAGTTCAGCTCGGCTTGGCGCGCCGCGGTCACACCGGGGCTCATGCGTCACTTCACCACGAGGCGGGCCACGCGCTTGAGGTGCTTCTTGTGCTGGCGTCGGCCGGTCTTGCCGACCTTGCCGAAGTTGACCCATGACCGTCCGCGCATGCCCAGCTGCTTGAGGGCGGCGCCCAGGAACACCGAGCTGACGTAGTTGCCGCAGAACCGGCGCAGGAACCAGGTCGGGGCGGTTGAGGTGGTGAGCACCAGCACCTGCTGGATGTGGGTGAGGTGCCCCTTCACCCCGGAGGCCGTCGCATGGTAGGCCCAGCTCTGCTTCATGACCTTGTCCACGAATCCCTTGACGATGGCCGGCACGTCACTCCACCAGATCGGGCAGATGACAATGATGCGCGAGGCCCCCTCGATGAGCTTCTGGTAGTGGCTCACCAGCGGGTCCAGCGTGCCGCCCTCGCTGAACAGGGCCAGCTCCTCGGCGGTGTAGCGCGGGTCGAAGCCGTCGGCGTAGAGGTCGACGACGTCGTAGGGCCTTCCCGCCTTGTCCAGGGCGGAGGTGGCGGCCTCGAGTACGGCGTGGTTGAAAGAGCCGTCGTAGGGGTGGGCATAGACGATGAGGGTGCGGTCGCCCGTCTTCTTGAGGGCCTTCTTAGCTGTCATCAGCTGTCTCCAATCGTGACGATGGCGCGCAGGGCTGCGCGGATGAAGGTGGTGTCGGCGGTGGTGGCGCCGACGGCGATGAGCTGGGTGTAGCCCTGCAGGCAGGACCACACCAGGAGGTGAAGCGGCGTCGGATCGGTTCCCTGCTGTGCAGCCAGACGCTCCACCTCGCCGCGGGTCAGTGCCAGCAGTGGGTGGTCGTCGAGGCGGTCGAGTGCCGCGATGGCCGCGGGGCTGATCTGATTGAACTCGAAGAGATGCGGGTGCTCTGCGGCCAAGTCGACCAGAAGAGTCCCGATGCCGACGAGTGACTCGAGCGGATCGTCCTGGATGAGGGTGTCCGCGCGCTCGCCCAGTGAGGCCGACAGCCGGCGCGCCGCGGCCTCGAAAAGGCTCGTCTTGGACGGGAAGTGCTTGTAGCACGCGGGCGTGGTCACTCCGCAGGCGCGGGCCACCCCGCTCAGTGTCACCGCATGCCACCCGTTGGAGTCAATGAGGTCCAGGGTGGTGTCGATGAGCCGCTGACGGGTGTCCGTACTGCGCCGGTCTATCTTCACACTAGATAGGTTAATCAAGTTCACCTACCTGTCAAGGAGGTGGGTGGGGCTGTGCTCGCCCGGCCCTCTCTGTCAATCATGAGTGACCACGATGTGGTCAGGCCGGATCCGGTGGGTGCGACTCGGAGGTGGGGGCCGCTCGCCTGTGAGCGCTCCCAATGGCGGCAGCGCAGCGATGCATGACGATCGCCAAGATGCCTCTGACCTGCGCGAATATCGGTATGGGTGAACTGCGGCCGCAGATCCTTGACACTGCCGGCCCAGCGTCCTTGAATCGTGTCACGTCCATCACAGCACAACAACGGCACGACGAGCGCCCCGCACCGGGGCGTCCCGGCCCGTCCAGGATGAGAGGAGCACTGATGACCCGTACTGTTTGCGGCTCCACGCCGCGGTCGACGGCTATGCGCGTCAGCCTGCTGGGCTCCTGCTCATCGGCCGGCCGCCATCGATGCCCCTCGACCGCTACCCGGTAGCCCCCGCTGATCGCCGGCCAGCCCCTCTCGGGCCTCCGCACCGGCAGGAGGGGACAGGGAGTCCCGCTCCCTCGCCCGCTACCGAGGTCCCGGCCCGGGCTCATCGTTGAGTCATGTGCCCCGGGGCCGGACCAGCACCAGTCCCACCCGCGCCCACCGCCCTCGAACAGAGCGGGGCGCCCACCAATTCATCCAATCTTCTTTGCCGTCATATCTGCGACGCCTATGGACCTTTGTTCCGCTTCCTGGCACCCTGGTGAGACGGCAATGTCGCCGCCGGGCCCGCACGCCATGCGGCGAGTGAAGCGAAAGGCCTGCTTGTTATGTCCGATCACTCCTCGAAGCACTCTCCAGTCGGACCCGCTGCATCCGCGACCGGCTCCCATGCGCAGGACGCCCGCGCCGACACGGCGGACGTCGCACCCGCCCCCGCCACCAGCCCGGTGAGCACCGGGCCGCCCGAGCGGCCGCCGGTCCACCCGCAGCATCCGAGCTCAGGGACCTGGCGGGCCGTCCGCACGGCCGGCGCCCCCTTGAGCGTGCGCGAGGTCGAGGCGGCATCCTCCGCGGCGCCCGCCGCTCACACCTCCGCCCAGGCCGCCACCCGCTCCTCGGTCCGCTCCCCCTCGGAGACCGCGGCCGCCGGCGTCGTCCTGCGCGACCTTGCCGACGAGTACGCCCAGCTCCTGTGTGCCCACGATCCCGAGGCGGCCGCCCGCACCGGACTGCCCGGCGGGACCATCCTGCCCGACTACTCGCCCGCGGGACTGGCCGAGCGTCTCAGTGCCGAGCGCTCCCTGCGTCACCGCGTGGCCGCCGTCGACCGCTCGACCGGCTCCGACGAGCTCCTGCGCCGCCACCTCCTGGAGCGTCTGGAGACCTCCATCCAGTTCATCTCCGCCGGGGAGGAGGGCGGAAACCTCGGTTTCCTCTCCTCGCCGTTCCAGCAGATCGCCCGCCAGCTGCACCGGCCCCCCGAGGCCCCCGACCGTGCCGGCTCCGAGGAGGCGGACCTCGCCGAGGCCGAGGCCAAGTGGGAGGACGCCTGGAACCTGCACCGCACCCGCCTGGAGGCGCTGCCCACCGCACTGGAGGGGCTGGCCGCCTCCCTGTCCGCCTCCGCCGAGGCCGGTGCGATCGCCCCGCTCAGTCAGGTCGACGTCGTCGCCGGGCAGGCGCGCGACCTCGCCCGACGCCGGACCCGGGGACTGCCCGAGGACCTGCCGGCCACCCTGCACGTCCAGCTCCAGGAGGCGGACATCGTCGCCCGCCGCGCCGCGCTGGACTTCGCCTCGCACCTGCGCACGACGCTCTCGCCGCGGGCGCCCCAGGCCGAGGGGGTCGGCCCGCAGCGCCACGCCCTGTGGATGCGCCGCGTCCTGGGCACCCGGGTGGACCCCGAGGAGACCTACGCCTGGGCCACCGAGGAGCTGGGGCGGGTCATCGCCGAGCAGGACGCCATCGCCGTCGACGTCCTGGGCCCCGGCGCCGATGCCGGCAGCCTCAACCGGCACCTGCGCGCCGACCCGACCCGCGCTGTGCGCGCGCAGGACTACACGATCTGGGCGCAGGAGGTCGCCGACGAGGCCTGGGACGCCGTCGTCGGCCGGATCCTCGACCCGCCCGACGGCCTGGGCCGCCCCCGGGTGCGCCTCGGGGAGCCCGGCGACGGCGCCGTCCACTACGAGGAGCCGCGCGGTACCGGCGGGGAGCGCCGGCCCGGCGTCGTCATGCGCTCCCTGGCCGACGGCGAGCAGCTGGTGTGGCCGTGGATGGAGCGGACCACGGTCCTGCACGAGTCGGTCCCGGGCCACCACGTCCACGTCGGCGCCCACGCCACCAGCACGCGCCTGACCGCCTGGCAGCGCTACCTGGGCTCCGTGCCCGGCTGCGACGAGGGCTGGGGCCTGTACGCCGAGTCCCTCGCCGACGAGCTCGGGCTCATGCCCACGCCCGAGGACCGCTTCGGCCGCCTGGCGGCACGCCGCTGGCGCCTGGCCCGGGTCCTCGTGGACCTGGGCGTCCACTCCCGGCTCCCCGTGCCCGACGACGTCGCCGCCCTCCCGGGGGCCGGCCGCGAGTGGAACCGGGCGACCGTCACCGCCGTGCTGCGCCACCACACCGTGATCTCCGAGGGGCGCCTGCGCTTCGAGGTCTCCCGGCACCTGGGGTGGCCGGCCCAGCCGCTGGCCTACGCGGTGGGGGAGCGGGTCTGGCAGGCCGGTCGGCGCAGCGCCCAGGCGCAGGCCCGCACCGAGGGTGGTGAGCTGGACCTGCGCGCCTTCCACAACCGGGGCATCGACCTGGGCAGCGTGGGGCTCGATCTGCTCGCAAGCGCCTTGCACTGACCTGCATGAAGGATGCAGGGCTGGAGGGCCAAGGCGTGCCGGGGCGGCAGGGGAGTCGCCCCGGCACACGGAAGGACGCGAAATGCGCCGGCGGAACCCGGCTCCGTTGACGGGCTCCTGGTCTCCACTGTGCCACGAAAACCGGGTGTGACATGCCGAAACACGTGACTCTAGCTCCCGAATGAGGAATCCTGATTCATTGCTGCAAGATTTCTCAGTTTCTCCGGGGACCGTGGTCCCATGCTGAAGGTTTGACACAAGATCACCCAAGAAAGTCTGAAAGTGGTGAGGGGTGCCCTCCTCGTGGTGCATCGGCGTGTCGCAGCGGTCGGCGCGACGTGCGCGGGGCGTGGCCGGCGTGCCTGCGCTGCGCGCGGAGCCCGAGGATTCCGCGCCGCATGGCATGAGATCACAGAACTTGACGGGCCTCACAAAAAAGGCGCGCGATAACGAGGTGCTCAGGTATCGGCTGGAGGCCGGGAGTCTGGATACCCTGGGGGAGTGAGTTCCACCAAGCGGCCCGACCAGCGCGTTGCCGTGGTCATCCCTGCCAAGGATGAGGCTGAGCGCATCGCCACCACTGTCCGGGCCTGCCGCTCCATCCCGCGAGTGGACCTCGTCATCGTCGTCGACGACGGCTCGACCGACGGAACCCAGGACCACGCCCGCGCCGCCGGCGCCGTGACGGTCCGCCACTCCGTCTCGCGCGGGAAGGCCTCCGCCATGGAGACCGGGGCCTCCGTCGTCGCCATGCGCGACTACTCCGACGGTCCCGCCCGGCTGCTGCTGTTCATCGACGCCGACCTGGGGGACTCGGCCGCCTCCTGCGCCGAGCTGGTGCCCCCGGTCGTCGACGGCGTGGCCGACATGTCCATCGCGGTTCCCCCCAAGCAGTCCGGGGCCGGCGGCCGCGGCCGGGTCGTGCGCGCCGCCAGGCGGGCCATCTCGCTGTCCACCGGGTGGCTGCCCGTGGCGCCGCTGTCCGGTCAGCGATGTCTGAGCCGCGAGGCCTATGAGAAGGCGGTGCCCCTGGCCGACGGCTGGGGGGTGGAGGTCGGCCTGACCATCGACGTCCTCGTGGCCGGGCTCGCCGTCATCGAGGTCCCCTGCGACATCACCCACCGCGTCACCGGTAACGACCGGGCCGGCACGATGCACCGCGCCTCCCAGTACAAGGACGTCCTGCGGGCCGTGACCCGGCGCAAGCTGCGCCGCCACCGCGTGCCGCGCGCCTCCTTCGAGAGGGCGGCCGCCGAGCAGGACCACTTCTTCGCCTACCGCGCCGTGCCGCAGCCCCCCAAGGCCGACGACGACGTCGAGGTTGCGGAGAAGCCGCACCACGGTGAGGACTCGCAGGCCACCTCGGAGACGGCCGAGAGCTAGCGCGCCGACTCACTCCCGGCCAGCGTCAGCGCCAGCAGGGCGGGGGCGGCGGACGCCAGGATGAAGCCGGCCATCGTGACGCCGGAGTCGTTGACCAGGACGGCCACGAGCGTCAGCACCCCCAGGGACTTCAGCGCCGTCGTCACCCATCGCGCGGAGGGGGACATTCCACGCGTTGGGGGACCGTAATCCTGTCCCCCCACGCGTGGAATGTCCCCGTGGGCGTTGGGGGCGAGCCAGGCGTAGGGGCTCGTGCCGTTGCGCCAGGCCCGTACCTGCCGGCGCCCCCACCACAGGGCCGCGGCCACGATGACCACGGCGCAGGCCAGGGCCGCCGCCATGACCGGCTTCGTGACGAAGGGGCCGACCAGCGCGTAGGCCTTGCGCCCCAGCACGCCGGCGGCCGAGCCGTCGGCCACCTGACGGGCGAAGCGCCCCAGGTGCGTGGGCCCACCGGGCCGGAGGAGGTCGACGACGGCGAAGCCGCCCACCACCAGGACCGTTGCGGCCCCGATGGCCAGCCAGCGCCGCCAGCTCAGGCGCAGACCCGCCAGGCCCGCGGCGAGGAAGGCCAGCGTCGGCACCAGCGTCAGGGCGCCGCCCACGTCCGCGCCCAGCTGCGGGGCCCCATCGACGAGCAGTGCCGCCCCGCCCAGCAGGGCCGTCACCAGCAGCGCGTTCCGCCGTCCGCCGCCCAGAACCTCCCAGGCGCCGGCGATGACGACGACGAGCGCGCCGGCCACCAGCGCGAAAGCCGTGTTCGACACCCCGTAGAAACGGCCCGCCACCACCGCGTTCATGCCCAGAGGGTTGTTGAAGGCCAGGGGTGCTCCCGCGGCGGCGTCGACCAGCCAGGCCAGCGGGATCGCCGCCGCGACCAGCAGGGCCGTCAGGCTCGTCCCGTTGCGGGGTGGAGGCGACAAGGTGGGCGCGGGGCCGGCGGTCTCGTCCGGTGGCGGATCGGCCGTGGCCTCCCCCTGGGCGCCGAGGGTGCTGGCGGATCCGACCGGCTCAGCGGTGGCTGCGGCACCGAGCGCTGAAGGCGAAGGGAGCAGCGAGGTGGCGGAGCGGGGTCGCCTGCGCCGTCGTACCAGCGCCACGATCCCGGCGGCCAGTCCCACGATCCCGGCCGCGACCAGCGCGGCCGCCACCACGGCGACGAGTGAGGCCCACCCCGAGGGGGAGCCGGCCCGGGCTCCCACACGCCACCACGGGGCGGCATTGACCAGCAGCAAGGCCGTCGGCAGGGCGCTGAGGTAGACGGCCACCCACGTGACCCGGCGGCGGAGAACCTCGCGCCGGCTCGCCTTCGGGGCGCGCAGCGCGACGGCCGCCCAGACCAGGAGCGCCACGGCCAGGCCCATGAGCAGGGCGCCGGCCCGCATGACCGTGGCCTGGGAGGCGCGGGCGTGCAGGGCGTCGTCGGCGAGCCGCGAGATCCGGGCGTCCCCGGTGGCGGCGCCGGCGCCGGCAGTCGCCACGCCCGCGCGGCCGGTCTCGGGCAGCGTGAGCGCATGGCCGTCGAAGGCCGGGTCGCGGCGGCCGGCCAGGGCGGAGACGAGAGTCGGGGTGAGGTCGGTCAGCTGGACCAGGCCCGCCTGGTGCGTGGAGTCGCCGACGACAAGACCCCCGGAGGTGCCGCGCGCGCTCCTCGTGCCCGCGGGCAGGACCGCCATCTGGGGGCCGGGGGCCTCGTCGTCGGCCAGGGAGGCGACGATGATGCGGGTGCCGGGGCGCGACTGCTCCTGGACCGTGCGCAGGGCCTCGTCGAGGGCGGTGATCCGCTCGGCGTCGGTGGAGGCGGCGCTCGCGGTGTCGACGATGGTGAGGTCCGCGTCGGCGGTCAGGGCCTGGGCCACCGACGGCGCCACGGGGGCGGGCCTGTTCGTTGAGCTCCCCAGTGCTCCTGTGGCCAGCTGTGTGCCGGGGCCGACGGTCTGGATCGAGACGTCCTGCCCGAGCGCCCCGACCAGGGGGGTGCTGCGGGGGATCGCGGTGGTGGGGCCGGCGCAGGAAGCGGCCGCCTCGATGGCGCTCGCGCGCTTGCCCCGGCCCAGGGTGAGCCAGGCGTCGGCCGGGCAGGTGCGGTCCGCCGGGGTGCGCACGGACAGGTTCATCGGCTCGCCCCGCCAGGCGAAGGCCAGCAGGCGGTCGGCCGCCGAGCCGACGCCGGAAGAGCCGGAGCTCTCACCGGTGCTCTCGCGGGAGGCCTGTTCTTGCAGGTCCGCCCAGGTGAGATTGTTCGTCGCCAGGACGACCACCGGCGCCGGCCGCGAAGACGAGCGCGAAGACGAGGCGGCATCGGAGGCCGGCTGGGAGGCCTGCTGGGACGCCGGCGCTGTCTCGGATTCCGGCGCCGCCGGGGCCGCGGTGGCGAGGGCCGGCCCCACCACCGCCAGGATCATGCCGATGACCACCAGCAGCACGAGGACGTACACGACCCCGCGCACCAGGCGCTGTTGACGTCGTCGAGGTCTCACCCGACCAGCCTACGGGCCCTGACCGCTCACAGGTACTGGCGGGCCACGGCGACCGCCTCCCCGCCATAGCCCCCGCCGAAGAGGAAGGCGTGAATCATGAGGATGTGCCAGGAGTGCAGGCCCACCCGCTCGCGCCAGCCCTCCGCCAGCGGCGAGACCTCGTGGTAGGCCGCGTAGATGCGATCCAGGTAGCGCTGCCCGAACACGCCCAGGGCCGCCAGGTCGGTCTCGGCGTGCGCGCCCTGCGCCATCGGGTCAATGAGCACGCCGACCACCGTCGGCCCGCCGGCTGGCCCGGCTGCCCCGTCAGCCGCCCCGCCCACGGGTGTCTGCCCGGGGCCGGGCTCCTGCGGCCCGAGCCCGGCCCGCGGCGGCGCCCACTGGGCGGCCTCATCGGCCGGGGTCCACAGGACATTGCCGCACCACAGGTCCCCGTGCGTGCGGGCCACCGCGACCCGGGCGCCGCGCTCGCGGGCGCCGGCGCGCACGAGGGCCGGCTGGTCGGTGTCGAAGTCGCCGTCGCGCAGACGCTCGCACAGCCGCTCGACGACTCCGGCCCCGCCGGCGCTGATCGAGCCGTTGTCCCGACTGGGCTGCAGGTAGGGCAGGATCCGGTCCTCGGCGTAGAACTCGCCCCAGCGGCGCGGCTCGCCCTCCTCGACGGCGTGCGGCCGCAACCGGATGTCCGAGCGGCCCATCTGCGCCCGGCCGTCCCAGCCGGGAGGCGCCGCCCCGAAGGCCGGGGCACCCGCGGCGTGGGTGACGGCCAGCGCCCGACCGAAGGCCTCCGCCCCGGCCGGCGTCACGCCGGTCGTCGTCAGGCGTGGCTCCTCCAGCCAGCCCGGGCCGCTGGTCACCGGCACCACGTGCGCCCCGCCGTCGGCCATCGCCTCGGCGAGCCAGGTCAGGCCCTGGGCCTCCAGGGCGGTGGAGACCGGGCCGTCGTCGTGCTTGCGGAAGACACTCATGGCTCCAGCCTGCCAGGCCCGGCGCCGTCACGGGAGGGTGCGGGGTCCTGCGACGGCGGCGGGTGAGTCTGAGGGAGCCCGGCTCTGGCCGGGCCTGGGCTGTTCCCTCCTGACCAGGCCCGGCGGAGGGACCGGACCCGCCGGTGAGGGCCCCCGCGTTCCACGGAGCAAGCCGCCGCCGGCCCGACCGTCCGGACTGGCTACCCTGTGCCCATGACTGCTCCCGCTCCGCTCTGGTCCTTCCTCGGGCCGGCCGGCACCTTCACCGAGATGGCGCTGCGCCAGGTCGCCCCCGTCGACGTCGAGCTCGACCCCTGCCCGGACGTGCCCACCGCCCTGGACCACCTGCGCGAGCGCACGGTGGAGGCCGCCGTCGTGCCCATTGAGAACTCCGTCGAGGGCGGGGTCAACGCCACGCTGGACAACCTCGTGGCCTCCACGCCCCTGGTCATCGCCGCCGAGATGGCCGTGCCGATCACCTTCGTCCTGGCCGGCCGCCCCGGCACCCGCCTGGAGGACGTGCGCGCCATCTCCACCCACCCGCACGCCTGGGCCCAGTGCCGCGGCTGGGTCCACCAGAACCTGCCCGAGGCCGTGTACGTCGCCGGGACCTCCACCTCGGCGCCCGCCCGCGCGCTGGCCACCACCGAGGGGGACACCGGCTTCCAGGCCGTCCTGTGCAACCCGCTGGCCGCCAAGCAGTACGGGCTGGAGGTCATCGCCGGGGGCGTGGCGGACAACCCCGACGCCGTCACCCGCTTCGTCAAGGTGACCCGGCCCGGCCGCGTGGGCGAGCCCACCGGCGCCGACAAGACCACCCTGCTCGTCCACCTCCCGCACGACCGCTCCGGCGCCCTGCTGGACATGCTCGAGCAGTTCAGCGCCCGCGGCGTCAACCTCTCGCGCATCGAGTCCCGCCCCGTGGGCGATTCCCTGGGCCGCTACCGCTTCAGCATCGACGTCGAGGGGCACATCCGTGAGGAGCGCGTCCAGGCGGCCTTCATCGGACTGCACCGCACCTGCCCCATGGTCCGCTTCCTCGGCTCCTACCCCCGGCTCGACGGCCGCCCCGTGGTGGTCAGCGCCGGCACGAGCGACAAGGACTTCACGGTGGCGCGCGCCTGGGTGGCCGACGTCCTCGCCGGCCGAACGCTCTGAGTCACCCCTGGGTCACCCCTGGCTCATCCCTTCCGCGGCACACGGACGACGACGGCGCCGGGCTCCACGCGCACGCGCACCCGCCTGGCGGGGGCGAGGATCTCGCCGTCGATCTCCAGCGGGGCGGGTTCGTCCAGGCTCACCACCGCCTCGCGCGCGCGGCTCAGGCGCGCATCCGCCAGCCCCCGCCCGGGCGCCGAGTAGCGGGCCGGCGAGGGCGGCAGCACCTGGCGGGCGAGTGAGGCCCAACCCGCCAGGCCGTGCCTGACATCGATGGCGGCGACGTCGAGCGCGCCGTCGTCCATGCGGGCGGCCGGCAGGAGGCGGATCCCGGCGGGCAGCCGGCCCGAGTTGGCGATGAGCAGGCAGCGGGCGGTCACCTCCTCGCTCGCCCCGCCGTCGAGGCCGATGGCCATCGGCAGGCGCGGCGCTCCCAGGGTCCGGGCGGCCGCGATCGCGTAGGCGCCCCAGCCCGCATGGCGCTTGAGGCCGGCGCGGGTGGCGGCCACGAGCCGGGCGTCGAATCCGATCCCGGCCACCACGAGGCAGGGCTCCGAGGGTGATCCGGCGGCCTCCAGCGCGTCCGTGCTCACCTCCAGCAGGTCGATCGGGGCGGCCCGGTGCCCCGCTGTGCCCGCCGCCAGGCGCAGCGCCGGCCATCGGCGCAGCGGGAGTCCCAGCCCCCGGGCCGCGAGGTTCGCCGTGCCGAGCGGGACGATGCCGAGCTCAGCGGTGCCGCCAGCGCCGCGGGCCCGGGCCACGCCGTCGGCCACGGCCCGCACGGTCCCGTCCCCGCCAGCGGCGACGACGAGCCCGGCGCCGGCCTCCACCGCCCTCGTGGCTTGGAGCGCCCCGTGCTGCTGGCGGGTGGTGGCCGCCCAGTCGACGCGCTCCCACCCCGCGGCGCGCAGCTCGGCGGCGAGGGCGGCGCGCAGGCGCGGCGTCGCCCCCCGCTTGGAGGGGTTGACGACGACGCAGGCCAGGGCGCCCATATGGCGGCGAGGGCTCAGGCGGTGGGCGAGGTGAACTCGCGGATGGGCAGCCCGGTGTCGCGGATGAGCGCCGTGCCGATCTCGGCGAGCTGGGCGAAGTCCTCGGTGCGCGAGGAGGAGGCGCGGTGGACCAGGGCGATATGGCGCACCGGCGCCGGGTCGGCGAAGCGGGCCACGCCGTGGGTGTCCGCGCTGCCGAGCATGCCCAGCGCGCCCTCGGGGATGACGGTGACGCCCACCCCGTGCGCCACCATCCGCATGACCGTGGACAGCGTGGTGGCCACGGCCACCGGCGGCCGGTTGCCGTAGCGCTGGCACAGGGCGAGGGTCTGGTCGCGCAGGCAGTTGCCCTCGTCGAGGAGCAGGAGGTTCTCGTCGTCGAGCTCGTCGGGGGAGACGTCCTCGCGGCCCGCCCAGGGGTGGCCGGCGGGGGTGAGGATGACGAGCGGCTCATCGAACATCGGCGCCGCGGTGATGCGGGGGAGCCCGGAGTCGACGGCGAGGATGGCGGCGTCGAGGCGCCCCTGGCCCAGCATGTCGAGGATGTCCCCGGTGACCATCTCGCGCAGTTCGGGCTGGAGCTGGGGGTGGTTCTCGCGCAGTCCGTCGAGCAGGACCGGGGCGATATAGGGGGCGAGGGTCGGGATGACCCCGAGCCTCAGCGCTCCCGTGAGAGCCGCGCCCTGGTTCGTGACGGCGTCGGAGAAGGCCTCCGCCGCGAGGACCGCCTCGCGGGCGTAGGACAGCAGGGTCTCACCGAGGGGCGTGACGAGCACGCGCCGCGTGGTGCGCTCGACGAGCTCCCCGCCCACCCGCTTCTCCAGGGCGGTGATGGCCTGGGAGAGGCTGGGCTGGGAGACGCCGAGGGTGGCAGCGGCCTCACCGAAGTGCTGGTGGTCGCACAGCGCGACGAAGGCGCGCAGCTGCGAGAAGGACGGCAGCGAGGAGGAGGGCATAGCGATTCCTGGGGTGAGGATGGGGCATGTATCGGGCGTGGGAGTGTGGAGGGATCCGGGACACGCTTGTCCGTGCAGGGACGGGCCGCGCGAGGGGGTTGGCGGCCCAGGGAAGCCGCGTCGGACGGGTGAGCTCGCAGGTGGAGCCGCTATTGATCTCACTATAGGCGCTTATCCAATGAATGCAGAAGTTTTTTAAGGAGACTCGGAGTGTCCGCTCATTCAGCGGACATTCAGCGGGTGACGGGAACCGCTGCCGGCACCCCCCGCCGCGCGCGGGATCGACGGCGCGCCCCGGCCCGGCCGCTGGCTACACTCGGCCCCATGATCGATCTGCGCGAGCTCCGTGAGAACCCCGAGCCGTACCGCGCCAGCCAGCGCGCCCGCGGCGGCGACGTCGACCTCGTCGACCGGGTGGTCGAGCCGCCCGCCTCCGAGCACGCTTCGAAGGAGGCGGCATGAGCAGCACATCGGCGGCGGACACCGACAAGGCGGTCTTGCGGCCTCAATCTTGGCCTCGACGACGATCACCCGTTCGTCCTCGCACTCCAGAATCAGGTCGATCTCCCGCCCGTGCAGCGGTGAAGACTCGTACAGGGCAATGAGGCGGGCGCATGGACACAGATGATGGGTTCCGGAGTGGAAAAGTGATCATCCCACGCACTTTTAAGACGGTCGGCGACCTCGGGCACCGTGGTGATCGGCGTGATTCCGCGGTTTCGTGGTGCGGGCCGGGCCGTGCGGGAGGCTAAAAGTGCGTGGGATGATCACCTTCCGAGGCCCAGCAGCACCCGGCGGGCGTCAGGCCGGCACCCCGAACCGATCTCGGTGCGGAAGTGAACCGATCTCGGTGCGGAAGTGAACCGATCTC
>ERZ773050.323-NODE-323-length-28042-cov-19.505985_pt1 | contig 28042 bp, 42 predicted proteins | sample MGYA00580632_ERZ773050 | MGnify/ENA primary metagenome ERZ773050 (study PRJEB29015, sample SAMEA2738123) | human oral metagenome | biome: human oral; feature: human-associated habitat; material: saliva | place: China | collected 2166 ... | reverse complement strand
CCCCCGGCCCCCGTGAACCCCCCCAGGCAAAGCGAAAAACACACACAGAAAGGTCGAACATGGCCCCCACCCCGACGCACTGCCGCGAGTGCGGAGCCGAGCTCGATCAGCCCGCGCGCGGACGCAAGAAAACCTATTGCTCACAGACCTGTCGCGACCACGCGAAAAACAGGCGGTACATGAAAAAACACCGCGACGAGGTGAACCGCGTCCGCCGTCTGAAGTACCAAGCCGAGCGCCCGGTCGATGACAGCCCCGAGGTGATCGAGGCACATTCCGAGTGGCGGTCGGCACCTGTCGAAAATCGTCAGCAAGAATTAGAATGGCTAGCGGGGGTCCTGAAGGCATCCATCGAGGACGCCCCGCCGGACCGCCGAGGCCCGCTAGCAAGCCAATTCCGGGCGACGCTAGCCGAGCTGAATGCCCTGACCGAACAAGCCCGCAAGAAAGAAACCGCAATTGACCCGTTCGACGAACTTGCCCGACGTCGCGCTGCTAGGGGAGGCCCCGCCGCGCGTCCTCGTCCGCCCCGAGGGCGAGCGGTCTAACGGCTGGGAAGACGTCGCCGACCTGTCCGCGATGTTGGGCGTCACGCTCCTACCGTGGCAGGAGCTCGTGTTGGACGCCGCGATGGGCGAACAGGCAAACGGCACGTGGGCGGCTAAGCGCGTCGGCGTGTCCGTGCCACGTCAGAACGGCAAGAGCCAGCTCCTCGTTGCGCGGGCGCTCGCGGGCGCGTTGATTTTCGGGGAGCGCCTGATCGTTGTGTCCGCGCATCAGCAAGACACGGCACGCGAAACCTTTGAGAAGCTCCTAGAGATCGTCGAAGCCGACGAAAATCAGGGGCTCCGTGACCGCCTGGCAAAAAATGGCGTCATGAACGCGTTCGGGCGCGAGTCCGTGAAGTTCAAGAATGGGGCGAAGATCAAGTTCAAGGCCCGCTCCGGCGCGGGCGGCAAGGGTTTTAGCTCAGATTGCCTCCTCCTCGATGAGGCACAGATCCTTGGGTCCCGTGCGTGGACGTCGATCAACTCAACGATGTCCGCACGCGCCAACCCGCAGGTATGGCTACTCGGCACGCCCCCACAAGATGAGGATGATTGCTACACCTTCGACATGGTCAGGAAGGCGGCCATGTCGGGGAAGTCCACGGCGTCGGCGTGGGTCGAATGGGGCGCGGACCCTGACGCCGCCGACTTCGACCCGGCGTCGGAGCTGACCAGGTGGCAGGCTAACCCGTCGTGGAACACCCTGATTAACCACGAGGTCGTGCAAGGCGAGTACGAAACGTACACGCCCGAACGGTTCGCACAGGACCGGCTCGGCATCTGGCGTCAGGACGCGGGCGCGAAGCGCCTGATTACGCCCGCCCAATGGTCGGCAACGGCGACCACGACGCCGCCGGATGAGTCGGAGGGCGTGCGCACGATTGGCGTGTCCTTCACGGCAGACGGGCTTCACCAGGCCGTCGCGGGCGCGGTCAGGACCGAGGACGGCGGTCACGTCGAGCTAATCGGCGCGTACTCAGGGCGCGCGGACGTCGGCGTCGCGCAGCTCGCCGATTGGATCGCCGAACGGCGTCACCGGATCGCGGAGATTGCGATCCTCGGGCGCGCCGGGTCGGGCGTCCTCGCCGAAGCGCTGCGTGAGCGCGGCGTCCCAAAGCCAATGATCCACATCATGAGTACCGGTGAGTATTTCGGGGCGACGTCCCTGTTCCTCGATGCGGTGCGTGAAAAGCACCTGACCCACCCGAAGGGCGAACGTGACGACCTCCTGAACCGTGCGGTAGCCACGTGCGACAAGCGCCTTCGCGGTCAGGACGGGGCCTGGGGGTGGGCGGCCACCGTAGAAGACGGTGACCCGTCCCCGCTCGACGCGGCGTCGGCGGCGTACTGGATCGCCCGCACAACGCGACGCCGCCCCCGTGCGCTCCGTGGTGGGAACGCTCAGGGGCGGCGCGGCGGCGGCGTTGTCGTCATGTAGTCATGTCGTGTATCGCGTTGTGAATGATGCGATACAGGGCATAGGGGATCAGGGCACAATATGCCGGGAAACGCTCCCGGTAATCGGACTCCGTGACCGCGAAGCGCGGTCGGTCCTTGTGAATGAAGCGTGTCAGCTCACGACGCTTTGCCTCGGCGGCGTCGAGCACATTGTCCAACAGGTCAGATTGATCGACGTGTTTTCCCCGCTCCCAGCGGGACACAGATGTTTGTTTCACCCCGGCAGCAATTGCCCCGAAGTCGGTCTGTGAAATCAGCAGGTCAGCACGTCGCTCGGCGATGTCGGTCATGTCGGTCCTTTCTGAACGGTCTTTGCATCATTATAGGCACACGCGATGCATAACGCCAACGCGGGCGGTGTGATACGCCGATCCCCTATCACAGCGCGGCGGTGTGTACCATTGGAGACAAAACCCAACCAACCGGAAAGGGAAACCATGCCCGCCCCCGTAATCCCCGCCCTGACCGGCGCGGAGCAGGCCATTTTCGCGGCGCTATGGAAGCGCATCGAAACGAAGGCCGCCAAAAACGAGCTACTGAACGCATACTACGATGGACACCGCGTCTTCCAAGACCTCGGGATCAGCGTCCCGCCCCAAATGGCGCGCGTCCGCGCCGCCCTCGGGTGGCCAGCGAAGGCCGTGTCCACACTTGCCCGCAAGCACGTCTTCGAGGGATACTCCCTCGACGGGCGACTAGACCCGTTCGACGTCACTGAACTCCTGGTCAGGAACTCGTTTGACGTCGAACTCATGCAGGCGATCCAGTCAGCCTACAAGCACAGCTGCTCGTTCCTCGTCGTCGGCGCGGGCGACACGTCGGCGGGCGAGCCGCCCGTGGTCATCCAGGCCCGCGACGCCCGCTGGACGTCCGTCCAGTGGGACACGCGCCGCCGATGCGTCACCGCCGGGCTGGCGATCAACGGCGCGACGTCGCCCGACACGGACGGGTGGGACGTGGACACCATCACGCGCTTCGTCGAACCGTCTGACGCGACCCTGTTTCTCCCCGGTGAAACGATCCGCCTGACGCGCGGTAAGCGCGGCTCCTGGCAGGTGCACCGCCTCCCCAACCCCGCCGGGCGTGTCCTCATCGAAATGCTGACCTACGATCCGCAGATCAGCCGCCCCTTCGGTCGATCCCGCATCAGCCGCGAGGTGCGGTACCTGACCGACTGTGCAATTAGGACGATGGTCCGAACCGAAGCGTCCGCCGAGTTCTTCTCATCGCCGCAGCGGTACGTGCTCGGCGCGGATGAGGACGCCTTCGCGGGCGTGGACCGGTGGTCGGCGATCACCGGGCGCATCCTCGCCCTGTCGCCCAACGAAAACGGCGATATACCGTCCGTCGGTCAGTTTTCGCAGCTATCGATGGACCCGCATCTGTCCATGTACCGGCAGCTCGCGCAAAATCTGTGCTCGGCTACGAACATGCCGACGTCATCCGTCGGTATCTTCGCGGACAACCCCGCGTCCGCCGAGGCCATGCAGGCCGCCGAATACGCGCTATCGGACGAAGCGGAGTACCAGTGGCGTGTGTTCACGCCCGCGCTGCGCCGCATCATCGAGGATGTTGTCATGGTTCGTGACCGATCGGTCACCGCGCCCGACGAGTCCTGGAAACTGGCCGTCAATTGGACGCCCGCGCGGTACGTGTCCCCGCAGGCGTCGTCTGACTTCATCGTCAAGATTGCCCAGGCCATGCCCGACGTCGCAACGACGACGGTCGGCATGCGCCGCGCCGGGTTCACGCAGCAGGAGATCGACCAGATGCAAGCCGAAACGCGTCGGACCGGTGCGACGTCGATCCTTGACCGCCTGGATAAGCTCGCCGCGACGCGGGAGGCGTGATGGTCACCCGTCGATCCATCACCCGGTACTCCAAGGCCGTTGACCGAGCGGTCGAGGCGGCCCGCGCCGACCTGACCGCATTTTGGGATACGTTGCCGTTCGACGACCCCGCCGCGTGCCGTGACGCGCTCGCCGACTTCGTTCCACGCCTCGCCGCCCAATATGGCGACGTCGCCGCGCTCGCGGCTACCGAATGGTACGAAAGCGAGCGCGACGCGGCGGGCGTCCGGTCGGAGTACCGGGCCACCCCGGCCCCGTCGGCGCTCCCCGCTCAGGTCGAAGCGAGCGTCCGCGCGTCCGCCGGGCACCTGTGGTCTGACCAGCAGGAAAAAATGCTGTCTGACCTCATGGGCGGGCTCCAAATGTGGGTCAAGGACGCGGGCCGCGACACCGTGCTCCGCAACGTCCGCCGTGATCCGGCTAACCCGAGGTGGGCGCGTGTCCCGCGCGGCGCGAAAACATGCGCGTTTTGCACGATGCTCGCCTCGCGCGGGTGGGTGTACGCGTCGAAAAAGACGGCGGGCGGCATGGGCAACCGCTTTCACCACGACTGCGATTGCGAGATTGTGCCCGCGTTCGGGGACACAGACCCCAAGATTGACGGTTATCACCCTGACCGCCTGGAAACGTTGTACAATGAGGCACGAAGCGCGGCGATCATGGGCGGGGAAAACCCGTCTGATCTGAACGTGCTCATGCGATACGCCAGGCGCGCGACGCCCGGCGCATACGCGGACGGCGTGAAAGACCGTCCGCAAACCACCTGACAGCTGGGGTTCAGCTGGAAAACGGGGCGACGGCCCCCATAAACGGAAGGCACATCATGGGTGACGAAACCAACACCGACGCGACCCCCGCGCCCGACGCGGGCGACACCAAGGACACGACGCAGGAACAGACCCCCGCGCCTGACCACGCGTTCAACCCGATCACCAGCCAGGAGGCCCTCGACGCGATCATTACGAAGCGCGTCGAACGTGAGCGCCGCAAGTACGCGGACTACGATGACCTCGCGGCCAAGATCGGCACCCTCGAAACTGACCTCGCGGCAGCAAATGCCAAGGTCGAAGGCTTCGAACGTGAGGCCGCGCACGCGGCACTCGTCCGTGAGGTGGCGAAGGAAACCGGCGTCCCCGCCGACCTCCTTCGCGGATCGACCCGTGAGGAAATGACCGCGCACGGAAAGGCGCTCGCGGAGTTCCTGACCGCCCGGTCGGCGACCCCCGTCATCCCCACCCTCGGGGCCGTCCCCGAGACCAACCAGACAACCGAACAGGCGTTCGTGAAGGCCCTGTTCGGAAACTGACCCACTGAAAGGAATAACGAACATGGCTGTTTTCGGTACCGGCCAGGCCGCACCGCTCATGCCCCGCGAAATCGCGGACGGAATGGTCAAGAAGACCCTTTCCACGTCCACGATTGCCAAGCTGTCCGCGCAGGAACCGATGCGTTTCGGCAAGACGGACATCATCACCTTTAACGATCTCCCCCGCGCTCAGTTCGTGGAGGAGAACGGCGACAAGGAATCGACCTCGGGCACCTTCGGCTCCGTCACCGCCGCGCCCCATAAGGCGCAGGTCACTATGCGTTTTTCGCAAGAGGTTCAGTGGGCGGACGACGAGCACCAGCTCGGCGTGCTCCGCACCCTCGCCTCCGCCGGTGCCGACGCCCTGTCCCGCGCCCTCGACCTGGGCGTGTTCCACCGCATCAACCCCCTGAACGGCCAGGCGATTACCACCTGGACGAATTACATCAACGCGACGACCAAGCGCGTTGAACTCGGCAAGGGCGGCTCCGACCCCGACGCGGACTTCCGCGCCGCCGCCGGTCTCATCATCAACAACCTTGACACCGGCGTTCAGGTGACCGGTGCAGCCCTTGACCCCAAGTTCACCTGGGAGCTCGCCAACCTCATGGTCAAGGACGGCGCGGGCGTCACGTCCACGCCGCGTTACCCGCAGCTCGGCCTCGGCGCGGACGTGTCCTCCTTCATGGGGGTCCCCGTCGCCGTCGGCTCCACCGTGTCCGGCCTCCCCGAGGCCGCCGACACCAAGGTCCGCGCTATCGTCGGTGACTTCACCGGCGGCATCCGATGGGGCATCCAGAAGGAGCTCCCCGTCGAACTTATCACCTACGGCGACCCTGACGGCCAGGGCGATCTGAAGCGAAAGAATCAGATTGCCCTCCGACTCGAAATCGTCTACGGATGGTACGCGTTCGTGGATCGTTTCGCGGTGGTCGCCGAAAAGTGACCACGTGAACGGGGGGGCGGCTCCGGCCATTAGCGCTGGCGGTCGCCCCCCTTACCGCATGGTAGGAAAGGAGGCGCAATGACGGGGTTCACCCTCGCGACCGCGCGCGACTACGCGGACCGGTACGGCCCGCTAGACGCCGCCGAAACGGCGGCCACCGACGCGCATCTCGCCCGCGCATCGCGCATCGTCCGCGATGAGTTCGCGCGCGAAGGCTTTGACATCAACGTGCTTATACAAGCCGGTAAGGTCCAGGCCGACACAGCCGCCGACGTCGTGTGCGACATGGTGGCCTATATGCAACGTAGCGCCGCCGGGGACGCACCCTTCGGGGCAACACAGGTCAGCCAGACGGCGGGTCCCTACACGCAATCGGCGTCCTACAAGACCCCCACCGGGTCAATGAGCTTCACCCGCGTCCATCGCCGCCGCCTTGGGCTCCCGACGTCGCGCGCGTTCAACGTTGACCTCCTGGCAGGTCGATCATGATACGCGGCGAAACCGTGACCCTGATCCGCCCGGCGGACGCCGGCCTCGATGCGTTCGGGGACCCACTGACCGAATGGCAGCCAGGCGTCCCCGTCGGGAACGTCCTCGTTGCCCCCGCGTCAACGGATGACCTGAACGGGAGCCTTCGCCGCGACGGCGACCGCGACACACTCACGCTCCACTTCCCAAAGACCCATGAGGGCAACCTCCGGGGCTGTCGCGTCATCGTTCGCGGCGTCACCTACCGCGTGATAGGCGATCCGCAACGGTACACCTCCTCCATGACGCCCGGCGCATGGGACCTCCCCGTCACCGTCGAACGAACGGAAGGATGACCACATGGCAAATGCGCGAGTCAAAATCGACTACCGTAAGGTAGGCGACATGACCCGCCCGCTCATCGAGGAGCGCGTTCACGCTATCGCGGCCCGGGCGGGCGACGGCTTTGAGGGCTCCGTCATTCAGACGGACCGCCCCCACGGGGCCGTCTACGCAACGACCTTCAAAGCGCGCCGCCGCAACGCGCGCGACAACACGCTCCTAAAGGCGGTGCAAGGCTAATGAAGCAGCTCATCGACTACCTGCGCGCCAACCTGCGCGGCGGGTCCGTCCCTGTCCACGCGACCGTGCCCCGAAACTACACGGGCGGCGCGCTCGTGACCATCGAGCGCACCGGCGGGCGCACTGACCACCTGATCGACCACGGCGTGTACGCCGTGCAGGCATGGGCCGACAAGCACGCCGACGCCTACCAGTTGGCAAGCGACGTGCGGGACGCACTGATCGGCGCGCCCGCGCGCGTCGCCGACATGGCTGCCCTGCAGGTGACCAGCATGTATAATTTCCCTGACCCCGACAGTCGGCAGGCGCGTTACCAGCTGACTGTCACGGCATCGTTCATGATGTCAATACACCCATGAAAGGACATGCGTAAATGGCTAACAACGATTCGAGCCTGGCGTCCGTCGCTAAGCCCGTAGCGGCGGGTGCGATCAGTTCCGGCACGACCAAGACCACCCTCCCCACCGACGCGACGACCAACCTCGCCGCCGGGTTCGTCAAGCTCGGCTATGTGTCCGAAGACGGCCTGACCAACGGTATTGATACCGATGTGGAGAACATCAAGGCGTGGGGCGGTGACACGATCCTGACCGTCCGTACAAGCCGAACGGAGACGTTCAAGTTCACGCTTGTCCAGGCGCTCGACGTCGATGTCCTGAAGGAGGTATACGGACAGGACAACGTGAGCGGCGACCTGGCGACGGGGATCACTGTCAAGCACAACAATACGGAGCTGCCGCGCCGCGCGTTCGTTATTGACATGCTCATGACGGGTAACGCCGTCAAGCGCATCGTTGTACCGGCTGGTCAGGTGACCGAGGTCGGCGACGTTACGTATGTGGACGGTACCGCCGTCGGCTACGAAACGACCGTGACGTGTTTCCCCGACAGCCAGGGGAACACCGTCTACGAGTACATCAAGAAGGCGGCGTGACATGGCAAAGCTGACCACCAAGACCGTTGACATTGACGGCCTCGCAATCGACATCGACCCCGCCGTGTTCGAGGACTACGAGTTCCTCGAGGCGTTCGCCGACGTCGAAGACGGCAAGCCGAGCCACATCGTCCGCCCCTTCCGTATGCTGTTCCAAGGCGACAGTTACCAGGCGGTCAAGGATCACCTCCGCGACGCCGACGGGCGTGTCAACGTCAAGGACATGACCGCCTTCCTCCTGAAGGTTGTCAAGGCTGTCGCCCCAAACTCCTAACGCTCCTGGGGGCGGAGCAAAAAGCCCCCGATGAGCTGTCCGCCGACTTCCTCCGGTTCTACCAGGTGGAAGATTGGCGGCAGCTCCCCCCAATGCGCGCCGCATCACTCGCCGCCGCGATGATCGCGCAGCCCGAATCGTGGACGCGGCGCAAGATCGACCCCGCCTGGGAATGGTCACTCCTGACCAACCAATGGGGCGTCCTGGCATCGGACGCCCTACGGTGGCTCCAATGGTCGAAAACGCGCGACGGGCAACGAAACCAGCGCGTCCCCGCGCCCTTCCCGCGCCCGTGGGATAGCGCGGCGGACACCTATGTCGCACTACCCATTGACGAACTCGAAGCCGCGCTCGCGGCTATCCGCGAATCCTGACCGATCAGACGAAAGGAACACCCCAAATGGCTGGCGGAATGGACATCGGCACCGCATGGATCAACGTCGTCCCGTCCTTCAAGGGGATGGGGCAAAGCATCGCCCAAGAGTTCGGGGCCGTTGACCAGCAGGTCACGAAGTCATCGTCTTCGTGGGGCTCGTCGATCACGGCCAGCATGGGCGGCGCGTTCAAGGCCGTCGGCACGCTCGCGGCCACGGGCCTCGCGGCGGCGGGCGCGTTCATCGCGTCCTACACAGGTGAGGCCCTGGCCGCGTCCGACGCAACTGACAAGTTCAAGTCAACGCTAAACTTCGCGGGCCTTGACTCATCCACCATTGAAGAATTAACCGCGTCGGTCCAGGAATATGCTGACCGCACGGTCTACGACCTGTCCGACATTCAGTCGGTCACGGCGCAGCTGGCGTCGAACGGCGTCGAGGGTTATGCCGACCTTGCCCGCGCGGCGGGTAACCTGAACGCCGTCGCGGGCGGCAACAAGGAGACCTTCAAGTCTGTCGCAATGGTCATGACCCAAACGGCGGGCGCTGGAAAACTGACCGCCGAAAACTGGCGTCAGCTATCCGACGCGATCCCCGGCGCGGCGGGGCCGATCAAGCAGGCCCTACTCGACGCGGGCGCGTACACGGGTGACTTCGCCAAGGCGATGTCAGACGGTCAGATTTCGGCGGACGAGTTCAACGCCGCGATCATGAGCCTCGGCCTAACCGACGTCGCGGCGGAGGCGGCCACGTCTACGGCGACCTTCGAAGGCGCGTGGGGCAACCTCGAGGCCGCGATCACCGGCGGGCTCGTGAAAATCATCGAACCCCTGAAGGGTCCCCTGACCGACGCGCTCAGCAGCCTCGCCGACAACCTCACGCCGGTATTTGAGACAGTCGCCGCCGGGATCGACAGCATGGTCAACGGCGGCGGCCTTGACAGCTTTACCGGCATGCTTGGCGGCATTGCGCCCATCGTCGGCGGCCTTTCCGGTGTGCTCGGCCCGCTGCTGTCGCAGCTGCCCCTCATCGGCGGCGGCTTCGCCGGACTGACCGGCCCCATTGGGCTCGCCGTCGGTGCGTTCGTCGGTGTCCTACAGAACTCCGAGGCGCTGCGTGACGCCCTCATGGGCATGGGGGCCGCGATCCTTCCCGCCCTAGAGCCGCTCGGCGGCGTGTTCATGGAGCTAGTCGAGGCAATTGGGCCGCTACTTGGTCAGATTGGCGACGGCCTGGCCCCGGTAATCACGGCCCTGACGCCCATCGTCGCGGCGGTCGTCGAGGTGCTCGTCCAGCTGGTCAGTCAGTGCGTGGACGCCCTCATGCCTGTCCTGTCTCAGCTCGGGGAGACGTTCGTCCAGCTCGGCGCGTTCCTAGCGCCGATCATTGAACAGCTTGGGACGATTCTGATACCCGTGTTCCAGACGCTCGGCTCGACCGTGAGCGCGGTGTTTTCGGCGATCATGACTGTGATTTCCGGCGCGCTCACGTTCATCCAGGGCCTGATTCAGACGGTCGGTGCCCTCATTTCGGGTGACTGGTCGGGCGTGTGGACGGGCATACAGACCATGTTTTCCGGCGTGTGGACCGCGATTCAGGGCATCATTTCGGGTGTGGTGTCCGCGATTAGCGGCATCCTAAGCGCCTGGCTTCAAATGGTGTCCGGCCTGTTCTCCGCCGCGTGGTCGTCGTTGACGTCGCTTGTGTCGTCCGCGTGGTCAGGGATCACGAGCGCGATCAGCTCCGGCGTGTCTAGCGCCGTGTCCTACGTGCAGCAGCTACCGTCGCGCATCTTGGGCGTGTTCTCAAACGCGGGCAGCTGGCTAATCTCTGCCGGTCGGTCGATCATTGACGGCTTTATCAACGGCATCACGAGTGCCTTCAGTAGGGTCCAATCGACCCTCGGGAACCTAACGTCCATGCTCCCGTCATGGAAGGGACCCGAAGACCTTGACCGGGTGATCCTGAAGGACGCCGGACGGCTCGTCATCGGCGGCTTCGTGACCGGCATGGAAAGCCAGTACGCGGCGGCGCGCGACAGCCTCGGGCGGTTCACCGCGTCCCTCGCCCCGAACATGGGCGCGCCGACCGCGCTGACCGGATGGTCAGGGAACGGCGGCCTCCCTGAAACCCTGACGCTCCGTGTCGGTGAACGTGAGTTCACGTCTTACCTGGAAGGTGAGACCGTCCGCACCCTCCGCCGCGTGTAACGAAAGGCACAACATGGCAAACCGAAAGTGGATCGCCACACACACCGGCCTCCCCTCCTTCAGCGTGGACGCCGGTGTCCGGGTCACCACCGGCGCGCGCGTCCTATGGCCCGGCGAACAGGCGGGCGTCTTCTCTGACGCGCTCGCCGCGCCCGGCGTCCCCACCGTCTACCAGGTGGGAAGGGAAACCGTCACGCTCACCCGTCGGACCATCCCCGGCGGCGGAATGCTCCTCACGGGCACCGACGGACGCCCCGTCGATGGACTGACCGCATGGAATAACCAGGACCCCATGTCATGGAAGTCCGACGCGTCGATCATCGACGACCGACTAACCAGGTGGTCCATGCGCACGCCCCTCCACACCGGCAAGACGCACTGCGTGCTCCCCGCATCCGCCGAAGCCGACGCGTGGCGCGTACTCAGGGCGCGCGGACACATCATCATCGCGCCCGGCGACGCGACGCCCGGCGTCCCCGCACGCATGGTCACCGTGAACAGCGTAAACCGCGAGCGCCTCGGCGCGGACGGCACGATCACCCTGACCGTTCAGTGGACCGAGGCCGGGCCGCTCGACGTGGAACGCATCGGGGGCGGCGCGGTCGCCGTCGTCACGTGGGGCGACTGGCAGGCGTGGTCTGACCGGACGGGAAACAAGGCAGATCAAAGCGAGGAAACCCTCGCCCGCCTGATCGCGGGGATGCCCTCATGAGGGCCGGGCCTAGTCTCGCGGCCCTGGCCGGGCCGGTCGCCGTCGGCGTCCGCGTGGACGTGTATCACGGTGGGGTGTGTATCGCGTCCGACATCCCCGCGTGGGACGTGAAGGTCGAGTCCACGTTGAAGCGCGTTGTCCCGTCGAAACTGACCATGCGGGTAGACCCTGGCATGGTGCCCACGGCCCCCGGCGACACGCTCAACAACTACGGGCAGCGCTTGCACGTGACGGCGCTCGTCGAAACCGGCGGGGAAACGGTACGCATCCCCTACGGGTGGTTCGTTCTGACCGACTGGGAGGAACGCGCGGGGGGCATGGAGGTTACGGCGATGGACCTCGTGCAGACCATCGTCGATGACCAGGCGGTCTGGCCGTCGTCGCCGCCCGCCGGTGCGACGTTGGGTAGTGAGGTGCAACGCATCATCACGTCAAGCGTCGCGTTCGGTCAGACGATCCCCGTCGTGCTCGAGGTGCCTGACCGGTCGATTAGTACGAGCTTTCAGTGGGGTGTCAAGAAGGCCGAAAACCTACAGGAGCTATGTGAAACCTACGGGCTAATGTACGGCGTCAAGCCGGACGGATGCCTGCACGTGTGGGCACTGAACTACGGGGGGGACCCCGTGGAGGTCTACACGGGTACTGACCTCCTGGTCGGCGCTGTCCGGGCCGCGCGTGAGCGCACCCCTAACCGGTGGATCGTTCAAGGCTCCGCGCAGGGCGACTCGTCGACGAAATGGACGGCGATACGTGAGAACTTCACGGGCATCTACGCGCCCGAACGCTACGGGATCGTGACCGAGCGAAAGGAGTTCAACGCGGCGACCAGCGCGGACGCCGTGGAAAAGGCCGCGACGTCCTACATGCGCAAGGCGCTCGCCGCGTCCGGCGCGCGGTCGGTACAGATCGCCGCCGACCCGCGACTCGAGGTCGGTGACCTGATCCTCGTCGTGATCGACCATGAGGACGGGACGGTCGAACGCGTCAGGGGCCGCGTGCAGGCGATGTCGATCACGCTCGATGATCCCGGGCACGTCATGCGGGTTGATATGATGGAGGAATCATGGATATGAGTCTCTCCCCCTTCCTTGACCTGGTACCCGACGAGGCGGCGGTCGCCGATCAGCTCGCCGCGCCTGACACCACCCTGACCGGGTGGGTAACGAGCGTCGTTGACGCCGGACAGGGGCTCGTCTCTGTCGCTATCGACGGGGCCGACGGGTCGCACGTAGTCGCACGCGCAGACGCCGGTCTGACCTACATCGGGGCGCGCGTTACACTCCCGCGCGACTCGACGGGCCGCGTCGCGTCGGTCAGCGCGCCCGCCGGGGCAACGCCCGCCGGTGCCACCGTCCTACCGGTCGGTGAAACCGGTCGTCAGATCATGGACGCGCACAAGCGCGTGGGGATGCTTGACTCACAGCTCGCCGAAGCGCGCGCCGACCTGGCCGCGTCGAAGGCCGAAGTTAACCGTGCGGTGAAGGCCGCACAGGACGGCATGAAGGCCGCACAGGACGCCGCCGACGCCGCCGCGAACGACGCGCGCGACGCCCTGGCGAAGGCGAAGAAGGCCGCGCAAGACGCCGCCGACGCGCTCGCCCAATCGGGGGGCGGCCAGGCCACGCCAAACGGCGCGATCACCGTCGCAACCCGCGACCCCGCGCCCGCAGACGCCACGGGAAAACCCGAGGGCGCGTTGTGGGAGGTCCGCGACGGCGCGACAATGGTCCGCCGGTGGGTCCTCACATCGGGCACGTGGACCCGCGTCGGCGTCGGCGCGGACTACATCGGCGCGAAGGCCATTGGACGCGCACAAATCGGTGACCTGGCCGTCGGCACGGCACAGATCGCCGACGCGTCGGTCACCAACGCGAAAATCTCTGACCTGGCGGTCAACAAACTAACCGTGGCGGGCGGCGCGAAGTTCAACAGTGCCGTTATTGACACGCTCGTTGCGGATCGCGCGTTCCTCGGGAAGGTCGCCGCGACAGCGATCACGGTCATGTCTGACAATCTTATGCCTGATCCGTACTTCGACCACGCGGAAAATGGCGTGTGGACGCTAGCCGCGCCCGGGCAATTCACGTCCCCGCCGACCCAGTACCTCGGTCACGCGCGCGCCGCGATGGTCACGGCCCGCCCAGTGGGCGTTTCTGACCCGACGATAGTCGGTCCTGTCCTGTCGCCCGAGAACCGTGTTCCGTGCAAGCCCGGTGACGCCGTTATCGCGTCCGCCGCATGGTATGCGGTCGCGCCGATGAACCGCCTCGGCGGGGCTGGGTTCGGCGTCCGCGTCGCGTTCTACGCGGAGGACGGAACGCGCGTCGCGGCCCCCGTGTGCGGGTCAACCGTGCCGATCACTAACCACCCGGTTACCAAGTGGTTCACGGTCGGCGGCGACGCCCAGGTGACCGTCCCTGACCGTGCGGTCAGGATGAGTGTCGAACCGGTGTGCCTGGCCACGATGGGCGCGCCTGTCAGCGCGCCGATGTACGTCGGTCACGTGGACGTCCACAAGGCAACCGGCGCGGTAGACATCCGGGACGGCGCGATCACCGCGCCGAAGATCGCCGCCGGGTCCGTGGACGCGACCAAGATCAACGCCCAATCCGTCGCCGCCGCAACCGGAAAGTTCCTGAAGGTCACCACTGACCAGCTGGTAGCCGGGACGGCCAAGATTGGCGGTGACCTGATCGCCGACCGCATCACCGGTAAAACCATCGTTGCCGGGTCCGGTGCGAACGCCGTCACGCTCGGCCCTGACAAGCTGATTGTCAGCAAGGGGGGAAAGCCCTACGTTATGCTCGACCCGGCGCAGCCCTACGGTATGGCGATCAAGTCGCCGACGTCTGACGCGCTCCTGTCGCTCGCGTCGATCATTTTCGGCGCGTCGGGTTACGCATGGGCGGGGACCTATCCGCCCAGCTCATCGGGCTATTCGGTAACGAACTTCACCGTTCACGCGTCGTCGTCGGGCCGTGCAATGATCCTCGTCGTGTCGTCCTACGACATGGGTGTCCAGTCGCCCGCTTACCGGTGGGGAGACATTCAGGTCAACGGCAGCCGATTGTACGAAACGCCCAACCAATACTCGTACAATGGGTGGGACTCGGGGCAGCTGACAATGCTGACCATGCTGAAGGACCTCCCCACGAGCGGCACGTGGGCGATCAAAACCAGCCTATGGTTCGGTACGGACGCATCAACAGGGTTCACCAAGTGGTCACATCGTGATATTTCCGCGATTGTGATTCCCATCTAGGAAAGGAGCGCGCATGGCGCACCAGCACCCAAAGGGGCCGATTGTCCCCGACGCGGGGGACCGCATCGTCGAGTCCATTGACAAGATGGTCAGTACCTCCGGCCTTGTTCGCGCCGTCGCCACAACGGACGAGGCGCGTAACATCGTCAAGGCGGCGAAGGCCGCCGGAAACGGCCCCACGGCGGGCAATCCGATGTACTTTCTTGTGCATAACCTCCTGCTGTCTAGCACGGGCGAAACCGCGGGCGGCCTCCCGGTCCTTCACCCGTCGATGACGGTTGACTTCGCCACGTCTAACAGCACGGTCAGCGGCGTCGTCGAACTTAGCGCGGGCACCTACCGCAAGCTATGTGACGCGCGTATCGAGGCGCGTCCTTACCAGCGGGTAGCGTTTGCCATTGGCTCCCTGTGGGGTGTCAACGCAACCGCGCAGCAGTATGTTGACCTGGAGGTCTGGATGAACGGCATCAAGGGCCGTTCGCGCCTCGGATCGTGGGACGATTCCACGTCGGCGCATTGCCTCGGCGTGATCCCCGCGAACACTGTCCCCGACTGTTCGATGTGGCTCCTCGGGGCCGGACCGAACGGGACGAAGGTCACCGTGTCCGCCGACGACTGGTCCAAGCTATCGGTCATGGCGTTCCCGTGCCCTGCACTGTAAGCATCCAAAATCTACCGAATTGGAAGGAACCATGACAGCAAAGATCAGGGGCTCGGTGGTCACTCCAGCCCAAACCCCCGTCTGTGTAACCATCAACGCAGCGCCCGTTCCCGCGCCCAGGAACGCCGGTAACGGGACCGTCATCATCCCCGGTGACATCGTAGTCGATCAGACGTCGCCCGTTGACGTCGATGTCCTGCCGGGCACCTACCGTCTGGTAGTGTACACGTCAACCCAAATGCTGGCAGCCCGCACCGTCACCCTGAATGACGGCGACGTGCTCGAACTGACATCCCTCCTCGAGGGCACGCCGAACTGGGATTACGTCACTCCCACTAACGAGTATCTCTAGGGCGGTGCGACCGGTTTCATTGCGCGGTAGAATGTGACCGCCTGATAGAGAAAGGAAGGCATATGCCTTACAACGTGGAAGACATCAAGGACACCGGAAACACGTCGCCCGACGACGTTGCACCCATCCGGGAGGTGAAGTATGACGGCTAAGGCGTATGACGTCCTGCGCGTAGCCGCATGTGAAATCGGCTATAGCCGATGGAACGACCCCGAGGAGGGCACCAAGTACGGGCGTTGGTACGCCGAAGGCCACGGCGCGTATTTCGGCGCGACCGGCGTCCCATTCTGTGCGATGGGCGTGTCCTGGGCGCTCGCCCAGGTCGGCATGGAACCGCCCGGCGGCGCTTTCGCCTACGTGCCCGCCGGAATCAACGCCGCCCGCGCGGCGGGCCGCCTCGTCCCGATCCACAACGCACAGGCCGGAGACCTCGTCTGCTTCGATTGGGACGACGACGGCGAAGCCGATCACATCGGCTTCGTTGAAATCAACGCCGGGTCCTACCTGCAGACCATCGAGTTCAACACGTCGCCCGGCAGCGGCGGCTCTCAGGGCAACGGCGGCGGCGTGTACCGACGCACCCGCGATTGGGATAGCGTCGCGGCTGTCATCCGCCCGGCCTATGACCAGTCGGCAAGCACCGTCGGCGGAATCACCGAGGACGGCTACTGGGGTCCCCGCACGACGGCGGCGCTTCAGGAGGTGCTCGGTACGCCCATCGACGGCGTGGTTTCCTCCCAGGAGGTCGAAAACCGATCGATCATGCCCGCCTGCACCGACGGGTGGGAATGGGAGACCGATCCCGACGGGTCCGCCGTGATCGCCGCAATGCAGGCGCGTCTCGGCGTCACGAATGACGGGATCATGGGACCCGTCACCATAAACGCGCTTTCCGCGCGGTACGGAATCGAGGGTGACGGCGTCCTGTCTGATCCCTCACTCACTGTCGCGGCCATGCAGGCCGCCCTGAACAACGGAGGTTTCTGACCTATGGCACCGCTCACCACCGCCGCCCTGATTGGCGCGCTCGTCCCCTTCCTGACCGCAACGGTCACCCGGTCCCACTGGGCGGCACAGACCAAGCGCCTGGTTTTCATCGCCGCGTCCGTCGTCCTGACGCTCATCGCGTGGGGAGTCACCCGATTCCCTGACGCCGGGCGCGTCGTCCTGACGGAGGCGGCTGGCGTGATCGCCGCCGGTCAGCTCGTCTATACCGCCCTGAAGCCCACCGGTCTCATTGATTGGTGGGAGGAGCTGACCACGCCGTCTAACACCATCGAGGGCGGCGATCAGTGACGGGAGCGACTCACCCAGTCGTCGCGGTCATCACGGCCCCGGAGGTAGTGGCAGCTCTCATCAGTGTGATTGTTGCCATTTGTGGGACGATTGCGATTCAGCTACGGGCGCTCCAGGAGCGCCTGAAACAGCGGCTCGATGACGTCCACGCTACCGCCGAGGCCGCCCGTGAGCAGGTGACGAATCACCACGGGTCGAACCTGCGCGACGACCTCGACGCGCTAGCCGCGCAGATGCGTGAGGGCCTGGCGGCGATTCAGTCCGCACAAAACCGCGCCGACGCGCGCGCCGAGATTGAGCGCAGCGAGCGCGTCAATGAGGTGCGTCTCATCCGTGAGGAGCTGGGGCGTATGCGTGAGGACATCCAAGCGCAGCGCGAGGATATACAGGCACAGCGCGACACCCTCACGGCGCACGTAGTACACTGACAGCGTACTTCTCGTTTGTTCGCCACAAGGCCCCCACCTGGACCGTCCAGGTGGGGGCCTTGGTCTACGCGCTTAGCACGGGCAGGTGAAAACCATCAGCTTCACGGTGACGGCGTCCCCGTCGCGGTCGATCATGTAGAGGGCGGCCCGCCAATGCGGGGTGACGTCCTCGCGCGGGTCGGTGATCGCGGCAGCGCGCGGCTCGCCGTTCGTGATTACCTGCTCGTCAAGGGTCGCGGCAAACGCGTCGTAGTCGGCGGGCTCCATGTCGGCGACGAGGTGGGCGAGGTAGTCGCCGGTCAACGCGTCGGCGGGGACCGTGACGGTCACTGCCTGGACGGCCTTACCGATCAGGGATGCCAGTAGGGCGGTCCTCATGTTGTCGTCGAGGTCGCGGGGTTCGGTGTTTTCGGTCATTGTCGGTCTTCTTTCGTGATTGGGTGGGGCTTGGATAGGTCAGAAGGCAAGGCTGCCGAGGATGCTCGACGCCTTGTCAAGCGTGATGCCCGCTTCGTCGGCGAGCTGGGCCGTGGTCTTGCCTGCGTAGATTCCCGCGATCATCGCGCCCTCCAGGCGGGCGTCATCGTAGGTGAACTCGGCCGGGGGCGTGCATCCGCACGCGTAATCGACGACGGCGACCATAGGGCCGTGCATCATGATGTTCTTCTCGAACGTCGTCATCTTGCCGTGCTTAGCGAGGCGCTCCTCGATTTCGGTCGCGGCGGCGGTGACGACGTCGAGCTGCTTGGGGGTGAAGTCCTCGGCGGTGAGGTCAAAGAAGTCGCCAACCATCTTGACGGCGGTCTCGGTGTTCATGGTTTCGGTCCTTTCGGTCTGTCCCCTGTCCTTCAGGGGATGACCCCAGCATACACCTAGTGAATAGCGCTATGCAACTAGGGATATGTGAGACTGTCGCCACATATGGAAGACTTGCATAGCGCGACGCATGGCCCTACTATCGGGACGCAATGCCACCTACCAAAGCGAGCAACAATGACCGGACAAACAATCTATGAGGGGATCACCCTCCACAACGGCGACTGCCGCGACATCATGCGAGAACTGCCCGCCGACCACTTCGACGCGGTTATCACTGACCCGCCGTATGGAATCGCCTTCAAGGGCGAAAAGTGGGACACGGCGACGCCGCGCGGGTTCCAATCATGGTGCGAGTCATGGGCGGTCGAAGCCCTCCGAATCGTCAAGCCGGGCGGGTACCTGCTGGCGTTTTCCGCGCCGCGTACCTATCACCGGCTCGCCGCCGGGATCGAAGACGCCGGCTTCGAAATCAGGGACACAATGGCCTGGCTCCGCGCCGACGGCAAGGCGTCAGCCGTGGACCTGTCCGCGATGTTTGACCGATCGGCAGGAGTTCTCGACCAACGCGAAGGCCGCGACATCCGCGAATGGGCGGACAAGGCCACCGCGACGCGCATGTCCTCCCATAAGGTCTATGGGGCTGGCGAGCCGGTCACCGACGAAGCCAAGGCATGGGCGGGGTGGGGCGTCGGGCTAAAACCAGCGTGGGAGCCTATCGTCGTCGCCCGTCGCCCCATCGAGGGCCGCCTGATCGACAATGCGCGCGCCTACGGGACCGGGGCAATGAACATCCGGTCAGCAATGGACGCCGTCGGCGGGTCTTACCCGCCTAACCTCATGGTCAGCGAAGACGCGCTCGCGGCGGCGGTCGATCAGGGCGCGCCCGATCACGGCTGGCCGGTCTTCAAGTACCAGCCGAAGGCCCCGACGCACGAGCGCCCGAAGGTGGGGGGGGTACAGCATGTGACCGTGAAACCCCTCGATCTCATGCGTTACCTGATCCGGCTTGTGGTGAGGCCGGGCGCGACGATCCTCGAGCCGTTCGCTGGGTCGGGGACGACCCTACAGGCCGCCGCGATGGAGGGTGTGAACGCGGTCGGGTGTGAGCTCGACGAGCGCTATATTCCCCTGATTCATGAGCGGTTCCGGCGCGGGATCGACGCGCCGCTAGACTTCCTCATCTAGCGGGAGCGCGCCGTTTTGCCGGTCGGTTAGTTTCGACTTGCGCACGCGCGTTCGGCGTGTATATACTGTAGCCGTGCATCACCGCCCCGCTACGTCGGGGCATGGGGGCCTCGCCTTTTCGGTCGGCGAGGCCCCCTTTCACTTTATGTATGCGACATCACATTAACGGACGTGCATAGCACTATGCATAGGTGTATGCTGGTGTCATCGGGAGGGAAACGCCCGCCCGATAGACCGAAAGGACCGAACAATGAACCCGATCATCACCTCCGCCGATCAGCTCAACTGGATCGACCTGAACAAGCTGCCCCTCGATGATTGGAAGCGCATCGAAGCGCCCGGCGCAGACCTCACGGCCCGCGTTGACGACGACAACCTCCTCGCAATCCACATCGACGTCATTGACGACGAGGTCCGCGTCACGATGAACCGCATCTTCGGCGAGGTCTACTTCTCATCCGACGATCCGGGCGAGTGGACGGACATCGAGGCCGTCCTCCCCCGCCGCCTTTGGCCTGCGCAGGTGTGGGCGGGCTCCAAGTGGGCGGGTAAGGAGCGCCCGAGCTACCCGGCGATTGACGCGGCTATCGCCGCCGCGCTCGCCGACTACGAGGCCGACAGCGAGTGACAACCCCATCGCCCCCGGCCCGCCGCACAGGGCCGGGGGCACCCCATCGAAAGGACATCAATCATGGACCCCGATTTCCTGGCGTTCCAAGCCGCCAAAAAAGTAGCCGCCCGGTTCGTCGACGTCGTGCAACGGTCAACGCGCGCGGTCGCGGACGTCCGTGTCGCACGCAGCGCCGAGTTCCAGGGCGTGTGGGGCGTCGAACTCCACGCCCTGAAGCGTGACGACACCATTGACGCGGCAATGCTCATGAACGACGCCCGGTACGTCGTCGTCAACGGCGACGACCTCGAAACGCACGGCTGCGTGGCGATCCGCGCCGAGGACGGCGCAATCGACCATGTGCCGTGCATCATTTCCTACCCGCTGGTCAGCAAGGAGGGACGCAAATGAACCCGCTCACCCCTATCCTCCTCATTGTGGGACTGCTCGTCGTCGCCGCGTCGGGTGGCCCCACCAACCCCGGGGGTTGGGACCCGTCCTGGGCGCTCCCCCTCGGTGCCGTGATCGCGCTCGCGGGCACGATCAGCCTAAGCCGGGACTGGCGACGCCTATCCCGGCAACATTCCGACCGAAAGGAAAGACCCCCACATGGCAGACAATGACCCCGCCGCTTTCGTGGCAGGCATCTACCCCGACGTGCCCGAGCTGGACTACCACTCGGGCCGTTTTGGCCCCCCCGGGTCGGTGTCATCGACGGAGGCTAAGCGCCTCCTTGATTGCCCGGCCCTTTACAAGTGGTCGAAAGAGAACCCGGCCCCCCCGAAGGCAGCGTTCGATTTCGGTCACACCGTCCACGGTATGGTCCTTGGTACCGGCCTTGACATCTACGTCCACGACCACGACAGCCTACGCACAAAGGCCGCGAAGGAAGACATCGCGGCGGCCCGTGAGCGCGGCCAGGTCCCCATGAGTCGCGCCGACTACGCGCGCGCCGAGGACGCCTACCAGGCGGTCATGAACCACCCCGCCGCCGCAGACCTGTTCGCACAGGGCACGCCCGAGCAGTCGATCTACAGCGTTGACCCCGACACGGGCCTATGGCTCCGGGGCCGGATCGATTGGACCACGCGAGACGACGTCGGGCGTACCGTCCTCGTGGACCTGAAAACCACGAGGCAGCCGCGCCCCAAGTCGTGGGCGCGCGACGCCGCGAACCTCGACTACGCGGTCCAGGCCGCCTGGTATCTGACCCAGTGGAAAGCCGTCACCGGTGAGGACGCGTGCTTCGTTCACGTCCTCGTCGGCGTGGACGCCCCACACCTGGTTAGCGTCGTCATCATGGACGAGTCTTTCCTCGCCGCCGGGTACGCGCGTATGCGCCGTGCCCTCGACACCCTGAACATGTGCCAGGTGTTCAACGTCTGGCCTGCCTACGGCGATGCGATCACCGAAATCACCCCGCCCGCCTGGTACGCCGCCCAGGCAAACTGACCACATAGAAAGGACACGACAATGACCGACACCACCCCCGAAAAGAAGCCAGCTGCCCGCAAGACCACGCCCGCGCGAACCCCTGTCAGCATCGAGGCGCGCTTCGCCGCCGCCTGGGCAGACTGTGAAAACCCGCCACTCGACGCGTCGAACCCACACTTCAGGACGCGCTTCGCATCCCTGAAAGCCACGCTCGGCGTCATCCGTGCCGCGTGCGCAAAGCACGGGCTCGCCTACCGACAGGCGATCCAGGCCCCCACCGGGGACACGCCGCCTATCCTCATCTCGAGCCTCGTGGACGCCGACGGAAACACCATGCCCCTCGGCGCGCTCATCGTTGACCGACCGGCAAACCCCCAGGCGTTCGGCGCAAACCTGACCTACGCGAAGCGCCAGCTCGCCCAGGTCGATTGGGGCATCACCGGCGACCCCGACGAAGACGGACGCCCGGCAACCGCCGACGCGGCAAATACCGACGCGACGACGCCCGCCGTCACCCCCAAGCTGATCGCCGCTTGCACGGACAAGGAACAGCTCCGCGCATGGTGGCAAGCGCACCCCGAGCTGCAGGACCTCATCAAGGCGCGCGTGACCGCCCTGAACGACGACGGCGGCGAACAGTGAAACGCGTGGTCAGTTTCTTCGCGGAGGGCGTCGCTGCCCCCGAAGGCTCTCACAGGTACGTCGGTTACCGGGGCGGACGCCCCGTCGTCGCACACGACAACCCACGGCTCGCGGGGTGGCGAACCATCGTCGCCCGCGCCGCCAACGACGCCGCCCGCGCCGCCGGGTGGGAGCCACAGTATGACGGCCCCGTCGCCGTCCAGGCGCACTTCTACCTACCGCGCCCAAAGCGCCCCAAGTTCCCTGACCACGCGGCAACCAAACCGGACCTCGACAAGCTGGCCCGCGCCGTCGGCGATGCGCTCGCGGCCCCCGGCGGCATCCTGCTAGAGGACTCGCGCATCGTGACGTGGGTCCTTACCAAACGGTGGGCATCCGACGGCCAACCGCCCGGCGTACACGTCGCCGTGACAGCAATCGATGACTAAACGCAAAGCGCCCCGCCGATCCTGACAAACAGGAAGGCGGGGCGCTATCGACATTAGACCATCCGCGCAGCGCCCGGCTCGATGACACCAATCACGGGCGCGCCGTCAACGGTCACGTTATTGAACATGCGCCGCGTCTTCGATGCGGGCCGCCCGCCCATGTACGCATCACACCGCGCGACACCCGCCGGGATGCGGACGGACACGCGATTCACGGCCTCCTGCGTGCCAGTCAGCGTGAATTCACGCCCGGCCTCCGTTCGGCACGTCACGCCCGGGTACACGTCCTCCGAATCAGACGCCACGTCGACAAGACCGCCGCTCGACGCGGGCGTCCACGATAGCGTCCACTGCTGGCGGCTATCCGCACCCACCCACCCGGTCAGCACCGGAGGGGCTGGCGTGTTCGCCGCCGCGTTCGACGTGCGGGCCGCAGACCCGCCGGACATCACGAACACGAGGACAAGGACGATCAGGATCAGCAGCCCAACGAGGGGGCGCGCAACACGATTCATGGGGGATGCCTTTCGGTGGATTCGTCAGGAGGCGGCAATGCCGACGCGCGGGCCGTCAAGGCGCTCGCCCATCCAGCCAATGCCGGAGGCGTACCCGTCGCGCTGTCCGCCAACCGTCGCGTCATGGTCGATCATGAGGTCACGCGCCATGCGTATTTTGCTCCCCTCGCGGGCCTTCGCCTCGGCCCGCTGGTATCGGGACGCAAGCACAAGTTCCTGCCCCGTCGACGTAGTCTCCTCACGGGTAGCGATCTCGATACGCTCGGCGATGCCCTCAAAATAGCCCATCACGTAGGACCGGCGGAACCGACGGCGCTCCGACTCACTGTAGAAGTCTTCGTGACGCAGCCGGGCCTTCAACATGGACGGGTAGGACGCTACGGCAGCGTTGTAGAACTCCGTGACGTATGCGAGGTCCGAGCGGGTGCCCACGATGGTAGCCACGATGTGGCTTCGGTACATGCGCCACGAACAGAAGCAACTCAGAGCGTGGGAGAGCGTGGCGAGGCCGTCCACGATTGCGCGCGCCATTGACCCGGAGCTCCCCTTGATTTCAACTGTGATTGTAGTCATGTCTTCGTCGCGGGCGCGCGCATCACCATCGGGCAGCGTTTCGATGCGATAACGCACCATGAGACGCTCGGCGCGACGCTGCGCCAATTCGCGCTCGTTGATACTCGCCCCCCCGTCGGACGCGATTTTCAGGAGCTGGCGAATCTGCGCGATGATCTTGTCACTAGCGATCATTGTCTTAGTCCTTTCAGGGGCGCACGGTGAAGCTAGGGGCGGACGGGTTAACGGGGCCGGTCGGATCGTCCTCGATGATGACGCGGGCAACCGGGATAGTCAGTGTGATGAAATGCGCCCCGAAGCCGTTGGTCTGCTGGGTGATGCCATTGATTGGGCGGATGGTCTCGGAGCCAATGCGGGCATATCCGGTCCTGAAGTTGAACGCGAAGTCGGGGGGCTCGATGGTGGTCATGGTGCATTATCCTTTCACGGGGTGGAGGCCCCGCCGGGATGGACGGGGCCTCCGGGGTAGGTCAGGCAAGGTCCCCGAGGAGCTCCTGCGCCTTGGTCAGGTCGATCCCGGCGGCCTCGGCGAGGCGCTCCGTGAGGCGGCCACTGTATGCACCGGCGATCAGGGCGGCCTCCAGGCGCTCGTCGTCGCCGACGCACTTAGCGAGCGTCGTCTCATCACTGACGTACTCGACGATGACCTCGAGCGGCGTCAGCATCATCACGCCGCGCTCCTCGAGGGTCATGTCGCCGTACTTGGCGATGATGCGCTCCTCGACGTCTGTAGCGGCGGCGGTGATGATGCTGATTTGATCCCCGGTGAACTCATTGGCGAAGTCGCCGAGGTAGTCGCGGATGGTTTCGGTCGTGGTCGCGGTCTCGGTGTTCATTGTTCGGTCCTTTCGGTCTATCGGGGGGCCTTTCCTCCCGATGCCCCAAGCATACACCCATGCATAGCCGTATGCAAGGGTAATTGCGTGACCTACAACATGCATTGCCGGTCAGGTACCGCGCCCGCCGTCACGCCATATGTCACGCCATATGTCACGTGTGCCGCCACGCGTGACATGCGCGTGACCGGGTGCGTAACATCGTGTGACATCGAAAAAAACGCGCGTGACACCGGGGGCAAAATCGCGTGACATCCGGCGTGACATCCGAGTGGGAAAACCGCGTCAAATATGCCAGGAAATATACCAGCCCGACCCACCAAACCGCCCCACCCCGCCGAAAAGTGCGCACGCACCCGATCCCCATTGTCACGCCCGCGTCACGCGTGACATAGGCGTGTGACATGGGCGTGACGTCACGCGGGACATGCGCGCAAGGATGAAGGAGAAAGGAGAAGATAAAGGATGAGGGATAAAATCACGTCGGCGACGCTCACGCGTCACCGACTGGCGCGCAACCGGCTAGCGTTTGACGCGCCCCCCCCCCCAGCCGCTAGCATATGGTTAGTGACGCACCGCCCCGACCGAAAGGCACACGCAATGCCCTCCTTCAAGCGCCCCGGCAGATACGCCGCCCTCGCAGGCGGCTACTACGACGACCCCGCCGTCATCGCCGCCGGACCCGACGCCGAACTTCTCTACATCCGCCTCCTGTCGTGGTGTGCCCTGCACCCCGAAACCGACGGCGCTGTCCCCGTCGAGGTCGCAACCAGCCGCCTCGGCCTAACCGACGCCGCCACCCGCCTCGACGCCCTCACAACCCACGGCCTCGTCACCGCCGACGCGACCACAATCACCGTGGCGTCGTGGACACGGTGGAACGGTACCTGGGGGGACATCACCGCGAAAAGCGACGCCCGCAAAGCCGCCGCCCGCGAACGCAAAGCACGCCAACGCGCCCGCGCCGCACAGGACGCCGCCGAACCCGACGCCGCCCCCGCGCCCGCGCCGGACCACACACCGACCGCGACCGACGACGACAGCGCCCTCGAGGTGACCATCATCGACGACACCCCCGGCGACCGCCCCGACGTCGAGGCAATCTGCCTCCACATGGCGGAGTCCGTCGCCGACCGCACAGGACGCCGCCCCCGCATCACCAAGAAGTGGCGCGACGCCGCCCGACTCATGATCGACCGCGACGGACGCACCCCCGACCAGGTACACGCCGCAATCGACTGGGTGGCCCGATCCGAGTTCTGGCGTTCCAACATCCTCGGCGTCCCGAAACTCCGCGAAAAATGGGACACTCTGAAGCTACAGGCCGAGCGCGGCGCGCGCCCCCACGTCACCCGCGCCGAAGAGTTCCGCGCCCGACAGCGCGCTAAGGCCGCCGAAATCGACGCCGCCTGGGGCGCACAACCCACCGAAGCAACCATCCTCACCATTGAAAGGACCCACGAATGATTACCGGACGCGGGATGCAAGCCTTCCTCGAACACCTCGAGGACGCCGGTGTCCTCATCCCCAAGCCCGGCCAGCTACAGACGTGGGGCGGAAAGATTAGCCGCCGATTCCCCGACGCCACAGACGCCGACCTCGCCCGCGCCGCCGACGTCCTCGACGAAACCCAGGGCTTTGTCCGCCTCGGTGACCTCGTGAACTTCCTGAAGGGCGCACCCACCGAAGCCGAGCGGATCGACCGCGCGAACCGTCTCACCCTCGTCTCCGCGCCGTCGCACGGCGGCCCGCTATACCCCGACGGGGACCTGACCCCGTCCGAGTACGTCACATGGCTGCGCGCTGCCCAGGCGTTCGCTATGGACGCGCACCCCGACATGACGCCCGCACAGATCAACGCCGCCGCCCGCCAACGCGGCTACGACGCCGCAGGCGTCCCCGCCCCGCCCCCCGAAATCACCGCACCCCGCACAGCCGAAGCACCCCAGCTCCGCGCCGTCTGAAAGGACCACCGACCATGCTGACCCCTGAAACCTACGGCCTAGTCATCCCCTGGGAGACAATCAACCCGCCGACCGGACGCGACGTCACGCACGCGCTCCGCACCTACGTTCCCGAGACCGCGCGGATCATCCACGTTGAAACCCACGTGACCCAGCTCCGCACCGAGCTACGCGTGAAATACACGTTTCAGGGACAACAAAGACCGGCCCTGGACTCCCCTCGCGGCGCGGGTAGCGGAACCGGTCATGTTGACGCCAACCCTACCGCGCGCCGCAGCCTCGAGCAACTCATCGCCAGCACCCACGCATGAAAGGCACGAAATGAGCAAGCAACGCCATGACATCTTCACGATCACCTACGACCCGCGAAAAGGTATCCCCGCCGCGCTCCTCGGCGCGGTCATCGGTCACCTTCCAGAAGACGCCATGATCGACGACATACAGACCAGGCCCGCCGGGTACTTCAACGAAAGTACCGAACTTGCGCTCGGCTACACCTACACCCCCGAAAGGTCCGACCGATGAACACGCGAAACACGCGCATCCTGACAATCACCTGGGCGTCCGACAAGCCCGTGAAGCTCCGCGACATCGCCAAAGCCCTCCGCAAGCTACCCGATGACGCCGAAGCAATCAGCATTGAACCGACCGCCGTCGAGTACGTTGACGCGCACCACGTCGGGCTCCGTATCGAGTACACCATCGACCCCGACGCCGAACGGCAGCGTATCATCGATGAGTACCGAAACTATGACCAGATGCGCGCCTTCGCGGACATCGCCCGCGCATCACGCAACCTCCCCACCCGCGACTAATCGAAAGGCCCCGCAATGCCAGCAGCAGCAACCATCACAGGCCGGATCGCCGAACCCGTGCTCCGATGGACACAGGGCGGCCACGCCGTCCTCGAGCTATCCATCGCGGCCACCCCCCGCCGCAAAAACCGACAGACCGGCGAGTGGGAAGACGACGGCGCGCCCCTGTGGATCAACGCGACCCTATGGGACGCCGAAGCCGAAGCCGCCGCCGAGCTCCTACGCAAGGGGGACCCCGTGATCGCAACGGGCACCATCGCCCTCGAAACCTACACGACCAAAAACGGCCAGCCCGGCCAAAAGCTCGTCCTACGGTTCCCGAAGGTCGCTAAGGAACCGCGCCCCGCCCCCGCGCACGGCGCGCCCGCCAACAACCACCCCCCCACCCACCAAAGCCAGCCGGACAACGCCCCCTGGCCAAATGACCCCCCCTTCTAACCCCCCCGGCGGGGGGGGGGACCACAAACCGCCCCCCCGCCAACAACCACCCCCCACCCACCATGACCACCAGTAGGACCGGAACCACCGGACACAAGCGCTGGGTGTCTTAATGCGCCTCT
>ERZ773050.322-NODE-322-length-28052-cov-15.573454_pt1 | contig 28052 bp, 25 predicted proteins | sample MGYA00580632_ERZ773050 | MGnify/ENA primary metagenome ERZ773050 (study PRJEB29015, sample SAMEA2738123) | human oral metagenome | biome: human oral; feature: human-associated habitat; material: saliva | place: China | collected 2166 ... | reverse complement strand
TGGCTGATGATGCTGTGGCGGCTCGGGGTTCTGCTGGTGGTGTGCGTGAGCCTGAGGTGCAGCTGAAACCTGTTGAGGAACCGAAGGTTGAGAACCTGCCTCCGGCAAAAGGTGTGGCGGGTGATTCTCCATCATTAGAGAAACCTGCTACGGCTGATAAAAATCCGTCCCGGGTAGAGCATTCTCCTGGTTCCACAGTACAGAATGGTGATCAGATAATCACGTATTATTCTGCTGACGAATTCAAACAGACCTATGTTCCTGAGTTGATCCATGCTAAGAATAACTCTCGATATATACCTGTCGAAGAACCTGGAACATATAACGTGTATGGGTTTGGAGAAGCTAAAAAGTTGGAGCGGGAGTATTACATTAAATTAAATGGTGGAAACTCTCCTGCTGACCTCTCTAAAGGAAAACCAGAGTTTGCTTTGTGGCGTCCTGAAGTTGGTGAGCCTAATCTAGATACAGCGATGACTGGTTTTAGGGATGTTACCCGACATGGTAATACGGTTGAAGCTCAGGTTGGCTCCCGAAAATTTATGGTGACTAATCTGGATGAGTATACTGGGACGATCCCTGATGATGTGGTTCCAACAGCTAAATCTCTTCTTGAAGAGGGAGAAGTGTACTGGAAAAATAAAGATCATAAGCCTGCTGGGTTTGGGAATAAGCCTCACCCTCTACCTTTTGACAATCCAAATGCTCGTATTCTTCCTACTCATGACCAGATGGGAAACGAAATAAAGTACACGGAGTACAAAGTCAGAAGGTTATTCCGAAACCAAAATCAAGTAAACGATGTTGGCACAGAACGGCTGGTAGTTGGTTCTGACGGAAGTATCTACTTCACATCAACCCATTATGAAACTTTTGTCAGGCTTGTCTAAAAGGAGAGTATGTATATGAGGTACATATGTGAATATAAGGATGAGTTCGTTGTTCCGGTGTTCACTCAGGAGAGTGGGTACTGGGAGAAAATTATGAAGCCTCGTTTGCAGCAGCAGGGGTGGTATATCGCTGAAGTGGATTGTGCTGGTGTGGAAGATATAGTAGATTTTGGCAGGAGGCTTCTACGGGCACTTAATTTTAGCGTTGGTGATAACGAATATATCAGTCCGATATGGTATGAAAATCTTGTCGGGGAAATATCTGGAGTATCTATGCGGCAAGGTTTTTTTATCTACTATAAAAACTTTGGAGATTTTTTATCTATGCATCATGATGCAGATCCAGAGTCTTCAGCAATATATGCGATCAAGCTTCTTGAAAATATGAGCTATCACTACTCCGATCTTCGTGGGTATATTTACGAGCAGTATCCTGTAGTGGTGGGGTATGGCGTTGGTCTTCCCACCTCGTATATTCCACAGTTTGAGGAACTGATGGGTGCGGAAAATGTAATGATTGCAGGTAAAGGTGTGCGGTATCCATGGTCTGATTTTGAGGAAGAGCAGCGCAGGAACTTCCCGAACGGAGCCCCGGACCCTCTATACGATAAGTATGGGGAGCTTTTTGGTGTTACTACCCATAGTTCACAGACTACGGGCATCTATGTTGCTGATCCTCGGTATTATCCTGAATCACCATTGTATGACCCTGCTCTTGCCTCGAAAGTGCACCTGGTACATAGCGAGTTTGACGATCCCGAATAATCGATCATGTTCCTTCTTGAGTTTAGTTGTCCGTAGCTTATAGCGAAGTTACGGACAACTAATTTTCTATATCTTTATGCCTGTCAACAAATAAGAAAGCTACGGAGGCTGTTCTGCCGCAACTGCTGTTGAGGGGAATCCTATTACGTATACGGAGATGGATTTCATGGCTCCTCAACCGAAGATTGGTGAAAACGGTAGAGTTGAGTTGAAGCCTAACGGGGAGCCTGAGACGACTCGTGGTGATGACCGGTTGATAGTGGGGAGTAATGGCAGTATCTATTACAGTCCGGATCATTATCACACGTTTATCTTGATAGTAGAGTAAGGGAGAAAAATAACTATGGCTTATACACCAGAAAGGCCGAAATCTTTTGTAGCTCCTTTGTTTATCCGTGAGGGTGGGTACTGGGAGAACCATATGCTGCCCTATCTGGAAGCAGAGGGGTGGAAAGTTATTGTTGTTGACTGTGCCGGGGTAAAAACCACACTAGATTTTGCGTACCGTCTGGTTGAGAGTATTGAGAGTGTCTATGCTATTCCGGATGATTTTAACCTGCGTTGGGCTTCGGAAGATGCCTGCCTGATTAACTGGTTTGATATGCGTCAAGGACTGTTTATGCTGTATAAAAACTTTGATGATCTCTTCGTGATGGATGATAAGGCTGTTACAGCGTGCGTAAATATTCTGGAAACTATGGACGGTCGTTATACTGTTCGTCCAGTTTTCGGTAGTGGGCTTTATCGGGTCCTCTTTGGATATGGATTTGAATTTTCACGCGAGAGCCTACCTGTGATCAAAAAATTCTTTGAAGATAAAACTGTAACCGCCAAAGATGGGGCGGAATATCCTTGGAGCGGTGTGGAGAGGTATAAGAAAGTGTTTTTTCCTCAGGGTTTTCCTGACCCGTTGTATGAGGATGGGGAGTGGATTGATGATCCTGATGAGTACCCTGAGAGTACTTCCTATACTGGCGGTCGTGAGGGAGAAAGTTCATCTGAGTAAACATAGTTAGACTCCTTTGCCTGTCTGTGTTTTAGAGAGAAACATGCCTTATCAACAAGAACGGTCTGCTGAGGGATTCATTGCCCCTTTGTTTATCCGTGAGGGTGGGTACTGGGAGAACCATATGCTGCCTTATCTAGAATCGGAGGGGTGGGCTGTCATCACTATTGATTGTGCTGGGGTGGTATCGTATATGGACTTCGCCAGGCGGTTAGTTAAAACTATCGACCCTACCTACAGTTTTCCCGAAGGTTTTAATATGCGTTGGGCTGCTGAAGAGGCATGTTTGATTAGGGATAGGGATATGCGTCAGGGGCTTTTCGTTTTGTATAAGAATTTTGAGCAGCTTTTTACTATGGCTGATGATGATATAAGCGCATGTGTGAATATTCTTGAAGAGATGGATACGTACTACAGTATTCGTCCAATTCATGGTAGCGGGCTGTACAAAGTTTTATTTGGGTGGGGATTCGAACTTTCGCAAGAGAGTTTGTCTCGGGTGGAAGAGTTCTTTGTCAACAGTGTGGTGATTGCTGCTGATGGGGTTGAATATCCTTGGTCAAGTATGGAGGAGTATAAGAAGTTTTTCTTTCCGAATGGTTTTCCTGACCCGTTGTATGAGGATGGTACGGATTGGATTAATGATCCTGATGAGTACCCCGAGAGCACCACCTATACCGGCGGCAGTAATGGGTAAAGTACATCCGAACAAACCTCAGTATTCAATATTATGAGCTTGATGTTCGTGATTCTGGATACATTATCCGCAATGAACCATGGATTAGAGGAAGACGAGATACAGAACGTTTAGTAGTAGGTAGTAATGGCGATATCTACTACACCCCCAACCATTATAAAGATTTTGTATTATTAAGGAGGAGCTAGCGTGGAACAAGTTGATGAGGTCTGGGGATTTATTCCAGTTATATATATTAAAGAATCCCATATTTTGCGGGAGCGTGTTAGCTCTCTTGTGAAAGTAGGCTGGCAAATCGTAAATTTTATAAGTTCCAATATCTCTGACTCGGAGAGTCTAGAGGCGGAAGTTATTCGTGCCATTGATTGTCCTTGGCCTTTGCCAGACGAAGGCGCGTGGTGGACACTTGATTTTGTTGAAGAAATTGATCAATGGAAGGACCTGTCGCAAGGGCTTTTTGTTTATGTTTCTGACTTTGATGGTTTAATCCGCAGTAGCCCGGCAGAAGCGGATACCTTATACCAGCATATTGCACGTATGCAGGATCGTTATCGCTGGGAGCGTCTTCGCGACGGAGATGAAAATCTTAAGTTTATTTATGGTTTTGAATGTTCTGAGAAGAATCTTTCGTTGGTGCGGGATTTTTTCCAGGGATATGTGGTAGTTGTGGATAGGTTTGAACCTGAGCATCCTGAGCTTGAGAGTGCGGAGGCCCTGGGTCCTTTCGTGGATGAGTATCCGCATTTGCCAGAGTAGCGGAATAGAATCAATGAACCTATATATAAGAAAAGGCAGGGTTGTCTATGATCGATTGGTGTCGCTTGTGGGCAGCCCTGATGTTCTATATGCCGAACCATGATGAGACTTTATTTTGATTAAGGAATAAAAATATTATGAATTATTATGAGCCTATGGGTTTTTATACGTATAAGTGGGATGACGTCTTTTTCCCGGTTGTTTATGTGCGGGAGGATGGTGTTTTAGAGCGGCAGTTGGAGTTGTTGCGGCAGGCTGGGTGGAAGATTATTGAGCTTTCCTGTGAAAAGTTATTGGAGTCTTCGGGGTCTGCGGAAGCTGCTGTGATAGTTTTTGAGGCTATTGAGTTTCCGTATGAGGTTCCTCGGTTGCCGGATGATTGGATTCATGAGTATCTTGAGGATTTGCATTGGTTGGATTTGAGTCAGGGTGTTTTTGTTGTGCTGCGCGATTATGATGTTATATTCCATGATTCTCATGATCCTCAGTATTATATGGCTGAATGGGCTGCAGAGCTGTTGCAGTCTGTGGACGATAATTTGAGGTTTTATCGTACCTGGAATGAAGATGGGGAGTATGATCCAACACCTGTGCTTTATGCTATGGACGTTTCTCGGGATACGCTTGATACTGTATTAGAGTTTTTTTGAGGGTCGGGCGGTTGTGGTGCCTGATTTTGATGAAGAGGATCCTGGGGCGGAGCATCCTTTGTATGTGAAGACTAAAGAAGACGCTATCAGTAATTTGAAAGGTATAACGGTTGACCCAACAGATACTGAGGGTTAGTTGTATCTTCTGAAGAGATGATGTGACGAATCGTCCAGATCTTCAAATTACCAAAGATGGTAAACGGTACTATGTTGAATGGGATCGTACTACTTCGGGACGTGAAATTGGGCATGCTGAACGTATCGCAGCTGATGATCCTAACCACGGCGGTATTGAGCTACGTATTGTTGACCCATATAAGAAGTAGCTAAATTAAATATTGAAAGGTTTGGAAGAATTTTCATGAGTAATAGCGCTAATCAGTATCGTCTTTTCGGTGGTAAATATGAGCCTTATACATATCATTTGGGGTATATTAAAACTAATTACCAGAATGCGGCAAAATATTACAAAACTTGGTCAGATCGTTTTATAACACCTCACAGGGACCTTCGAGCGGTTCATCTTGACGTATCAAAAGGAGATATTTTTGAATCTCTACTACCTTTGACGCAAGTAGCAAGCAAAATTATTTTTGCTCAATGTCTTAATGGTTGGACAATGGTTTCGACTAATGCAATCACGACACTTGACTACACAACCATTATGCATAATATGGCTAATATTTATGGATTAGATTGTGTCGTTCTTGATTATGTGCGTAATATTTATCCCCCTAAAAACTATAAAGAAGGTGATGACCACTATGAATCGTATGGAAAAATAGTATTTAATTATTATGATGGAGAAAAATATAAAAGTAATAACTTTTTGGGGAGGCGGGCGATAAACCTTAGTCGTCAAGGTGCTCAGAAATGGAGTTTTCATTCAAGCGGTGAAACTCTAGATTTTGAAGATTTGAATGTCTTTAAAAAACGTAAAATCGTTGATAGGTTTTCTCCTGAATTGTTGGTAAAATATGCTCGTCATGTGGGGATAGATCCATATAATCCAGAGTTCTATACTGGGCCAGTAATCCTATATACAGTAGAAGCTTCTTGGCTTCATGATGAACCTCAAATGCTTGAACCTAAGACTTTTAGAGAAGCACGTGCTGAGTTTGGGTACGACAAGCTTTACGATAGCTATGGTGATGATGAAGACTCATCGAAACCACATCTTGATGATATCCAGAAGAATGAATCTAAAAAATCTGATGAATTCGAGCCTTTAGATGAATATCAGGCTGATTCTCTACGTCTGAGTGAGCTACAGGCATTGTTGCCATTACCGGTTGAACAGGTTAGCGTAGGAGATTTGAATTTCTCTTTCACGGGTAATAAAGATAATTCTTCCTTTAAGCTCTATGTGGATTGTGACTGGCGTATCGCTCCAGCACTAGAGAAAAATCGCCTAGAGGAGTTTCCGAAGAATCAGCAAGAGCCTATTAAAGCTCTCCAAGGCGGCATGATAATTGCCGCTGAAGCGGATACACCAGATGCCTATGATCCGCTTATTACCGTTCGCGATATTCATGGTGAGGACTGGGTAATTCACATCCTGAGCGAAGATGAAAATGCTCCGTGGGGTGTCATACAAAATCGGGAACAGATTATCGAAGGCCCCAGTTGGCAGGCTCACGAAGCATGGAAAGAAGCACGTTGCCAGGAGACCGGAAGGTAAAAGCCTAAATATTGGTGACGAAAACTCGTACACCTGCAAACTCTATCCGATACTATCGCTAATGTAGATCATTACATCCCCCGCCCCATGACGAAGGAATAAATACATGGCACTCATAAGCCCCGTTACCAGTCAGAACGACGACTTACAGCGCACTATCGAGCAATTACATTATCAGGGCGCTGAGGATATTCTTGTTAATGCCCCTCAGCAGAGTGCTTACGGCTACCAAGTAGGTTATAACCATCCCGAGTTGCAGTACACGCTTGATGGTAAACGGTACTATGTCCTCTGGCTGACTGAAGAGAGCAAGCTCGCGCAGTATAAGGCACAGCGTATAGCAGCTAATGACCCAGAACATGGAGGGATAGAAATACGTACTGTGCGGGAATACGATGATCCTGCAACGAAGACCTTTACCCGTTCCGCATCCTAAATTCTTACGTAGCGATAACCGACAGAATAGAGTGTTATGAATCCCCACTACACGTTAGCTAACGGTGCATATGAGCCCACTACCTACGAACTTGGCTATATTTATGCGGACCTGCAGGATATCGCCCAGGCATATATCGACTGGCAGCAAAAGCTGGGCTACCGCATGCAGTATGAGGTTGTTGAATCGGGCGGGTTAGCTGCGGCGATGTCGTACCTTGAGCCGCTGCGTCGTATCAGTGATGCTGTTGTGTTTACTGAGTGTGAAAATTATTGGGTTTCGGTTTTGACAAATCGTGTGCCGAGTAACGATGTAAATTCTATTGTGCACACAACCTCTCGACTACTGAATACTACCGGCGTGCTGATCTCAAATGTTCCGAATCGGTACCCTATAGCTTCTCATGCTGATTCTCGGGTGAATGTGCGGGGTCGTCGCCGGTTTGAGGTTCTTTTTCAGCCTGATAATCCCGGCGATATTCACACGGAACGGGCTCGACGATGTGTTGAGGTTAAACGCGAGATGGGTTCTCGGTGGCGTTTCGTTCATGAGGGGCTCCCAATTAACTTTGAGCAGGAAGAAGCATATAAGGTTGCGCGTATTCCTGACCGCCTCAGTGCGGATATGCTGATTGATTATGCGCACGCTATGCGTATTAACCCGTATGATGAGAACTTCTACACGGGTCGTAGCGTGGCGGTGTATCGGTACAAACCAGAATTTGAGGTAGAAGAGAATAAGAAATTTATTGTGCCTCATAGTTTTGCCGAGGCACGCCACTATTTTGGGTATGTTCCTTCTGATGGCACAGCCCCGTTGGAACCATCGGATGAGACACCTGCCGGGTGGGATACCCGTTCAGTACTTGAACGTATGCGTTCACACCTCCCGCTAACCGTTGATGCAGTTGAGGTCATGGGTGAGGACGCCTGCGCAGTTTTATCTGGGAAGGATTGGGCACTTCAAGTTAACTGTAGCGGTGTTCTTACTGCGGCAGAGGGCTCTGTTCCCAAGGAGCCCCAGGAAAATCATTTTCCGGATAGTCTGGGGCAAATTCAGGGAACGGTAATCACTGAGGTTTCCGGTTCAGAAGACGGGTATAACCCCGTGATAACACTGCGTGCTTCTGATGGTTCCCCGTGGACTTTAACCCTGCAAGCGGGCGCGGTGAACGATCCATGGGAGCTATTTGCTCATGGCGAGCGTATTGCTGGCTTTTCGTGGCAGGATCACCAGGCTTGGCAAGCAGGAGATCTCACCGAAGGGTAGCTCATATAGAAGGTGACTTCTCGACATAGCCATCGGGAAGTCACCTTTTTGCCGTCCCTATCATGTTCCTGCGGTTATCCAGACGGAAGCTGAACGGCGTTCCGGCTGGTAAACTGATGATGCTATACGTGCGGTATAAAACCGCGCAGTCACCATGTGAATGTGCCCCAGGCGTCTGCCGTAAGCACGTACCCTAAGAGAGGGTTTCTTATGATTATTGGATACGCCGCCGGCGCCTACGACCTGTTCCACTATGGGCACCTCGAAATCCTGCGCAAGGCGAAGGAAAACTGCGACTACCTTATCGCCGGTGTCGTGCACGACGACGTTCTTGAACAAACCAAGGGGCGCCGTCCCGTTATCCCCATTGATGAGCGTGCCGCGATCGTCAGTCATATCGACTATGTGGACGAAGTCTATATCGAAACCACCCCCGATAAGATCGAAACATGGCGCCAGAAGCCCTTTAACGTCTTCTTCAAAGGCGACGACTGGAAGGGAACCCCGCAGGGCCTCGCCCTCGAAAAACGCTTCGCAGAGGTCGGCGTGAGCGTGCACTACTTCCCCTATACGGAGCACACCTCAAGCACCAAGCTCCGCAAAGTTGTTGACCTGCTAGAAGCTGAGCACGACTTGCGTGTAGAGATGCGTCGCTTCGCCGAACTTCTTGGTGACCGTGCCTATCATGAGGCGGTAGTCGCCGCTAAAGTAGAGACCCCCGTGGGAGCGGCAGAAGCCGAAGCATCCTAAAGCCCCATCGGTCGCTAGCATTCAGCACCCAACATAAAAAGGCTCTTTATTCGAATAAAGCGGGTTTTTCGCCGCTTCATTCACATAAAGAGCCTTTTTAGCAGGTAGACTAGCAGACCAGTAATTAACCCTGCTGAGCGGTCCACTTCTCAGCCGAGGTACCAAGAACCTTGAGCACGCGACCAACCTGAGGTTCGGCAGCGGCAGCAATCTTCTTGCCCACCAGCGGAATCGAGCAGGAGACCTCACCATTGACGTCCACACGTGCCTGGCTGTCGCTCACAGGAGTGAGGGTCTGGGTAGCCTGCGCGCTTACAGGCATACCGCTAACCTTAACCTCGGTGTTCACGGTGCGGGTGCCGTCGGCAGCGGGTGCGCTCACCTTATCGGTCTGGGTCATACCCACACCGTTAGAGACGAACTTCTTCGCAATGTCCGGAACGCGGTCTGCGGGGATGGTGCGCTCTGTGGTGATGGTGTACTCACCGGCGGGGTCACCGTCAAGGTTAAAGCTGACGAAATTAACACCAACCTCGTTGCATACAAAGCGTGCGAAATCTTCGCTGGCGTATGCTGCAGCGATCTGCTCAACTGATACGTTGACGTCGTTGGACTCTTGAACTGCCATATTTTCTCTTTTCCTTCCATGGCGCGTGCGAAGCCCCGGGCATCCTATCCGGAAGATAAGCGCTCCGAGGCTTTCGTACCTAACAGGTAACAGCCTTCGTGGCTGCACAACTTGAGTGGAACACCCGCGTATATGTGCAGTCCTCTGCCTCATATAGTGGCGAATGTTCCGGTGTAGCCTTACGTCTGAAAACTCGGCGGATACATGTGCACTATATCGCCGATAGCTACTTAGATTCTACTCGCTGGGTGTAATAGCGTTAATTCGAGCCATTTCTTGCTTACCCGCAGCGTGAGCACGTGCTGCCTGCTTGAAACGGGCTATATATCCCTCAGCACGGCGAGTCCTCCCCGAAAGCAGATTATCGAGCCCCTGCGCCAGCTGTCCCGCTGCGATACTTGGGTTCGCCACATAGGGCTGTGCCGCATGAAAAAGTGAGGGATTTTCAAAGGCTAGAGTAAGCTTATCGAACAGGTCTGCGCGGCTCTCAACGATAACGGCGCCGCCCTGCTTCTCCATCATGGTAACGAAAGGGACCTGGTGGTTATCGACAACTTCATCAAACTCAACGCGGCGCGGTACAACGAGGGGAATAGCACCGGTAGCACGCGCATCCTGAATAGACCCCGGACCACCCTGAACCAGCACAACCTGCGCCTTGGCGTATAGGCGTTTGAGAGTACCTGCGGGCAGAAGTTTAACGTTGTCTGCCCCTTCAACGGGAGAGGTATGGCCGTGCTGAATAAGGCACCGTACCTGAGGGTTCTCCGCCAAATAAGCCTTGACCCACCGTAGCAGCCGATCAAAGGTGTGATAGTCGGTTCCGAGAGAAACCACAAGATCATAAGTATCCGCCGGAAGACGTGAGGGAGCCTGGGCGAGAGTGAAGCTCGCCGGATCGAGAATAATGCTATGCCCCGCAGTATGGGGCACGTTCTGAATAGACATATATGTCTGATCCTAACTCTAATCGGTGAGTGCGGAATCGGTCAGCCTAAAGAGTGGAAGTAGGCCAGCTAACCCCGAGTGGTTGGTAAATCGGAAGAGTTTCTGCGATTGACTCCGGTGGTTAGTCGAAGGTAATGCTCGCCCGCAGATGTTGTTATCAGTTTGTTATGTATTAAGTATATACGCGCAGACGCAGGATTAAAGTAAAACTTCACGGTCATGAAAGCGGTAAAAATTATTAATCCCACGCCCGCGCATATAATGCGGTGCTGCGCCCTAGAAAATCGGATGCAGAATCGTCGAATCCGGAAAATTCTTCTGCTGTTCCTCATTCTGAACGTTAAAGCTATCGGCCAGAATATAGAGCATTTTTCCCGTCATCGTCGGCAGCGTTGGGCGATCATAGCACTCAATGTACATGGTCTTGACCCGAAACAGCTTTGCCGCCACGAAGAACGGAACCGCAACCCCGGCCCCCGCAGACACCACGGCCTGCGGTTTCTCCTGAGGAATAACCTTCAGAGCCAAGAAGAAATTCCGAATAGCGTTCTTAATATTGCGGGTCGTAGGGTAGTAGGCCCAATGCACACGCTCGTTCTCAAGCGCCGCCTGAACATCGGGCTGTTTGAAACTCACCCACACTCGCTCGTAGTTTTCCCATGCAGAAGCGGTCTCGGTCAGATGCTTCAAATGCCCGCCGCTGCTAGAGACGAGAAGTAACTTTGCGGACTTATCCAACGAGTTAGCCATCGTTTATCCCTCTTTCTGCGGTTCCATAAACACTGCGATGCTCACGGTATTTTCAAGAGTCTGCAGGTACGAGAAGAGCTCGCGCAGCTTTGCCCGGTTAGTATCTTTGTTCACCGGAATCAGACACAAACGAGTGGCATTGCTGAATCGCACAACCTGCGGAAGCGTAGCGGAATTCCCCAAATCAACCACAACGGGAATGGAATTACCCGCAACATACTTCTCGGGGTTCTGCAGCGAGTGACTGTCTTTGAGCGACTTGTAGTCGATAAAACGCACCTGATCGCTTGGCAGCGCGGTGTAGAGAGCCTGGTACATACGGTAAGCGAGTTTGCCGGATGCAGAACTGAGGGTAATACCGGCATAACCGGCCTTCTTGAGGTCACCATCCGTAGCGCCTACACGGTGCAGCAGCAAAAGCGCTCCTTCGGTGTCGTTCGGCTTGAGCTCATGCGAATCGATACCCATTTCCTTGAGACGACCAGCGTAACCTAAGGTACGCATCGAACGGTCATAAATGTATGCCGCAGCAATACCCACCAGCAGACCGAAGGCACCGCCAACAACCATCAGAACCATGGGGGAGAGACCCTTCTGGCTCTTTGGAACCTGAGCCGAGGATACAACACGACCGCCCTCCTGAGAAATCAGCTCAAGCTGAGAAAGGCGTTCACGAAGCTGAGTAAGTTCGGAAGCTGGGATGGTATTGCTATTTTGTGCTTCCTCAATCTTCTCATTGAGCTTCTTGCGCCGGTCCTCCACATTAGCCTTGAGGCCTTCACTGCGTACCTCCAGATAGGCTTCAGCCACGGCGTTCGCGTAGTCAGCCGCTTGCTTAGCGTTAGGCAGAGTCACCTCAATATCCAAAACGGCCGACTGCGAAGTACCCGTTACCTTCGTGGCAGCCACGAGCTTATCAACGTTCATCTCCTGGTAATTAGGACCCTCTTGGTTAGCCTGAGCCTTGGTGATGGCACGTTCGGCAACCTGACGGGAACTCGCCGCACGGGACTCGGTGTTAATATCGACCTTCACGGAGTTCGCGCTGCCCGTTCCTGAAGGGTCATTCACGAGCGGATAAACCACCACAGTTGATTTCGCGGCGTATGATGCAGGCGAAATCACACCGTAGGTTCCCGCAAGAATCGCCATCACCACGATCGGAATAAGAACAATGAGCTTATGGCGCCATACTCGCTGAACCTGCTCAAGCAAAGATGCCGAAGGCTGTTTCTCGGAAGTGCTCGAATTTTCCATGGTGTTCTCTTTCTGAACGATAATCCTGGGTCGTTCGTGGTTCGTGATCGGTGTTGTGTTGTGAGAGTCCGTCGTATCTTCGAAAGACTTCGCCGGGGCTTCGGCGTCGGTGCTTTCCGCTGGTGTCGCCTGAGTCTTAGCGGCGGGCTGCGCGGGTATCATGCCCGTGGGCGTATCCGGGGCACCATTCGCGGTAGCCTGTGCAATCGCAGGAAGCCTCGGCTTCTTCACGGCTTGCACGGGTCGAGCTGGCTCGGGAGATTTATCGGCTTCAGGCTGTGCAGAATCCTGCGGCAGAGCATTTCTGAGGGTACCAACCGCAGAATCGGGTGAACCCGGCTCATCACCAGCCGCCGCACCCAGGAATATTGGTACGGTTGGCGATTTTTCGATATGCGGTGTTTTCCCCGTCTGGGGGTTGCTGTGATCCTGCGACGATGCGTTAGCCTGCGGCGCAGACTCTTGTTCTCTCCCCATGTGCGGAGTTTGTCCCTTCTCGTGAAGTTGTTCGTGGTGAACCGCCGTTCCCTCGGCGGGAGGTGTAGCTGACAGATGTGTCTCAGCTACGGTATGTTGCTGAGATTGCGCATCCGAAGACTGCGCCGGTGGTGTTTTTGAAAGCGCCGCAGTAACGGCGGAAGCAATGCTGGAAGAGCGCTGAGGATGCTGCGGGGAAACCCCGACGAGCTGAACCATCGTTGCTCCGTGAGCAAGCGCGTCATTCAAGCGCTGTGCATCGGCACCGAAATCGGTATACTGTGGGAACGCTTCACGTCGCCCCTGAGCAATAGCGGCACGCACCGCCGAAAACTTGCTGGGGGAGCGAACGATCGCCATCACCGTGGTAGGCGCGTTTTCCGGGGTCTGAGCCGCAACAACTTCTTCTGCAGTTGCGGGCTTCTTGCGTGCCGAGAGGAAACGTTCAACGCCCAACGGCTTGCGGAAACGCTTCAGCAGGTAGCCGTAGCTTGGAACCAGAAGAACCAGGTACAGCACCAGAGCTACTAGGCTTTGCCCCAGAATTGCAAGCGGAATAAGGGCGCATACGGTCGGTACCGCACCGCCAAGGATGAGCGCCGGAGCCATTTCCTTGATGGTAGCGCGAATACCCACTAGCTTGAAAACCTGGTAGCTTGCCAAGAACGTATCAATCAGCAGTGCCGCCGCCCAAGCGGTGACGGCACCATAGAGCCCCCATAACGGAACCAAGGTAAGGTTCAAGATAATCGCCAGAACCAGAGCCGAGAGCTTATTGAGAAGCTGCCAACGGCTTTTACCGCTCATGAGCAGAACTGACTGCACGCCGCCCGCACTCATCGCGAGCATCGCCGCCGGGCAGATAACCCAGAGAATACCGGCGCCAGACTCGAAACCTTTACCAAAGAAACGCAGCAAAACCGGGCCGAAAAAAGCAAGTGAAAGGTAGAAAGGCCAAGCTAGGGCGGTGAGCACGCGGGTGGTCGCAAGGAAGATTTCACGGGCACGAACCAAGTTTTGGGTTGCCAGCGCCGCGCTGATCGATGGTCCGGTCACGATGCGCCCGGTGTGTTCGACCATAGTGCCAACACGCACACACCGGTTTACCGCGCCGTATACACCGCCCGCGGCCGGTCCGAGGAATGCTGCGATAACCAGCACATCAATCCATTCGAGTGCGGTCTCGACAATGGCGGCAACACCGCGGGCAGATGAGAACATCCAAAAGGAACGCAGCGTTTCTTCTGGGGCGTCCTGATGCTCGTTCGTGGTGGGTGGCGTATCCTGGCTCATTTCTTCGGGAAGAGGGCGGTTGAGCAGGTATGCGGTGACGGCCGTGGTGATAATCACCGGAATAGTCCATGCCCACACTAAGCCCATCAGAGAACCCGCAAGAATCACCGCAAGAGCTACACCCGCTAGACGGAGAGTCGGGAGCACTACGTTCTGCAGGAGGGTGAATGTCACTACCTGGTTTAGACCGCGTAATGCTCCGAACCCCACCGTCATGGCGGCGGCAATTATCAGGAACGGAGCGCTCACCCGTAGAGCGGTGGCGTATTCGTCGCTTCCCGGCATGATCAAACTGTACACCAGCGCTGCGAGGGCTACGACAACGGCAAGAAGTACCGAGGGGAAAAGAGCGAAGCGGATAAGCTGGGGGAGCGCAGAGTATCGTCCTAGGGCACGCTGTGCGGACATCGTGCGTACAAGCCCGGTATCCGCGCCGAAGACTGAGAGCGAGGTTCCGATCGCAAAGAGTGCCATTAGACGGAAGAATTCACCGGCACCGGTTGCGCCGATTCCGTTTGAGACCACGAGGGTTGTAACGAACGCAATACCGGCACCGTACATCACACAGAGAGAAGCCAGCGAGCCGCTGCGCGCTAAAGAAGCATGACGTGCCATTAAAGCTCCTCTCTGTAATATTGCGCACGAATGCAGGCCATAGCGCTGAGCAGAAGAACGCTCAGCTGTGCCACATCGAAGCTGTAGAAAATAATGACAACACAGCTGCAGACTGGAATGGAATGCAGCCAGAATCCGGCGGGAGTGTGCACCTTCAACCCTTCACCCAAGATGCTGAGAATAAAGAGGGCATATATAGCAAGACCCACAAATCCGAAACAGAACATTAGAGTCCATAGATACCCCTGAGTACCCATCGAAACACCCACGCTCAATTCCATGCGGGGAGTTCCATACCCCACAATGGGAGACTCTAAGGACGCTGCCCAGGTTGAGCGGTACAGCGCTGCGCGACCGCCGGTCGAGTCAGAATACTGCTGACGACCCAAAATAGCTGCTACTGTGCCGGAGGCAATTAACGCGGTCACCACCCCGACAACCATCACCCCGGCTGCCGTTACCAGGCCCCAGTAGCGACCAATAATCAGGCGAATAATGACGTATGCAGTCGCAAAACCCAGACCAATGAACATACCGCGGTTACTGGTCGCAACGAGCGGCACGACCGATGCTCCGAGGACGATCGCCAAAAAGATGCGCAGAAGCCACGAGCGTGTGCGCGCAAAGAACGCGAACATCACGGGCGTAAGCACGGTAAAGGCAAGACCCCAGCTATTGGCGTAGGGGAAAGGAGCGGCGGGGCGCACGTAGGGTTCAGGCGCCCCCCAGGGGTTTTGAACCTCCGCGAAGGGTGGGAGCATATAGTCTTTCACCAAAGAGTTCGACATGAAACTCTGTGGCACGACGTAGCTCATTGGTGTTTGAACGCGCACTTCGGGGAAGAGCACGCCGCCCCATCCGAGTACGACAACCGTAACCCACAGGGCAGTTAAGCTGCCCAAGAGCTGATTGATCGAGATGCTTTCTTTAGCGTTGAAATAGTAGAGCGCATACACGCCCGCGTTGAGAATATTGACGAAGCGCAGCGTCCAGGCGATATAGTCTGTCACATCTTCTAACGAGACGGTACAGACAATCACCCAGAAGATGAACGCAGCCCATATCCAGAGCGAGCGGGGCACTCGCACGCCGCCGCGGATAGTCAAGTAAATGACCATCGTAACCGAAAGCACCAGCGGCACGATCTGAAGCAGCCCCAACGCCCAGAATGCCGGGAACCCATAGAACAGGGTGAGAAGAGGCCACGCAGGAAGACGTTTACGGGGTGCCTGCGCGGATGCACCGCCCGCCGCGGGTGTAGACGCGAGCTTCCTTGAAGCACCGAGGGTTGGAAGAGCTAGAGCAGTAGACATTACAGACCTCTTCCTGTCTTCTGAACGAGATCAAGAAGCAGCTGAGGTTTCACAATCCCCAGTGCTACCACGTATGCCGCCCAGGCACGTAATTGCTTTTTATCGCGTTTAAGGGCCGAGCGGGCGTAGGAACGAGCAAGATCACGGTGACCGAGCGCCGCATGCACAAAAGCTATCTGCCCGGCAATACGTGCCAGTCCACGCGGACTACGCTCAAATTCGGGGAATTTTTGCAATATATAGGTAAGCCCGTCCGCCATAGCCTGCCACTTACCGGCAAAAAATGAGGGACGATCCCACAGCACCAGAATAAGCGGTTTCTGCACTGAAAAAACGTCGCCGTAGCGGGTTGCTCGTAAGAGTAAATCGTAGTCTTCGCCGTAGGAAGCTGGCAGCTCCTCATCGACTAAACCGAGATGGTCGGTCACAAGGTCTTGCCTCGCATAGAGCATAGCGGAAGGATGAATTTCCGTAATGCGTGAGAGCAGAAAGTCATCGAAGGATGCACGTTTAGGCGCCAGCCGCTCAATGTCACGCCCATCCGAGCGCACGGTGATACCCGAAGAAACCGCGACCGCCTCCGGGTGAGCATTCCATAGTGCGAGTTGTTCGGTCAGCTTGGTGGGCATCCAATAATCGTCGTCGTCACAGAAACCAATAATTTCTCCAGTGGCGGCAAGAATCCCGCTGTTACGACCACCCGCAAGACCGCCCGTGCGTGTGTTTGCTATCGTAATGAGCTTCCGATTTTCCGGAACCTGCACGTCTTCCAGCAGATCGGGCTCTACCCGGTCATACACCACGACAACCTCGATAAACTCCGCATAATCTTGATCGAGAATAGAGCGTACCGCAGTGCGCAGAGTTTCGGGACGTTTACCGTTAGTTGCGATCACGGCGCTTACGGCGGGAGCTGAAGATTCAAACTTCACGGTTATGCCTCCTGCGAGGGGGACGATGCGGGGGTTGCAAGCGTGACGTATTTACGGCGCATAGACAGCAAAACGGTCGCCGCATTTGCCAAGAAAAGAAGCGCATAGACGAAGACGAAGATCACGCCAAAACCCCAAAAAATGTAGATCCAGCAGAGCGTACCGGCGTCCATATGCAGATTGATGAAGGAACGGAGGTTACCCCCGGTCGAAGGTGCCGCAGTTTTACGGTTTTTGCGAATCTGCTCAGCGAGAATCTGACTCATAAAATGTCCGGCGGTGAGCACTGTGAATGTCATGGGCAGTGCCCAAAGAACCCAGCCACCGGGAAAACCATCGGCGGTATGTGATGCAGAGAAGTACTCGGGAAAACGGATAAAACCTACCAGCGTCGCTAGGTGTACGGTGGGTACTCGCATGGAATCTACTACATGGTCAAGCCATTCTCCTGCGGGTGAGGATGCGCCGGTCACGCGGGCTACCTGCCCGTCCGCCGAATCAAGCCCGTAACCGAGGGCAAACAGAAGCGCAACGATAACGCCTGTCAGGATTGTTGGGGGAGCGGTTAGAAGAACGATAACACCTGCCGCCGAGACAGCTGCGCTGACCGCCGTAACGCCGTTGGGCGTAATACCGAGGGAGACAGCGGCAGCAGCAAAATAGCGTGCAATCCTGCGGTTTACCCATCGGGTGTATGCGGGAACTCCAATACCTGGTTTTTGCGCCTGCTCAAGCGCTCTCAGAGTATCCGAAAAGCCGGGGCGTTTTGCTGTGCTTGGCGTAGTGATGTGACCCATGTGAAGAATCCTAATCGGTGATCAAAGTTTGAGGTGGTGCCGCGGGTGATGACGACGTTTGCTGTTACCTAAGCCCGCCGGAAGACATGCGATCTAAAACCGAGTGTCCGAGCAAAAAGTAAGTCATAAAGATTATAGAAATAAAATGCTCTAAAAAGTAGGACTTTGCCATACGCGCCTTATTTTACTGACTCTTAGTCAAACATTGAAGACGGTATCGCGCTGAAAAACGCCCCCGTAGCCGAATACTAAATCCAGCTACAGGAGCGTTTATGCAGTCCCTACACAGGGGCTAGGTGATTACCAACCGAATCCGTAGTCGTAGAATGCACGACCGAAGAATCCGTGAGCATAACCGAAGCCACCCATGTAACCAAAACCACGGTGATCGTAGTTATAGGCTACGCGTTGGTTACGACGACCGTAGTAGTCACCGTTACCATAGTTGCCGTAGTACTCCGGGTAGTACCAGTACCAGACCTGAGGGCGGTGCTGCTGACCGTTATCCCCCTGATTCTGCGCTTCAGGAAGGGGGTTCTGGTGCTGCGCGGTGGAAATAACCTGCATATCGAAGCTGATGTTGTTGCTCCAGTGCGAGTTAGCGTGAACCTCAACGGCGATTGCGTTGCGACCTTCGCGCAGGTACTCAGCAGGAACGTCAACTGAGAACAGCTGAGCGTTCTGGCTTTCCGGACGCTGGGTTGCGGGGGTGTTAGCCGAGATACGACCCTGCGGCATGTTCTTACGAGCAACTTCCTTGCCGTTGACATAAACCACAGTACCGTCATCTGCGTAGGTGGTGAGCTTCAGGTACTGCTGAGCCTGTTCCTTCGTGAGGGTAACGTCCTTACGGGCGTAGATGCTCATCGGAGTACCAAAGAAGGTATTCACCTCGGTCTCAACGTTCACCGAGCCAGCACCCAGGGGAGCCTTGCCACGAGACCATGCGCCACCGAGCCATGAACGAGTTTTCCATTCGCTTTCGGCGCGGTCGCTGCCTACGCGGTAGACCCATGAAGAACCGCTATCGACGAGAACCTGATCGCCCTGGGGCTTCTGCTCCTGCTTCGGATCCTCTTGTTTGGGCTGCTCTTGCTTGGGATTGTCCTGTTTAGGATCTTCCTGCTTGGGCTGCTCCTGCTTCGGGTTCTCCTGCTGCTTAGGCTCGTTCGGCTTCAGATCATCGTTGGGATCAGCGGGCTGAACCTGGTCGTCTGTCGCAGGGTTTTCCGGCTGAGGCTGTTCATCCTGTTTAGGATCTTCCTGCTTCGGGTTGTCCTGCTTGGGCTGTTCCTGCTTGGGATCCTCTTGCTTAGGATCGTCCTGCTTAGGGTTTTCCGGCTGAGGCTTAACGATATTCTTATTGTCATCCTGCTTGGGATCATCCTGTTTAGGCTGCTCTTGCTTAGGATCTTCCTGCTTGGGCTGCTCTTGCTTGGGGTTGTCCTGTTTAGGATCGTCCTGCTTCGGGTTCTCCTGCTTAGGCTGCTCTTGTTTGGGCTGTTCCTGCTTGGGGTCCTCTTGCTTAGGATCGTCCTGCTTAGGGCTTTCCGGCTGAGGCTGCGGATTCTCCTGCTTGGGGTTCTCCTGCTTAGGCTGCTCAGCCTTCTTGCCAGATACAGCAACCGAAGTAGAAGCAGAGTAGTTACCGTTTGCATCAGCCGCACGCACGAAGTAACGAGCGTTGTCGGTGTGCTTTACCCGGTAGCTGGTGCCGTTCACAGTAGCAATCACGCGATCGTTACGGAGCACATGGTAACGTGCACCCGCCTCGCCAGATGCGCTCCAGTTCAGCTGATCGTTATCACCGGATTGAGTAACAGTCAGGTTACTCGGAGCAGGCGGGGGAGTAACATCGCGTGGTGCGTAGCGTACGAAGCCAACAGATTCCTGCTGTATACCATTTTCACCTAGGGAGCGGTTCAAATCGCCGCCAACCCACAGTACACCATTGGAGTCCACGAAGGATTCCCAGATGCCGTGACCACTCTTACCCTTAAGGGTAGGAGCGAACTCGGGGAGAGTTTTACCGCTGTCCTTATCGAACGCAGCAACCAAACGGATGCTGTCGGTCACGGTAGAACCACGCCATGCGTAGTCGTGGGTGCCGCTGCCTTGGTACAGGAAGTCACCACAGTGGCAGGCGCCGTAGATGTTATTACCGTTGAGATGCAGGTCCTGGAAATCACCGCCGTTGCGGGTAATACTCGAGCTCAAACGGGTCATTGGTTCGTTCTTAGTGTACTGAGAAATCATGTGCTCAGTACCGCCAAGCCATACGGAGCTGCCAGCATCCTGAACGTCAAAATGGAAGCCCCACACCCTTTTCTCGCGGGTTTGTGGGTCCGGAAGGTATGAGGGAGTGACCTCCCATGTTCCGACCTTCTTGGCGGAATCGAGGATACGTGCCACACGGAATGCGCGTTGGTCATTCATCTCGGTGAAGTAACCAGCGGCAAATACCTCGGAGTTATCTGCCGATGCACTCATACCATTTACTGTTCCGTTGAAACGCGGGGTCCACGTGCGATCAACCTGGTTGGTGGAGATCTTCACGCGAGCAGCGTTACGGGAGTAAACCTTATTGGGGGTTCCTGAGCTCTTGAGATGGGTAAACGTACCGCCCAAGTACAGGTAATCTCCCTGAGCTTGCAGAGTCTTCACAGAAAGAGCTGAACCGGAAACATTGTTTTCAACCTGCAGGTTCAGTTCGCGGTCAAGCTGTCCGGTTGCGGGGTCAAGCACCGCAAAACCGGGCACCTTTTCTCCGTTAACCTCGGTGAATTCGCCACCAACGGCCAACTTGTTGTTCGGCAGAGCCTCAAGAGACTTAATTTGACCATTGAACTTCGGCTTGAAGGTCTGTACCAGTTCACCAGTATTGACGTTGAAACCAGCAAGATAAGACTGATCCACATGAGCACCGGCTGCAGACTCCAGGTATGCAAAGTCACCGCCGGTGAAGACAGTGTCGCCTACCTGAGTAATAGCCTGAACGTAGGTGTTCATTTCGTTGACGTTACCGGTTCCAGACTTATCGCTTGTGCGCCACTTCCATGGCATAGAACCGCTCTTGGGCAGTGCGCGGCGGTTACTTGCCGCGGTACCGTTATCGCCAATAGCCTGTGCACCCATGTTCTGCTGGGTCAGCTTCGGGCGCAGGTACACCTGAGTGAAAGCGAAGGGAGTAGCGTTGGAACCGCTCGGGCGGTACAGATATGAGTTGCTTGCGCTCTCATTGCGATTTCCGTTAGCACGAACATCACGGCTGTAGCTAAAACCGAGCTTCCATCCCTGCTCACGCTGCTCATCAAAGTTCAGCACCGAGTAGGTACCATTTTGCTGGATATGACCCTCGGTCTTGTCGAAGTGGGTACGATCCCTCTGCATGTACTGGGGGTTATCCGCGCTGACGTCAATATTGGACCAGATATTGTTGCTTCGCAGAGCCCAGGTCCAACGCTCGGTCTGATCACGATGCGCCGTGATGTTCTGCCATTCCGTGCCGTCAGTATTCAGGGCGCGGCGGAAGCGCACGCCATCTTCAAGATCCTGCGGCTTCTGACCGTTCAGTAGTTCATCAACAGTGGTAGAGGGCAGCTGTACCGGAGTCATTGCGTCGTCACCCTCAGGGCTGGTGTACAGCTTAGATGCAGCACCTCGACCGTGGTAGTTCTCGGTCCAACCGTCACGGCCGCGACCAATCAGAACCCAACCGCCGCCGTTAGTCTCCTGGTCGCAGTAGAACTGCTGTGGAGCCGACATCGAAGGGGTATACAGCCAGTACTTACCGGATTTTGCATCCTTGTTGACTTGTTTAGCTTCATAGCAGGAAGCGGCTGCCTTGTCGCTGGAGGAGCCGTCGTGAACGACCGCATCCTCAGCAGCGTAGGCTACGGGACCTACCGGGGCTAGCCCGGAAAGTCCAAGCGTCAGGGCAAGCCCTACCGCCGTAGTCGCTTTTCTAGCAAATTTCATGGTTTTATTGCACCTCCGTTGAATGCTGAATACGTATTGAAGGAGTGGAATAAACACGGGCAGACACCGAAGGATAAAACGGCCTTACGATGCCTGTAGGTACGACGTACCATGTGCTTAGCAATCGGGATTGTTAGGGAAGTCGTGTTGGGCTATTTTCCACGTGCCGTCAGATTCGACCAGCGTATATATATTGAGAGACCGTTTGCCTCCGCTCTGGAGTTCCCGACCCGCGCTGTCTTTGGTCTTGACTTGGGAGGAATCCAGACACACCTCGACGAATCGTGCACGCTTGCCCTGGTAGGTTCCTTCGGCAACTTTGGGGCTGCCGACGACCGTGCTGGTACCCTCGTAATGCCAACCGTTCTGGGCATACTCGGCAGCGGATGCCGCGTATTCTTCGGCGGCGTTGTCTACAGCTACCTTGTTGATGGAGTCCATGGTTGCCTCATCAACAAGCTGCCGGGGTTGACCGGAATCTGATGAAGCAGTATCTGCTGAACCTTCAGGCGCGCTTGGAACAGAAGACATAGTCTGCTCATAGGAGTTTACGAGACCGTTGACTTCTTTAACCTCGGCAGCATCAGTCGAGACAGTTTTAGCGTCTTTGAGTTGCTCTGCCTGGGGATAATTTTCGTCCTGCGCAGGAACTTCAGCCTGTGCAGATTCAGAGGAAGAAGTAGCAGTCTCAGAAGAAGAAGGGGCGGAAGAAGCGCTAGATGCGCTGGAAGCAGAAGATGACGAGCTTGCTGAAGCTGAGCTGTCAGGGCTCGCAGTCTGTTGATCTGATGACTGAGAGCATGCCGCGAGGGGGACTATCAGAGACAAACTCAGAAGTAAGCCCGTTGCTGCCCGTCGCTGTTTCGGAAGTGAAGAAAACGTACGAAGCACGATCTTTCTCGTTCAGTTGTAAGGTGGTTGGTTATCGGTAAAGTGAAGGCACTTCTGCCAACAATAACGACAACCCACCCTTTGTGTAATTGTAAGTGAGTGAATTGCTATTGCCGACGGGAGTACCCGTTGGTTTTTATTATTTTCCATGGGGCTACACCGCGCCATGAAGGCACAGAACTTTCCGTGGATACCTATAGGCTAGCACAGCGAACGAGAGTTGTGACCGCGGTGAGGTCACAATACTCACGGATAGTCCGAGGGGTGGACAAATACTATAAGAAAACCTAATAAATATTTTATGAACCCTTATCAAAAGAAAGGTGTAAATGGTTGTTTCGATACAAAGTTGATAGTTGTCCTCACATATAGAAATTTACCCATAAAATACCTATAAAACTTCGCAGGGCATGGGTAGAGTTGGGTTTCGGCAACTGAGTCTACTTGAAAGATATCTAAAGCTCTTAAATTTATAAATATGCACTCAATATACGTTCTGAGACTTGGCACATACTTTACCTATCAAATAAAAAATAATAGTACATACCCCCAGAAAACAGGTTCCCTGTGATAACAAGGGAGAAGGGAGGTGGGCAAGCCTTACTATAAATTTCCTAGCCACAGCTTTAAAACCAGGATTTACAAGGGGATATACCTTAAGGACACTCTCATGAACAGTTAAAAATATGCATTTCGCATGCCATCCTCAAAAATATGAGCAGATAGGAACCGACGAACAATAGATTTTGTCGTGAAGACCCGCCTCACCGGCTGTAGTCGAGGAGATAGACAAAAAGCCTGAACGAGATACCCCTACGGTATAAGATAGACGGGTACCCAAACGCATCAACGTGGCAATATAGAGCGCACGCATTATTGGGAGACGCCGCCTTGAATGCCACCGCATCCGGTAGAAGGAGTATCCGTGAAACTAACTGGACTGAGCCGTCTTCTGACAGAACAGCCCTCCTACCGTCATATTCTTGAAGCCTGCGATGTTCCCGCTGCGGAACGTCCTGTCCAAACCCTGATTGGCGCCGTTGCCGGTGTACAGGCACCCCTTATAGCTGATCTTGCCGTTGCAGTACGGCGCCAGTCCAGAACCGGAAAAACTCCGCTGACGCTCATTATTACACCAACCGAGCGACAGGCTGAGGATACCGCGCATGCCCTGCACTCATATTTGCCCGATCACCATATCGAGAGCTTTCCCGCGTGGGAAACTCTGCCGCATGAACGGCTTTCGCCACGCAGCGATACCGTGGGAAAACGTCTGAATGTTCTGCGCTCTATAACTCATCTTGAAACTCCGACTCCACAGGTTGTTATAGCTCCGGTACGTGCGGTCATTCAGCCTCTCGTGGCTGGTATTGAGAACCTGGAACCGGTAAGCCTAGTACGCGGTGAAGAATACTCTTTCAAAGACGTCATTAAAGGTCTAACAGATGCCGCATACTCGCGTGTAGATCTCGTAGCAAAGCGTGGTGAATATGCGGTTCGAGGCGGTATTATCGACGTCTTTGCACCTACCGCACAGCATCCGGTTCGCTTGGAATTCTTCGGCGACGAACTTGACGAAATACGTTACTTCTCAACGGCAGACCAGCGCACTCTAGGGCAAGAAGCAGACCACCCAACGCACGTTACTTTACTCCCATGCCGTGAGCTTCTTATTACCCCGGAAGTTATGGGACGTGCTGCCCGACTCAAAACGGACTATCCGGCGGCATCAAGCATGCTTGAGAAGATTGCGGGAGGTATCTATGTCGAAGGCATGGAATCTCTAACCCCGCTTCTTGTCGATAAAATGCAGACTCTCGTGTCTCTGCTCCCCGAAGAATCACTCATTATTTCTCTGGAACCTGAGCGGGTGCGTGCCCGTGCCGAAGACCTTGTGGCAACCAATGAGGAGTTTTTAGCGGCCGCTTGGGATGCTTCCGCTGATGCGGGCTCGCGTGCGCCTATAGACTTGGGACAGCTTCGGGTCAGCGACAGCGGGTTCCACACGATTGCCGCGACCCAGCAGGAATCTTTGGACCGTAACCTATCCTGGTGGGAAATCACCGAGCTTGTCGATAGTGTAGATCTTCTCAACAATGCTCCCGACGACGACATCCCAACTATGACGGTCGCGGCACAGGCTCCAGCATCCTTCACCGGCTCGGTAGAACAAATGCTTCACGAGGTTGGTTCGCTGGTTCGTGACGGCTGGACGGTACTGGCGCTTACCAATGGGCGAGGATCCACCGACCGCCTCATCGAACTTTTCCGCGAGAGTATCTCAGGAGAAGATCCAATTCCAGCCATACGTCGGGAAACCCTCGACCGGGGAACGGAAGGCGCTCTACAGCCCGGAGTCGTCGAAGTTTGTGAGACCCCAGCCTCTGCCGGATTTTTAATTCCTGAGGCGCGCCTTGCTGTTTTGACTGAAGGTGAAATTTTGGGCAGGCGCGGCACCTATGCGCCACGTGGCGCGAGCGGCAAAAAACTCAAACCCCGTAAACGACGTAACGCCGTCGATCCTCTGGCGCTAACCCCTGGCGATTATGTGGTGCACGAACGCCACGGTATCGGTAAATTCATTGAAATGGTTTCGCGCCCAGTCGCTGGAGTGTCCTCAAAACATGGGGAAACCCCTTTGAAAGAATACCTGGTGATCGAGTATGCGCCTTCAAAACGCGGGGGAGCCCCTGACCGCCTCTTTGTACCCTCCGATCAGCTGGATCTCATTTCGCACTATGTGGGAAGCGAAACCCCGACCCTCTCTAAAATGGGCGGGAGCGACTGGGCTAAGACAAAGAACCGCGCACGTAAAGCAGTTAAAGAAATTGCCGCTGACTTGGTGAAACTCTACTCGGCGCGGCAAGCTTCGCGCGGTCATGCATTCTCAGAAGATACTCCCTGGCAACGGGAACTTGAGGAATCTTTTCCTTATAATGAGACTCCCGACCAGCTTACCGCTATTCACGAGGTTAAGGCGGATATGGAGAAGGAAATCCCCATGGATCGCCTGATCTCCGGGGACGTCGGCTTTGGTAAAACGGAGGTCGCTATTCGGGCGGCCTTCAAAGCCGTGCAGGATGGTAAACAGGTTGCCGTACTCGTCCCCACAACCCTGCTGGCGCAGCAGCATTTTGAGACTTTTACCGAGCGTTTCTCGGGATTCCCCATCAAAATTAAGGTGCTATCGCGCTTCCAAAAAGCTAAAGAAACCCGCGCTATCGTGGAGGATATTGCCTCCGGGAGTATAGATGTGGTGATTGGTACCCACCGCATCCTCTCGGAAAACGTGAAGTTCAAGGATCTTGGACTCGTCGTTATTGATGAGGAACAGCGCTTTGGCGTGGAGCATAAGGAAAAGCTCAAGCAGATGCGCACTAATGTGGATGTGCTTGCCATGAGCGCCACCCCGATTCCGCGTACGCTTGAAATGTCGCTTACTGGTATTCGGGAGACCTCAACGTTGGCGACCGCGCCGGAAGAGCGGCACCCTGTGCTCACTTTTGTGGGGCCGCGTACTGATGCCCAGATTACTGCCGCTATTCGACGCGAACTTATGCGGGAAGGGCAGGTATTCTTCGTTCATAACAGGGTGGCGAATATTGATACTGTTGCCGCCGAAATCGGTAAGCTCGTGCCGGAGGCGCGCATCGCCACGGCGCACGGGCGTATGAGCGAATCCCGGCTTGAGCAGATTATCGTGGACTTCTGGGAGCGACGCTTCGATGTTCTAGTATGTACAACTATCGTAGAAACTGGATTGGATATTTCAAATGCCAATACCCTGATTGTTGATAACGCCCAGAATTATGGACTGAGTCAGCTGCACCAGCTGCGCGGGCGTGTGGGTCGCGGGCGTGAACGGGCTTATGCCTACTTCCTGTACCCGACGGATAAGAGCCTGGGTGAAGTTGCGCATGAACGCCTCAAAGCAGTAGCAACCCATAACGAACTGGGTGCCGGTCTGCAGCTGGCCATGAAAGACCTTGAAATTCGCGGCGCCGGAAACCTGCTCGGCGGCGAACAATCCGGGCATATCGCGGGTGTAGGCTTTGACTTGTATCTGCGTCTCGTGGGAGAAGCTGTAGCCAACTTCCGCGGCGAACAGGAGAACACCGAGGTCGAGGTTAAGGTTGATCTTCCCGTCAATGCCCATATTCCGCATGATTATATTGATGCGGAACGTCTACGCCTGCAGGCATACCGCCAGATAGCCTCCGCAGACACCGATCAGAAAATCGCGGAGGCACGCGAAGAGCTTCATGACCGTTACGGTGCCTTGCCCGAACCCGTAGAGAATCTGCTTCAGGTGGCGGTGCTGCGCCGCGAAGCACGGGAAGCAGGCATCCATGAGATTACTGCGCTGGGCCCGAAGCTGCGTGTGGTCAGCGGTGAACCACTGCCGGAATCACGGCAGATGCGCCTCAAACGTGTGTATCCCGGCTCAACCCACACCCAACCGAAGGGTCTGAGCACGTGGCTGACGCTGGTTCCGCGTCCTAAGACTCTGCCGGTCGGTGGCGTGGACCTTATTGACGGTCCTATGTTGGAATGGTGCTCGAAGTTCATTAACTCTATCTACTCGGCAGACCCGAAAGCATTGGAGGAGTCATGATGCCATCGGCACCTACCCCGCGCACCCCGAAAGGCTGGATGCGACTTCTGCTGAGTATCGTGGGATGGGCTGCGCTAGGTTTTGTCGCTTTAGGAACGATTATCTGGGTATTCTTCAGCTCGTACGGGTTAATGGTGTACTTCGTTGTAGTGGCGTACCTGCTGATTGCAGCTGCTTGCGGTACGCCTGCCCTTCTGTTTTATGTTGCCCACCGAGCTAAGGTTCGCAGCGGAGAATTTGGTACGAGCGGACCAATAAGGTTTAGTAACAAAGATTAGCATAGGAGCATATACTGTCGGGCGGTGTCACACTCTATGAATAGAGTGTGACACCGCCCGACAGATGAGAAGGAACTTGAAAATGGGGTATTTCAGTTACTTCTGTATCTTGTTCTGGTCTGTAATCTTACGGGTTGTCTTTGAAAGCAGCAGATGGAACGGAATGGCGAAGAAAATTCCAAATGCGACAAGGGAGCCAGCGTACAGGATCGGACCGCCATCGGGGTAGGTGCCCAGCAGGTATAGGGATAAAAGCAAAAATACGAAGCAGCCGATGAACAACACTGCGTTTTCAAGGTGCTTGCCCTGCCCGGAGTAGGCGGGGGGTTTCGTCGTTTTAGCCATAATTTTCCTTCATCTGTAGCGACCTGCATTGGGTC
>ERZ773050.320-NODE-320-length-28103-cov-13.745294_pt1 | contig 28103 bp, 29 predicted proteins | sample MGYA00580632_ERZ773050 | MGnify/ENA primary metagenome ERZ773050 (study PRJEB29015, sample SAMEA2738123) | human oral metagenome | biome: human oral; feature: human-associated habitat; material: saliva | place: China | collected 2166 ... | reverse complement strand
GGCAAAATGATACAAAAAGAAGGAAGATTATGTACGAATATTTTAAAGGAATCATTAGCAAAATTACAGCCAAGTACATCGTATTGGAAGTCAACTCTATCGGCTATATTCTTCATGTGGCCAATCCTTATGCTTACTCAGGGCGTCTTCATCAGGAAGGCAAGGTCTATGTTCATCAGGTGGTGAGAGAAGACGCGGAGCTCCTATATGGCTTTGCGACTGAAGAGGAGAAGCAACTCTTTCTCAGCTTGATTTCAGTCTCAGGTATCGGTCCTGTGTCTGCCTTGGCTATCATTGCTGCAGATGACAATGCCGGCTTAGTGCAAGCCATTGAGCAGAAAAACATCACCTACCTGACCAAGTTTCCTAAGATTGGCAAGAAAACAGCCCAGCAGATGGTGCTGGACTTAGAGGGCAAAGTAGTGGCGGCGGATGGTCCGACAGAAAGCAAGGCGCCCGTCCGGACTGTGGATAATCAGGAGCTAGAGGAAGCCATGGAAGCTATGCTGGCTTTAGGCTACAAAGCTGCTGAGCTCAAGAAAATCAAGAAATTCTTTGAAGGAACAACGGATACAGCAGAAAACTATATCAAGTCTGCCCTTAAGATGTTGGTGAAATAGGGAGAAGATATGACAAAACGCTGTGGTTGGGTAAAGATGAACAACGCCTTGTATGTAGCTTATCATGATGAGGAGTGGGGCAAGCCCCTCCATGATGATCAGAAATTATTTGAATTGCTTTGCATGGAGACCTATCAGGCTGGACTTTCTTGGGAGACCATTCTCAATAAACGCCAAGCTTTTCGGGAAGCTTTTCATTTCTATGATGCCCAGAAAATTGCTCAGATGACGGATGCATACTTGGATGCTCTTTTGGACAATCCCGACATTATCCGTAACAAGATGAAAATTTATGCGACTAGGGCTAATGCTCAAGCCTTTTTGGCTGTTCAAAAGCAGTTTGGCTCTTTTAATGACTATATCTGGTCTTTTGTCGATTTCAAAACGATTGACAATCAAATTACGAACTACAAGGAAGCCCCAACTAAGACAGAGCTGTCAGAAACTATGTCTAAGGCGCTGAAAAAGCAGGGCTTCAAATTTGTCGGTCCAGTTTGTGTCTATTCATTCCTAGAAGCAGCTGGCCTTATCAATGACCATGAAAATAATTGTGATTGGAAGTAGAACAATGAAAACAAGAAAATTCCTCCTTATTTTTATCACCCTCTATACAATCTTCTTTTTAGGTAGAGGCTTGGAACTGCTTGGGATAAATTGGTTGATTTACCCAGTTTATTTCCTTTTATTTATCTTGGGAATCTTAGCTTATCGTGAAGAATTAAAGAAGCAGCTAGCCTTGATTCTGACTAAAAAGAAGGAATTTCTAAAAACGATTTCCTTGTATATGGTCTTTGTTTTCCTCCTGTCCATTGCCTGCAACTTTCTTTCAGCCTTCATCAAGTATAGTCTGGGCTTGCCGCTGCAGGGGCAGAATGAAGCCAATATTCAAGGTGCCTTGTTGAAAAATCCCTTTCTAATCTTGATTATCGGCTGCTTTATTGGGCCAATCGTTGAAGAGTTTTTCTTCCGTCGCTTTTTCCTAGGCAGCTTCTTGGCAAAATTCCCTAACTGGCTTGGTATTGTGTTAACCACCTTTCTATTTGCCACCCTGCATATGCACAGCTGGGCCTTATCAGAGTGGGTGACAGCTATTTCCTACATTGCCGGGGGTCTTCTTCTCTCGCTCCTGTATCTGAGAAAGGACAAAAATATCTGGTATCCAATTGCCCTTCATTGTTGCAATAATATCATTGCTTTTATTATTTCATTTATTTTAAGATAGAAAGATGAAAGTAATGTATAATCAGCTAATTTATCTTTAGAGAGTAGGGAGAATGTAAATCATTTAAAATAGTGATTCCTTTTGTTTAATAAGAGACTGTAAAAGTATTTTGACACCTTGTCAAAGATTTCAATTTATCGGTTCCGTTTGTGTCTATTCATTCTTAGAAGCAGCTGTCCTTATCAATGATCATGAAAATGATTGTGATTTTAATCCACATAAAAATACCGTTTGAGAAAGATTCTCAACGGTATTTTTCAATTTCTTCTTTTAGAGATTTTACTAGTTCTTTTTCATCGGCAAGTTGTAGTAGAGCAATCCCTTTTTTTATTAATTCGTTATCATTTTTGCAAATTCCAAGTCGAATCTGTGAAAGCCCGAGGGAATCATAACGTTTTTCTTTTTTTGACAAATCGTAAATGTACTTAGTAATTTCAGCGCATTCTCTCTTTAATCCATTATAAAGATAGATGGTAGAAAGGTTGACTAAGAGTCCGATTTGTAGATTATTCCCATTGCGAAATGATTGGTATTTTTTTATGCTATTTAAAATCTTTTGGGTAAATTGTTTGATATTTTCTAAAGGGAAGAAATAAAGGATAGTAGAAAGAAGTCGAAAATCACTTTCATACCAAGTGTCCTGTTTTTCTAAATACGCCCAAATTTTATTGGTAGTAGCATTAATTTCTTTTGTCTCAGAAATTCCATTTTGTCTCAGATGAATAGTAATATTGATGCTATCTAAAGCATGTTTAATCGGAATATCGGAATGTTTACATAGATATGCCTCGCATTCTCTCTTTAATTGTAACAAACCTTTCGTCCCTACAATAGTCTCACCTTGGTTATACAGAGAATTTAAAATTTTCTGCCGTTGACTAGGTTGATAATAATCACAAATATATTTAAATTCTTCTAGTGTCATATCTATCTGGCGAAGTAAAAAAATCATGGTATCGAACTTTGGCACGACTTGCCCGCTTTCAATTCGTGCCAAAGTTGAGCGAGCTAAAAAATCTCCACAAATTTCTTCTTGAGTCAACCCTTTTGATTTCCTAATTTCTTTATAGATTTTTCCATAATCCCAGCGCATAAGAACCTTCTTTGAAAATGTTACTAAAAGCTACGTTTTGAGAAAGCGTTTTAAAATAGTATATCATTAAATAAAAGGGAGGGCAAATATGAAAAAAATAATGTACAATTTAATTTTACTGGCAGTAGCGTTAATAGTTACTACAAGTGTGTTTCCGTGGTGGTGGCCATGGGGGTAAAGTGAATAACATAGGAAAGTGGCGAGTCCAATGGACTAAATAATTCAAAAAAGTAGGCAAAGATTAAATATATATATATTTAAAAATTAGAATCTATAAAATTAAAGGAGGTGAGACCAAGGGGTCGTTGATTGTGACTAGCTAAGCTATAAATTGGAAAGGTAAAATATTCTCTAAAAACTATAAAATATTCAATATAGGAGTGTAGTTATGAAAATAAGAATTAAAAATAAAACATTAGCTTTATTAGCTACAGTTTCTTTAGGTTTTGGGCTAACTACTATGACTAGTATCGTTAGTGCAGAAGTAGCATATCCAGCCCCATATCCGATTATTGATGAATGGAATTATGGTGTGAATGATAACTATGGTTATTCTAATTACTATGTTAAATCTCCGAATAATATTGGTTCAAAATCTTCGATAACTAATCTTTGGGGAACTGTTAAGTCATCTGATTCTCAAAAATATGGATGGGCAATGTCAAGTTCAACAAAAAGTTGGAATGATGTTCGATTAAATGCACATTGGAACTACTTTAAATTTTAACAATAGTTTATGAAAGTTGGAAGACCCAATAATATTATAGGGTCTTTTATAATATAGGTAGGAGCTTATGAAATTAAAATTAGGTGTTATAGGACTCTTTTTTTGCTTAATTGCTGCCATTGGTCTGGTTAGTATTAGTGATACTCAAAAACCAATACCTTTACCAATTGATGGTGCCTTCTCCATTCAAGGGAAAAGCAATCTTTCTAATGAAGAAGTGTATCAAATGATTCGTGACCTATCAGAAGAGAAAAAAGTTAAAATATACAAGCCAGTAGTTCAGAATTCAGGGCAGTTGACTTATATAAATCTTGATGATGCCAGCTACGAACAATTAAAGTCTGTACCGATAACAGGGATGTACTATACTCTAGGGGAAATAGATTCAAATGGTTTAAAAAAACTTACGTCTACAGGTCTGCAAGTAGTATATATGGCTTACCCTTGGTATATGGGAGGAATGATACAATTTACTGGCTCTTTAAGATTTTTGTTAATGATTTCAATTTACTTAACCTTATTAGTTGTTTTATTTGTTGTTAGAGCGAGACAGATTAAAGAAGGGGTGATAAGACGTTCTTTAGGATTACCTGTGTATAACCTAAAAAAGGATTATTTAATTTCTGTTACTTTTGAGCTGATTTTAGTTGCTTTATTGATGGTTTTCTATGGCTCTTTTCTGGGGAATGGTCTCTTCACCTATAGTTCCAAGTTATTCTTCTCTCTACTTCTAACCAATTTTATACTATTTCAAATCATTGATCTCATCACCTTTGTTCTATTTTGGTTGACTATCAAGGTTGAAAAGCCTATTGAAATTATAAAAAATAAGGCCAAAAACAGCCTCATTTTTATCGTATGGCTTGCGGTTATTTCTAGCATAATAGTTGTTTCAGGAGTCTTTTTACGGGAAACAAAGGCTAGTCAATCAAAGATAAATATACAGATAAAGCATTTAGAACCATGGAGTGCAGTAAAAGATTGGAAAAGACTAGAGTTTTTGGGTATTGAAAATGAATCTGTTACTAATGGAGAAGAAGCAAATGACTCAGGAGCTAAGTATATAGAGATTGCTAAAGCCTTAAAAAAACTGGATTTTATATATATCAAATCATCTTCAGCCTATGTTCCAGATTTTATGAAAACTTCTCATGTTACAGAAGATTTTTCTAAGCAATTAAAAAGTGATGGGATAACGAATCCAGAGGTTAATAAAGAGCTGGTTTATATCAATCAAACAGGTGCTAAGGTACAAAATAAAGTTAATGGAACAAACTATCGTATTTTAGATAATAAAATAGCAACCATCTATATTCCTAATAAATTTAAAGAGAATAAGGCATCAATCGAGAATACGGTTGTAGCAGAACAATTTACTGGTACAAACTATACAAAAGATGATCTTACGGTGCAAGTCATTCCTGATGGGCAAGAATTTTTCTATTTCAATGAAAATGGCAGTAGTGTCCCTGAAAATAAAGATAATCTACCCTTGGAAAGTGTGACAAATAGTAAGAGTAATATAGTGGTTGTATTAGATACTGATAAAATGGTAGAAACTAACGATTTTATTTTGGCAAGCAATATCATATATAACTCACTTTTTAGTCCAGAAGCAATTAAGGACATCAACGATTTGAGTGCTAGTTTGAATTTTTCAATCAATCCAGTCGAGGTTTACCAAACTGTGAAACTTAATATTCAATCTTTAGAGCACCAAATTCTCCTTTCAAAAATACTGCAAATAATTATTTGTGGAATTGTATTTCTACTCATTTATCAATATGCTCAAATGTTTGTTGCCTTAAAACAGAATGACTATGTCAAAAAAATCATTTTAGGTCTATCGAAAACAGGTATGTCCATTTCAAGTCTAAAATATTTTATGATAACGATTATAATGGTTATCTTATTGACATTTATCATGACAGGACAAATAGAGTTATTGTATATTGGTCTTGCTTCTTTAACGGTTTTAATGGTGTCAATAATAATGAGTTTCAGAAAATTATCTGATAGATACACTCAAATTCTAAAAGGAGATGACTAATGACAATTGAAATTGTGAATGTTACAAAAAAATATGGCTCAAAAGAAATATTTACAGATTTAAATTTAACCTTTGAAGCTGGGAAAAGCTACGCCTTGATTGGTGGTTCGGGTTCAGGTAAAAGTACCTTGCTAAACATTATAGGACGGCTAGAAAAAATTGATAGTGGAAAAGTGTTAGTTGATAAACAAGATATTTGGAAAATCAAAGAAAGAACCTATTTTAAAAATACTATTGGGTATGTATTCCAAAATTATTCTTTGATAGAAAACAAAACAGTATATGATAATTTAAAACTCCTCAATAAAGACAAAAAGATTATATCTGAGATGCTTGAAAAAGTAGGTCTTTCTAGGGACTATTTAAAACATAAAATATATGAATTGTCTGGGGGACAAGCTCAGCGTGTAGCTATTGCAAGAATGTTAATGAAACCACGTAAAATTATTTTAGCGGATGAACCTACAGGGGCCTTGGATAGTGAGATTGGGAATGAAATCATCAACTTATTATTGAGTGAAGCAGCCAAGAACAATTATGTTATTATAGCAACACATGATCCAGCTGTATATAGTAAAGTTGATGTTATCATTGACATAAAAGATATAGGAAGTCAGGCATGAAAAAGAAAATTTATATTAGTTTGCTACTAGTCATTGGAATACTCGCAATCGTCTTAATTGGCAAACAAGTGATTAAAAAAGAAAATTCCAATAAACCTTCGGTGGATTTAACAGTCTATACAATCTCTTCGAATGATACCGAAAGATGGGATAAGGTAAGGCAAGTAGAAACAGAAGATGCTGTCTATCTAATATCTGTCAAAGAAGTAGCATCTTCAGAAGAAGTGTTTTCAAATATTATTGCAGATGGCACTGCTATGGGGTTTGGAGTTAGTGAAGAAGAAGTTAAACAATTTAACAATAATTTAGGAACTACTGTAGTAGATGCTAAAAATAATAAATTGATTGTGATAGAATTCTTCACTTTTTCTGATGATGGCAAGGGATTTTCAGTAGCGAATTTTGATTACGGCAAAAAAGAGTTTAATAATCAAAAAAAAGAAAAGAAAGAGTTCTATAAAAAACTATACGAAGCGTTTAAAAAATAATTTATGATGACACGACAAACGCATAAAGACAAAAGTTCCAATAAATTTTTGAAATACAAAGTTTGTCTAATGTCTATGTAAAAACATTTGCTCTGATTGGGCCGTCAGGTTCAGGAAAAACAACGTTATTAAATGCAATCGCCCGTCTAGAAAAGCCTAATAATGGCAAGGTCTTACTGAATAATCAAGATATTTGGGCTATGAAAGAAAGAGATTATTTTAAAAACTATCTGGGTTATGTTTTTCAAAACTATGCTTTGGTGGAAGAGGAGACAGTCTGGGATAATCTAAAAATGTTAGCAGGTAAAGCAGAAGTGGCTACTACTTTAATGAAAGTAGGACTGGATGAGTCATTCCTTAACTCTAAAATTTATGAACTTTCAGGTGGTCAGGCTCAGCGTGTTTCGGTTGCCCGACTCTTGCTCAAAAAAGCCAAGATTATTTTGGCTGATGAGCCGACAGGAGCGCTTGATCGGCAGACCGGCCAAGCTATTATAGAGTTATTGTTAAGTCTGGTTGCACCAGATACGGTTGTAATTTTTGCCACTCATGATCCCAATGTGTTTAAACAAGTTGATATTATTATTGATGTTACACAAATCTGATCTTGATTGAGCTCATTTGTCAAAGGTAGCTGCAGTTTTACTTTCCTCTTTTTTCTTTGCTGTCTTATATGTAAAAAGCGAACGCAATCTTTGCTTGTCTGTTCTCTTTCATAATTTTCATAATAGTGCGACTATATTCCTTGTTTCATAGAAAAAATTCCTTGGTTTTCTAACATCCAAGGAATTTCGTTTAGTTATCCTTCTGCATCCAAATCTTTTCCTTGATAAAGATGCGCAGCTCGTAGAAAAGCATAAAGAGGGTGGAGATGAGGAAGCCAGCCATAAAGATATGATGCAAATAGGCAAAAATAGCAATCTCAACCAAAACGGAGAAGAGGTAGAAAATGACCAAATAGTGCCATTTCTTGGCCTTGCTGTCTTCGATAACCTTTTTCTCCAAGCGCCCATCCTCCTTGATGAGTGTGTCCAGACTGATATCAAACTCCCGACTGATAGCGATGAGATTTCCAATATCAGGGATACCTTTTTCGCTTTCCCAGCGGGCAATGGCGGAGCGGGAAACCTTGAGTCTTTCTGCTAAGGCTTCCTGAGTGAGTTGATGTTGTTGACGAATGTCTTTGAGAACTTGAGAGATTTTCATGATGATTCCCTTTCTAATAACATAAATAATTTTTTTCCATCCTTTTCATTTTTATTATAAAAAGAAAAGTCTCCTTTGCCAATAGCATCTGCCTAACAAGGCAGTTATTCTCCATAACAAACAGAATTTCAAAAGTTATCCACAGGATGTTGACAACTTTGTCAATAAAGTTGACAGCTCTTTTTATTTCCAGACATGAAAATCAACTTTTTTATTCTTTTTTGTGATAAAATAAAGCCAATTCCGAATAGTAAGGTAGGAGGTTCTATGAAAGCAGAAATTATTGCTGTGGGCACCGAGATTCTGACAGGTCAGATTGTCAATACCAATGCCCAATTTTTATCTGAAAAGCTAGCGAGTATAGGGATTGATGTCTATTTTCAGACAGCAGTAGGGGACAATGAAAACCGTCTTCTATCTGTCCTAGAAATTGCCAAAGAGCGCAGTGATTTAATTATCCTTACAGGGGGTCTGGGGCCAACAGAGGATGATTTGACCAAGCAGACCTTGGCTAAGTTTGTAGGTCGAGAGTTGAGCTTTGATCCAGATGCTGTGGAAAAGTTGGATCGTTTTTTTGCCAGTCGACCAGATTATGCTCGAACGCCCAACAATGAGCGTCAGGCCCAGCTGGTTACAGGCTCGACTCCGTTACCAAATGCGACAGGCTTGGCCGTTGGTGGTTTACTAGAGGTTGATGGAGTGACCTATGTGGTCCTGCCAGGTCCGCCAAGCGAACTCAAGCCTATGGTCAATAACGAGCTGGTTCCCCTCTTATCCACAGGCCAAAAATTGTATTCACGAGTGCTCCGTTTCTTTGGTATCGGTGAGAGTCAGCTAGTGACTATTTTGGCTGAGATGATTGATCAACAAAGCGATCCGACCATTGCACCTTATGCAAAGACGGGTGAAGTGACCTTGCGACTGTCCACCAAGGCTTTGAGTCAGGCAGAAGCGGATGCTAAGTTTGAGGTTGTGGAAAAGGAAATTTTGGCACATCAGACTTTTGAGGGACAGCCTTTGTCTGAGATTTTCTATGGTTATGGGGATGACAATTCCTTGGCTCAAGTGGCCTTTGACTTGCTCAAGAGTCAAGGGAAGACGATTTCAGCGGCGGAGAGTCTGACAGCTGGTCTCTTTCAAGCGACCTTGGCAGATTTTGCTGGAGCCTCTTCCATTTTTTCAGGTGGCTTTGTAACCTACAGTATGGGGGAAAAAAGTCGGATGTTAGATATTCCTTTTGGAGAGCTGGAGAAGCACGGCGTTGTTTCGGCTTTTACGGCTGGGAAAATGGCAGAGCAGGCTAGAAAGCTGACTCGGAGCGATTTGGCTATCAGTCTGACAGGCGTGGCAGGCCCAGATTCGCTGGAAGGTCATCCAGCTGGGACTGTATTTATTGGCTTAGCGAGTGAATCAGGAACGGAAATGATTGAGGTCAATATTGCTGGTCGCAGCCGACGGGATGTGCGGAAGATTGCCGTCATGCACGCCTTCAACCTCGTACGAAAAACTTTATTAAAGAACTGATTTTTGGTATAATAAACAGATGGCCAAAAGACATTTTAGAAGAAAACAGGAGAAATAAATGGCAAAAAAACAGAAAAATTTGGATGAAATTACAAAGAAATTTGGAGATGAACGTCAAAAAGCATTGGACAATGCCCTAAAAAACATTGAAAAAGACTTCGGTAAGGGAGCTATTATGCGTCTGGGCGAGCGAGCTGAGCAAAAAGTTCAAGTCATGAGTTCAGGCTCTCTAGCTTTGGATATCGCCCTTGGTGCGGGTGGCTATCCTAAGGGACGGATTATTGAGATTTACGGTCCAGAGTCTTCTGGTAAGACAACCGTTGCCCTTCACGCGGTGGCTCAAGCCCAAAAAGAAGGTGGGATTGCAGCCTTTATTGATGCGGAGCATGCTTTGGATCCGTCATACGCTGCAGCTCTGGGTGTAAACATTGATGAATTGCTGCTGTCTCAACCTGACTCTGGGGAGCAAGGCCTTGAAATTGCTGGTAAATTGATTGACTCTGGTGCCGTTGACCTCGTGGTTATCGACTCAGTTGCAGCTTTGGTACCGCGTGCAGAAATCGATGGTGATATCGGTGACAGCCATGTCGGTTTGCAGGCTCGGATGATGAGCCAAGCCATGCGCAAACTGTCTGCTTCTATCAACAAAACCAAGACGATTGCCATCTTTATCAACCAGTTGCGTGAAAAAGTTGGTGTCATGTTTGGTAATCCTGAAACGACGCCAGGTGGACGTGCCCTCAAGTTCTACGCATCTGTTCGTCTGGATGTTCGTGGCAATACCCAAATCAAGGGTACTGGCGATGCCAAGGATACCAATGTTGGTAAGGAAACTAAAATCAAGGTCGTCAAAAACAAGGTAGCTCCACCATTCAAGGAAGCCTTTGTGGAAATCATGTACGGAGAAGGTATTTCTAAGACAGGTGAGTTGATTAAGATTGCGACTGATTTGGATATCATTAAAAAAGCGGGTGCTTGGTACTCCTACAATGATGAAAAAATCGGTCAAGGTTCTGAAAATGCGAAGAAATACTTGGCTGATCATCCAGAAGTCTTTGACGAAATCGACCGTCAAGTCCGTGTACGTTACGGTTTGATTGAAGATGATGAACCAGCAGAAGCAGTGAAGGGTAAGGCTGAGGCTCCTCTTGAAAAATTAGAAGAAGTGACTCTTGATCTAGACGATGCCTTTGATATTGAGGAATAATTTTTCAAAATAGGTCGCAAGACCGATGGTTTTTGTGGTATAATATACTACGATAGTAGTATCGTGTAGCGAAAGGAGTACTTGCATGATCACAATTTATACGGTTTCAAGTTGTACTAGCTGCAAAAAAGCAAAGACCTGGCTAAACGCCCATCAATTGACTTACAAGGAGCAAAACCTTGGTAAGGAAGGAATTACCAAAGAAGAAATTCTTGATATTTTAGCAAAAACTGAAAATGGCATTGCCAGCATTGTATCTTCAAAAAACCGTTATGCAAAAGGACTCGGTGTTGATATTGAAGATTTGAGTGTAAACGAAGTTATTGATATTATCATGGAAACACCGCGGATTCTGAAAAGTCCGATTTTGGTGGATGACAAGCGTCTCCAAGTTGGTTACAAGGAAGATGATATCCGTGCCTTCTTACCTCGTGCAGTGCGCAATGTTGAGAATACAGAAGCTCGCTTACGAGCAGCTCTATAATTTAGATAAAGAAAGGCGCCTTTTAGGCTGCCTTTTTCTGTCTCATTACCTAAAAATGATTGACAAGCGGTTAAACTATGATACAATATCTCTGAGGAGGACGGAACGTGAAGAAATTTTTACTAATTTTTGGCTTAGCAGCTGTGATATTGACTGGCTGCGCTCATAAGAAAGCAGACAAGCCAAAGGGGAAAAAAGAGGAAATTACAACTAATCTTCCCATTATCAGTCAGGCTGAAAAGCAGGAAGTCATTACAAAAAAACTGGTTTTCCCCAAAGATGAGCAAGGAATTCAATCTAGTCAAATTATCACTTATCAAGGGAAACGTTTTATCAAGGTGATTATGGAGAGAATTACTCCAACGGATGATAGTATCAAAAATGCGATTAAAGAAGTGGGGCTGGAGGAGACTCAACGGCTCTTGGATGAATCAATGCAAAAGGATACGGACTATACTCAGGCAAAAACTGTTGCTGGTTTTACCGGAACCGTTCAAATTCTTAATGAAAATGAAATGAAAATCACGTCAACTTACGATTTTGACAATTTGGATATTGAAAAGGCACTCACTTTAAATTATTTTAAAAATAGCAATCTAAAAGAAATGACAAAGATGCCACCTGAAGAATATATCAATAATTTATTGATAAACGGGGCTGAGGAGCAACAGTAAGGCAGCTTCTTGTCAATCATATAAAACCAAAAAGGAGAAAGAAATGAAAAAATCAGTAGTACTTTTAATGGCTAGTTTGGCGGTGTTGACGGCTTGTGGACAACAATCACATAGTGGAAAAGCTGGTAGCAATCAGTCTGTCCAAAGCAAGGCAAAAGATAAATCGGTTACCAAGTCTTATCAGTTAAATCAAAAGGTACAAGGGCTCGATCAAACGATGACCTTGACAGTTACCTACGCGGGCAAGAAGTATGAAAAGGTGAATATTGCTATTTCACAAAATTTGCCAGAAGAAGCTAAGTCTGCCTTAGCTGGTCAAGACTTGTCCTCTCTGCAAGAAGAGGTGAGCAAGAGCTTCAAGCAAAGTTCAGGAGTGGATAAACTTGAACAAGTAAAAGGTATTCAAGTGAATGTTAAAGTAACTGAAAAAGGCACTGTTGATATTGATTTTATTATCGATCCGACAAATCTTGATTATGATGCGGCTTCTAAAGTACCGACCTATGGGCCAATCTTTAGCCAAATGAAGTCTCAGACTCCAGAAGAATTTATCAAGTCCTTCCAAGATGAAGGGGGCAAGGAAATTAGCAATCCGTCCTAATATTTTTGATGAAAACTAGTCTTTGAAAAAGGGCTAGTTTTTTGATGGGAAGGAACGGTAAATAGTTGAAAAAATGTCGAAAAAGTAGAAAATTTACATGGATTAAGTTTGTGAAACTGCTGTAATTATGCTATAATGATGGTATTCTTAAAGAAAGAGGGTGTAATTGTGGGATTTACAGACGAAACTGTACGTTTTAATCTTGATGATTCAAACAAAAAAGAAATTAGCGAGACTTTGACCGATGTCTACAAGTCACTCAATGATAAGGGCTATAATCCAATCAATCAAATCGTAGGTTACGTGCTGAGTGGAGATCCTGCTTATGTGCCCCGTTATAATAATGCTCGAAATCAGATTCGTAAATATGAACGCGATGAAATCGTAGAGGAACTGGTGCGTTATTATCTGAAAGGGCAAGGCATTGACCTCTGATGAGAATTATGGGACTAGATGTCGGCTCGAAAACAGTGGGCGTTGCAATTAGCGATCCACTTGGCTTCACCGCTCAGGGGCTTGAAATCATTCAGATTGATGAAGAGAAAGAGCAGTTCGGTTTTGAGCGTTTGACGGAGCTTGTCGAGCAATATAAGGTGGACAAGTTTGTGCTTGGCCTCCCTAAAAATATGAACAATACCAGCGGTCCACGAGTGGAAGCGAGTAAGGCTTATGGCGAGAAGATTGCCCAGCTTTTCCAAATTCCAGTCGAGTATCAGGACGAACGTCTGACGACAGTGGCTGCTGAGCGCATGCTGATTGAACAGGCAGATGTCAGCCGCAGCAAGCGCAAAAAAGTGATTGATAAATTGGCGGCTCAGCTAATTTTACAAAATTATTTAGATAGAAACTTTTAGAAAGAATTGAGGAAACAATTATGGCACACGATCATAATCATGACCACGAACAGGCACAGCCTGAATTGATTACCTTGGTAGATGAGCAAGGGAACGAGAATTTATTTGAAATTCTTCTGACCATTGATGGTAAGGAAGAGTTCGGAAAAAATTACGTACTTTTGGTACCAGTAAATGCTGAAGAAGATGAGAACGGCGAAGTTGAAATCCAAGCTTACTCATTTACAGAAAATGAAGACGGCACAGAAGGCGAGTTGGAGCCAATCCCAGAAGACTCTGATGCAGAGTGGGATATGATTGAAGAAGTCTTCAACAGCTTTATGGAGGAGTAAAAAGGTCTGGGAGACCTTTTTAGCCCGAGCTTGAAAACTAGAAAGCGAGGAAGGTCCGGGAGACCTTTTTAGCCTGAACTTAGAAACTAGAAAATCAGCCAGTTTGAGAATTTATCACGGCTTGGCCACAGTTAGTTTCTTTACAAAGAATAGAGAAGAGAGAGAAGCGAGTGGCGATTCACATTGGAAATCCGCTTCGCTTCTCTTTTTATGTAGGAAAATGATGAATGAGATTGAAAAATGGTTGAACGGTCGTATTGGTCTAAATTTTCGTTCAGGCCTGGAGCGGATGCGGAGAGCGGTAGATTTGCTGGGGAATCCTGAAGGGGCTTACCCAGTCATTCATGTCACGGGAACGAACGGCAAGGGCTCTACTATTGCTTTTATGCGGAATTTATTTGCCGATCAAGGGAAAAAGGTAGCCAGCTTTACATCGCCGCATATGATCAGCGTTCATGACCGTATTTGTATCAATAGTCTGCCGATTTCGGATGCTGATTTTGTTCGCTTGGGACGGCAGATTCAGGAGATGGAGAGAGAATTGGTCAAGACGCACGACCAGCTATCCTATTTTGAAATCTTGACCTTGCTGGCCTTTCTTTATTTTAGAGAGGAGAAGGTTGATCTGGCTCTCATCGAGGTGGGTATTGGTGGACTTTTGGATACGACCAATGTCTTGGATGGGCAAGTTGCAGTGGTCACATCGGTGGGCTTGGATCATCAGGAGACGTTGGGGCAGACCATTACAGCGATTGCGGAACAGAAGACTGGCATTTTCAAAAAAGGTCGTTCGGCAGTCATTGGCCCCTTGCCGGAGGAGGCTCGTCAGGTCTGTGAGCAGCGGGCAGCAAGTTTAGACTTGGATTTGTATGAATACGGGCGAGATTTTTCGTTTTCTGATGGCTCTTTTAAGAATCAAGATCTTCTTTTATCGCATTTGGTCTTGGGACTGCAGGGTGCTTACCAAGAAGAAAATGCAGCGCTGGCTTTGCAGGCTTCTCTGCTTTTTATGAAACAAATGGGCTGGGAAATTGATTTTTCTCTGCTTCCTTCATCTTTGCAAAAGACCCATTGGGCGGGGCGGCTAGAGGAAATTCGTCCGAATATCTATCTGGACGGTGCCCATAATTTGCCAGCTCTGGCACGTTTGGTCGAGTTTATCAAGGGGCAGAAGGGCAAGACGTGCAGCCTGCTGTTTGGAGCTTTGAAGCGCAAGGATTACAGCGGTATGCTGGCCTATTTGCAGGAGAACTTGCCAGAGATTCAGGTGACGGTGACCAGCTTTGACTATGGGGAATCTGTGGGGCAGGCAGAAGCTGCGGACTTTGATTATGTGGCGAATTATAGAGCCTTTATCGAGAATTTCAAACAAGAGCAGACGGCCGACCAAGTTCTTTTTGTAACGGGTTCACTTTATTTTATTGCAGAGGTTCGAGCCTACCTCCAGAGTGTATAAGTTGACCATAGAAAGCCCTGTTTGGTAAAATAGAAGTGGAACAAAGAAAGGAGAAACGATATGAAGGTTTCAAAAAAATTAGTTCTTTCAGCCCTTACGGCTATGACCGCTTTTGTATTGGTAGCTTGTGGCAATTCTGGTCAAAATCCATCCAATCAGGCTGCTCAATCTCAAGCGAGTTCCTCTGTTTCTCAGTCATCTGAGACAGTGTCATCAACTAGCAAGGTAAGTAGCAATACAAACAGTAGCGCAAATACTAGTAGTTCAGAGACTTCTACCTCCAGTCAAACGGCTACCAGTGACTTAGACGGGACCTATAAGGCCACTCATGAAGGCGATGCCTTAACCCTAGAAGTTTCTGGAAATAAAGGAACCCTGACCAAAGTCGAACGCGACGGTGAGCAGGAAATTGAACAGGTGCAGGTTGATCCAACTAATCAAACCATGATCGTTGGAGATGACGTTAAGCGTTATCGTGTAGAGGGAAAACAACTGACTCTGGAAGATTTATCGCAGGAAAACGATGATGATGACACAATCGTCTTCACCAAGCAATAATTTTCAAAAAGGAATATCCTACAAAAGGCTGGACAGATGCTCCAGCTTATTGTGTGTTTGGATAATGGAGTGCTAGGGCTTTCTTTAATCTTGGACTAGAGACTGTTTTCTTTTAAAAAGTTTTGAAATTGCTGCTAATTATTGTTATACTAGATAAAATGTGAGATGAGGGAGGATTAGGATGAATCTGGGCAAGTTTCGTTTGCTGATGTCTAAGTATGGTTTCAGCATCATTATCATGTTACTAGAATTATTTCTTGTTTTTGCGGCCTTTTTCTATTTTAGTCAGTTGGTTCCTAATTGGTTGTCAGCCCTTGTCATTGTTTCTTTATACATCGGGACTATTTTGACGATTGTCAATCGGAATATGCCTCCTGAAAGCAAGGTGACCTGGCTCTTGTTCGCAGTTGTACCTGTCTTTGGTTTTCTGCTTTATCTGATGTTTGGGGAGCGACGCCTTTCCAAAAAAGAAATCCAGCAGCTGGAAAAAATGGACTCAATGAAGTTTCGAGAGGACAACAGCTATGACCTGCGAGTCGAACTCAAGCAGGAAAATAAATCAGCCTTTGGCATTGTCAAGTCTTTGCTGAGTATGGATCACAATGCTGATGTCTACGATGGCACGACTTCTCAGTATTTCCCCCTTGGCGAAGAGATGTTTGAGGCCATGCTAGATGATTTGCGCTCAGCCAAGAAATTCATTTTTCTTGAATTTTATATCATTGATCCAGGTTTGATGTGGAATCGTATCCTTCAGATTTTAGTAGATAAAGTCCAGCAGGGAGTTGAAGTCAAGCTGCTTTACGATGATATTGGCTGTATGGCGACTCTCCCAGGAGATTACACGAAAAGGTTGCGCAAGATGGGAATTGATGCCCATAAGTTTAATAAGGTGATTCCACGGATGACGGTGGCCTATAATAATCGTGATCACCGCAAGATTTTGGTGGTCGATGGGCAAGTCGGCTATACAGGTGGTATCAATCTGGCAGACGAGTACATTAATCATATCGTGCGTTTCGGACATTGGAAAGATGGCGGTGTCCGTCTGGAAGGGCGAGCAGTAAAGGCCTTGACACGTCTTTTCTTGATGAATTGGTACATCAATCGCGGGGAAATTACAGACTTTGACCGTTATCACTTTGATAGCCAGCGAGTGGAAGGCAAAGGGCTTTATATTCCGTATGGTAGTGGCCCTAAGCCGATTTATAAGGAACAGGTGGGCAAGGCTGTCTACCAGAATATTATCAATCAAGCCATCGATTATGTCTATATTACGACCCCTTATTTGATTATTGACTATGATTTGACAGAGGATATCAAAAATGCAGCCATGAGAGGGGTGGATATTCGCATTGTGACGCCATTTATTCCTGATAAGAAGCTGATTCAGATAGTCACTCGTGGTGCTTATCCAGACTTGCTGGAGGCTGGTGTTAAGATTTATGAGTACACTCCTGGTTTTATCCACAGTAAGAACGTTATTTCGGATGATGAGTTAGCCGTGGTCGGAACTATTAATTTTGACTACCGTAGTCTGGTGCATCATTATGAAAATGCCGTCCTTATGTATCAAACAGAATCGATTGCGGATATTAAGCAGGATTTTGAAGACTTGTTTGATGTTTCCAAAGAAATCTCCCTTGAAACCCTTCAGAATAGCTGGTACCAGCGTTTACTAAAGGAAATCATGCAATTATTTGCTCCGCTACTTTAAAGAGAGTGGGATAGAAATCGGTAATTCGTTAGAATTCGATTTCGTCGTCCCACCTCCGCACAGTTGAGTAGGGCTGTAAAAGCTGATGAAATCAGCGCAGTAGAGCCCACTCAACCACTGCGTCTTGCTTGACAATCCAAAGACAAATGAGAGGCTAGGACTTTTGTCCCAGCCTCATATGATTTATTCTTCTTCCTCGTCTTCAGAATCCTCTTCTTCGTCGTCTTCTTCGCTCAATTCAACTTCTTCACCCAAATCATCTGGTACGATTTCATTGATTTCAGCATCGTAAGCTTCGACTTCACTCTTTTCATCATCTGGATTTTCTTCATCATATGAAAGAGCTGGATCTGCTTCGTAAACTTCTTCGTCTTCTGGATCGTCATCGTTGTAATCGATCGCATCTTCGTCTCCATCCATGAAGGCATTGACACGTTTTTTCTTCCGTTTCTTAGGAGTTTCATCTTCGTCTGTTTCTTCAAGAGCGATGATTTCCTCGTCAACTTCATCGATGGCATACCATGAACGAAGACCCCATTTGTTATCTCCAAGTGGGATAAAACTTCCATCGACATTCAATTCTGTGTAGAACAATGGAAGAGCTTCACGGATCTCGCTGTTTGATTTTTCAAGGTAATTTTGAATTTCATTTACAAGATCGCTAAAGTACATTTCATGGTCACGTCCGCGTAATTCCAAAATCGCACGCGCCACTTCAATCATAGAAAGTTCACTTTTTTCTTGTCCAGCAAATACTTCTAATTCCAAGGGTAAATCTCCTTATGTTTCATTTCCTAAATGGAGAAGGATCGGGTCTTAAACCTCATCCTATCCTCGATGATAGATTGAAAACTTCTCGTCACTAAATCTATCACGCATTTTATCGTTACACTCTATTGTACGATAAATTTCCCCTTTCGTCAAAGGAAAATTCCAGGATTCTCCATGAAATCAGAAAAAAGAAGAGCCTCACGACTCTTCTTTTTAATCTCAATTATTTTACTTTTGCTGTGCTTGTGATCACGTTCACGGCTTTCTTCACTGTGATGTCATGTTTCAACATTTCTGGTGAAAGAAGGTTGCGAACTTGTTCAACTGGCATGTTGTAATCTGCTGCCAATTGTTCGATTTCAGCATTGATTTCTTCTTCAGTTGCTTCGAAGCCTTCTGCTTTCGCTACTGCTTCAACCACAAGGTTTGTCTTCGTACGGCTTTCAGCTTCTGCTTCGTATTGTTTATGAAGGTCTTCTTGAGTTGTTCCAGTGATTTGGAAGTACATATCTGGAGAGATTCCTTGACGTTGCATGTTTCCAAGGAATTCATTGATTGAACGGTGTACTTCTTCGTGGATCATTTCTTCTGGAAGTTCAACGATTTCAGCATTTTCAACGGCAAGATCGATCGCTGCTGCTTCTACTGCATCGTTGTATGCTTCTTCTTTTGCTTCTGCCAATTCTTTGCGGTATTTTTCTTTCAATTCAGCAAGAGTTTCAACTTCTTCGTCGATGTCTTTTGCCAATTCATCGTCAAGAGCTGGTACTTCTTTTGCTTTTACTTCGTGGATAGTTGTCACGAATTTCGCTTCTTTACCTGCAAGGTCAGCTGCTTGGTAGTCTTCTGGGAATGTTACGATCACGTCAACTGTTTCACCAGCAGAGTGTCCAACCAATTGGTCTTCGAAACCTGGGATGAATTGACCTGAACCAAGTCCAAGTGAGAAGTTGTCACCTTTACCACCGTCGAATTCAACACCGTCGATAGAACCAACGAAGTCGATTACAACTGTGTCGCCTTCTGCTGCAGCACCTTCTTTAACAACCAATTCAGCCAAGTTGTTGCGTTCGCGTTCGATACGAGCATCCACATCAGCGTCTGTTACTTCTTTAGAAACTTCTACTGATACTTCAAGGTCTTTGTAAGCACCCAATTTTACTTCAGGTTTTGTTACAACAGCCGCTGTCAATGTCCAGTCTTGACCTTTTTCCATAGATACAACATCAAAAGTAGGTTGGGCTACAACTTCGATTCCAGCTTCTTTAACAGCTGCTTCGTATGCTGCTGGAAGAAGATCGTTCAAAGCATCTTGGTAAAGAGCTTCTTCACCAAAACGTTGGTTGAAGATTGGACGTGGAATATGACCTTTACGGAATCCAGGTACGTTCAAGGTTTTCTTAACAGACTCAAACACACGGTCCAGAGCAGGTTTGATTTGCTCTTGGCTGATTGTGAAAGTCAATACACCGTGGTTAGTTTCTTTGTTTTCAAATGATACAGACATTCTGTCTCTCCTTAAAATAATATAGTCATTCCTTATAATTTTACCACAAAACTTTGAAATTGCAAGTTTTAAAACGTTTTTGCCTCTCTTTTCATCCAAAAAAACTAGCCCCTAAAAGCTAGTTCTATTTATGATTTTCGGATAGGATCATCTAGGTAGAGAGCACGGGCGCCACCGATCAATTTTGGCCGACTGGCGAGGGCTGTGACATGGGCTCCCCCTAGTTCACGTATGATAGGGCGAATTGGGACTTGCACGTGTTTGACGTGCATCCCCACTGAGGTATCTCCGATGTCTAACCCCGCTTGTGCTGTGATAAATTCTACTTCAACAGGATCCTTGAAATACTTGAACGCAGCGAGTTGTCCAGCACCTCCTGCATGGAGACTAGGAAGAACATTGACGATTTCTAACTCCTTCTTGTCTGCCAATTCCCGCTCGACCACCAAGGCGCGATTGAGGTGCTCACATCCTTGTACCGCTAGATAAATCCCTCTTGGATTCAACTCATCTAGCAAGGTCTGGACAACAGCTTCAGCAATGTCGATGTTCGAGGCCTTTCCAATTTGCCCTCCTGCAACTTCACTTGAAGACATCCCGAGAACTAGAATCTGTCCCTGATGAAGACGGCTTTTTGCCAAAACATCTATCAGGATTTCTTTTGTATCCTTCTTCAGTTGCTCCAAATCCATGAATTAGTTTCCTTTCTTTTGAAATGCATAATAGACCACATAGCCTAAAGCCATTCCAACAAAATTCTGAGCAAGGTTATTTGGAATGTCCGAGATAGCAGCTCCCCAGCCATTGCCTAAAAAAAGGGCAGAAGCTAGTGCGTAACCGCCTACCATGACGACTGTCGCAAGAAGCAAGGCTAGGTAACGAGCTTTTCCCTTGAAGCCAGCGAAATAGCCTTGACCCCCGTGAAAAAGGAGGCTAAAGAACATCCACTGAGGATAACCCGAAATGAGGTCGAGTAGGAAGGCTCCGACACCACCTACAATCGCACCTTCCTTGCGTCCAAAATAGAAGGCTGTGAAGTATACACCCAGATCTAGCAGGGTGACGATCCCTGTCGGAGTTGGGAGTTTGGTATAGTAGCCAAGCACAACCGTCAAGGCACATAAAATAGAGAGGCGGGCAATGAGTTGAGTTCGATTAGATGTCATATTGTACTACTCCATACTGGTCTGAATGTTGAATCGCTTGAAAGACAAAGTCTTTAGAAGCTTTGACAGCTTCAAGCGGTGATTTTCCTTTCACCAACTGGCTGGAAATGCTAGATGCAAAGGTACAACCAGCTCCTGTATTGTTTTTTTCTAGGACCGGCTCTTCAATCACGGTGAAGTCTGTACCATCATAAAAGACATCGATGGCCTTTTCTTTATTGAGACGATTACCCCCTTTGACCACGACATTGGCTGCTCCCAATTCATGGAGCTTACGAGCAGCCTCCTTCATCTCATCGAGCGATTGAATCTTGCTTTGGGTCAAGATCTCAGCCTCTGGTAAGTTTGGTGTGATGATGGTCACATAAGGGAAGAACTTGATCAATTCGTCTCGAAGAGCTGAAACTTCCACATCATGGCTTTCCTTGCAGACCAAGACAGGGTCTAAGACGACAGGGATATCCGCATGAGCCTTAACGTAGTCCAAGGCTAAGTCTGCCACTTCAACATTTGGCAAGAGGCCGAGTTTAATAGCAGAGAAAGGAACATCCTTGAGAGAGTTGAGCTGCTGAGCAAAGGTCGTTGGATCCACCGGGATCACTTCAAAACCATGTTCGGTCATGGCTGTCAAACAAGTCACCGCCACAAAGCCATGCTGTTTATTAGTCGTATAAGTTGCAAGGTCTGCATGAAGACCTCCCCCACTAAAAATATCATTTCCTGAAATTGCGAGAATCAATTCATTACTCATAACGTATCTCCTTTAAATATAAGCCATTTGGCGCTGCTGTTGGACCTGCTAGATTGCGGTCCTTCTTTTCCAAAATCAGATCGATCTGCTCAATCGGCATCCGATCATTTCCGATCTTTAACAAAGTTCCTACCATATTGCGGATTTGCTTGTAGAGAAAGCCATTGCCCGAAAAGGTAAAGACAAGGCGATGATTTGCCGCATCCTCGACCAAGCGAGCCTCTGTAATCGTCCGAACCTTGTCTTCCACACTGGTTCCCGAAGCTGTGAAGCCAGTGAAATCGTGGGTCCCCTCCAACTTTTGGATGGCTGCTTGCATCTTTTCCACATCCAAAGGATAAGGATAGTGGGTCGCATAGTGACGCATCATGGGATTCTTGGGACGACCATAATCCACGATAAATTCGTAGGTTTTGCTGTGCTTCTTGTATCGTGAGTGAAAGTCATCTGCTACTTGCTCCACCCGGATGAAATCAATATCCTCTGGGGTTTGGGTATCGAGGGCAAAGCGGAGTTTCTCCTCATCTCGCGCTTGGGGGAGATCAAAATGAATCACCTGCCCAAGAGCATGAACACCTGAATCCGTTCGCCCCGCTCCATGAACGGTAACGGGGGTTCCTTGATTGAGGCGCGTCAAGGTCTTCTCGATTTCCTCTTGCACACTGCGGGCATGCGGTTGGCGTTGAAACCCTGCAAACAAGGTCCCGTCATATGAAATGGTTGCTTTGTATCGTGTCATGGTTTTATTTTAGCAGGATATAAAAGGGGATACAAGAGTGAAAAAAGAAAACTGTCCGGGTACAGTTTTGCGAGCAAAAAAAGAAGCAGAACGATGAACATCCTGCCTCCTAACTTCGCCCTGTTACTAATCTACTAGGGCTCAGTCTCTTTTTTTATTTTTCAAGTCTATTCCTGCTGCTCCCAAGATCGCTCCTAGTAAAGCGAGTCCAAGAGCAGATTCCACTCCTGTTTCTGGAAGTTGCTTGTCAGAGTTTACTGTTTCTGGATGAACCGCTTCTTCCACAGCTGCTGGAATTGGCGTTGGGGTATTTACTGGTGCTACTAGTTGATCCTTCGAGATCACATGAGGTGTTGACTGATCTGGAACCATTTTGTTGGCAAGTAAGTCTGATTTCACTGGTGCTTCTACGGAAGGGCTTGCTGGAGTCACAACCTCTTTGGTACCGACTTCAACAATTTCTGTAACCGGCTCTGTTGCAACTTCTGTAGCGATCACTTTTCGACTTTGATCAAGTGCCGAAACCTCTACATATTCAAGACCTTGCCCTTTAATTCCAGCCTGGATTACTTTGCGTTCTCCTTTAGTGAGATCTGGATTGGTGCGTTCCACAAGGTCAAAATCCAGTTCTTTCTCTACGATTTCAAGACTTGGTTTGTCTTCCACTAGGGCTTTGACGTCATTTTCAGTCAAGCTACCTACTTGAGTGATTGGCTTGAGCCCTGCAAGGGCTTTGGTCAGAGCGGTCACTTCTTGATCCACCTGATCTTGATGAGCACGACTCACATTCCAATTCAAGCTATCTAAAACATTCGCAAGTGCTGCGCGAGATTCTGGTGTGTAAATGGCTAGATCCGTTGGCACCGTAGCAACTGCTTTTCTAAGGGCAGTGAAGTCTGCCTTGAAATAGTCCTTGTTATGGTTGGCAAAAGCTGCCATGAGATCAAAGACATTTTTTTCGATGTATTCTTCACTTGGGGTATCACACCAAACAGCTACCATACTACCGACCATCGGCAAAGATATTTCGGGATATGTTGTACTTGGGAGTTGTCTAAATGGAGTAGTGGCTGCATTAGCAATCGCTTTTTCAATATAACCACCACCTGTTTCAGGTGTTCTCCCCAAAACATAGTACCAGTCTCCATTGGTATTAAGGAATTTATAGCCCTTGTCTGCTAGGTACTGTGGTGATGCGAGGTTATAGCCCCACCATCCTTTAGACCAGTAGGAAATCAAGACATCCTTGTCAAAGGCAACATCATCTTCATCTCCATAATAGAAACCATCGTTAAAGGCCATTGGTTGCAAGCCTTTTTCACGCGCCATAGCTGCAAGACTATTGGAATACTCCGCAAATTTACCATAGAGGTCATACCACTTGAGGTAGTACCAGCCTTGCGCACTGGTAGCGTCGTTGGCATATTCATCTGTTCCGTAGTTAAAGATCTTAGACTTGTCTTTGAAGTAGTCCATATACTTGCCAATCAAGGCTTTGGTGAAGTTGACTGCCGCCTCATTGGTCAAATCCATGGTTGTTTTGGAAACCGTATCAAAGCTGGCTTGTGGGTTTTCAATGCCCAATTTTTCCATGGCTACTAACAAGGCATCCATGTGTCCAGGACTATTGACTGCCGCAATTAAGCCGATTCCTCTAGCAGTAGCATAAGCATGGAGCTCATCCATTTCTGCTTGGGTCAAGGCTTGGCCATTTGGATCATCATAATATGCCTTGGTACCTTCTAAAATGGCCTTTTTCACATCATCACTGGCATAGGTTTTGCCATTGGCTTCCACCTTCATATCATCGAGTACGAAGCGCATACCATCGTTTCCGACAAGGAGATGCAAGTCAGAATAACCCAGCTCACTGGCCTTGTCCACGATTCGTTTCAACTGATCCAGCGAGAAGTATTTGCGGCCTGCATCGATCGAGATGACCTTCTTCATGGCGAGTTTTTCTGCTGCTTCTTTTGCAGCAACTTCTTTCGCGTAGCTTTCTGTGTATACCAAAGCATCTTGAGCCGCTTTGAGATTGTCGATCAAGGCTTTAGCCTCTGCTCGAGTTGTGTCTGTACCTGCCCCTTCTAAAGCTTTTTTAGCTGCTGTAAAGGCTACTAGCGATTCTGGTGTATAGTGATCCAAATCAGTTGGAGCTTCCGAAAGAGCTTTTTCGACGACTTCCGGATCTGCTACAAAGTAGTCCGCATTCTTGTCCGCGAAGGCGTGCATGAGCTTAAAAAGAAGGTCTTTTTTGTAGGTTGCGGATGGCGTATCTGCCCAGGCAGCTACCATCCCACCGATGAAGGGCACCTTAGCTCCGTCATTTTTTTGAACTACATCAATCGCTGACTTGGAAATTCCTTCAAGACCTTGATCAAGATTGTACCAACCAGATCCAGCCTTGTCCCGTCCAATCACATAATACCAGGCATCGTTGGTATTCAGAATCTGATGACCTAGTTCAGACAAGAGTTTTGAAGAAGCGACATCATAGCCGTTCCAACCACCTGTCCAGTAGGACACAATGATATCCTTGTCAAAAGTACCATAGGAAGTATCACCATTGTAGTAGATTCCATCATTAAAGGCCATTGGTTTCATCTTGTGTTTTTTCACAATAGCTGCTAGATCATTGGCGTATTGGATGAATTTTTCATAGCCTTTTTCTGGGTACCCTTCACCCGGCCAATGCTTGCTGGCTTGGAGAACCTGCCAACCATGGGCATCTGTCGCATCATTGGCATACTCATCCAAACCGATGTTAAAGATTTCTGTCTTGCCACTAAAATAAGACGCATACTTGTCTACCAAAGCCTTGGTAAAGGCTAAGGCTTTTGGGTTGTCCAAATCAACGGTCCGAGCTGATTTCTTTGTACCAAAATAATTAAAGTGAGGGTTTTCGATCCCCAATTGTTCCATGGCTGTCAGAATCGCATCCATGTGACCTGGACTATTAATGGTTGGGATGACGCCTACTTTCTTCGATTTAGCATAGGCCAAAATATCATCCATTTGAGCCTGGGTCAAGGCTGTCCCGTTCGGGTCATCGTAATAAGCCTTCGTCCCTTTTTCAACCGCATCTGTCACGGCTTGGCTAGAATAAGAAGTCTCCCCCACTTTCAAGGACATGTCATCCAAAACAAAGCGCAAGCCGTCATTTCCGACTAGGAGATGCAAGTCTGTATAGCCAGTCCTACTAGCTTCATCAATGATCTCCTTGATTTGGTCTGGTGAGAAGTACTTGCGACCAGCATCGATCGAAACAATCTTTTTCTTGGCTAATTTTTCTTCCCGATCAGAATCTTTAGCAGGAGTTTCCGCCACTGGTTGAGCTGCAACATCGGACTCTGTGACAGAGCTCGCCTCTTCGCGAATCAAACGGTCAAGATCTGACACCCGCAGTTCTCGATCAGGCAGTGTTGGTTGACTTTGATCGATGATCGGGGCAGGAGCCGTTGGTTTTTCTACTGCTGGCTGAGAAGCTTCCTCGTTTAGGGAAGTCGTCGACTCACCCTCGATTGGCTGAGTTGGCACTGTCGTTGATGGACCGTCTGTAGTTGTTGGCGTATCAGCAGCTACAACCTGAGCGCCAGCAAAAAATCCTATAAGCACCGAAGCAGCTCCTACTGCATACTTGCGAATAGCATAACGTGGTTGATGTGATTTCATCAGAACCTCCTAAATTGTCTTTGTAATCGTTTTCTTAAATTTAGCACGATATCTTAATAAATTCAATGAGGGTTCTCATTATTCTTTAATTAGGAGAGGAAGTTCTTGGATTCGATCCAAAATAAAACGAGCCCCTTACTCAAAAGGAAACTCGTTTATGCTTATAAGTCATCTAAAGCATCTTTGACCTTATCAAAGAAGCCTTTTTTCTTTGGGTTGACCTTCAAATCACTTGCTTTTGCAAAGGCTTGAAGGGCTTCTTTTTGCTTGTCATTTAAACCAGTTGGGGTAACGACATTGACGGATACATATTGGTCTCCCATAGCCCCACCACGAAGACTAGGCGCTCCTTTTCCGCGGAGGCGGAACTTCTTGCCGGTTTGGGTTCCTTCAGGAATCACTAAATCAACATCGCCATGAACGGTAGGCACGTGAACTGTATCACCAAGTGCTGCCTGAACAATGTTCAAATCTAGCTTGTAGTAGATGGTTGAACCATCCCGTTCGAATCGATCGCTCGGCTCAACGTTGACAACAACATACAAATCGCCATAAGGTCCGCCGTTAAAGCCAGCTTCCCCTTGGCCTGCCAAGCGGATTTGTTGACCTGTTTCAACTCCTGCAGGAATCTTGACATTCACGCTGTGGGCTTGTTTTTCATGACCTGTTCCACGACAAGTACTACATGGATCTTTGATTTCTTGGCCACGACCATGGCAGACATCACAGGTCACTTGACGGCGCATCATTCCAAGAGGAGTTTGCGTATCTACATTGATAACCCCGGAACCATGACAGCGTCCACAGGTTACCGGACTAGTCCCTGGCTTAGCCCCTGAACCGTGACAGGTATGACAGCTTGCTTCACGATGGTACTTGACTTCTTTTTCAGCACCAAAAATCGCTTCTTCAAACTTGAGATTAACGCGGTATTGGAGGTCATCCCCTTGACGAGGCGCATTTGGATTACGACTGGCACCTCCTCCAAAGAAGCTAGAGAAGATGTCTTCAAACCCACCAAATCCAGCACCATCAAAGCCACCAAATCCACCTGCTCCGCCACCGAAGCCACCATTAGCCCCCGCAGCACCATATTGGTCATAAGCAGCCCGCTTTTGCTCGTCACTCAAAGTCTCATAAGCTTCTTGAACTTCCTTGTACTTTTCCTCAGCACCAGGCTCCTTGTTGATATCTGGGTGATATTTTTTAGATAATTTCCGATAGGCTTTCTTGATCTCATCTTGAGATGCATTCTTTGAAACGCCCAAACGGTCATAAAATTCAGTATTGTTCATAATTCAAGATACAAAGGGCGTTAAACGGACACAGCCATCTAGGAGTTTTGACGACGGACGCTTGCGTCCTAGAAAAAACTATCTTTTTGGCACAGTCCGTAGCCCGTGTTCAGTTGAGAACACTCTTTGTTCCTTTCTATTGATATTGTGAAACAAACCCAACATCAATCAGGTTTATTTCCTTTTTACCGAAAAACAGAGGCTGGGTTGCAACCTCTGGATTTCTTCTTATTAATATTAACATTTAAGCAAAGGTCCGTATAATGACAATTCCTTTAGTGATTTGACATTCTTAACGAGTTAGGCTTAACTGAGTTTCGGATTAAAGGAATCCTAAAACCTCGGAACCTTTCTTTATTTCAAGAGGTTCCGTTAAAACAATCCACTGGATTGTTTTACTTTTCAGTAAACTCTCCGTCTACGACGTCATCGCCTGCGTTTCCTGTTGCTTGTGCGCCTTCTGCTCCTGCTTGAGCTTGTTGGGCTGCTGCAGCTTGTTCGTAGAGTTTAACAGCAAGTCCTTGAGCTTTTTCGTTCAATGCTTCAAGTTTTGCTTTCATTTCGTCCAAGTTGTTGTCTTCTTGGGCTTTCTTAAGATCATCAAGGGCAGCTTGTGCAGCATCACGTTCTGCATCGAAGCCTTTGCCTTCAGTTTCTTTGATTGTCTTTTCAGTCGCAAAGATAGCTTGGTCTACTTCGTTACGAAGGTCAACTTCTTCTTTACGTTTCTTATCTGCTTCAGCGTTTGCTTCTGCATCTTTCATCA
>ERZ773050.316-NODE-316-length-28194-cov-12.264722_pt1 | contig 28194 bp, 19 predicted proteins | sample MGYA00580632_ERZ773050 | MGnify/ENA primary metagenome ERZ773050 (study PRJEB29015, sample SAMEA2738123) | human oral metagenome | biome: human oral; feature: human-associated habitat; material: saliva | place: China | collected 2166 ... | reverse complement strand
CGTTCCGCAAGACTGGATATGGCACCGATGAAGCCTCCGAAGAGCAACAGTTGCGTGACGCGCTGCAGCTACGTGCGCTCAAGCAGGCCTACTACAACTCCTATGCCGCTTCCCAGAACCGCGATCATGTGAACGCGGTCGCGTTCGTCGTCTGCTCTGATGTGGCGCACGCCACTCAGGTTGCCGAACTGTTGCGCACCCCGGAGTACCTCGGCCGGGAATCGGCGGTGCTGCAGGTGGACTCCAAGCACGAGGATGAGTTGACCCAGCGTCGCCTCGACGAATTGGACCGACCCGAATCGCCGGTGCTGGCAGTGGTGAGCGTGAACAAGCTCAAGGAAGGCTGGGATGTCAAGAACATCGCGGTCGTCGTGACGTTGCGGGCGATGGCTTCTGAAGTGCTCACTCAGCAGACGATGGGGCGCGGGCTGCGGCTGCCGTTCGGCCGGTATACAGGTGTGTGGCAGATCGACCAGCTCGACATCATCGCCCACCAATCCTTCACCGAGCTGCTCAACGCCGAGAACGTGCTGCAGCAGTTCGGATTGGACGAAGCTGTCCCCGAACCCGACAAGGCCAAGGTTGAGGAGGCGATCCGCAAAGCCGCCGAACAATCCAACTCGGATACAGGCACAGACTCGACCGACGGTCAAGCATCGACTACGACTATTCCGTGGCCTGGTGCTGGTACCAGTGGTGAGGGTACCGGTGGCGTGGAACCGCAGCCGGGCACCGTTCCCGTCAACGGTAGTGACGAAGGTCTGGGTTTGCCCGGTGTCGAGGTTCGTACCATCACCGAGCAGGAGGATCAGCCCACCTGGGAGTTGGTCTCGATCGGACGGAACCCGAGCTTTGCTGACGTGTCCTACCGATTCCCGGTGACGACGATGACTGTGCAGCAGCCGCCCATTGACCTGTCCGAAATCAGTGACGCCGAGATTGAGCAAGCGGCGCGTCGGGTCACCTCTGCCGGGGACGTGCTGCTGCGCAAAGAGATCATCGCCGCCCTAGGCAAGAAACTACGGGCAGAGGATCGAGAAAGCGCCGAAGTCGACTCCGTCCACGTCGACGACGCCGACGCCGAGGAGACGCTGGTCAAACTAGTGATCAACATGTCGCTGGTGCCCAAAACCGAACAGACCGCCCGCTACGTCGCCACGTTCCTGGTGCCGAAGTTCATGCGCACCGTGACGTTCACCGGCTGGACCGTCAAATCCCTCGACTCCGCCCGCAGCGAACTCCTAGCGCTGATCAAGAACTACACAACCGAGACACTGCGAGCCACCCGCGAGGTGCCGACCATACACCCCAAGTCGATGCCAGGCACCGGCTACACGCTCCCGTTGGGTGAGAAGGTGCATGACCAGATCGAGAGCCGTGACCAGTTCGTGCGAGGCCGGGTCTACGGCGGCTGGTTCAAGTCGCTATTCGCCGAGGAATCCTTCGACTCCTTCACCGGCGAATACCAACTTGCTCGCCTGCTCAACACGTCGCCGGGGATCGTATGGTGGCATCGGTTGCATCCGCAAGACCAGGCGTTCATGTACTACAACGCGAAAGACCGCTACTTCCCCGACTTCCTGGCCTTGGACACCAACGGGGTGCATTGGATCATCGAAGGCAAGGACGAGCGCGGCCGCGATGACGCCAGGGTGCAGGCCAAGCGTAAGGCTGCCGAGGCGTTGGTGCGCCGGTTGGTGGCTGAGGATGCCTACGCCGGTCAGCACTGGGGCTATCTGATCGCCTACGAGCAAGACACCGCCCGTGCCGACTCGTGGGAAGACCTGAAAGCCTTCGCCAGCCCGGTCAGCAACGCCCTGTAGCTGCGAGTTCGCCTGGGCGCATCACGGGGCTCCAGCGTTGCGGGAGGTCGAGGGTGACGGCCTCGCCGGTAACGAACACGAATCCGAGCCTGCCATCGGTGAGCCTGCACCCGCCCTCCAGCACCGCAAGGAAGTCCGGGATGTCGAACGCAAGCTGCGTCGGCGATTCGGTCAGGAGCTTGTCGATCGCGGCATGGACCGTCGATGGACGTCGCCGCGCACCCATGGCTCGCAGGCTGTCCAGGGTAAAGTCGACCGCCGCGCGGTTACGCCCAGCGAGCACCTGCAGTGCTTCACCCATCTTGGCCAGCAGCACCTCCTGGTAGAGATGGCTGGTGGCTCAGGTGCCGCGCTTGACGTAGTTGGTCGGACACTCCCACACGTCGACCCGGTTCGGGTACCGGAGTGCCAGGTCTTGTGGCCGAACGCCCGTCCGCAGTCGCCGCAGACGATCTTGCCAGACATGCGCCGACCGAAAGACTTGTGGCCGCTTGGGTCGACGCGAGTGGCGAGCCAAGGCAACTCCCTCTCGGTGATCTTGAGGACGCTGGCTGTGTGGCGTTGGGCGCGGAATGCGTCCATCCACTCGACGGTGTGCCCGGCGGCGAGGTTTTCAAGGAGGAAGCTGGTCAGCCGGTAGGTCAGGCGAGCTTGTACTGTTGCGAGTTCGGGGTAGTGCATGGTGGTGGCTCCTGTCTTTGTGTCACGTAGATACACGCTCTGATCAGGGCTAATAGCAAGTCGTAACCGGCACTACCTTTTGGCGCTCCACTGTCAGCCACGCCCGTTGTGGTTCACGTCGCCCGGTTTCACCTCCCGATCGCACCAGATGCCGAAACCGCACTACCCGAATATGCTGCTCGACGGTCAACACCACAGCGCATTTTGCCTAGTGGCGAGCGGGTTTCGCCCCATCTGCGTCATCCGCGCCCCACAAGCCCATGTATCCACTTTGATACGGTCTGCGAAACTATCTGTTCAATGAGCAAGAAATGCTCGATTTTATTGCCAAGGAACCGGGAGCATCTAAGTTTTTCCACGCATGGCTTGGCTCTAATGAGTTCTTGAATGGCCGTCCTCGTTACACGCTTTGGCTCGGTGAAGCAACACCACAGGAACTTGCAGATTTGCCACTTTGTCGTGAGCGTGTTGAGAACGTTAGACAATTGCGATTGGCGTCAAAGAGCGCGCCTACCCGCAAAATTGCTGATACGCCAACCAGATTCCATGTGGAAAACATGCCAGAAGGAACATCAATTCTCATACCGAAGGTATCGTCTGAGCGACGTCGCTATATTCCACTTGGCTTTATTGGGTCTGAGACATTCTGCTCCGATCTTGTATTCCTGATTGCTGATGCATCTGTCTATCAGTTCGGAGTTCTTCACTCGCAGTTCCACAATGCCTGGATGCGCACCGTTGCTGGCAGGCTCAAGAGTGACTATCGAGGCTTGTGCTCAAGCTATCCTCGATACCCGTGACAATTATCCTGATAAGTCACTAGCTAACCTCTACGACCCAGATAAAATGCCAGCCGATCTAGTGGCAGCACACAAGGTGCTTGATGCCGCAGTAGAAGCTGCCTATGGTGTTAACTTTGACGGGGATGAGGAAAAGATAGTGGCGCATCTGTTCAAGCTATATGCGCAAGCAACGGCATAGATAAGTTTGGGCCTCAGCGCTTTTGCGCTGAGGCCCAAACTAATGATCAACCAGTTATCTAATGATCAACTAGTTATCTAATGATCAACTAGTTATCTAATGATCAGCTAGCTATCTAGTGATTAGCCGGTTGCGGCGTTAGCGTTTGTAACGCCAATCGGTTACCGATCAGGCTTCCTTGCGACGGCTACGCAGCACAGCTACGCCACCGAGGCTGGCCAGCAGGAAGGCCACAACTGCCACGCTGGAAACACCAGTGTGAGCTAGCGGCTTCTTACCGCCGTTACCGGGAGCAGCCACAACGGTCTTGCCGGTGGTGGGAGCTGCGGTAGGCAGGGCGCTGGGGGCCATGGTCGGCAGCGGCACAGCAGTGGGGCCACTGGTGGGGCCACTGGTAGGAGCAGCGGTCGGGTTCGGAGTCGGGTTAGGAGTCGGAACCGGGTTGACCGGGTTGTCCGGGTTGACCGTCTGCCTGTAGGACTTGATCGAGCAGATCTTCGGGTAGTCGCCGTCGGCAGGTACTACACCCTCATTGATGTACTTGAGGGTGATCTCGTTTACACAAGCGTACTTAGCGGCGTTGTTACCGAAAGCGGTGTGGGAGTCACCCTCAACGCTCAGCAGAGTGCCGTGCACCAGCTCAGCCATGACCGGGCCGTTCTTGTAGGGGGTAGCCGGGTCGTGAGTGGTGGAGATGATCAAGGTGTTAGGCAGGCCCTTGAGCTCGCCACCAGCCTGCAGGTTACCGGAGAACTTCCACAGGTCACAGGCGCCGGGGGAGCCGACCTTGTTGCCCGGAGCGCCCGGGTCCTGGAACGGGGAATACTTGAGGTAAATCTGGGTCAGGCGGTCAGACAGGGTCTGGTCGTAACCGTTGGGGTTAGCCGAGTCAGCACAGCGAATAACGGTGAAGGCAGCCTGCGAGGGATCGTAGGTGCCGTCAGGGTTACGGCCGTCATAGGAGTCAGCCAGCGACATGAACAGCGAACCGTTGTTGTAGTCAGAGACCAGCTCCATGGCCAAAGCGGCGTAGGGCCAGTAGGACTCGGCATACAGGGCCTGACGCATACCGGTCAGAGCCAGGTCGAAGTTCAGGGTACGACCGTCGCTACCAGCCGGGATAGCCTTGGTGGCCAGCGGACGCATCATGTTCTGGAAGGCACGAGTGGCCACCGGGATGCTGGCGTCGTCGTCGGCCAGGTCGCCGTCGTGAGGCTGGTACTTAGCCTTACCCAGAGCACAGGTGGCCTTCTCAGTCTCAAAGCGAGAGTTCTTAACCAGACGCGGCATCAGGTCACCCCAGGTCTTACCGGAGGCATCCAGCTGCATACACCAGTTGGAGAACTGGTTGAAGTTGTCCTGGAAGCCCTTAGCCTGACCCAGCAGAGCCGAGTTAGCGGCCTCAAGCTGTGCATCGGTGATCTTGGAGGAGTCGACACGCTGACCACTCTTAGGAGCGGTGCTAGAAAGCGGGTCAACTACACCGTCAAGCACGATGCGGCCAGCGTTAGCCGGGAAGGTCTGCAGGTAGACGTAACCCAGGCGGGTACCGTAGGAGTAGCCCACGTAGTCCAGCTTGGTGGCGCCCATGATAGAGCGCAGGGTGTCGATGTCACGCACGGCGGTGGAGGTGCCCAGGTGGTAGAGCAGGTCCTTACGACCATCAGCGTCGAAACCGAAGATACGTCCAGTGTTGTTGAAGCAACCGTTGACGGAGCTCTCAGTGCCGGCACGCAGCTTCTTAGCGATCTCTTCAGGGGTACCGGTGTAGAGCAGCTCGCGGGCCTTGTCACGCTCAGCGTTAGTCTCACACTGGGCGAAAGGCAGGGAAACACCCACACCACGCGGGTCGAAACCAATCAGGTCGTGGGTCTCGTTGAGCTTGCCGATAGCACCAGCATCGTTCTGGTAGGCCAGCACCAGGTCCACACCCGAGCCGCCGGGGCCGCCGGGGTTAAAGAAAACCGGGGAGGCGTTGGTGCCCTTGGCGGGTACCTTCACCACTGCCACGGCGATGGTGGCACCGTTGGGCTTGGAGTAGTCCACGGGCACAATCGCGTAACCGCACACAGCGCGGCTAGCTTCCTTACCCATGGCCTCACAGTTAGCCTTAGAGAATTCGATCTTCTGGCTGTAGAAGGACTCTAGACCTGCGGGCACAGTTCCAGTAGAGCTACCCCCAGCCTTGGGGGCACCAATACGGTAGGTGTTCTCACCAGTCTTGAACTGGGCGGCGGAGGCAGGCAGAGCCGCAGCCAACTCAGCGTCACTTGCTGACGAAGCATCTGCCGCAGCGGCCACGGGGGCCAGCAGCGCCGCAGCAAGAGGCAGCGCTGTCAAAGCGGTTAGGCGACGCCGTATCGTAGTAATACGCATAGCATTCCTAAAATTGGGTTTACATTTAGTTGCCAAGCAACCTAGGTGCCATCCTAGTGCACTGATTGCACTACGCACAGAAAATCCCCGTGCTGAAAAGCTAAATCAGCACGGGGAAGAGTCCCCAAGTCGGGACGCTAGATGGTTTTTACTAACCTTTAGTAATCCATCTTCATGGCCTTGCGGACATTGTCTAATGTCTCACTGGCTACCTGGTTAGCCTTATCGTTACCGGCGTGAAGCACCTGCAGTAGGTAATCCTCATTGGCAGCCAGCTCCTCGCGGCGCTGACGAATGGGGGCGAAGTAGTCGTTAATGGCCTCAGTAACCAGGGCCTTGAGCTTGCCTGCGCCGCCGTCGCCAATTTCCTCAGCCAACTCACGCGGGTCGCGGCCGTTGCATAGCGAAGCCAGCATCAGCAGGTTAGAAACCTCGGGGCGCTCGGAGGGATCGTAAGTAATGGTGCGCTGCGAGTCAGTCTTGGCTTTCTTAATCAGCTTGGCGGTCTGATCAGCGCTCATACGGATCTCAATGGTGTTGCCGCGAGACTTACTCATCTTGGCTCCGTCCAGCCCCAGCAGTAGGGGAGCCTCGCTTAGTAGAGCTTCAGGACGGCGGAACACCGGGTGCTTCTTGTCGGCGCGCCCGTAGCGCTTGTCAAAACGCTGAGCAATTAGGCGGGCCTGCTCCAGGTGCGGCAGCTGGTCTTTACCTACCGGTACCAAATTGGCCTGGCAGAACAAAATGTCTGCGGCCTGGTGCACCGGGTAGGTGAGCATAAGCCCACTCATAGCGCGCCCGTCGGTGGCCTCAAGCTCAGCCTTAACGGTGGGGTTGCGATGTAGTTCAGACTCGGTAACTAGTGATAGGAAGGGCAGCATTAGCTGGTTTAGGGCCGGCACGGCCGAGTGGGTGAAGATAGTGGAACGTTCAGGGTCCACACCCACCGCCAAAGCGTCAGCAACCAGCGATAAAACCCGCTCACGCAGCGGGCCTACGCCGTCGCGGTCGGTAATTACCTGGTAATCGGCAACCAAAATCCACGTGTCTACATTGGCGTCTTGGAGCTGTTTCCAAGACTGCATAGTGCCAAAGTAATGGCCTAGGTGTAGGTGCCCGGTAGGACGAGCACCGGTGAGCATCCGGAAATATTCGGGATGCTCACCGATCTGGGCGGCAATTTCTTCACTGCGCGCCTGGGTGCGCCGCAAAGAAGCCTCGTCAGTGGAATTGGCTAGCGCCTGTTCTGCCTTAGTTGGCTGTGTCGACTGCGTCATGAGCCCCATTGTAACGGGCCTGACGCTTAGGCTTAGTCAGGTAGATACGCATGCTCAGTGGCGACAAAGCAATCATGGAGCCAGGCTGAGCCAGCGAGGTGGCCACAGAGTCCGTGTCGTCGTCGTCGTCATCATCAAGCAGGGCGTAATCAGCGTGGGGGGTGTCCCAAACCGAGTACCAAGCCAGTTCGTAGTCGTCGCCGCGCCCGGCAGGAAGCTTAATTTCATGCGGGTTGAGTGTGCCGTTAATCAAGATCAGGGCGTCGACGTCGCCAAAAGGCTTACCCGAGCGCAGCATGGAAAGTACACGGGTGTAGTTGTCATGCCACTGCTCAGGGCGCATGAGGTTACCGGTGATGTCGTACCAGGACAGGTCAGGAATCTTGTCTCCGGGGGCAACCTGGCCGGTAGCGAATTGGCTTCGGCGCAGCGCCGGGTGCTGCTGACGCAGCTTAATTAGGTAGCTGGTGGTGGCAATTAGTTCTTTTTGCCAAGTCTTTAAGTTCCAGTCGTACCAGGAAATCTCGTTATCTTGGCAGTAGGCGTTGTTGTTACCACCCTGGGTGCGGCCAAACTCGTCACCACCTAGCAGCATGGGAGTGCCAGAGGAGATGAACAAGGTGCCCAGTAGGTTACGCGCGTTACGCAAACGCATCATGTTGACGGTTTCAGCGCCAGGAACCTGGTCTGCTTCACCATCAAAATCATGGTGGTTCCAAGAACGGTTATCCCAGGTGCCGTCGCGGTTGTCCTCGCCGTTGGCAACATTGTTCTTGTGGTTGTAAGTGGTTAGATCATGCAGGGTGAAACCATCATGGGCGGTAACGAAGTTCACACTGGCTAGCGGGGTGCGGCCGTGCACGGTGTCACCCCAGGCGAACAGGTCTGCGCTACCAGCAATGCGGGTAGCTAGCTCACGGGCGTCATGGCCGTTGTTGCCGTGACTCATTTCCTTGGGGTCACTGAGCCAGAATTCACGTAGAGCCCCACGGTAGCGGTCGTTCCAGTCGAGGAATGGGATGGGGAACTCGCCGGTGCGCCAGCCGCCCGGGCCCACATCCCAAGGTTCAGCAATCAGCAGCTTGGAACACAAAACCGGGTCGGTAGTCATGGCCACCAGTAGCGGGTGGTCGCGGCGCCACTCGCCGGCGTGGCGGCCCAGGGTTACGGCTAGGTCGAAACGGAAACCATCCACGCCCATCTCGCTAACCCAGTAACGCAGCGAGTCTAGGGTGAGGCGGATAGCTTGGCGGTTGCGGAAGTCAACCGTGTTACCGGTGCCGGTCACGTCTAAATACTGGCGCTTGTTTACCGGATCGTGCAGGTAGTAGCCCAGGTCATCGAAGCCACGCAGGGATAGTGTGGGGCCATCAAAGCCGCCTTCAGCGGTGTGGTTGTAAACCACATCCAAAACTACTTCCAGGCCAGCCTCGTGCAGGGCGGAGACCATGTCACGCACTTCATTAAGCACCGCCTGGGGACCGCTTTCCTGGGCGGCCTTGGTGGCATAGGTGGGCTCAGGGGCAAAGTAAGACAAGGTGGCGTAGCCCCAGTAGTTGCTAAGGCCACGGCGGGTTAGCCAGGGTTCGTCAAACTTGGCGTGGATAGGCAGTAGCTCAATGGTGGTTACACCCAGGTTCTTTAGGTACTCAATCATCACCGGGTGGGCTACCCCTGCGTAGGTGCCGCGTAGCTGCTCAGGAATAGCTTCTAGCTGCTTGGTTAGCCCCACCACGTGGGTTTCGTAAATTACGCGCTTATCGGCACTGATGCGCGGTGAAGGAGCAACCGGCCGGTAGTTAGGGTCAGTCACTACACCAATGGCGGCGTAGGGCAGGGAATCTAGCTCAGAAATCTCCCAGTCGGCCCTGGTGGGTAGGCCATGCTCGTTTACCTTGTGGGCGTACAGGGAGTCATCTAGGACCGCTTTAGTTGCTAGCGCCTTGGCGTAAGGGTCTAGCAGGAACTTGCGAGGGTTGTAGCGCAGACCCTCATTGGGGTTCCAGGGCCCGTAAACGCGGTAGCCGTAGCGCTGGCCGGGACCGAGGCCGCTAATGTGGGCTGACCAGGAGCCGGTAAGGTGGTCATGCATACCGATACGGCGTTCGTGCAGGTCAGCACCCTCGCCGTCGATCAAGCACAGATCAACTGCGCTTGCACCAGGGGCGTTCACTACGAAATCGACCCCGTCGTCGTTAGGCGTAGCGCCCAAAACGTAGGGGTTTGATGCTGCCTGTTCGCTTAGTGGGGCGGGCAGTAGAACTTCCTCATCGGTTTGCATATGACACACAGGGTTATTGTCTCTCATTTTGAACCAGCTTGGGACAAGAAAATATTACGACTGATTACAGGTACAGCTCACATGTATTTGTGCACTGGGCTAATCAAGCCAATTGTGAAACGCTAAGCGTGAGGCTGGCCTAACATGGTGTTGCTGGCGGGCCTGTGGCAGTCTATTTGCTATGAAAATTGTGGTCTGCGTGAAGCACGTACCGGATGTGCAATCCGAACGTCGCCTTGAAGACGAGCGCCTAGTGCGTGGCGAGGACGATGTTCTAAACGAACTAGATGAAAATGCTGTTGAGGCAGCAGTGTCCTTAGTAGAAGAGCACGACGGCGAGGTTGTGGCGCTTTCTATGGGCCCGCAAGACGCTGAAGAAGGTTTGCGTCGCGCCCTGCAAATGGGGGCAGATAGTGCCGTTTTGGTTAGCGATGAGGCGTTGGCTGGTTCCGACGTGGTCGCTACCGCCCGCGTATTGGCTGCGGCAATTGAAAAAATCGGTGAGGTTGACCTGGTTATTACCGGTATGGCCTCGCTGGACTCGATGAGTGCCATGCTACCGGGGGCCTTGGCTAGCGCTTTGGACCTGCCGGCCCTGACCATGGCCCACAGCCTTGAGGTTGAGGGCGATGTGGTAAACGTGCAGCGCAACTTGGGTACCGTGCACGAAGTTTTACGTGCCCAGCTGCCGGCCCTGGTGTCTGTAACTGACCAGGCTAATGACCCGCGTTACCCCAACTTTGCAGCCATGCGTGCGGCTAAGAAGAAGCCGCTAGAAACTTGGGAGCTTAGCGATCTAGGTATCGAGCCGGCCCCCGGCGTCATTGAAATGGTTGACGCTCAGGCTCGCCCGGCCCGTAGCGGTGGCGTAATCGTTACCGACGCCGGTGAAGCCGGTAAGCAGCTAGCTACCTGGCTAGTGGAAAACAAGCTGGTGTGAGGGGAGAAGGCAATATGTTAGACGCTACGATTTTGGTGGCTGGTGGGCTAAGTGACGGCGCCCCCAGTGCTGCTGCCGTTGAACTACTAACTGCCGCCCGCTCGCTGACCAGCGCCGCTGTGGTGGCCGTGGTTTCGGGTAAGGTCGACGCCGCCGCTTGGGGTAACTATGGTGCCAGCCGCGTGCTGGTGGCTGATTACGCCGGGGCTGACGAGCTGGTTTCTGCCGCTGGGGCTGACGCAGTAATTGCTGCCGCCCACGAGGTTAAGCCTGCCCTGATTTTGCTGGGTAGTGACCACCGCGCCAAGGAAATCGCTGGTCGCGCCGCCGTTAAGCTAGCCAGCGCCTGCATCGCTGACGCCGCCTGTCTGGAGGTTGTTGACCAGCATGTGCGCGCCTCCAAGCTGGTACTTTCGGGTTCTTGGAACACCACTTTTGACCTGCGCGCTGACTCTGGCGCCAACCCGCCGCTGGTGTGCCTGCGCGCCGGCGCGGTAGAGGCTGAGCCCTGTGGCGGGGCTGCGGCCCAGGTTGAGACCCTGGCGGTGAGCGTAAGCCAGGCCGCTAAGCGTGTTGAGGTAGTTAGCCACACCGAAGATGAGGCTGCTGCCGGCCCGCAGCTGGCTCAGGCCCGCACTGTGGTGGTTGGTGGTCGCGGTGTCGACGGCGACTTTGACCTGGTCCGTTCGCTTGCGCAGCTGCTTAACGGGGCTGTGGGCGCCACTCGCGTGGCCTGCGATGAGGGCTGGATTGAGCGCTCAGCGCAGGTAGGCCAGACCGGTGAAACTATTGCCCCGCGCCTATACATTGGCCTGGGTGTTTCTGGAGCTGTGCACCACACCAGTGGTATTCAGGGCGCCGGCACTATTGTGGCCGTCTGTGACGATTCTGAAGCCCCCATCTTTGAGATGGCAGACTTTGGTGTGGTTGGCGACGTGTCCACGGTGGTACCTCAGCTGATTGAGGAGCTAGCCAAGACTCGCTAACTGGCCTGTTAGCTAAAAACCTTGGCCCCGGTTAGTAACTAACCGGGGCCAACGCTTTGTTTGTGAGCTTTGTGGGCTTTGTGAGCACTGGCGCCTGCACAGGTGCTGGGTAGCCCTAGGGGGCCAGGCGCCAGCTACTTTGGTTCTGGCCAGCTCGGCATGGCTGGCGCAGCTGGTGGGGTGCTTTCTAGGCGCGCTGGCTTATTCTAGGCCACGGTGGCTTGGGCTAGTACGCGCTCGCCGTCGTAAACCACTAGCGACTGGCCTGCCGCAATGCCGCGCACCGGCTCTTGCAGCTGGGCTTCCAAGGTGGCGGCCTGGGTGTCGAGCTTTACCTGTGCGGGCACGGCCCGCCCGTGGGCGCGCAGCTGCAAGCTCACGTGGTCCCAATCGGCGTCATCAACCAAAGTGATCAAGTCAGTGGCGCTGACCGTGGTGCGGCTAAGCAGCTGGGCTGGGCCTACCACCACCTGGTTAGTGGCGGGGCGGGTTTCTAAAACGTAGCGCGGGCGCCCATCGGCAGCCGGATGGTCTAGTCCTAAGCCTTTACGCTGGCCAATAGTGAAACCGTAGTAGCCCTGGTGGGTGCCTAGCACGTTTCCTTCAGGGTCAACCATCTGGCCTTCTTGTACACCCAGGTTGCGCTGAAGGAAACCACGCGTGTCGCCGTCGGCCACAAAACAAATATCGTAAGAGTCAGGCTTACTGGCTACCGGCAGGCCCCTCCGAGCGGCCTCGGCGCGCACCGCAGCCTTGTTTTCTACATCGCCCAGCGGGAAAATCGCCCGTGAAAGGGCTTGGCGGCCCGAAACAGCCAGCACATAAGACTGGTCCTTGACGGTGTCTACCGCTCGGCGCAGCTCCAACTGGCTGGTGTCTCCAGGCTTGCCGCTGGCAGCGCCGCCACTAATGCGGGCGTAGTGTCCGGTGGCTACCGCGTCAAAGCCCAGCGTCATGGCGCGCTCTAATAAAACATCAAACTTAACCCGCTCATTGCAACGAATGCAGGGGTTGGGGGTGCGTCCGGCGCGGTATTCAGCTAGGAAATCTTCGATTACTAGCGCCTCAAATTCTTCCGACAGGTCCCACACATAGAAGGGGATACCCAGCACGTCTGCGGCTCGGCGCGCGTCGGAGGCGTCTTCAATCGAGCAGCAGCCGCGTGAACCTGAGCGTGATTGGGCGCGGTTGCGTGAAAGGGCCATATGTACGCCGACGACGTCGTAGCCAGCCTCCACGCAGCGTGCGGCGGCCACCGCAGAATCCACTCCACCACTAAGTGCCGCCAAAACACGCATATTTGCCTCCTAAAGATTGGGGTGTTTGCACCCTTTAGGCACAAAACCAGCAAAGCCAGACTCTAGGGGAGTAAAGGTTTAAGCGTCAATTGAAATCAGCGCGTGGTGAGCGCTCTATCAAAACTGCCTACTGCCGCTGGCTGCCGGTGAAGCTGCGGCTGGCGTTCGCTCTGGCTGAGTAATGCTAGCTGGCTATCAAGTGGCTGCCGGGCGGTGTGCCAGCCGCTCTTAGCGACGCCCCCAGCTTTCGCAGGCAATGCCGTTATTGTTGGGGTCTAAGCCACGACGGTAGCCAGGCTGCCCCCAATAGATAGGGGTGGCGCCAGCGTAATAAGCGTCGCGGCAGGTGCGGTAATAGGCCTCACTAGAGCGGTCAAGGGTGCGCGGACGACGCGGGCGCACCTTAGTCTCAGGGGACTGGGCAGTAGTGGGCTGGGTGACAGGGTGCTGCTCTGTAGTGGTGGTGGGAGCAGAAGTGGGGATAGTTATATTTGGCTGCTGCTGAACGGGTGCTTGCGCGGGAGTGCTAGCACTAGGTTCTGGGGCGGCGCTAGTGCTCTGTTCTGGGGTGGGAGTGGGCTCTGGCTCAAAGGTGGGCTCTTCAGTGGGGGTTGCGGTAGCCGCAGGCAAGGGAGAGTCCTTTGGCTTTGGTTTAACTAACCCAGCCGCCAAGGGTTTAGCTGTTGGCGTGGGGGTGTGAGTAGTTGCCGCAACTTGAGGGGTGCCGCCTTTAGATTTTGCGGCAGGCGCGCACATGCTCAAACCAGTTAGCAAAGCCACAACCATAACTGCGGCAATTACTAAGGTATAGAACTTGGTTTTAACGTCTCGATCCCACTGACTAAATGGTACGAATCGTATATTCAATTTCTACACCTCCTGTTCTTACATGTGCGCTACCGCCGAATTTTTGAGCTGGGGAGCGCGGCTGGACTAAACCAGCCAATAAATTAATAACAAATTTGGCTGGAAGTAGTCTGAGAATAACCTGGAAGCGGGGGTTTATTAGGTCAAACAGTAATATTTGTTAGCTATTTGAGTTATTTGGGTCACCTGGTCCAGGCACAATGTAATTATTGCCATCGTCGTCGTCGTTATCGTCGTCGTCATCATCATTACCCGGATCGTTCGGGTAAGGCGAAGGCGAAGTGTAACTAGGCTGCGACGGCGCAGAGGGGTAATTCTGCTGCGGCGGCTGAGTATATTCAGGCTGGCTAGGTTGCACAGGCTGGTCGTTATTGTTGTTATTGTTATTTTCCTGCGTCGGCGACGGCGAGGACTTACCCAGCGGCTTAGTGGTGGAAGTTGGCGCAGGGGTAGCCGTGCTGTCCAACGAAGGAGTAATCACAGCCGGAGCGCTAGGTGTGGGTTCGGGCACAGAATTGCCGGTAGCAGACCAAGCAATAGCGAAACAGACCGCCAAGAAGGCAAGCAGCGCCAAAATGAACCACAGCATAAATTTGCTGCGCTTCTTGGGTTCTTCATCCTCATCGGGCTCATCATCAGTAAGTGGCCCGCCCGGGGGAATGCTACTTGGGGGGACACTGCCTGGAGGAATACTGCCTGGCGGCACACTTGGCGGACGCTGCGCCGCACTAGCTGCGCCGCCTACTGCCATCGCGCCAGCTCCTACAGCTCCCGCTGCGCGGCCACGACGCGGGGAAACCGAAGGCGGTAAAGCTTCCTGAGCGTCAACTGGAGGCATAGCCTGGGTAGCCGCAGGCATAGCTCGTGTGGCCGGGGCGGCGTGAGCACTGCCGGCAGGCTGTGAACCAACTGGCGGCATGGCCTGGGTGGCATAAGGCAGATCTTGGCCCGCGCCCTTGGGCTGAATAACTGGCGGCATAGCCTGGGTAGGTTCTGGCGTGAACGCGTCAATCGGGTCCATGGCTTGGGTGGCCGGCGGGGCGGCGTGAGCGCCGCCAGCGGGCTGTGAACCAACTGGCGGCATAGCCTGGGTGGGTTGGTAAGCAACCGGATCTGGCTCTACAGAGTTATAGGGAGCCTGGCCAGAAGCGTTAAAAGCCGTGGGGGGCTGCTCGCGGGCGCCGTCGTAGGGAGCCTGGAAGGCCGCAGTAGGCTGCTGCCCGGGGGTAGCCGGGATAGCAGACCCGGAAGCAGTCGGGGCAGAAAAATAGCCGTTTTGCTGGGAATTCTCAGGCGCGGCTGGCTCGCGGCGCTGTCTGGGATCATAGGCGCTCATGTAACAAGTGTTACAGACAATGGTGTCAAAAGCCTAAAGGTAATTTAGTTTCGACCTGTTTTTTGTGGCCCAAGCTCGCCTGGCAACCTCAATCGCGCCGCCCAAAGCCGCCTGCGCGGCGTCAATTTGTGCCTGGGTAGTAGACCAGCCAAAGGAGAAACGCAGGCCACAGCTAGCGGCGTCGTCGTCAACCCCCATAGCCTCCAAAACGTGAGAGGCCCCGGCCACGCCCGCATGGCAGGCCGAACCAGCAGAGGCCGCCACCTGTGCCATATCCAAAGCCATCAGCACCGCTTCACTATCAACCCCACTAAACCAGGCATGTGCGGTGGAACTAATTGTGGGAGCTGAGTTAGCAGAAACCGTGCCTCCCGCTGCCCGCGCGCAATCGCGTAGCTGCTGCTGCCAAAGCCGCCACTGGGCAGTTTTAGCTTCACGCTCATCCTCAGCTAATTCCATGGCTAAAGCCAAAGCCCGCGCCCCGGCCACATCCTGCGTGCCCGAACGCAGCCCCCGCTCCTGGCCGCCGCCCCCATAAGGGCTTTTCAACGGCATAGAGCGGTTGGCTACCAGCGCCCCAATCCCTACCGGGGCTCCCAGTTTGTGGCCAGACAGGCTCAGGGCGTCAACTTGCAGTTGGCCCATATCCACCCGCATTTTGCCGACGGCGGCGGTAGCGTCAGTGTGCAGCCAGGGCCGGTTTTGGGGGCTAAGCGCCGCCACTGCTGCGCTACCCACGCGCTTGGCTCGGCCCCCATTCGCGGCGCGCTGCTCAATAACCTCAGCGCGGTGGGCGGCCTGGGAGGCAAGCAGCTGGGCAATCTCGTTTAGCGGCTCAATCACGCCAGTTTCATTATTGGCCAGCATGACACTTACCAGTAGGGCGTCATCCACGCTTACCTGCTGCAGCGTTTGCGCTAAAGCCTCCAAATCCACCTGGCCCTGGGCGTCAACCGCCAACAGGCGAGTAGTGGAGCCAAAATTTTGGGCGCGCTGGGCTGAGTCAAGCACCGCCGGGTGCTCCACGGCGCTAACTAGCAGGGCGCACCTCTGGCCGCGCTGGGCGGCGTCGAAAGCAAAACCGCTAACCGCCAGGGCATCGGCTTCAGAGCCGCCACTGGTGAAAATAACCTCATGGGCACTGGCCCCAAGCAGGGCAGCTACTCGCTCGCGGGCCTCAAACAGGGCCCCGGCGGCGCGCCGGCCACTACTGTGGGTGGAAGCAGGGTTAGTGCCCAGGCCAGAAAAATCAACTAAGTCTTTAGCGTAAGCCTCAGCCACTTCGGGTCGGACCGGACTGGTGGCTGCGTGATCTAGATAGGCCAAGCTCATGGCTTTAGTTTAGAAAATACAAGCGGCCTATAGTTGAAGGCATGGATTTACCCATGGCTAGCGGACAGTTTGATAGAGACGCCGTCAGGCGCAACGACGCCAACTACCTGAACTCGCTTAAAGACTCGCCCAACACCAGCTACATCCTGGTTACTGCGTGCGGCGAAGTGGCCATTAAATCGGACCATGTCTATGGCCAAGCTCCTCACGGCGGGTTAACCCCACCTGACCTGGCCCATATGGAAGCCGAGCAGTTACTTGAGTTAAGCCACGCCCAGGTGGCGCAACTGCCCTTTAGCCCCCAAGAGCCTTACTACCTGGGTAAATATGGTGAAAAAAGCTACTTGGCTCTGCGCGTTGAAGCCCCCAGCCAGCAGCTAGAAGAGAACTGGCAGCGCTGCTTTGCGCCGCTACGGGCAGTGGCCGGAATGCTAGAGCCCTACCAGGGCGAACTGGCGGCGGCGGCCGTGGCCCTAGCAACTTGGGACAAAAACACTAAATTCTGCGAGCGCTGCGGCGCCAGCTTAAAGCTTGCCTGCGCGGGCTGGGAGAAGCATTGCACCGCCTGCGCTCATATCACCTATCCGCGTACCGATCCGGCAATTATTGTGGCAATCACCGACGACGCCGAGCGTCTACTGCTAATTCACGGCGCCACCTGGCAGCCGGGACGCTACTCGGTGGTGGCCGGGTTTGTGGAGGCTGGGGAGTCTTTAGAGGCGGCGGTGGCCCGTGAAGCTTTAGAAGAAACCGGCATTAAGGTCAGCCAGGCCAGCTACTGCTCTAGCCAGCCGTGGCCATTTCCGCGTTCACTAATGTTTGCTTTCACCGCCCGCGCTGGCGGCCAACAAGAACCCAAGGCAGACATGCAAGAGGTAGGCCATGCTTTTTGGGCTAGCCGCGAGGAGTTTACCCAGCTGGTGCTTGAGGGCAAGGTGATTGTGCCCGGGCGGGCCTCCAGTGGTCACGCCTTGGTGCGTGCCTGGTACGGGCGTGAGCTACCCCAGCCGCGCTGAGCCCTAGATGCGCATTGCCCCGCCGGTGCATTAGCCGCGCTGAGTCCTAGATGCGCCCGTAGAGCGAGCGGCTAGGGTCTGCCGGGCACGGCCAAGTGCGCCGGGTGCCCAAGCGTACCGGTCACGCTAAGGCGCGGCCGGGAAGCCATTAAAGTAGCTATATGACCTCAACACCTCCCACTAGCGAGCAGCTACTGCAAGCCCTCGATGACGATCAACGCCAGGTAGCTGAGCAGCTTTCGGGGCCACTATGCGTCTTGGCGGGCGCCGGCACGGGTAAAACCCGCGCCATTACTTACCGCATCGCTAACGGGGTGGCCCAGGGGGTGTACCAGCCCAGCCAGGTGTTGGCGCTGACCTTCACTGCCCGCGCGGCGGGGGAGATGCGCTCGCGGCTGGCTAATTTGGGGGTGCCGGGGGTACAGGCGCGTACTTTTCACGCCGCCGCGCTGCGGCAGCTGACCTATTTTTGGCCTAACGCCATTGGGGGAGTGTGTCCGCCGATCCAGGAGCATAAGGCCCCGCTGGTGGGCGTGGCAGCGCGGACGCTGGGCTTGCAGGTTAATAAAGACTCGGTGCGTGACTTGGCTGCTGAGGTGGAGTGGGCCAAGGTCACTATGACTTCCCCTGAGCACTATCTGGAAAAGGCCGCTGAGCTGGGCCGTGAAGTGGCTGGGTTAGAGCCGGAAACTGTCTCTAGACTGCTGCAAACTTATGAAGAGGTTAAAGCTGACCGGCGCACTATCGACTTTGAAGATGTGTTGCTGCTGATGGTGGGGATTTTGCGGGACCGTGAGGATATCGCCATGCGTATCCGCCAGCAGTACCGCCATTTTGTGGTTGATGAGTATCAGGACGTGTCCCCGTTGCAGCAGCGCCTGCTGGATTTGTGGCTGGGGCCGCGCCGTCGTCAATTATGCGTGGTGGGCGACGTTTCCCAGACCATTTACTCTTTCACCGGCGCCACCCCCTACTTTTTGACCCATTTCAACCAGCGCTATGAGGGCGCTAAAACTGTGCGCTTGGTGCGCGACTACCGCTCTACGCCGCAGGTGGTGAGCTTAGCTAACACGGTTTTGGCCGGCCGCAGGGGTGGGCGCCTAGGTCAGTTGCCGCCCGGGGCGGTGGAGTTGGTGGCGCAGCAGCCCGCTGGTCCGCCGGTTACCTATATGGCTTATGACGACGACGTCGCCGAGGCTAACGCTGTGGCTGGCGCTATCCGCCGCCTGATTGACTCTGGCGTCAGTATCAGCCAGATCGCGATTTTGTACCGCACTAACTCTCAGTCGGAAGCTTTTGAGCAGGCCTTGGCTGACGCCCAAATTGGCTACCTGGTGCGCGGTGGAGAGAAGTTCTTTGCCCGTGAAGAAGTCAAACGCGCCATGATTGTGCTGCGGGCGGCGCTGCGTGAGGCCAATGGTGACCGTCTGGATATGCCTGAAGCGGTGCGTGAAGCACTGGGCCGTGAAGGCTGGACGCGCGAGCCGATCGCCTCACGTGGGGCGGTGCGCGAACGCTGGGAGTCACTAAACGCCCTGGTGAAGCTAGCTGACGAGATTTATAAGGCGCGCGGGGCGAGCCTAGCTGATTTTGTGGCCGAGCTGGCTGAGCGCGCGGCCACCCAAAACGCCCCCACGGTGGCCGGGGTGACGCTTTCATCGCTGCACGCCGCTAAAGGTTTGGAGTGGGACGCAGTGTTTTTGGTGGGGGTCAGCGAGGGGCTAATGCCGATTTCGCTGTCAACCACTGAGGCGGAGATTGAGGAAGAAAAACGTCTGCTGTACGTGGGCGTTACTCGCGCCCGCAAGCATCTACATATTTCTTATGCCCGCTCACGTTCGGCGGGCGGTAAGGGGAGCCGTAAATATTCGCGTTTCCTGGAGGGGATTTGGCCCCAGGAGGCGAAAGCTGAGCGTAGCGTCTCTAAGCGGCAGGCTAATAAGCGCACTAGTGAGCTGTTTGCCGCCGAGCAGGATGCGGAAACTGTGGCCTTGTTTGAGGCTTTGAAGGTTTGGCGTAAGCAGCTGGCTGACGAGTACAGCCGCCCCGCCTACACGGTGTTTGCGGATGAGACTTTGCGGTCAATTGCGGTGGTTAAACCCAAGACGTTAAAGCAGCTGCTGCTTATTCGTGGGGTGGGTAAGCGCCGCCTGGAAACCTATGGGGCCCAGGTTTTGGCGCTGGTGCGTGAGCACTCTAGTAGCTAGTTTGGTTTTAAGCGGCGACGGCGCCCGGGGCTTCCAGCGTCTTGGCGGTTTCCAGCGTTTGTGGGGCTTCCAGTGTCTTGGGGGCTGCCGGCGCCTCTGCGGTGACTGGGCGAATGGGCTCTAGCAATTGCAGGCCGCCACAGCCACACTCGGGGTGGGGGCTAAGCACTTGGCTGAAGCCAACCAGATCGGCCTGGCTAAATTCCAGGTAGCGCCCCAGCCAATGGTCGCTACCACTAAAGAAACTAGCAACCACCTGCGCCACAATATTTATGCAGTGCGCAGCTACGCTCTGGCTGCTAGCCGCAACCGGCTGACACAGCAGCTGGGTGGCTAGCGTGGGCCAAGCCGGATCAGCCTCGCTAAGGTAAAGATCCAAACAGGTGGAGCATTGACTTAAACCCGGCACGGTAAGCGGGCCGATCAACCAGCCGCCCTCGCGCGCCAAAACCGGCAAAAAATTAAAGTTTTGCTGCAAAAAATAGCTGTTTAGACGCGGAGGTAACACCTGGGAGCCTAGCGGCACTAGCAACTGGCAGCGCCGATCAGGTGGGCTGGGGCTAAAACCATTCTTCATTAAGGCCTGCTCAAGCTGGCTGGCTAAAGCGCCCTGGCTGTGGGCGTAGTCGAAAATGTGGAAAGTGGGCTCAGCGGCAAAGCTGTGGGCAGGGGAAGCTGAGCCTCTGGCAGAGGGAGCTGAGCTGTGGGCAGGGGGAGCTGACCGGGCGGTGCGCAGCGCCCAACGCAGCTCATGGCTTAGCTTCCAGCAGCGTCCCAGCGCCAGGTTCAAAGAGCGCGCCAACTGCTTAACTTCAGCCTCCAAATCCGGCGGTTCACCTTGCTCCAAGGCAATGCCCCGGCTTTGGTAGAGCTGCAAAAGCGCCTGCAAAAACTTGTGTTCCTTATAGCAGCTAACGCCTATGCGCTGGCCCTGGGGCAGCTGGCTGTAGCCGTCACCGCGCCACAACAGCCGCGTGTAAGTATTGCTAGACATCCTAGCCTCCTATCTACTTAAACTTAAGTTTGATAGTTAGCTATGATGTTTGGCAATATTTAATATTGTTCTGTGGATAACTTTTGCAGACTTGGTGCTTCTGTTGACTCACTTCTGCTTCTGTGCTGGCTTACTTCTGCTTCTGTAGGATCGCCTTGCAAGTGGTGGCCGGAGCTTGACCGGCGGCCACGCGCTGCATAGCTGTGCGCGCCTCGCTCAAGGTAGAAACCGGGATCACCGTCATCCCCTTAGGCTCATTACCTACCACATCGGCGCAGTTACCAGCCGGAGCTAAGAACACCTTGTAACCATCACGCTTAGCGCCCAGCATCTTTTGCTTAATGCCACCAATGGCACCCACATTGCCACTTAAATCAATAGTGCCCGTGCCGGCCACGGGAGTAGTGCCCGCATAGTTCTTGCCCTCCAGGCGCTGAGCAATATCCAAAGCGAAAATCATGCCAGCGCTAGGGCCACCAATACGTTCAACCGCATAAGTAACCTCATGGCCGGCAGGCGGGTTGACATTCAAAGTAATGCCCAGCATGGCACCCTTACGGCTAGAATCCTCAGGCTTAGCGCCAACCACGCTTACGTCCTGGGTGGCCGAGTCGCGCTCAATAGTGATCTTAATGGGCTTGCCTGGAGTCATCTTCTCAAGCACTTCACGCAGCTGCTTATAGCTAGTGATCTGAACGCTCTTCGAATCGGCGTCCACAATAGAAACTAGCTTGTCGCCCTTGTTAAAAGCCTGTTTAGCGCTGTCAGTCACTGCCTGCTCAACAGTCAAAGTAAATTTAGCGTCCGGTTTGGTTAGCTGCCAGGCGGCCACCACTGCGCTATCTTGCGAACCGGTCATCTGAGCCGCATTCATCTGGGATACAGTTTTTTCGCTAATGTTCTTAGGGCACACGTTGTCGCGGTTGACGACGGCGTCAGAGCTGGTCAGTTCCGACTTAATTAGCTGCCAGTAGGTAATTCCCTTATCATCGCAGCCCTGCACGCTTACGGTAGTCATAGCCAGGGGAGTAGTGAGGGTGTTGGTGTTTTTAACCGAAACCACCTCATTTTTACCCTCAATCTTGGCGTTAACATTCAAAGTAGGTCCAGGAGACTCAATGACGTAGTCGCTGGTCGGCAAAAAGCCAAGCAACCCAACCAAAATCAGCACACTCAACACAGAGCACAGCGCAATCAGGCGACGCTTGCGCTCGCGGCGCAGCTGGCTATCAATGCCTGCTTGTACCTCTTTTTCAAGCTCTGCCTGCACCTGGGGGTCTACGGCAGTTTGAGAGCTAGAAGTGGGCGGGGTGGGGGAGGTGGGGTTGGAATCGTGACTCACTTACTTAGTGTCTCATTGCAACTATGTGCTTGTGAGTTATCGCCACCACATGGATAGATTCGCTTACAGCCACAATTATCAACAAAGTTGAGTCCGGCTAACGCAACTTTGTTTTTGGGGCGCTATTGTAGAGCATGTAACGAACTACGTACGAAAGGCCCACCATGGACGACAAAGAGTTTGAACAGCTCGTGGCCATGTTTACCCCCATGCTGGGGGAGGCGGGCGCGCGTGAACTAGCCCAGTCGATGAAAGACAGTGGCGTCACCGGCATCGACTTCTCCCAGCTTGGCCAGCAGTTCTCGCCCGAGCAGATGGCTGCAGCCCAAGCCCAAATGGCTGGTTTTATGCAGATGATGTTCTCAGGTACCTCCGACGGCGAGGTTAACTGGGAATCTGGCAAGAATGTAGCCAAGCGCCAGCTGGAAAGTGAAACAGTTATTACCGCCGCCCAGGCTGAACAGGTGCGCCAAGCCCTAGCTGTGGCTGATCTATGGTTAGACAGTGTCACCGATTTCGCTCCCGCTGCAGGTAAACGCGAAGCCTGGAGCCGCGACAAGTGGATTGAGGCCACCTGGCCGGGCTGGCAGCGCGTATGCGAGCCGGTAGCCAAGGCCATCACCAATGCGCTAAGCGCCGCCATGCGCGCCCAGATCGCTGACCTGCCTGAAGAAATGTCGGGCATGAGCGAGCAGATTGACGCCATCAGCTCCCTGGTAGGCAACATGTCTAAAGCTGCCTGCGCCATGCAGGTGGGTTATGCCGTGGGCCAGGTAGCTAAGGGTGCTATCTCCGCTGCCGACATGGGCTTGCCGCTGCTAGCTAGTGCCGACGCCGCCATCTTGCCTGCCGGCGTGGCTGAGTTCGCCAAGGATTTGGACGTGCCTGAAGATGAGGTGCGCATGTATCTGGCGGTGCGTGAAGCCGCCACTGAGCGCCTCTATGCGCGCGTGCCCTGGCTACGCGGGGCCGTGCTGGGTGCGGTAGAAACCTACAGCCGCGAAATCTCCGTTGACACGGCAGGTATTGAGGAGGCAGTCAGCGGCATCGACCCCACCGACCCCCAGGCCGTGCAGGGCGCGCTAAACGCCTCAGACATGTTCACCACCGCCTCCCCAGCGCAGGTGGCGGCCCTAGAAAAGCTGCAAACTTTGCTGGCAGTCATTGAGGGGTGGGTAGAGACCGTCACCTTCCAGGCCTGTGTAGCCCAGCTGCCGCATACGGTGGCCCTGCAGGAAATGATGCGCCGTCGTCGTATTAGCGGCGGCTCCCAAAAGGTGCTCCACGAGCTGATGGGGCTGGAAATCAGCCCGCGCCGCGCCCGCGAAGCCTCCCAGCTATGGCAGCGCATCGGTGCCGAAGTGGGGGTAAGCGAACGTGACGCGTTGTGGGCCCACCCGGACCTGACCCCGCGCGCTGACGAGCTAGACAAGCCCGAGCAGTTCCTGGCTATGCGCGCAGCTCAGGCTCAGATGGAAGCGGATATCGACGCCGATCTGGCCAGTTTGCTTGACGGCACCCTGGGCTATCAGGGCGACGCCGCCAACTCTGATAAGGACGACAAGGGCGACGAGCCTGGCGGTCAGGGCGGCTCTAACGACTGAGCGCCCCGACAGCCCAGATGACCGGTCGCTTGGCGGGTGGCGGCGTGAAAACTAAACCAAAGTAGCTTTCAGGGCGGCGACCAGTCCCGGTACTAGGTCGCTGCCCTGAACTACCTGGGTGGGCTCATCATGCGAACGCATACGCAAAGCGCACCAGGATTCGCCTCCGCGCAGCACGCCCACCACCATGCGCACATCCTCACGCTCAGGGTGGTTGGCTAGGAAAGCCAGGCGTTCGTCGTCGTCGCTAATGGCACCAGCAGCCTGCTCAGCCTGCGGGGGCAAAACCGAACGCTCAACACTTAGCGCCGCCCCATCAACCTCAGCCGGCCAAGCCAACTGGGCCAGCAGATCCTCCAAATCAACGGCCTCAGGCAAGCCATCTTGCTCAATGCTCATCAATAACTGCGGGTCTTGCTGGGCATCTTGCACCACCTGGGCGGGCAGCAGCTGGGCCAGGGAGGGGTCATTAGCCAGTGCGTCGGCGGTACGTACCAGTGCAAATACGCTGGTAGGCCCATCCCAGCCGCGCGTGCTGACATGCTCTTCGAGCTCCACAACTGCGCGGGCAAGGGCAAAATGAGCTTCTGAAGGACTTTCGTTGCTAGTCATAGGTAAATTCTTACATTCTTTAAGCCCCACGCACGCCTAAAGCGAGGCTACTAACAACTTAAGCGGCACATATGTAACCATTAGTCTTAGTGAACCCAAACACGAAGGAGACACAAGGTGAGTGAATCTGGCCGGGAGGGTCAAAGCCGGCCCAAAAAGGGCAAGCCATCCTCAACCCCTACACGCAAACGCACGGGTGCTTTGCCTATAACTATCTCGATCCTGTTTATTGCAGCTATTGCGGTTACCGGGTTTTCCCAAGTGTGGACCGACATTTTGTGGTTCAACCAGCTTGGTTTTGCGCGCGTGCTGTGGACCCAGTGGATCGCCTCTGCGCTGATGGCCTTGACCATGGGGCTACTAACAGCCCTGGCAGTGTGGCTGTCTATGCGTTTTGCCTATCGCGCCCGGCCGCTACGCGTGCCCAGCCACGACGAGCGCGCTATGGAGGTTTACCAGCGGGCCATTGAACCCATGCGCCGCGTCCTAGCTTGGCTGGTGCCCCTAGGGGTGGGCCTGTTTGTGGGCTTTACCCAAGCCATGCCGCATTGGCGTGAAATCCTGCTGGCTTTTAACTCCTCAGCTTTTGGGGTTAAAGACCCGCAGTGGGGCCTGGATGTATCCTTCTATATCTTTATTTTGCCGCTGCTGCGTACACTGATTCGGCTGCTGGTTTCAATTACGGTTACCGCCGCTATTTTCAGTGTGGGCACGCACTATCTTTACGGCGGAATTACTTTCGCGCCGCGCTTTACAGTTACTCGTTCTGCGCGAGTGCAGCTAACTATTTTTGCGGCTATTTACTGCCTAACCCAGGCCGTTAATTTTTGGCTGCAACGCTACAGTTTGCTCTTTGATGCAAGTGGCCGTTTCGACGGCGCCACCTATACTGATGTGCACGCCAATATTCCAGCTAAAACCATTTTGGCAGCTATTAGCGTGGTAATTGCGGTGCTGTTTATTGCCTCAATTTGGATGAAATCCTGGAAACTGCCGATCACTGGCGTGGTGGTTATGGTGGTTTCTTCACTGGTGATCGGCTCGGTGTATCCGGCGGTAGTGCAAAAGTTTGTGGTTGACCCCAACGCCCAACGCAGCGAGGCGCCCTATATTCAACGCAATATTGACGCCACCTTGGCTGCTTATGGCCTAGATAAGACCGAAATTACCGCCTATAACGCCAAGACTGACGCCAACGCCGGCCAGCTTAAGGCCGACGCTGAATCTACCGCTTCGATCCGTTTGCTTGATCCCAGCCTGGTTACCCCCACTTTCCGCCAGTTGCAGCAAAACCGGCAGTATTACAACTTCTCTTCGCAGCTAAACGTTGACCGCTACCAGGTCTCGGGCACCAGCCGCGACACGGTTATTGCGGTGCGTGAATTGAACCTGGCCGGTCTTAGCCAGGACCAGCACACCTGGGTTAATGACCACACCGTCTACACCCACGGCTACGGCGTCGTCAGTGCCTACGGCAATACCGTAGCCAGCGGCGGTTACCCCTCCTTCTGGGAGGGCGGCATTCCCTCCACCGGTGACCTGGGGGTTTACGAGCCGCGCATTTACTTTGGGCAGCAGTCTCCCGACTACTCCATTGTGGGCGGCACCGGCAATGCCAAGCGTGAGCTGGACTATCCTGACGACTCCACTAAAGCCGGCCAGGTAAACACCACCTTCACCGGTAATGGCGGCCCAAATGTGGGTAACCCCTTCAACAAGTTCATGTACGCCGTCAAATTCCGGGAAATGAACATCTTGTTCTCTAAGGAAGTTGGTGCTAAATCCCAGATTCTTTACGTGCGTGACCCGGCCACGCGCGTGCAGAAGGTAGCCCCCTGGCTCACCCTGGACGCTCACCCCTACCCGGCGGTAGTTGACACCGACGGCGACCCCAAGACTCCCAAGCGCGTAGTGTGGATTTTGGATGGTTACACCACCTCCAACAACTACCCCTACGCCGCCCACGAGTCCCTCAAGGACGCCACCGCTGACGCCCGCTCTGGCTCCTCCTCGCTGGTGGGGGCCGACACCGACAAGGCCAACTATGTGCGTAACTCGGTTAAGGCCGTGGTAGACGCCTATGACGGCTCAGTAACCCTGTACGAATGGGATCAAAAAGACCCCATTGTTAAGGCTTGGAGCAAAGTGTTCCCGGGTTCGGTTACGTCCATGAGCAAGATGAGCGCGGACCTGATGGCCCACATGCGTTACCCCGAAGACCTGTTCAAACTGCAGCGCACGGTTATGGCCCGCTACCACGTGCGTAGCGCCGATGAGTTCTACTCCGGTGGTGACTTCTGGAAGGTTCCTGACGACCCCACTCGCCGCGACGCCGGAGCGCAAGCACCCTACTACCTGACCTTGAAGATGCCCGGACAGGAAAAGGCTTCCTTCTCCCTCTCCAGCGTCTACATCATTGGTGGTACCACTGACCGTAACGTGCTGACCGGATTTATTGCGGTGGATTCAGAAACCTCCAGCGGTAAAGCCGGGGTGCGTAACCCCAACTACGGCAAGATCAGGTTGTTGGAACTGCCGCGTTCATCGAATGTGTCGGGCCCTGGCCAGGTGCAAAACAAGTTCTCCTCTGACGCTAACGTGTCGCAAACCTTGAACTTGCTGGCCCAGCAGTCCTCGCAGGTGTTGCGCGGTAACTTGCTGACGCTGCCGGTGGGTGGCGGCCTGCTGTACGTGCAGCCGGTTTATGTGCAGTCTTCCTCGGGTACGCAATATCCGCTGCTGCGTAAAGTGCTGGTGCTCTTTGGTGAAAAGGTTGGCTTCGCTGACACCCTTAACGGCGCCCTGGACCAGGTGTTCGGGGGAGACTCCGGCGCTAAGACCGGTGAACAGATCGTAAACGGTGATAACGGCGCCGCCAATAACACCAATAAGCAGCCCGCTGCCTCGCCTGGGGCCTCTGCGGCTCCGAGCGCCTCTGCCAGCCCGACGTCGTCTAGCCCGACGGCGTCGACGGCCACCACCCCGGCTACCGGCAACAACCCGGCGCTGAGCCAGGCCCTGGCGGACGCTAAGAAGGCCATGCAGGACTCCAACGACGCCATGAAGCGTGGCGACTGGAGCGCTTACGGCGATGCCCAAAAGCGACTGCAAGACGCCATCGAGCGCGCCACTAAGGCCCAAGGCAACTAACCGACGGCCGCGCAACGGCCCGGTAAAACGGGCCAGGCGCCGTCGGCCCTAAAAACGGCAGGCCGCGAACCTAAGCCGCACCCTAGGCCGCGCGCCTAAAGCGGCGATGCGCGCCGAACGTGCCCTAGCAACTACCCAGCCCCACCAGGCCAAGCTAGCTGCTAGGGCACAGTTGTATCGAAAACTAACCCCCGCGCCGGCGCCTGCGTACACTTACATACGTGAGTAAAGAGAGCCTGATGCACGATCCGCTGGTTTGGATCGACTGTGAAATGACTGGGCTGAGCCTAGTTGACGACGCCCTAATTGAGGTGGCCGTAATCGTCACCGACTACCAGCTACAGCCCCTAGATAAGGGCATTGACCTGCTGATTAAACCCAGCCAGCAAGCCCTAGAGCAGATGAATGACTTTGTGCGTAACATGCACACCCACTCGGGGCTGCTAGAGCAGCTAGCCGGGCCGGAGGCTATGGACATGGAGGCCGCCACCGCCGAGGTTTTGGCCTACATCAAGCGTCTAGTGCCCCAAGAGCGCACCGCCCTGCTGGCCGGAAACAGCGTTGGTAACGACAAAAACTTCCTGGCCCGCGACATGCCTGAGGTTATTGAGCACCTGCACTACCGCATCATTGACGTATCCACCATCAAGGAGCTGGCCAAGCACTGGTACCCCCAGGCCTACAGCCACGCCCCCGAAAAGACCGGCAACCACCGCGCCCTGGGCGACATTGCTGATTCCATCGATGAGCTGCGCTACTATCGCCAGGCCCTATTTGAGGGTGAGGGAGAGCGCGACTATGGCGCCATTGCGGCCCAAATCAGTGCTGACTCCACTTTGGCGCGCATTGCTGAACGTTTCTAAGCCGTTTTTGGAGTGCCTGTGCAGCGCGCCCGGGGCGCTTTGGAAGCGTCCCTGGAGTGTGCCCGGCTCGCTTCTGGGCACTCCTGGACCAAAGCGTGACCTAATACACAGTCGCGTAAGTGGCGTACAGGTGGGTAAAGCAGCTAAAGTTCATTGCTGTTGCAGGTAATGCACATGGTGGCTGTAGCTCAGTTGGCAGAGCGCTTGGTTGTGGTCCAGGAGGTCGCG